>Ga0315315_10005623_pt1 | contig 11576 bp, 6 predicted proteins | sample M140m3416metaG_FD_203699 | JGI IMG/M metagenome (GOLD analysis project Ga0315315, IMG submission 203699) | Ammonia-oxidizing marine archaeal communities from Monterey Bay, California, United States - M1 40m 3416 | ecosystem: Environmental > Aquatic > Marine > Intertidal zone | place: USA... | reverse complement strand
TGCTTCGACGCTCGCGCTGGATCGTTTTCTGCTCACGATGAGCTTTGTAGGATTGCTGGCGTCTTGGGGCCCTGAACCAGCCCGAGCCGATGCACTAGAAGAAAGATCGACAGTCGCTAACTATGAGACGGTTTTGAGGAACGCTGGGGTTCCAGCAATCGCGGCGGGCGCTATCGAACTTATCAGTCGGTACAAGATACCCAAAACGGAGCCAGAAACAGTATCGAACCTCATTTCACAGCTTGGAAGCGATCACTTTCACACTAGAAAGCAAGCGAAGCTACGCTTACTTTCTCTAGGCGATGCAGCCAACCAAAAGCTTCTCGAATCCGCTCACAGTCACGATCTCGAAATCATACTGCAATCAGAGCTTATCCTCAGCGCCATCAAGTCGAAGACAAATCATGATGTTCGCGAAACGCATTTGGTGGCGGCATTTCAAGCATTAACCGCATTGCATCATAAAGACGCCGTCAAAGCCATCCTCGGTATCTTCCCAGAACTACACAGCAAAACGCTTCGCAAGCACGCGTGTCTTGCACTGTGGTTCGCCGTTTCGGCAGCTGACGAAGAGAGAATCAAGATCGCGTTGAAGGCTTCGGACAAGTCAACGCGGATCGCTGCGATCCCCGCGCTGGAGATCGTGACAGGAGAAGCAAGTTTGCCTGTATTACGCCCGTTATTGGAATCGCCCCTACCAGCAGTGCGTCTATCTGCAGCACGAGCATTATTTGACCACCTGCCGCAAGAATGCATGCAAGTTTTGCTCGAATTATTGGGTGCCAAAGAACGGTCCACCAAACTACAAGCGGCGTGGTTAATCGCGAAAGCTTTTCGAGAAAACACCGTCTCCGAATCGAAGTACAGCTTCGATGAACAGGCTGATCGATGGAAAAATCGGTTCACAAGGGAGCGTGGTTCAGAGATCACCTACCTTCTGGGTAAAGAGCGATATGCGTTAAATGAATACCTTGCGGGATTTCAGGAAAACTTCGATATCGAAGCCAAATCGATCACATCAAATTATGGCCAGATGAAGTATGTCACAACTGTCGCCGGTGCAACCGCCTCAGTCAGGGATGGGATTGCCAGACTTGACGGCAGACACAACGAAGGAGACCAGCGACTATTGATATCAGCCCCCCGGGTCGTTGGACAAAAAACATTCACAGAAACATTTACGGTTGTGGCGGAGATTGGGGGCGAAGGTGCGGGCGCCGGGGTTTACCACGTGGGTGTGTCCATCGGCAATCTTCGAGTACTTTTCCACCCCGGATACCCCGGTGGTGGGTTCCGTGTTCAACGTGTCGACAACCAACAATCTCTGGTCCCAAATAAGGGGATGTCATTCACACCCATCGGAGGAAACCTCTACACGATGCGGATCGAAACCTCTCCCTCTTCAAACAACAGGGTTCGTCTCAAAACAACTATTGTTGATCCCAAATCGCCTAACGAACGGTTTACCAACCTCTATTTCGCGAGCAGAAATGATATCGGTAAGATAGAGACCGTCGGTGTTGAACGTAGCGGGCGTCTTGGTGGTGCGGCCTTGATTGGCTCACTCGCAATCGATACGTCAGGCATCCAAACACCAGAGGCCTCTGCAAAGCCTCTGTCGAAATGAGCAACCGCTGTATACCTCCGTGAAGAGTGTGTGCCCACTGTTACCAGATTGCCCAATAAAGACACCCTGCTCCACAGAACACTGGGTTGAGCACCTTCTGTTCGACCGATACCTCCAGCTCCAAGCTCCACCCGAACAGGAATCCGCCTGAACGTCAGCTTGCTGCCCCTCGGACCACGCAAAACAGGTTTGCAATCATTCCCTGCACAGGGCCATTGCACAGGTCGCACCTCGGTGTCGACTCACTAAAACCCTAACCTTACGAAGGTTTTCTCCATCCAGCACCCGCCGCCTCCCCCGCCATCACCCCACAAAAATGGCGAATTCGAGATCGTGGGTTGGGTGATTATGCCGCTACATTTGCAACGAAGAAACACTTGCTGGTCATAGGAAAAGGCCAGCTTTTACTATTACGCGCCGACGGCACCAAAGAGACCGTCTCACGATGCAAAGTATTTGACGAGCCTCAAGTTATGTATTCGCACCCCGCTATCTGCCGAAACCGCATGTACTTACGAGCCGAACATCAGCTGAAATGCATTCGCTGATCGCCTGACACACCGCTACCTGATCCAAACCACGACACCAGAAACTAGCGAGCCCAGAAACTAGCGAGCCCAGAAACTAGCGACCCCAGAAACGACATCGATCTGGCTGCGAAATCCTTGTTCAAACGTTTTTAGACCGCAGTTCGCGCATCGTCCTTTCGATGCCGCAGTATCACTAGTGGGATCACGACAAGGGCAACACACAAACTCACGGAAGCTGCCACAACCGCCACCCAAACCGGCTGTTTTCCATCCGCGGTCAACTTTGGCCCTACCACTGGTTGCTCGTAATACTCGCTCTCAAAAGCTTGTTCAACGTTTCCCCCATCAGCGATCCAACCATTTTCTTGACTAACGATCTTCTCATACCACAAGCTTGCTTCACTCAATTCGGATTGAAACTGCGATTCCAATTCGGGAAGAGTCACCGTGTCATTGGAAGCACCGCCTCTGGTCTGAAACTCGAGACAATGTTTCGCCTTATCCCGATAGGCCAACTGAGCAGGTAGTTCTTTGGCTTCATAAGAGGCCTTCAGGTACGCCCTCGCAGCGAGTCGCTTGGCATCAGAGTCATAACCCCGGCTGACAAGCAGATCACCCAACGCCTCCAAAAGCACCGGCGAATCGTGGTTGCCAAACTTCATCATTCCGAGCACACCCGTAATCCCATGATCAATCCTTTCCTCAGGGTTTTCCACCGCAGCCTCCCCAGGTCTGCTAGCCACAAGAAAAGCACCAAAGCCAGTAGGCCCCATCCCGTTTGGTGTTTGCTCTGAGAGTGGTAAATGTGGGCGATCCTCTCGCCTCTGACTGAGCAAGTATTCAACCAGTCGTTTTTGATAAATCTCGCGACCAAAATGGGCATTCGGATTAATAGCAAGTGCTTTATCAATCTCTGCTAAACCCAACTCAAACTGACCAGAATGAAAGTAGAACGTGCCAAGGTTGGCATGCGTCGAATAAAGGCCCGGATACATTTCAGCCTTCGCGCTAATAACACGAATCGCCTCTTCAGTATCTCCAGCTTTTTCATGGGCAACAGCAAGATCATCGTACAGATCAGGCCTTGGTTCAGCCTTGATTCGTTCCCGCCGATCATCAACCCTCCAAAGATAGAAATCAACAGAGTGCCGGAGAAACTTGCCGGTAATTAACTCCAACGCTGTTGGAAAACGCTGGCGTTCCATTGCTAACGTATCACGGTCCCACAGACAGGCGAAGCACGACACCCCAACAGAGACGCTGCTCAGCAAAACCAATGCGATCAGGAAGCTTCTCAACATCTAATCACTCCTACCCGAAAGAATTAATGCATTGAGAACAAACACCTTAAGAAGCCATTGTATCGCAACTCAACCACAGGAACCAACCGGCATGCTTCAGCTTTCGCACAATGTGTAAGCACTAACGTGCTTCCAGCTTCCCATTGCCAAGCAGACGACACACGCATCCCCAGCATGCAGATCCTACCGTGGCCCATCTGAAACTCCCACCCGTGGAAATTCGGATAGGCATTACCGACCTCGCAGAATGCAAGCAAGTGTTGACGGAATAGCGGTCTGATTCCCAAGATAAATTCCAACCGCAACATCCATGCTATTGAGCAACCGTCAGCACACCAGGTTTTGCGATCACACGTTTTCCATCTGAGAACTCCACATTCAACGGCTTGTCCTCAAAGTTGTAAGCAACATAAGTTGTCTTACCATTCTTTTCAAAAACGTTCACAAACGGATAACTTGAAGTGATATCCGGGCGGTTCACTCCATAGTGGTCAAGTGTCTGCAACCATTGAAACATGAAAGCATGAGTGTTCCCCTCTTCGATTTTACACTGGGGATGTTTGTCCAAATGAGACAAACCAATCGAAGGGTCTTCTAGAGCACCAAACATTACAACCAGATCACCCCAACCGTTGTTGTAATCAGGTCCCTGCTTGCGTTTCGCGGTAATCCGATCAAAGTTTCGCTTGATGTAATCTGGATGCCGCCCCATATAAATTGAAGCCGGTGTGAACGGCAACCAATTGATACCATGGATGCAATCAATGTCTGCTGAGAACCAAGTGGCAAAAGCCCCTTTCCCGCCCCACACCATGCCCAACGCCACCTGCTGGAAATCAGACGGGAAATTTGTGGAAGACACATCAAACCAATACTCCTCCACAGCAACTCGCTCGGTGTTGTAAAGGTAGACGCCCCGATCCCGTAGCCGTTGATTACCTGAAACTTGCCCCCACAGCATCATTCCGTACCAGGCATTGATCGCCTCGGACGAGGACTCTTGGTTATTTCCATCGCCGAATTTCGCATGTCCAGACGCCCACGAGTGCCCCGCATAGACATCAAAGCAGCGCATCCTCGGAAATAACTCATCCTCGGCGTTCCCTGAGGCAATGTCACGAACAAGCAGATCCACCATCTTTCCCCATTTCATTCCCCACGCGGGTTTACGCCTCGCAACCTCAGCGGCAGCACGAATGAAATAGCCGTAATGAAAATGATGATCGTTAAGTTCTGCATCACTTCCGTACGACGCGGGGCTACCAATCAACGTTCCCCAATTTTTGTCATAGAAAAACAAGCCCTCCTTCTCGCTGGGCTCCGCCACGAACCAGTCTTCCAAACGAACTCGCATCTCATCAACAAATTGATTCTCCATACTTTCTTCGCCTAGCACTTCAGCAATCCCTGCCAGGCTAGCGAGTTTCCCCAAGTGCTTTCCCTCCCAGTAGGTGTCCGCGGTTTTGGGCTTTGCTCGATTAGATTCCTGCTTGAGGTAGTCAATCAGACGTTTCCGATCTGCGTTTTCCCCAACTGGCAGCATTGGCAGCACTCCCTGCAACGGGAGGCGGGTTCGGAATGAAGCTCCTTTTCCGACTTTCATTTCTCCACGAACAGACTGGTAGGCCAAGTCAGTCAGCGGCGTTACCAAATATTTCCACTGGTGTGGATAGGTTGCGAAAAGAGTGCCTCTTTTGACTGTGTCACCAAGTGTTTCAACTTCAAAACGATAGTCCGTGACTAGATGTCCATCTTCAATTTTGTACTGCGCTTCACTTCCCACAACATGGTTGTGCGCGTACTCAGCAAACATCCGCAACGTCTGTTCGCTACGGTCAGGCAGCAGAGCGACACTAAAGTAGTCTTTGCTCGACTCATTTGTATACATTGCGTCACCACCAATATTCCACGATGAACCATCAGCTCCAAAGAGACCATAATGGTTCCCCCGCACGGTGATTCCCAATACCGCATCACTAACCCTCATGAACACTGTGGGTGCATGCGCGAACTTTAACCGTGGAATGCCGCCCGCAAGTCGGCAAAAAACAAACGGACTACCATGCCCGATCGTCATCCGCAGCACCGCATCTCCTGACTCCTGCACGCCAGTGATGAACCATTCTGAATTTGAATCTAAACGGGTTGAGTCGGCACTCTCGATCCCACTATGGCCAATCACAATGTCTCCGTGACTGGACACGCCGCCCCCCATGATGGCATCGGGACTGCTCACCATGGCGGCACCAGGATACGCAATCGCCAAACCTGAGTCACAAAAAACTGCCCCCATTGGGTGCGGGAACATATTTTGCGAGTGTTTTTCCCAAACCAACGAGCTAAACCACTGGTTCGTCGGCGCCGCACCCTGAAACCGCTCGGAAACATAAATCGTTTCCGGAAGCGGCTTGCAGCCATCAGGTCGCTTCGCCGCGTAACCTCCCAAGGGTTCAGCCTGGGCCATCGAGTTGCTGCCAATAGCGCCCAGATACGCGATTACCAAACCTCTTAGAATTCTTATCACGACCAAAACCTTGGGTAGCCGATTCATTACCGTCCATCGCAACGTCAATTGCCAACATCGCTTCTCTAAGTCTTAACTGCGTCCAACTTTCACGCTAGTGAGCTTGTTAGCTTAATCTATGAAAACTGACCGAATCTACAACGACACCTCCATCACAGAATATCTAAAGCGACGAGCCAACTGGCTCCGCCCAAAAAAATCATCACGCGTTGGACCCAACATGAACTTAAGCAGAAAACACACTCGCTTTTGCTTGTTTTCCCGCCCGGATTCTCCGCTGATTCGGAAGACGTGTTTTGAAGCAGTCATGACTTGAACCGCCATGTCCAATTGCGTCCCGTCCCTACGGATAGCCGAAAAGAAAATTTATTCGTGGCAGGGGGCGCAATATTCGTTCTTGTCCTCATCATCGTCCCTACCACTCCTGCGCATGCGTTCGCTTCCTAACACAGATGCTGAATACGAGGGCTAATGCGGATTGCCTACCATGGCACACCAACGTTGTCCGATGAACGCGGTAGGATCGACGATACTCGATTCCCACCTCACGCGGAACAAACTTCGCGGATACTTGGTGTCTCACCGGCCTACTCCCAACAATAAACAGCAGCACGAATATGTCGTACCGCCTCGCCTGCCTTGCCATCTTTTGTCTGTTAACATCCGCTATTCAAACTTCACATGCTCAACATGACTGGCGTCTATTCAAGTCACCTTTTGCAAACCATTGTGACTCTCTGACAGACTGTGACGGCGGCATTTGCAATTCGGCCTGTGACAATGCGTGCGATAGCCGTGGTTGCCAACCTGACAACTCCTGTTACCTGAGTCTGTTCGGTGGTCTAACAACTTTGAATGACTACAACGGAATAAGCGAAGAAACTCCAAATCCTCCACTCACCGACCCACCCCAATTACGCGGGAGTTTTAGTGATGGAATCGGATTCGGCGTCGCAATCGGACGCGAGTTCCACAATTGTTTTCGAGCTGAACTGGAATATTCTCTGCGCAGCAACGCTGCGGACGGTTGGTGGGTGAACGGCGCGGGGACGGATTGGACCGGGACGCTCAACACCTCTGCATTCATGAGCAACGTGTACTACGACTTTCAAAATTGCAACTTCCACAACATTGTCCCTTACGTAGGAACCGGAATCGGAGTGGTAATCGCCAACGGTGACTTCAGCACCCCTGCCATCGACCTCAGCATCAAAGACGAAGCGTTCGCCTACCAATTCATTGCTGGCGCATCTAAGAAGATGTCCAGTTCCGTGGACCTTTTTGCAGAGTATCGTTTCCTCGAAAGCAGCGATCTTGAAATCAAGAAAACATCGACATTGCCAGCTGCAAAGATCGGTGACTATGCCAGCAAATCGAACAACGTGTTCTTTGGGCTCCGATGGTCCCACTAGACCCTACTTCTCCCTTGGGCATCGTTCTGGGTTGCAGCGGCTCGCTTATGCACGCAATGGTCGGTTACAGGATCGACGTTGTCTGGGAAATTTCCAGACAAAACTCAAATCGTATTCTTGAACCAGAAGTGAATTAGCTTCAATCGGCGCGCAGAATTGTGATCAATAGCAAACTGGCGACCGAACTCTTCATGTCGTTTCATCCCGCGAGATGAAACGCTCTACCAAGCGTGTGACACACCTGTCGAGAGACAGCAGCACTCAGGCGATCGAGCGGACGGTCACACCGCAACCATTCTGCTTAGACAAATCAACATATTTCCGGCTTGATTACTGGCGTCCTCGCAGACAACTGCACCCGACCCCATGTTCAAGCGAATTCTGGATCAGCGTGGTTCCAGCCCCATTGTTTTGCCAATAAAAAGGGCGTCTCGGCTCGGGACTTCCAAATCGATTCATCCTATCGGCTTCGTAGATTTCACCGTTTGCGACCACATACTGGACCTGTTCCGAGTCACGTATATTCTTTGCGGGATCTGCCCCGCTCTTGAAGATCACCAAGTCAGCAAGTTTGCCGACTTCGATGGAACCAAGGTCACCGTCTAATCCAAGATATTTCGCACCATTGATCGTTCCACACATGAGGGCCTGCATGGGCGTCATGCCACCTTGGACAAAGCTCCACATTTCCCAATGTGTGCAGATACCGTTCAGCTGGCCGTGCCCACCAGTCTGAACCAAGCCTCCTTGTTCAACCACTTGCCGCGCAATCTCTGCGACCTTCATGTGATTATAATCTTCGTCGGGAGATTTCTGCCGACGGCGAGCACGCGGGTTGAGCACATGTGGTGGAATGAAGGTTTGCAGCCTTGGATGGAGCCAAAGATCTTCAATCTGGTACCAATATTGTTCCCCTGAAATACCACCATAGGCAACATTGAGTGTCGGGGTGTAGCCAACTCCCGTTCCTCGCCACAGGTCCATGACATCGTCATAGGCGGTTTGGACAGGAAGTGTGTGCTCAATTCCAGTGTGACCATCCACGATCATGGTCATGTTGTGCATGAAGGTTGAACCACCCTCAGGGACAACCATCATTTCCAACTCTCGAGCCGCCTGCAGAACCTGTTGCCTCTGATCGCGTCGCGGTTGGTTGTAACTCTTTACCGTGAACGCCCCTACTGCTTTCATCCGTCTCAGATGAAACCTGGCATCTTCAAGGCTATTGATTTCAGCTTTGGTCGCGCTCGTTGCTCCATACAGAATTGTGCCTGTCGAAAAAGTGCGGGGGGCAGAGATCAAACCTGCCTTGGTCATCTCACTGGCAGCGAAGATGCTGTGGGTTTGATTGCTTGGATCATGAATGGTCGTCACTCCAAACGCCAAACGGGCAAAATCAACCCAGTTTTGTTGCGGCGTCATTCCATTTGCAGCCTGCGACCCATGGGCGTGTGTGTCGATAAACCCAGGTGCGACCACCTGACCCTTTGCATCGATGCGGTAAGCATCTTCTGGCACTTGCACCTGCCCCGACTTACCGACGGCAACAATACGGTTTCCATCAATCAAGACGGTCCCTGACTCAATCACCCCCTTGCCTGCCATGGTCAAAATTCTGGCATTCACGATCGCTGTCTTTCCACTTGGCTTCGCATGCTTTGCGATAAAGCCAATTCCTGTTTGGGTTGGATCAGCCTCCGGTTTCCTTAGATCGCTGGTAAAAAGGTCAGCACCCAAACTCCAGTGAATCGCAGCGGAATCGCCTGCGAAATGAATGAAGTCCCCGGCCTCGGTACTCACGCGTCGAATCGGCAGCCCTTTCCCATTGGGCCCCACCTTTATGCTCCGGCCAGACTGGACGAATGGTGCCACGTAGACGTGGAATCGTTCGATGAACGCGATACGGCTCGAGTCAGGCGAAACACGGAAATCGGTTGCCCACGTGCTGCTGTAATGTGTCCGTTCTTCATTTCCCGTGAGGTCAATCGAACGCAACTCCAGATTATCAGCTTCCTTCTCAGACTTTCTCTGCTGAAAAAAGACACGATCCTGCTGCTGGCCAAATTGGGGTTGAAACCCGGTTTTAGAGATTCGGGTTCCTTCCCCATCGCGTGTGGGTATTGAGTACAGTCCCGAATCTCGCGACCAAAGTGGACTTGTAATGCCGCCCCCAGATTGCTTTCGATAAACGATGAGCTGTCCATCGGGGGAAAACACAGGATCAACGTAATGGCCTGGCTCGGGCGTGACAATCCAATTTTCGTTTTGCGTTGGATCTACTGATGCGATTCGCACACTCCCTAAAGAGCGATCATTCCAAGTTGTGTAAACAACATATTTGCCGTCACGAGAAAAGCTCGGACAGAATTCAAAGTCTGTTTCCTGATTGGTCAGTCGCTTAGGCTCTCCGTCAGGAAGATCCCGAATGTAGATGTGTCCCAAAGCTTGATACGCAACTCTATGGCCGTTTGGCGAAACAGTCACCCATCGCAACATCTTGACATCGAAATCATCTCGACCAATTTCCTGAGCAAAACGTACTGCTGGCTTAATGGCGCGATTGTCCTTGACATGAAACGGAATCACCTCAGCAGTGCCCGTCTCAACATCAATCTTTCGAATCTTGCCCTTCGCCCATGCAACGATTGCATCACCGCCTGGCATCCATGCAAAATGCGGATAGACACCATGGATTGCCCATGCTTCCTGCATGTCTCGTTCGAGAAGGTCGTAGACGAGACGCACCGCGCCCGATTGCATGTCATAGAGATGCAGACCGGTTTTTGCACCCACTCTTCGAACAAAAGCTAGTTGCTTCCCGTCGGGCGACGGTGTCGGGCGACAAGCGCCACCTGGTCCGCGCAACAGAACCTCCGTTTCCCCACTCTCTAAATCAAGACGCTTGATCGCGTAAATTCCTTTGATCGAATCTTTATCGTATTCAAAATCGCTACCCGGCGTCACGTCTTGTGAGTAGTAAAGATACTGACCATCTGGCGAAAACACCGGCTCATTAACGTCCTTCTGGTCGCTCACACGACTTGTAAGTGGGACCCCCGCTGTAGCTTTCAAATTCATTGAGTCTTTGTGGTACATCCACATTTCGCCAGCCCCCAAGGAACGGCGACTCGTAAAGTGCTTTCGCCCCACCAGATAGTCCCCGTCTGGCGACCATGAAGCACCATTGATCAGACGATACGACTCCTGAGTGACTTGTGTCGGTTCTCCTGTGTCAAGAGCAAGAACCCAGAGGTTATCACCTCCTCTTTTTTCGGCGCCTGTTCGGTCACTCGTAAAAGCCACTTCCTTACCACTTGGGCTGTAAACGGGTTGCATGTCCCATGCGATCCCCGACGTCAGTTTTTTCGGCAAGCCGCGTCCGTCTTTACCGTCTGCGCCCTCAATCGGCATCTCATACAGATCACCGAGCAAATCAAATACCAGCTTCTTGCCATCTGGGCTAACATCAACCGTGATCCAAGTGCCCTCAGTCGTGTCGATAGCTTGCTCGACCGTCTTTCCTGGTGTCTCTTCGATATCCCAGTCCGCCGTCTCAGCGTCCGTTTCACCAGCACCAGTCGCGGAACGATTTCCATCCTCAGCAGTCACCAAACTGGGGAGAGCTGCCAGAATGAAAATGAGCAAAACGCGGTTTAAAATGAACACTTTTACACTCACAGGTTTTACACAGGGAAAAATTAATCCGATTCAAAAATCGGTAACCTGTAGCTTACTCGAATACATCAAAACGTCGATGTGGCTAACAAGCGGAACGCGGACGCACGCTCGTCTCTCACGGCCCATACTCAGGTTTCTGCAACGGAGGAATTGACCAGTCAAACCATTCCCACAGCGTTCCGATCCCGTGCTGGCCAGAACGCCCCCCCAGAACTTTCGCCAGAAGCGTCCCGAGAAACCGGAATAAAGCAGAAAAAGCAAAGGCCAGGCAAGCAATTCAACCGGGCAAGTTCACCGGTGGTGCCGCCCCCCAATCTCACCCGTTGATGTCTTTCGGTTTCCCACCAATCGTACTCACGTGCAGACCTTCAATCTGACCGGTCACCATTTCTGCCAAGTAGCATAGTTCAGCACACGCACCACCTAACACAACGCAGTATGAACCTGCCGATATATTCGACCATGTTCGATCGACACAAAAAAAGCCCATCCCGAATGGGATAG
>Ga0315315_10005622_pt1 | contig 11579 bp, 6 predicted proteins | sample M140m3416metaG_FD_203699 | JGI IMG/M metagenome (GOLD analysis project Ga0315315, IMG submission 203699) | Ammonia-oxidizing marine archaeal communities from Monterey Bay, California, United States - M1 40m 3416 | ecosystem: Environmental > Aquatic > Marine > Intertidal zone | place: USA... | reverse complement strand
TTCACGGTGGAGAAGCTCATCCTCAGCACGCGCAGGTGGTTTGATGCCAGGTGGAAGAGGGCGTCGTCCTTGGCAACCGGCCTACGGGCTTGCAGCTCGGCCACCCTGGCCAAGGCGAACTGCTCGAAGATCTGCGTCTGGACGAACAGGGCGAGGACGGGATACATGGCCGTCCCCTGCTCATCGCCAGCCCTCCTTCGCTCTTCAATGAACTTGTTCCGGTCCAGAGTCGGCCCCTGTCCCGGGCCGGGCTGGGTGAGGTACCAGCGCATATCTCCCAGGAAGGAGAGGAAGAAAGAGGTGAAGGCGATCCTTGCCTCCTCCTCGGACGCCACGTTCTCGTAGCCCTCCCCGAAGGAGTAGTTCGTCTCGGGGGGCACGGGGGGCCCCCCTCCCGCCCCGCTGCCGCTTCCCTGGCGACTGGAGCCATCCCAGTTCTCCTGCTGGTCGCCGTGCTCGGATGAGGATCCCATCCCGGAGGAGCCGCCGCTGTGGTCCCTGGACCTCGCCTTGGCGGCACTGTTCTGCTTCTTGAGGGACTTGACGGCTCCCTTGAGCAGCGACGATGCCTTGTACCCGGCCTGCGACACGGCGGCGCTCAGTTTGTCCTCCACGTTGGACGGCCCGTAACCGCTCCCCTTGTCGGCCCGGACGCACTCGGCCAGGTCCTGCCCAAGCACCTCGGTGAGGCTTACGTACCGCTGGCCGTAGTCGTCGGCCGGCCGGGAGGACGGGCGGAGCAGGTCCGGCACGAGCAGGTGGGGCTGGGGGCAGTTGAGGACGTCGACCTCGTTGCTGTCGAGGTCGAAGACGACCACCTCACCCAGGCCCGGGAGGCGGCGGAGGACTGGAACGTACGGTGCCAGCACCCCCACCAGGTACGGCATGGGGGCGCCCAGGTAGGCCATCATGCCCGGGGGGAGGACCGGAACGTAGACGTGCTGCCAGGCCAGGACGCCCTGGGCCAGCATGGACACTGCCCCCCTGGAGCATCCCGAGAGGCGGGCCGGGCTGCGCGAGGTGAGGACCACCCTCCTCTCGCAGAGGAGGGCCGAGAGGAGGCGCATGGCGTTGGGAACGCCTATGCAGCGGAGGAGGGGGAGGAGGTTGGACGACGTGGTCGATAGGGCGTCCGTCTCGGAGTGGGCGTGGAGGAGGGCCGAGGGAACCAGGAGCTTCTGGAAGTCGACCTGGGCCGCGGGGGGGCGATTTCCGAACTCGAGCGCCCGCAGGGAGAGGACGTTGGGGCGGACGGCCCGCTCGGCCTCCTCTGTCCCCCCCGCCCTGACGGCGGCCGCGTACGACTGGCACAGCTTGGCGTGGTTGCGGTGCACCCCCCCCAGGTAGTCCCTCCAGGTGGGCTGTGAAGGTCCCCTCAACCCCTTGGGGACGGCCCCCTCCAGCGCCATGAGGGCCTGCACGGTCTTGAGCAGCGCCGCGTAGAACCTCTCCCCCCCGCTCCCCCTGGTGAGGACGACTAGGGCCCTCACTCCCCTCCTCCCCACATCGGCGCGGGAGGCCGCCCCCCCGTGGCTGGGCAGATACCTCCGGACGTGGCCGTAGACCCTGGCGCCACTGGACAGCTGCATGGCGAAGGTGTGGTGGGTGGACGCAGGGGATTTGGGATCGTGCATGTAGACGTCGTGCCTGGTGAGGGGGGGCGGTCCCGCGGCCGGGCCCGCGGGGGGAGGACGCTGCGCCGCCTCCCTGGCGTGGTCGTCGTCGCTGAACTCTGGGAAGGCGAACCGCGCGATCCTGGCCGCGGCGTTTTCGGCCGACAGCTCCTCGGTGGCCGACGGGCCGCCCCCTCCCTCCGCCGGCGCGTCCTCCGCCGGCGGGCGGAGCACCGTGGGGGTGGAGGATGGGGGGGCGGGGTGGGGCAGATCCAGGACGAGGTCGTACAGGGGCAGCGCCCTCCCGGCAGGGGCGGGAGGGGCGGCGGCGGGAGGGGCGGCGGCCGCCGGCGCCTGCTGCTGGGGCGGAGCCTGCGAGTACTGCTGCTGGGGCTGAGGCGCATACTGCTGCTGCTGCTGCTGCTGCTGCTGCTGCTGCTGCTGCTGATGGGGCAGCGGAGGCTGCTGCTGCATATGGTGCATCTGCTGCTGCGGCGGCTGCTGCGGCGGCTGCTGCTGCTGCTGCTGCATGTGATGCATCTGCTGCGGCGGCTGCTGCTGCTGCTGCTGCATGTGATGCATCTGCTGCTGCGGCGGCGGCTGCGCGAATGCGGGAGGGGTCGCCATAGATGGGCACCTCCGGCAAGGGTCTGGCGGGGGGGGGTATCCGGTAGGTGCGCAAGAAATGACGATATCCGTGGAGGCAGGAGTTTCGACCCGGTCCGCGCCGGGACGGTGCGGGGAGGCCGTGAGAGGGTGGGAGGAGGCGCCCCAATGTACTACTACTAGCTAGTATGCATACTACTACGAGTATGCATACGACAGTTTGTTACGCCGCAGGTTGTCCGTTGGAGCCGGATCCAAGACTATCCCACCCGGAGCTTCTTGTGGTTCGGTGCGGCGCGCGCGCCGAGCCAGGTCCTCTCCTCTCGTCGGCATCAAATTATGCATAACTCGCGGCCGGCGTATTTCCAGCCTACTCTAGACTCTAGACTGCTACAGTAGTAAGAGGACTCTAGTAGGGTAGGGATGCATGCGTACGGAGCATGTATTGGCTTTCCGCGCAAGGAAAAAAAAAAGACGACGCGACAGGGAAGTCCTACGTAAATATTATTCCACGATATTGTTGACTCAAGTATTAAATAGGCCTCAGTTGGACTTATACTTGCTTGTTACTGAGACAGTTTTTGCGAATTAGAATATCACATGTTGCGGTACACTACTGAAGCCTTCGGCCTCGCCCTAAGAACGTGAGGACGTAAGATAGCTAAGAGGGAGCTCCGCAGTACCGGCCGGTACTTTGGTACATCTCGTGCCGCCGGCTCCTCCTCACATCCCACCCCAGCCGAAGGAGCCCAATGTCCTCCGTCGGCCCCAGGACCGTCACGCTGCTGGCGAGGGCGTCCCTCCGGCGGGCGGCGGGGTCGCGCGGCCGCTGCCTCTCCTCCGCCTCCGGCCGGCGGCTGCGGCTGCGGCCGTCGCCCCTCGGCGGCCTGGCCCTGTCCTCCTCCTCCTCCTCCCCTTTCTCCCTCCCCGGCCGCCGCCCGTACTCCTCCACCCTCCCCAGCGCGGACGGAAATGGCGACGATCTGCCGTACCACCTAGTCATGGGCATGCCGGCCCTCAGCCCGACCATGGAATCTGGCAGCATCGCGTCATGGAGCCTGGCCGAGGGCGACGCCTTCTCGGCCGGCGACTCGCTGGCCGAGATCGAGACCGACAAGGCCACCATGGCCTTCGAGGCACAGGACGACGGCTACATCGCCAAGATCCTAGTGCAGGCCGGGAATGGGGACGACGTCGCCGTCAACACCCCCATCGTCGTCGTCGTTGAGGAGGAGGACGACGTCGCCGCCTTCGCCGACTTTGTGGCGCCAGCGGCGGCCGCCGGCGCGGGGGCGCCGGCAGAGGCAGAGGTGGCGCCGGCCGCCGCGCCGTCGGCTGCCCCGCCGGCCGCCGCCGACCGAGACGTGGCCGACGCCTTCGTCCTCATGCCCTCCGCGCGCTCCATCTCGCAGAGCGCGGGGGTGGACGCCACAGGCCTCACGGGTACCGGCAAGGGGGGGAGGGTAACCAAGGGGGACGTCCTCGCCGCCATGCGGGACGGGGTCGACATGCCCCCCCTTCAGGTGCAGGCCGCGGCGGCCCCCGCCCACGCCCACGCCCCCGCCGCTCCTGGCCCCTCGATCGCGGCCCCCGTCGCCCCCGCCGACGTCGCCATCCCCGCCGTCGACACCGCGTCCTCCTACGAGGACGTCCCCAACAACAACATGCGCAAGGTCATCGCCAAGCGCCTCACGGAGTCCAAGGCGACCGTGCCGCACTTCTACGCAACGGCAGAGATCGAGCTGGATGGAGCCCTCGCCCTGCGCAAGAGGCTCCTCGCCGACCACGACGTCAAAGTGTCCGTGAACGATCTCATCATCCGGTCGGCCGCGCTGGCCCTCAGGGACGTGCCGGAGGTGAACGCGTCGTACGATCCCAGGACCGCCACCGTGTCCAACCACCCCACAGTAGACGTCAGCGTGGCGGTGGCCACCCCCACCGGCCTTATCACCCCCATCGTCCCGGACACCGACGCCCTGGGTCTTTCGGATATCTCGGCCAAGGTTAAGGACCTGGCGTCCAGGGCAAGGGACGGCAAGCTAAAGCCCGAAGAGTACCAGGGCGGGACCTTCTGCATCTCCAACCTGGGAATGTTCGGCATCAACGAGTTCAGCGCCGTCATCAACCCACCGCAGGCGGCCATCCTAGCCGTTGGGGGCGGGGTGAGGACGGTGGTTCCTACGCCCTGGGTGGACGGGGAGGACCAGGAAGGGAAGGAGGGCCGGGCCAGGCCGGGCATCCGGACGGTCATGACTGCCCGGCTCAGCGCTGACCGAAGGGTGGTCGACGAAGCGACGGCGTCTCTGTTCCTGAGTGCGCTGCGGAGGTACCTATCCCAGCCCGAGCTTCTCGTCTTGTAAATAAACCCAAAAGAGAAAATAAGAGCGAGTCGTTTGCTTCCTATACTTTACTTCAATTCAATTAAACTGCGTACAGAGCGAGGTACAGAGCAAGGAGCCATGTTTCCACGCGGAGCTGTGAAATTTGTTCCTTGCCGTTGCAGGGCTCATCCGGCACGTCTCTTATCAAATGGCCGCGATGAGCACGAAATTTCGAATAGCTATGTAGTAGATTGGGCCTGTCCCCGTAAGGCGATTAGAGCGTATTCGATCTCATGATCCGGCGCTCCTCTATGCTCATCTCTCGCGGTGGGCGGCCTCCGCGCCGGGGGGGTCTTCCCGACGGTGGCCGCCCGGCGTTCGTCCGGATGCGCTCGAGGCGCTGCCTGAGGCGCTGCCCGAGCCGGGGGCGTGCGGTGCCCGCCAGCTGCTGCTGCGGCTGTGAGGCGACCGTGGATGCGGTCGAGGCAGTGGAGGCGGTTTCGGATCGGAAGCGGGAGGGTGGCCCCAGATGCCGCGGCGGCCCGGTCCCAAGTCTCCGCTGCACCGATCGCGCGGAGGGGCGGCGGGGAGCGGCGCAGTCGTCCTCGCTGTCAATGTCGCTGTCGCTCGTGCAAACCGTCGAAAGGGAATGTACTCTTCTCAATGCAATGGGAGCGGCTACGGCCGGGTTGTTATAAAATCCGGGGGGGGCGGTCTCCCACAACATCGTCTCGTCTGCGGAATGATGAGTTGCGCGGTCGCAGGATAAGGAGAGTAACTCGCTGGCACTAGGTTAGGCTTGGGGTGGAATTCGATGTCTTCTGTCGTGTGATGGAGTTCATCCTTTTCACAGAACTTTCGAAAGGAGCACACACACTACATACTTACTCGTAGTACAGTACATGATGTACTAGAAATTCCTAGCATCATGGATCTAACAAAGCGGAAGGATTTTTTGGGATATCGGATAAGATGCGTCAGGTACAGCTTAGGTTCATTCTACGTACAGGAAATAGTACCAAGTCGTGAAAGCCGGCCTGGCCTGGCCTGGCCACTGAACTCACAATTCGTGTTCCTAATGTATGCATACTATACGTTACTATAGCTAGTACTTGGGCAATAAAAAATTTTCGTAACCCCCTCAACGGACCTCTTTTGTTGCACGATTGTAAATCTTGTGCAACGTGTGCGGGCACATATACTCTAAGTAATATTATATTATACTCTACTAGAGGAGTATTACTATGCATGGATAGTAGAGTATTGATATTGCTCGTACACGCATTCCATGCGTCGGTCAATCCGTCGTCCGCATTTTGCATCTCTTCCTTCTACATCATCATGACATCACAAGGCAAGAATCTACTACTAGCTATGCATAGCCTACTATCCTCCATAAAAAACATCGCTTGTAGTACGCACCTCTTATCTGCCACGCAGCCGCGACCCGAGTCGAGATACATACTATCAGTACACATTTTTGAATTAAATAATTTATTGTCCACGTGTCGTTGCATTGCTCATACCCTCCTCTCCATAGCTTGCCTCTAGGCCCAGCCAACGCTTCGTAGCCTCGCTGCGCCATGCTGGCGAGGAACGCTAGGAGGGCGGCGGCCCGCGCATCTGCAAGGCATGTGCCCGTAGTACGATCGTCTTGCGGGGCCGCCCCAACCGCACATGTTTCTCGCCTGATCGCTGGTAGCAAGCGGAGCCTGGTAGATGCGTCAGGGCACCGTGTTCTCGCGACGAATCTGCTGAATTATCCATCGGATCTGTCCATGTCCACCCGATCGTATCACAGCGGCCGCAATGCGACCGCAATCACGCCTGCCATTCATTTGGCGAGGGGCACGCATGCGTCCTCGCTTGCCGTCGAGCTTTGCAGTCCCAGCTTCCACCGGACCGTGACCAACATGGTGTTCAGGGCTGCCTTCTCGACCAATCCTCCATCCAGCAACTCGTCCGATGACGACGACAAGCAGCGTGGAGACAGACAACCAACCAAGGTGGCGCTGAATGATGCCGCTGACGCCCTGCTCAAGAATCCATCCGCATCGCTCAGCGGCCGGGCGGCCCCAAAGGCTCCTCCCAAGAAGAGGAAGGTACCCGAGGCGGCCGTCGTCCATCACGCCACCGCCACGGACGCGTTTGTTTCGTTCGTCAAGTCGGTCCCAGATAAATTTCAGGCTCTCATTATTGTAGCGGCCAGGGGCATAGCGTCTATGCTGGCCAAGACGCCGGGCGTCCTCTGGTACTACCTCACCCACCCCTTCGAATTCAAGGAAAAGCTCGTCGAGCTCAAGGAGCTCGCCAAGAAGGAGGCGCACCATTACTGGATGGGGTCGAAGCTCCTCGCCGCCGACGTCCGGACGGCGAGGCAGATGCTCGGACGCTCAATGCAGGGCTCCTCCCTCACCCGCAGGGAGAGGAAGCAGCTCCTCAGGACCGTGACGGACGTCTTCCGCCTCGTCCCGATGTCCATTTTCGTTCTCATCCCCTTCATGGAGTTTGCCCTCCCCTTCGCCCTCAAGATCTTCCCCAATATGCTCCCATCCACCTTCCAGGACTCGCTTAAGGCTGAGGAGAACATGAAGAAGGAGCTCAAAATGAGGCTGACCATGGCTGAGTTCTTTCAGGAGACCCTTCAGGATTTGGCGCATGAGCAGAAGAAGCGGGCCGCGAGGAAGAGGAAGGGGGTGGAGGATGAGAATGAGAATGAGGAGGCCGGGGAGGGGAAGGGTGATGTCGACGATTTGGACAAGAAGGAGCAGACGGCTGCCTCATTCCTCGAATTTATCGAGAAGGCCCGGAATGGGGAGATGCTCCCAGCTGAGGAGATCGTCAAGTACGCGTCGTACTTCGAGGACGAGCTCACGCTGGACAATATGCCCCGAATGCAGCTCGTGAACTTCTGTCGGTACATGTCCATACCCCCTTACGGTTCGGATAACGTTCTGCGCTTCCAGCTGCGGCACAAGACGAGGTCCCTCCTTGAGGACGACCAGCGCATTCTTTGGGAGGGCATCGATTCCCTCACCAAGATGGAGCTGCGGGAGGCCTGCCAGGAGCGCGGCATGCGCTCGACCGGCCTCAGCAAGGACGCCTATAAGAGGGCACTGCAGCAATGGCTCGATCTTAGCGTGAACCGCAACGTCCCAATCTCGCTCCTCATCATGAGCCGGACATTCTTCCTGCAAGACGAGATGACGGAGCGCACGAGTACGGACGATGATGGGAACAAAAATGTTGCGGGTATCGCCGATGTGATCAGCGGTCTGGACCGGGACGTCGTCAACGAGGTCGTCCTCTCGGTGGCCTCGTCGGAGGAAAAGAGCAGCAACCCCGACCTTGTCAAGATTAAGCTCGAGGTGCTGGAGCACCAGAATGAGCTGATCGAGGAGGAGAAGAAGGAGAGGGAGGAGGCGGCCGCGAAGAAGAGGGAGCAGAAGGAGAAGGCCAGGGCGGCGGAAGACGCAGCTGCAAAGGCAGAAGCTGATGCGAAGGAGGAAGGGGCCGCTGAGGCCAGCCAATCCAATGCCGCCACCGCCGAGGTACCGAAAGAAGACGAGAAGCTCGATGCCAGGGCCGAGGCCGACAAGGTGCGGGCTCAAGTTGAGGCGGTGCAAGTCAAAATCGACGCGGAAAATATGGAGCTCGCGTCCGACACAGAGGCCGCAATGGCCACCGACGAAGAGGAGGAAGAGCAGAGCCTGTCCACCGAAGAGATCGATGCCATCTCGCAGCTGGTGTCGCCCGATCCAGTTAGCTCTGAACGTGAAAAGCTGGAACAAATCAAGGCTGCCATGCTGGAGGAAGAGGAGGACGAGATCTCGGAGGCTCAGGATGCCGCTGCAGAGGAGGAAGGGGGCGACGCGGATCACGAAGGAACCAGCGATCCGACAGAGCCCGTGGGGGTCGAAGCCGCGCCTGGGGAGTCCGTAACGGTTGAAGAATCGGACGCCAAGGTTGCCGAATCGATCAAGGCGATGGACGAGGCCGTCGATGCCGAAGCGGACGCCGCTACCAAGATATCTTTCGGGGTTGGCGCCGAGGAAAAGGCCGTGGCAGTGTCCGAGGTAGAGGACGACGCCGTCCAGGAGAAAGCATCCGGCAGCGGAGATGAGAAGCTCGATAAGGCAGTCGATCGGCTCAAATATAGGGTCGATTCGATGGTCGCTGGCCTCGAGACTCAGCTCACTGATGTCGAAACGAAGATCGGGGACAAGCTCCACCTCCTGGACAAGGACATGGACGAAATAATTTCCATGGAGGAACTGGCGCAGGTACTGCAGAAGGTGCTGAAGCGGAATCTCAGCGCGGAGGAGTCCATGGCGATTGCCAGCGACATGGACACCGACAAGGATGGCTATCTTTCGGTCGCAGAGCTGGCTAGTTGGCTTGAAACAAATAAGCTCATCAAGCTAGTAGAGGAGGGTCGCGATGAGGAGATCGATCGCATGATTGCGAAGCGTAAGGATCAGCTCAGACAGAACGAGGAGGAATGGGAGGAGAAGAAAGATAGATAATAGAAGACTTTCCAATTTAGCAATTCCTTAGCTTTTGCTGATAAACGCAATATGCTTACTATACGCAAGTAGCTGTGGGTACTAGCTGGTACTAGCTAGTAGTATGTATAACATAAAATGTTGGTACATAAATGGTAATTTTATGCTACTTACTAGTAGTATGAATTCCTCTTGTACTTTACTATTGAGCTAGTGGTATTAGAGTACATGCATCTACTCTAATACTAGCTACTAGCTAGTGGTGGTATGTATAGTGGTAATAGCCCTGGTCCCTTTTGCGCCATTGCCCTTGACTCCAAATCCGGGTTTCTCTCTCCTTGGGACCGCGCCTCGTTGCTTCTCCTACCCATCCCCGCATCCCCGCGTGTGGGTTGGCTGCCACACCAGCGCACCAGCACGCAATAACCCGACGGCGTCACCAAGGAGCATATTTCGTATCTTGCCATCTTGGATACCACCCCGGCAACGACGCCGTCGACCTGCATACCCCGACGCCCTGCATCGGAGGGAAAGCGCTCTACGGATCCCACCCCCGCCCGCGCAGTCATCAGCCCGGCGTCCCCAGCCGATCCAATCCACGCCAAGGCGCAGCCCGGCTCCAGGCAGCAGCCCGGCCCAGTCCCCGAGCTCGGTGCCGCCAGCGAGCCCCCCCCATGCCGCCCAGCAGGGGGCGCGGTCGAGGCCGCGGCCGCGGAGGAGGCGGCCGCGGAGGAGGCGGCCGCGGCTACGACGATCCCGGCCCTTACGGTCCTGGCCGGGGCGGCGGCGGCATGGGGCAGTACGGGCCACGACATGGAGGGCCGGGCGGACCGGGACCATACGGCGACGGTCGCAGGGGCGGAGGAGGCGGAGGAGGAGGAGGAGGCGGGGGGGGGCGGGGAGGCGGGGGCAGGGGGGGCTACGGCCAGGGCTACGGGCGCGACTTCGGAGGCGGCGGCGGCGGTGGTGGTGGACCGCACGGCATGCCCCCTCCCGACGTCGACCGGAGAGGAGGAGGAGGCCACCCCATGGGCATGGGACCTACAATGGGAGGACGCGGAGGAGGCCGGGGCATGGGACCAGGACGTGGAATGGGCATGGGCGGAGGTCGCGGGGGGGGCGGAGGCCGTGGAGGCGGAGGCCGCGGAGGAGGGGGAGGCCGCGGCATGGGCGTGGGGGGCGGATTTGGCGTTCCTGCCGGAGGCGGAGGGCCAGGACCCTTCGACGAATACGACCGGTTCGGTCCTTCGGGACGGCCGAGGGATGGTCATCAGCAATACCACGATGGGCCCATGAGTCCCAGCGGCTACGGCCCTGGCCCTGGCCCTGGTCCCGGCGGTCCACCCATGAGCGACTCGTTTGGCTCCGGATCAGGGCCGTACGGAGAAGGACCGCCCCAGCGCTACGGAGGGAGGGCGCACCAACCCCCGCACTACCGGGGCGGGGGCGACCGCGACCACGACCGCGATCGCGACCGCGACGGAGGTGCCGGCGGGGGCGGCCCTTGGCAGCAACACCAACATCAACAGCAGCAGCAGCAGCAGCAGCAGCAGCAGCCTCACGGTGGAGGAGGGCCCGCGCCCGGCAGGTCGCCAGGTGGAGGATTGCAGGGAGGGGGGGGGGCTCCGCAACGCAGATCAGGAGGACCACCGAGACAGCAGCAGCAGCATCCCCACCAACATCAGCTCCAGCATCATTCTAGCGCAAGGCCGGCCACACCCGGCAAGCGCAAGATGGATGAGGGCGACGGACGAGGAGAGACTAGTGGCATGAAGCGGTCTCGACCGACTGGGACACCGTCCGGGGGCAGCACGGACGGGTCGGTGAAGGCCCAGCAGCATCAGCAGAGAAAGAAGAAGGGCGCTCCAGGTGCCAGGGCGTCGCCCAATGCTTCCCATTCACAACAGGGGAAACGGGACAAGAGGAGTCAGGAACTGCCAAAGAAGAGGGAAGATCCGGAAGAGGACCCCGGCCCTCCACCCTCGGACCCTAGTCCTCTCCTTCAGGCCCAGCTCCGTCTCGCGGCCCTCAGGGAGCAGATGGAGTTCCGCCACGCGGTCCTCCTCAGGCTGGACCGCGAGCTGGACATCGTGCGAGCCAAGACGGCAGTCCTTGAGGATCTGCCAGTGGGAATCAATGCGATCCGAGAAGATCTGGACCGGCTCAAGCAATCAAAAGAATTGGAGGAGGGGGAGGAGATGGAAGAAGGGGAGGTACAGTGAGTGGTGCGATTGATTGAAAGACAATTGCTACGTAGCTGATGTTGCTTATTTGCCCTCTTTTGGCAATTTCGGATCGTTTCGAATAGTTTTGCTTTCTCTCCTTTGGGGATTCAACAGCAAGGGGAGCAATTCCCATTCGCAACCGAAGCATGAAATCGAAAACTCTATCGCCAAAAGTGACAAAAAGATGTACTGAAAACGAGATCGTGAACTCTCAGTTTGAGACATACGTGCTCGTACTATGTATTGTATTATTATTTATTTAATATGCCCATCTTTTTTTAACAACCAATGTTGCATAATAGTATATTA
>Ga0315315_10005621_pt1 | contig 11580 bp, 16 predicted proteins | sample M140m3416metaG_FD_203699 | JGI IMG/M metagenome (GOLD analysis project Ga0315315, IMG submission 203699) | Ammonia-oxidizing marine archaeal communities from Monterey Bay, California, United States - M1 40m 3416 | ecosystem: Environmental > Aquatic > Marine > Intertidal zone | place: USA... | reverse complement strand
ATAATTAATATAAAAAAATGATATTAATTATCTATATAATGTCAAGTACCTACTCTCTTAATTTAAAAGTATTATCTAATAACAAAAATCTATATGTTGAAAAAATTAATAATTTAAATTCAAAAAAAGATTCGGGGTTTGATTTATTTGTTCCAGAAACGGTGACAATTCCGGCTGGACGAGTTCTTTTGATTGATATGAAAGTAAAATGTTCTGTAAGTAAAAAGGCATGGGATAACGAATATCAAAGATGGAAGTTGGGAGTTGCTAGTCCATATTATTTATATGCTCGATCAAGTGTAAGTAAAAGAGGAATAATCTTAGCAAATTCAGTTGGAATTATTGATTCGGGATATAGAGGACCTTTAATGGCTGCGTTTTACAATACAACAGATAATGATGTAACTATTCCGGAAGGGGATAGAATCGTTCAAATTTGTATGCCTGACCTTAGTTATGATTTTAACGTGAATGTAGTGGATAGTTTAGATGAGACAGAGCGTGGCGAAGGTGGGTTGGGTTCAACTGGGCATTAAATAATTAAAATTGTCTCGTATATATTCGTTACATTTATCACTGAAATTAACATATAATAAAGCAGAATTATCAAATTTTTTTTTACATTTAGAACAAATATGAATATAAAATTCATATAAATCGTCTTCTTTATGAAATGTTTGAAATAAAAAATATTTCCCTGTTATTTCTTTGCATTTAAAACAAGATTGTAACCAACCTTCTTCGGGTAAGTGGGAGTCCCTATATAGATATATTCTTTTTATTTGAGGCATATTATATAACTTTAGAAAGTTTGATTTAAATAAAAATATTTTCATAAAATAATATCAACAATTTATATATGCGTAAAAATCGAACAAAAAAAAGAAGAACAAAACGAAGACATAGAATGAGAGGAGGATTTTGGCCTTTCACTGGTGATAAAAAGCCTAAGGATTTTTTTGGTATTTCTTCTCTTCCAAACTTTTTCAGTTCCACTGCCGCTCCTGTTGCCGCTCCTGTTGCCGCTCCCGTTGCCGAACCCGTTGCCGAACCTGTTGCCGAACCCGTTGCCGAACCTGTTGCCGAACCTGTTGCCGAACCTGTTGCCGAACCTGTTGCCGAACCTGTTGCCGAATCTATTGGTGGTCGACGCAAAAAAAGAAAAAGAAAATCAAAGAAAAGAGGTGGTGGTTGTGCTTCTCCTTTAGCAGGTGGTCGTCGCAAAAAAAGAAAATCCCAAAGAAAAAAACGTAGAAAATCTCGTAGAAAAACAAAAAAACGCCGCAGAAAATCTCGCAGAAGATAGTTCTCTTTTTTTAGTGCTTTTTTATTATTTATAAAATAATAAAAAATTACCATCTTTTAAACCAGGGTCTTCTAGTTACACCAAACTGTGCTCCGATCGCCACACCAATTGACCCCCAAACAGCAATATCCCTCCAATCTAGGTTATCTTTTCTAGTTGGTCCATGAGTTAGACCGAATAATAAAACAGAACTAGCTGCCGAAGTTCCCACCCAAAAAGCTATCTTTGCCAAATCAGGTAAATAATTTCCGGGATATAATATTTTTGTTAACGACATCTTATATATAAAAAATTTATCTTTTTAATATTTAATTATATTAACATTTTTTTAAGAAAAATGTTTCGTAAATATTTCTATTATCAAGTAAATAAACTAATGCTAATAACATTATACCAGTATGTCCAATATAATGGAAAAAAGTATGACCTACTAAATATATAACTTTTTTTAAAACATCCCTGTGCCTGTATCCTTTATGTCTGTATTTTTTTATTAAGTAATAGAAAAATGTAAATACTAAATATAAAGAAGCCGCACCAAATACCTCCAGATTTATATCATTTACGTGACAATTCATTTTTAGTCTTTTGTGAACGAATACTATATAAGTGACCCATAGAACCACTAATACAAATGACATTAAAGGTGCTGTGACAAGATAATCTATCTTGGCTATCATTTGTAATATAGGACTACCTCTTTCAAACATTGTACCATGATACAACATTGAAAAACAAAATACAATAATAATTAAAAAAAACATAAAATACCATATCCAAAGATATATTGTTAATGATTGACTTGGTTCAATATCCCACTTTTTTATTTGTATAATACCCAACAGACAATAATACATTGTTGGTAATAATAAAAAATTTGACAAAAAAACATTTCTATTTACATAAGTAACTATATCTCTATATACACCCATTAATATAACAATATATTTTTTTACATTTTTAATTTTTAATACAAAGCATTAAAAATTAAATGGACTTGCGTCCTTATTATAGATCCGGATAACCTGATTTGAACAAGTGACCCGCCGATCTACAGTCGGCTGCTCTACCAACTGAGCTATATCCGGATGGATACGGTTTGGTTTTAGATGTTTTGTTTATGGTACAAAGACACCGATATAAACCATGAAAAGAATTAACTTCTTTTCTTATATAATAATAAACGTTGCTGTTTCCAAACCTTTAAGCCAACTTGCTACCCTTAATATTTATTCCGCTCCCTATGGTATTAGGCGTCCCTAACCAAGAATAAATATTTTAAATCCACATAATCATTGACGGAACCTTCCATCTCAGTGTTGATTAATAATCGCTACTTTATCCTGATTGTTTTCAAACAACCGTCTCACGCGTCTATTTCTAGACTGGACTCAATCTTCTACTACTCACTTCCATCACTCTGCTACACTCTACTTGCTCTACTACATTACACTCTACTACTCCTCTACTGTGTCTACTCCTCCTCTACTGTGCTCTACTCCTGCTCTACTCCTCTACTGTGTCTACTCCTCCTCTACTGTGCTCTACTCCTGCTCTACTCCTCTACTACTGCTCTACTCCTCTACTGTGCTCTACTCCTGCTCTACTCCTCTACTACTGCTCTACTCCTCTACTGTGCTCTACTCCTGCTCCTCTACTACTGCTCTACTCCTCTACTGTGCTCTACTCCTACTCCTCTACTCCTGCTCTACTCCTCTACTACTCCTCTACTGCTGGTATCGTCGTTTTCGTTTAATTGCTGTAAGATACTCACAAAATACAATATCAAGTAATCTTTAAGTTGGTTTATATAATAAATCATAAATTTCTGAAAATTGAATAGTTAAATATATAACAAATTATCGCTATTATACTACTGCTTTATTTACAATGACATCTATCACAACCCGCACACAAGAACAATCTACAGAAAACAAACTTTTCATTCAAAATTATAAAATTCTCCAACCTGCTCCTGAAGCCAAGGAAGAGACAAGTCTTACACATAATTATCATACTGTTGATATTGTAACAAACAAACTTTCTACAATGTCTCTGAAAGAAATGCTTTTCGCTTTAAATATTGACAGGTCTGGTTCAATGGGAGCACTTGCTAGTGACGGGTATTCGTCTTTACAGCACACTATCCACACAACCAAAAATATTATTGATTATCTTGAAGAGTTAAAAGAAGAAAATCCAGAAATAGATGTAGGTGTTATTGTAAACGCATTTGATGGCGAGATGAAAACAATAGGTTATCTCAAGATTGGAAACAATGAAGAAAAACAAGAATATATTAAAAATTTAGAAAAACTAACTCCTAGAGGTTCTACAAATATCAGCGATGCTTTTCAGGCTATCAAAGAAGATGAAATTTATAAATCAACCCCTGATGATAAAAAAGCTCACATCCTTATGACAGATGGAAGACCAAATATTGGTAAAAATAGCGCAAATGGTATTCTGGAATCTAATCCTGGAGGGACTCAAATTTGTATTGGATATGGAACAGATCACGATGCTAAACTTCTACAAAACGTTGCTGAAAAGTCAAACGGCGACTACCATTTTGTAGATAGTATTGAAAATGCTGGAATGGTATATGGGGAAATTATCCATTCTTTGCTTTATTGTGCTGTGAAAGATATTAAGGTTGTGGTAACTGGTGCAGAAGTTTATGATTTTACAAAAAATATTTGGACTTCATCTGTAGCATTTTCATCATTTGCTAGCGAACATACACAATCTCTTATTCTCCGGTCTGGTTGGGATTCCGTTCATACTGTTTCAGTTAATATTGTTTATACAGAATCGGGAAACAAAGTAAAACATTCAAAAATCGATGTATTCAATAGTTATAACTGTACGAATGGTGAGTCTAAGATTGACACAAGAGATACACATGTTGAAAAACAAATGTTTCGTCAAAGAACTATGGATGGTTTATTTAGAGCAAAAAATGTTGAATATATTGATAGACCATTTCTAAAAAAAGAGTTAATTATTCTAGAAAATGAAATTAAAGCATTTATGAAAACAAACAATCTAGAAGATGATGCGTTTATGCAAAAATTAGTAGCGGATGTCTATGTTGCTTATAATGGTATGGATTCACATTGCGGTATTGCTTTTATTGGGTCGAGATTGTCAAGTCAGGGAAATCAACGAGCTTATGAAGTAAATAATCTTGAAGCTCTATCAAATGCTGCCACCGCTATTTTCGGTTCTGTAAGGCGGGTTGAAGGTATGTGCAGTGCACCATCGCTTAATCAAGGACAACCAGGGAGACAAGAAAAATTTACGATGAGAGCACCTCAAAATTTAAGACAAACTTCGTGTTATACGACACCGACACAAGCATCAGTTATGAGAGTATGTTCACAACAACCAGACACCGATAATTAATTTATATTAATTGATATTTGCGTATTATTTTAAAAAATTTTTTAATCTCTTTTTTTAAATGTCTCAAAAAAAAGAAGAAATTTCAAATTTACTTATTGCTGTTGCGTTTGATACAAGTTTTAAAAAATTAAATGAAGAACTTGAGTCTAGAAATATTGAGATAACACCGAGAAGCATAACCATCGTTATAAAAATTTGTATGGAAATAGCAGAAGCAACAAGGTTGAAAGGAAAAGAACAAAAGGTTTTAGTTGAAAGATTGGTCAAAAAAGTGGTGAAAGACGCACCTATATCTGATGAAAAAGAAAAACTTCTTTTAGATATGATTGAAGAGGGTGTAGTTGGTGATGTTATTGATTTAGTTATTTCTGCCACAAAAGGAGAATTAGATATTAATGCTGTAGAAAAAGCTGCGGTTGGCTGTTGTTTAGCTCTTCTTAAATCAAGAAAAGGAAATGATAAAATATAAATTACTTATAAATTATATTAAGATCCCATAGCATAACATTGTGTCCAGTCCATTGCTGTAATTTTATATGCTTCAAAATTATCTTTGAACTGTCTAGCAATATCTGGTACCAACGGATCATCGGGATTTGGATCATCTAATAAAGAACAAATAGATATTAATACCTTTGAAATAGTAAGGGCCGGACTCCAGTTTTCTTTTAAGATATCTAAACATATACCACCACTACTATTAATATTAGGATGATAAATCTTTGTTACAAAGGAGACCTTTGGTGGTTTGAAGGGGTAATTATTAGGGAAAGTTATATTCATATAAAATATACCGCCGTAATATGGTGTATCGGTTGGACCCATTATTGTTGCAGTCCAATGAAAAATATCATCTCCTTCAGGGCCTGCACTACAATTTGTTGGTGGGTCTTTATTTAAATTTTCCAATTCTTTTTGAATTCTTTTAGCACTTGACATATATGTTATATTAATATTTTATATTCCTTTTATGTAGTTTGTAATAAATTAATACTTGGATACTTATTATTAAGTAATAGTATATAATGTGTGACTGGGTTTGTTATATTATACAAAATAAAAGAGCAACATATGTTGGAGTTTCAAATAATGCCGAAAAAAGACTTAGAGCGCATAACGGAGAGATTTCGGGTGGAGCAAAATATACAAAAAGCAAGGGACCTGGATGGAAACATATATGTATTATAAGTGGTTTTACAAATAAAATAGAATCAATGCAATTCGAATGGGCTTTAAAACATGTTCCTCCTCGTAACGCAGGTGGAATAACAAACAGAATAAAAAAATTAAAAATTTTGTGCAATAAAGAAAGATGGACCAGTAAGTCACCATTAGCAAAAACAATACCTTTGGTTATTCATTGGGTAGACCCAACATATAAACCTGATGATTTTGAGATAAATATAAAAGAAAAATTATAAACCAACAATTAATAAACTCTATCAAAATTGAAGTTTATTAATTGTTTCATAATTAAACTATTCAAATATACAATTCAAATATACAATGCAAATATTTATTAGAGGAATTTCTCTCCAAAAATATTGTAATATACAAACGATTAATGATATTAAAAAAACAGACTCAACAAAAACATTATATACAATGATTAATAATATGTTCAACGTTACCGAAGATTACTATTATTTATACCAAGGTAATAATATCTTTCCCGTATCAGATGAGAAAAAGTTAGAAGACTATAATATAGGTAAGGAATCAACTATTAATATTCATTTTAGATTAGGAAGTCCTATTAATATAGCATAAAAAAGGATTTATATATACAGTTTACCTTTTCATATTTTTTTTGATTTTTTGATTTTTTGATTTTTTGATTTTTTGATTTTTATTTGTTTTTGTTATTTTTTGATTTTTATTTAATCCAACTTTTTACGGAGAGCCATAATCTCTTCCTCGAGTTCTTCGATCTCACATGCGTCGGCCCAACTATCGTTGCCGTATGATTTGAGTTCAACTTCCTTTTCGGCGATCTCGTTGAGGATACTTTGACGTTCTGGTGATACCATTTCACTTTCTTGAAGACGACGAGGCTTCCATGCTCCAGCACTTGTCTTGAGAACAATCTCCTCTTCTTCGTCGCTGATAGAACTAGGAGAATCATTTTTATCGAAAATCTTTGTTTCACAAGGAGGTTTCATGAGGTTTTCACTATCGCCCTGGAAGCTAACACGACGGAACGCGCCCCAATTGGTTTTCTCCTGAACGACTACAGTTGATGAAAGAGCTGGGAAGTCTTCGCTCGTCTCCTCTTGAACGACTTCATTTTTCAATTGGGCGATGCGGACTTGTTCTGCAATACGAGCCTCAGCTGCATAAAGTCTTGCTTGACTTTTGTCTCTTTTATGCTTTTTTGAATATTCCGTCTTTTTGCGATTCTTCTCCGCAAGGACAGAACAATCCATGATATGATGGTCCTCATCATGACAGTAAGCACAAGAACGACCGAGCTTTTGTCCAGGGGAAACAACCCTTTTAACGGACTTGCTTGACTGACGAGATGTGTGAAGAACACTTGTAGTGTCAATGACAGTTAGTTTTCTTCTCCAAGAACCCATCGGTGCTGCAACTTTCGCCTGCGAAGGACGAGGCTTGAAGTCAGCATCGGTGGCCAGAGCAGAGAAATGGTTGTTCGATAGAGCAGCTCTCTTGAGATCATCAACGCGAGTGGTCTTATGTCCTTGAAATTCTGGTCTACGGTTGAATGACTGTCTGCTCTTGTGAGATGGACCGCATTTGATTGTGAAAGAAGACATGATAAGTAGTTTTTATTAGTAAGTTTTTTGTTTTAATAGTTCAGTTCTTGTCAGAATCAAAAAAGTTCAATTTTCCCCAAAATTGATTTTTTTTGATTCTGACACAATTCTAGTATAAAACCTATATATATATACTTAATTCACATCTTCTATAATAGAAACCAAGACAAGTTTTATACTATGACATCTTTTGCTAATTTTCCAGTTAAAAAAATATTTTCAGCCTGGTGCAGCCAAAAAAATCTTGACATCAAGAAACACCAACTCGAAGGAATTGAGTGGGTAATCAACAGAGAACGTAACCCAGAACTCGGATCTGCCGGTGGATTTGTTTGTGACGAAATGGGTCTAGGCAAGACTATATTAATGATTGGTGCAATGGTCATTAACCCAAAGGAAAACAATCTTGTGGTAATGCCAAAAAGCCTAATGGACCAGTGGTGTGCGGCTATTACCAGTTTTACTGCCCTTGACAGTGAAGATATTTTGGTCTATCACGGAGCCCGGGGTAGATCAGTCCAAGCAGAAGAAATCAGCAATTATAGAGTTGTTATTACTACTTACGGTATGATAGCAACTCGAAAAACCAAGGAAAATAGTGATGAGTACAAATGCCCCCTCTGGACACAAACGTGGGACAGAATAATTTACGACGAATCACATCACTTAAGAAATAGTAAAACAGGTCAATTCAAGGGGGCAAATTTATTGAAAGCACCTATAAAATGGATGGTGACGGGGACCCCCATAAACAACAAAAAGAGGGACTTTTATACCCAGTCTCTTATACAAGGTAGTGGGCGTCATTTTCCCCCGCGTATGAAAGAAATCCGTCGCATTATAGATGCCATAGTTCTTAAAAGAACAAAAAAGAAGGTTGGTATTAAAATGCCGGCTCTTAATGAAAATACTATAGAGGTTGAATGGCAAAGTCAAGAAGAGGAAGTCTTTGTAAGAAACATTCATAATCTTATGAGATTTGCCCCCGTAACCACAAATAATGTAGATTCTGTTATTCAAAATTTGGGATCTATGTACAAATATATTTTCCCAATATTTATGCTTATGAGACAAGCGTGTGTAAAACCTAGTTTAGCATATAATTCGTTGGTGAAAAGAGGATTGACATCGGATCTACAAATAGTTAGACAACTTACTGAATCACCTACTTCTAGTAAAATGACAGCGGTTATCGATAAAGTTGTAGAAAATCGAGAGACCAAAAAATCCAAACTTATATTTTGTTTATTTCGACAAGAGATGGATCATATCGCGATGAACCTTAAAGAGAAGGGGTTCAATCCTGTTATTATAAACGGTTCAACTACTAAAAAACAGAGAAGATTTGCCTTACAAGCTGGTCTTAAAAATGACGAATGGAAAACGATTGCCCCAATTCTACCAGAGGATGTGTGTGGTGTCATCAATTCCTATTTGGCACCAAATGTTCTTATAGCTCAAATCCAAACCGGATGTGAAGGTCTTAATCTCCAACATTTTGCGGAGGTATATTTCACGACTCCTCATTGGAACCCAGCTGTCGAAAGTCAAGCTATTGCTAGGTGTCATCGAATAGGCCAGAAAAAAGATGTTGATGTTTACCGATTTGTCACAAAATTCGATGATGCTGACGATGAAGATAGTATGTCGTTGGATCAATATTGTATAGAAGTCCAAAGGGTGAAAAAAGAAATAGCAATAGATTGTGGATTATAATCAATCAAAAAAATCAAAAAAATCAAAAAAATCAAAAAAATCAAAAAAATCAAAAAAATCAAAAAATAAACAAGTCAAGACTTTTTATTAGAAATTGATTTTTTTTGTTTCTGACATAGATTAATTATAAAACACCCAATAATAAAGTATAATTATGACAAACTATTATTCCATAAATCATGAAGCAACGAAAAAAGAGATTAAGACAGAAGTTTATTTCTTCAATCAAAAAATCTCAGATTAAAACAAATATAATGTTGTCAAATGCCACCGGTATATATGAAAGAATAAAAGCTGTGAGACCTATATTATTAAAAATTATCAGATATTATGATAATTTCAAACACGACGGCGAATGGATTGACTTCTGGCAAGTAGCTTATACAAAATCTTGCACATGGGATACAGAAGTGGATAGATTGTGTCTCTCTGTTGAATTAAAAGTTAAAGAGGAGAATTACATAAAATCCTTTAAAAAAAATCTAAAAAAATAAAAAAAATATGTCAGGATACATCTATTTCATACTACTCATTACTACCGGATAATATGCCGATAGATGTTAGATCCATTGTGTCCAATTCATTTCACAGGCTACATTTCCAATCAAAAAATAATAAAAACAAATAAAAATCAAAAGGTACTGTAAATATAATCCTTTTTTATTAGAAAATTGATTTTTATTTGTTTTTATTAGAAAATTGATTTTTTTTGTTTCTGACAAGAACTAAATTATTAAAACAATCAAATCATTATGTCAACTAGTAAATTTACCAAAAACGAATATTCTCATTACGAGAGAGACCACTCAACACGTATCTATTCTTCACCCGAGGAAGAAGAAGCCAACCATTCAAGTATCACCACAAAAAGATGTTCGAAATGTAAGCAAGTGAAGTTTCTCAACTGTTTCAACACCAATACATCAGGACGTGATGGTTTCACCGCAGATGGTTACAGACACCGACGCCCTGAATGTTCTGTATGCACTAAAGCCGCTGGACAAGGTATGAAAGTTGCTAAGCGTATTGCTAAAACTAACAAAATTGCTTATAAAGCACCAGAGGGAACTCCGTGTTCAATCTGTGGAAAAACAGACAGACGTATGGTATTTGACCACTGTCATGAAAAAGAAGTTTTCAGGGGATATTTATGCGACCCGTGTAACCGAAGTATGGGTGTTCTAGGGGACAATATCGAAGGTCTTCTACGCTGTATCAACTATCTTCAGGCAACTGAACAAAAGGTTATCGTTCAAGATGAGTCGGGAAAACTTAAAGTTTCAAAATAAAAAAATAAAAATAAAAATTGTAAAGGCAAATTGTATATATAAAGTCCTTTATTTTTTATGGGTGTTAATTCTTTTTGAAGCTAGTTCAAAATATTCCTTTTTTAATTCCATACCGATAAATTTTCTATTTGTATTAATGCAAGCGACACCTGTTGAACCGCTTCCCATCGCATTATCAAGAACAATTCCTCCTTCATTTGAATAAGTTTTAATAAGATATTCAAGTAACTCAACGGGTTTTTGTGTTTCATGAATAGTAGCCTCTTTTTTTGACACAATTTTAAATTCTACTAATTCCTTTGGATAGTTGGTAAATTTTTGCGAGTATTCGGAATTGCTTGTTAATTTATTATTTGGACCTAAATGATGAGATTGGTTAAGCATTTTACCAATTCTTTTTTTGGAATTCTTTTTCTTCACTAATTTAGGTATCAATCCTTGAGGGTTGTATGTCATATTTCCGGTTTTTCTTGAAGCCGCAGCAGCTCCACCATATGAAAATACACATATTTCTTCAATACATTTCATAGGTCTATAATTAGCCAAAAGGAATTGAGTGACTCTACTTTTTTTCCAAAAAATATTATATTTAAACAATTCAAAACATTTTGATATAATTAATGATGTAAAAGGTTGCTGTGAAAATAAAGCGATAACCCCTGTTGGTTTTTTAATAATTCTTTTATATTCTTTCCATAACTCATCTACATCGATAACGGAGTCCCATTTACATTTTGTTACACCATATGGTAAATCGCATAAAATTAAATCAATACTGTCAGCAGGTATTAATTTCATTTTTTCCAAACAATCACCCTCGATCAATATTGAGTTATTTTCTTTACTTAATACTTCTAGTGTAATTTCAGTCATTATTATATATGATATATTTAATTTATAATATTTATATCAATTTTATATGTTATCCACTTAGAAAATTGAAGCAAAATATGAAATACTATAATATAGTATAACAAAGCTACAGTTAATTGAAGAAACTAAAAAACAAAAAATTAAAAAAACATAAAAATCAAAAAGGCAACTGTATATAAAAGTCCTTTTTTATGCGAATCCAAATATTAAA
>Ga0315315_10005620_pt1 | contig 11581 bp, 11 predicted proteins | sample M140m3416metaG_FD_203699 | JGI IMG/M metagenome (GOLD analysis project Ga0315315, IMG submission 203699) | Ammonia-oxidizing marine archaeal communities from Monterey Bay, California, United States - M1 40m 3416 | ecosystem: Environmental > Aquatic > Marine > Intertidal zone | place: USA... | reverse complement strand
TCATTAATTTGCATCATGGGAGCATTAACACATGCACCCAAACATTCTACTTCCATCCATGAGCAACTTTTATCACTTGATAATTCTGACTCATTTTCTGAAATTTTTTCCTTACATGCTTCAACTAATTTGTATGCACCTCTAATCATGCACGGTGTTGTTGTACAAACTTGAACAAAATATTTTCCTACAGGAGATAAATTATACATAGAATAAAAAGTGGCAACCTCGTAAACTTTTATATAGGGCATATCTAAAATTTTGGCGATGCACTTCATTGCAGCTAGAGGTATCCAATTATTATTTTGTCTTTGCGCTATATAAAGTAGTGACATCACTGCACTTTGTTGTTTACCTTTTGGATATTTTTTTATTATAGTATTTACTGCTTCCAGTGAAGAAGAATTAAATACAAAATTTTCAGGTTGATCTTTAGCTGGCCTTTTTAAACTCATCTGTCAACCTCACCAAAAACAATATCAAGCGAACCTAAGACAGCAGGCACGTCAGCTAACATATGTCCTTTAATTAAATAATCCATAGATTGCAAATGAGAGAATCCTGGTGCTCTAATTTTACATTTATAGGGTTTGCTTGAGCCATCTGATATTAGATAAACTCCAAACTCACCTTTTGGAGCTTCTACTGCAGTATAAATTTCATCCTTAGGAACACGAAAACCTTCAGTGAAAAGTTTAAAATGATGGATCAAAGCTTCCATTGATTGTTTAATTTCTTTTTTAGATGGAGGTGTTATTTTTCCATCAAAACTTTTTACCGGACCATTTTCCATTTTATCCAAACACTGCTTAATTATTGACACACTCTCTTTCATTTCTTCAATTCGACATAAATATCTATCGTAACAATCGCCATTTTTTCCAACTGGAACTTTAAATTCTAATTGCTCATAACAATCATAAGGTTGTGATTTTCTAAGATCCCATGGAACACCAGATCCCCTAATCATTACGCCACTAAATGAATAATCAAGAGCGTCCTCTTTTGTTACAACTCCAATATCCACATTTCTTTGTTTAAAAATTCTATTATCAGTAAGTAAATTTTCCAGGTCATTAATAACTTTTGGAAAATTTTTACAAAATTTATATATATCTTTATCTAAACCAGCTGGTAAATCTTGGTGAACTCCACCAGCTCTAAAGTAATTTGCATGTAATCTAGAACCAGAAACTCTTTCGTAAAATGTCATCAATGTTTCTCTTTCTTCAAAACCCCATAGTGATGGTGTTAGGGCACCAACATCTAAAGCTTGGGTAGTTACATTTAAAATATGGCTTAAAATTCTACCAATTTCACAAAACATTACTCTTATATATTGAGCTCTAATAGGAACCTCGATTTTTAAAATTTTTTCGATTGCTAATGCAAAAGCGTGTTCTTGATTCATTGGAGCCACGTAATCGAGACGATCAAAGTATGGAACTGCTTGCATGTAAGTTTTATTTTCGATTAACTTTTCTGTTCCGCGATGCAATAAACCTATGTGTGGATCCGCTTTTTCAACAACTTCACCATCTAGTTCCAGAATTAATCTTAAAACACCATGAGCTGCTGGGTGCTGCGGTCCAAAATTTAAATTAAGATTTTTAATTTTTTTTGTCATTTATTTCAGTTTGTTCTTTAATATATTCGGTTCCTTCCCAAGGACTTTCGTAATCAAAATTTCTATAATTTTGTTCCAATTTTACTGGCTCGTTTATTACTTTCTTTTTATCTTCGCTGTATCTTACTTCTGTATGACCTGTCAGGGGAAAATCTTTTCTTAAAGGATGGCCTTCAAAACCGTAATCAGTTAAAATTCTTCGTAAATCTGGATGATCTTTAAAATTTACTCCATACATATCAAAAACTTCTCTTTCCATCCAGTTGGCCGCAGGAAATATTGAAGTTAAAGATGGTATGACCTCATTCTCATTAATTAAATAGCTAAGAATCATTCTTTGATTAAATTCGTGACTTAAAAAAAGATACACAACCTTAAATCTTTGCGTTTGCTCAGGATAATCTACAACTGTTATATCTATAATTTGTCTAAACTTAGTATCTTTGTTAGTTTTAATAAATAATGTTACATCAACTAAATTATCTTTATCAATTTCAACATAAATTTGATTATGCTTGATCTCAGTTTTTTTTATTTTTGAGGCTAATTCTGAGTTAATTTTTTTTTCTAAGTCTTTTAAATTTATCATTTTATCTAGTTAAAGATCCTTTATTTCTAATTTTTTTTTGCAATTGCATTATTCCATACAATAAAGCTTCTGCTGATGGTGGGCAGCCAGGCACATAGATATCTACAGGGACTATACGATCACATCCTCTTACAACCGAGTATGAATAATGATAGTAACCTCCACCATTGGCACAGCTTCCCATTGAAATAACATATCTAGGCTCTGGCATTTGATCGTAAACTTTTCTTAATGCAGGTGCCATTTTATTTGTCAAAGTACCAGCAACAATCATTACATCTGATTGCCTAGGTGAACCTCTTGGTGCAGCACCAAATCTCTCAAGGTCATATCTTGGCATAGCGGTTTGCATCATTTCAACAGCGCAACAAGCAAGACCAAAAGTCATCCAATGTAAGGACCCAGCTCGGGACCAATTAATTAAATTATCTAATGATGTAGTAATAAAACCATTCTTGCTAAAATCTTTTGCAAGTTGTTTAAACTCATCAGGTACTTGATCTATTTTATTGTTCATTTTATTAAGATATTATTCCCAGTCTAAAGCGCCTTTTTTCCATTCATAAATAAAACCAACAGTGAGTATGAATAAAAAAATCATCATTGACGTAAAACCTAAAATTCCAATGTTTCCTAAAGAGATTGCCCACGGAAATAAAAATGCTATTTCAAGATCAAAAATAATAAATAGTATTGCAACAAGATAAAACCTTACGTCAAATTCCATCCTTGAGTCTTCAAAAGGCTCAAATCCACATTCATAAGCCGATAATTTTTCTGGATCTGGATTTTTTGGAGACAATATAAAATTTACTACTATAAAGGCACAGCTTAAACCGAGTGCAATTATAAGGAATAATATAATCGGCAAATAATCTTTTAAAAATTCCGCAGTCATGGTGGAATATATATCATTTTTTAAAGCTAGATGAAGTGGTGTTAGGTCACATTATTCAAATTATACTGTCTAATTGATAACGATTATCAGGTGTAATTTAAACAAAGTGGCGGGAGTGAAGGGACTCGAACCCTCGACCTATCGCGTGACAGGCGATCGCTCTAACCAACTGAGCTACACCCCCACTTATGATTCTTTTGGTGGGCAGTAAAGGACTCGAACCTTTGACCCCCTCGGTGTAAACGAGATGCTCTACCAACTGAGCTAACCGCCCTCAACCAAAAAACTTTGTGTTTTATATCTTTTAGTACAATAACGTCAAGATTTATTAGTTTGAAAAAAGGTCAAATTATAACAATTAATCTAATATTTTTTTTTTAGCTTTTTCAAATTCTTCTTTAGTAAGTATCCCTGCTTTATATAATTCGTTAAGTTTTCTTAATTGTGAAATTGAATCTTCATCAATATTTGTTTTTGACACTCCAGTAATGAAATTTGAAATATCAAGTTTTTTTTGATTTTTAATTTTTAACATATTTTCAATTTCCTGATGAAATATTGAGGAATTAGATAAAAATTTATTCATAGATTTTTTATGAGCTGGATAATCATTGATATTTAATGGATGATATTCACTATCGTTTTCATTCATAAATTTATTCTTAGGACCTTCAAAAAATTCTGGGTTAATAAAATGTGTAAGAACATAATATTTTTGTGAAATTGATCTATCAAAAATTATATGAGCACTTCTAAGTCCAATGTTTGGTATTTCAATAGAATTGTCTTGAATGTATCTAATTAAATTTGCATCTAAATAAGCAAATTCTTTATCATCAGGATTGTAAAGTTCTTTATTAACATCTACATGTCTAACAATCATACAATTAACTGTCGCCCCTTGGTGATATAAGGATAGATTAAAATATTCAGGTCTTTTATAACAACCATCATGCTTATTTTTAAAAATTATTTCATAAATAAATGTATTTACATCTGCAATCCTTTTACCCTGAGTGCCTAGATAAGATAAAGAAATTGCTTCTTCAATTTTATTTTGATTTAATTTAATTGCATTAATATAATAACCGCTAAAAGCATTATATGACCATTTTTCTTTTTCTACTAACTCCCATTTCCCTGGACTTAAATCAACTTTAATTTTGTTATCTAAAATAAATTCATATTCGATTTTTTGACCAATTTCATAATCATTAAATGTAATGGCATTTGCTGATGAAAAAACTAAGGATAAAAAAAAAACACACAATATTTTTTTAATTACTAAGATCATTTTTTAAGTATCTTATTCTTAGCTTTTTTAAACTCTTCCTCAGTCAAAATTCCATCATCAAGAAGTTGTTTTAGATCTTTTAATTTTTTAATATCTTTATCTGATAGCGCAATTTCATTATTGTCAGTAGAAGTTTTTTTAGTCTTTTTATTTTTTTGACTATCAGTTTCATTAGAAGAAAAATCATTTTTGTAAAATCCTAATTCAGTTAACTTTGCAAGTATATCTTCATCTGACCATTTGCTTTTAATAGTAGATTCTTTTCCTCTTCCAGGATTAATTCCATTTTTCCAAGTTATTGTTCTTCTTTTAGCAAATAGCTCACATTTTTTATTAGTTGCTGATTCGCAAAGGGTAATTTCTTGTGTCTTGCTACCAGTTTGACAATTTCCATATGGACAGTACCAATAATAAGCTAGAGATCCATCGGTAGTTACATAAAAGACTGCTGGCATTTTTCCTGTTTCTCCACGAATATATTCTATAAACCAATAAGCACTATCATCAGATAATTGAATTTGTCCTTGACCTAAGTCTGCTTTTGTTGAGTGATTAGTGCTAATTAATATTATTAGAGTAAGACAAAAGTTTATAAGAATTTTTTTCATAAAACTTGTATATTAAAATATTATTAGAAACCTTTTGACTAAAAAAATCAATAGAAAATTAAATACTAAAAATCTATATTAAATAGAGTTTTTAATACTTAAAAACCACCTCTCCAATTATTTTTGGAGTTAAAATTATTTTCCTCTTGCTTGGATGTTGGCCGGACTAAATAATAGACTACAAATACTCCAATAGTTAAGAATAGGACTATATCCATTAAATATGAATAATTACTGAATGCTTGCTTGAGATTTGTCGTCTTTTTTAGAAATATCAACCTCAACCCATTCAGTCTTTTTTAATTCTTTAGTTAATGCAATTTTTAAAACTTCATCAGCATACTCAACTGGAGTAATTTTAATTTCATCAATTACTTTCTTTGGCATGTCTACTAAGTCTTTTTCGTTCTCTCTAGGGATTAATACTTGTTTTATACCTGCTCTGTGTGCAGCTATTAACTTTTCTTTTAAGCCACCTATTGGTAACACTTGGCCAGTTAAAGTTACCTCACCCGTCATTGCAACATCCCTTTTAACAGGAATATTTGTAATTGAGGATACAATGGAGGTTACCATTCCTATTCCAGCTGAAGGTCCATCTTTAGGTGTTGCTCCTTCAGGGACGTGTATATGAAAATCTTTTTTTTCAAATAATGGTGGAATAATTCCATATTCCAAACATTTAGATCTAACAAAAGATTTAGCTGCTTTTACTGACTCCTGCATAACATCACCTAGTTTTCCAGTTATTTGCATTCTTCCCTTGCCAGGCATTGTTACGGTTTCAATTTTTAGAATTTCCCCTCCATATTCTGTCCAAGCAAGGCCAGTCACTATTCCAATCCTATTATCTGACTCTAGTTCTCCTGATTTAAATTTAGGTACTCCCAAAAAGTCAGACAAGTTATTCTTGTTTATTTTAACTTCTGTTTCTTCTCCCGAAACAACCTTTTTAACTACTTTTCTTGCAACTTTAGAAATTTCTCTCTCTAAATTTCTTACACCAGACTCTTTTGTGTAGCTTCTTATGATCTCTTTAATTATATCATCTTGTAAATTCATTTCTTTTTCTTTAACACCATTATCTTTGATTTGTTTTGGTAACAAATATTTATTGGCAATATTAATTTTTTCATCCTCAGTGTATCCAGCTAACCTAATCACTTCCATTCGATCTAAAAGTGGAGGTAAAATGTTTAATGTATTAGCTGTTGTAACAAACATTACATCGGATAAGTCGTAATCAACTTCAAGATAATGATCATTAAATGTAGTATTTTGTTCTGGATCTAATGCTTCTAATAAAGCAGATGAAGGATCTCCTCTATAGTCATTTCCTATTTTATCAATTTCATCTAGTAAAATTAATGGATTTTTTGTTCCAGCTTTTTTCATCATTTGAATAATTTTACCAGGCAATGATCCAATGTAAGTTCTTCTATGACCTCTTATCTCAGCTTCATCTCTCATTCCACCTACAGACATTCTTACGAATTCTCTATTAGTTGCTTTAGCGATAGATTTACCTAGAGATGTTTTTCCAACACCAGGCGGCCCAACTAAACAAAGGATTGGACCTTTAATTTTTTTCATTCTTTTTTGAACTGCTAAAAATTCAATTATTCTCTCTTTTACTTTTTCCAAACCAAAATGATCCTTATCTAAAATATTTAATGCTTTAGAAAGATCAATATCAACTTCACTTTTTTTATGCCAAGGTAGCTCTATCATCCAATCTAAATAATTTCTCACAACTGTTGCTTCAGCAGACATAGGGCTCATATTCTTTAATTTTTTAAGTTCCTGTAAACATTTTTTTTCAACTTCCTTAGGCATCTTAGACTTTAATATTGCTTTATTCAGACTTGTGCTTTCATCTTTACCATCTTCGATTTCACCTAATTCTTTTTGAATAGCTTTAAGTTGCTCGTTTAAATAATATTCACGTTGCGTTTTTTCCATTTGAGTTTTGACTCTTCCTCTAATTCTTTTTTCAACACCAATAATGCTTGTCTCATTTTCCATTATTTTTATAATTGCATTTAGTCTTTTCTTTACATCGACAGTTTCAAATATTTGTTGTTTTTCAGATATTGTTGCAGTTATATGAGATGCAATATTATCTCCTATCTGAGAAGGATCTTTTAATTGTTTAATAGTATTAATTGTTTCGCTAGAAATTTTTTTGTTAATTGATGTTAATTTTTCTAACCTTCTTACAGCTGTAGCTGCTAGAGGATATAAATCTTCATTATTTTCAATAACATCAGTATGTACTGAGTAATCACAGATAATAAATTTTTCATTGTCTTTAAAATCTAATATTTTTACTCTCCGAGAACCTTCAACTAAAACTTTTACAGTGCCATCTGGAAGTTTAAGTAGTTGTAATATGCTCCCCTCACAACCATAAGAAAAAACATCCTCTTTTTTTGGGTCATCTATCTCTGAATTTCTTTGTGTAACTAAGATAATCTTTTTATCTTTTTTCATTACTTCATTTAAAGCAGATATTGATTTGTCTCTTCCAACAAAAAGTGGGATTACCATACTTGGAAATACCACGATATCTCTTAATGGTAACAAAGGCGATGAGATTTTAACGTCCATAATTATGAATATGGATATTAAATTTAATAATGCAATAGCTTTTTAGCAGTTATTAAGGATATTAAGCCGCTGATGTTTTTCCTGATTTAGTTTTATTATCAGCCTTAGAATGTACTAAAATTGGTTGAGATTGACCTTTTGCTGAAGCGGCGTCAATTATTACCTCTTCGATATTATCTTTGCTGGGCAAATCATACATGGTCTTTAATAATATATTTTCCAATATTGATCTCAAACCTCTTGCTCCAGTTTTCTTTTGAATTGCTTTAAGTGCTATTTCTTTTAAAGCGTTATCTTTAAAAGTAAGCTTTGCTCCATCTAGCTTAAATAATTCTTGATATTGTTTAGTTAATGAATTTTTTGGTTCTTGAAGAATTTTAATTAAAGACTTTTCATCTAAGTCTTCAAGTGTTGCTATCATAGGTAATCTTCCGATGAATTCTGGTATCAAACCATACTTCAATAAGTCCTCAGGTTCCAAACCCTTCATCCACTCACCAGTTTTTTTATCTTGAGTGTTTTTTACATCAGCACCAAAACCTATAGAGGTGCCTTTATCTCTTTGTGAAATAATTTTATCAAGTCCAGCAAAAGCACCACCACAAATAAATAAAATATTAGTTGTATCAACCTGTAAAAATTCTTGTTGGGGATGTTTTCTGCCACCTTGGGGCGGTACACTAGCAACTGTTCCCTCCATAATTTTCAATAAAGCTTGTTGTACACCTTCGCCAGAAACATCTCTTGTTATTGAAGGGTTTTCAGACTTCCTACTAATTTTATCTACCTCATCAATGTAAACTATTCCTCTTTGTGCTTTATCAACATTATAGTCAGCAGCTTGAAGTAATTTTAAAATAATATTCTCAACATCCTCACCAACATAACCTGCTTCCGTTAGTGTAGTTGCATCTGCCATTGTAAAAGGAACATCTAAAATTCTTGCAAGTGTTTGAGCAAGTAAAGTTTTACCACAGCCCGTTGGACCTACTAATAGAATATTAGATTTTGCGAGTTCAACATTTTTACTTGTTTTATTCTCATAATTTAATCTTTTATAATGATTGTGTACAGCAACAGATAAAACTTTTTTTGCATGAGATTGACCGATTACATAATCATCTAAAACTGAACAAATTTCTTTAGGAGAAGGAAGGCCATCCTGGTGTTTTACAAATGTATCTTTATTCTCTTCCTTAATAATATCCATGCAGAGCTCGACACATTCATCACAAATAAAAACTGTAGGACCAGCAATTAATTTTCTAACCTCGTGTTGGCTTTTTCCACAGAACGAGCAATAAAGAATATTTTTGTTTTCAGTGTTCATAATTTTTTTAAACGAATCAATTAATTTACTTTATTATAGAAGAGTGATGCTAATCAAGTTTGGATTATTACCTCTCAACATCTTGTGTTTTAAGATCTTTTTTCTACTACTTCGTCTACAAGACCAAAAGATTTTGCCACATCTGCAGTCATAAAATTATCTCTCTCCAAGGCAGATTTGATTTCATCAACAGATTTGCCGGTATGTTTAGAATAAATTTCATTTAGTCTTTTTTTCAAAGATAAAACTTCATTAGCATGAATTTCAATATCGGTTGCTTGACCTTGAAAACCTGCAGAGGGTTGGTGCACCATTATCCTAGAATTAGGTAAAGAAAACCTTTTTCCTTTTGTGCCTGCTGATAACAAAAAAGATCCCATTGACGCAGCTTGTCCAATACATAAAGTTGAAATATCAGGTTTTACATATTGCATAGTGTCATAAATTCCTAGGCCAGCAGTTACTAATCCACCAGGACTATTAATATAAAGATAAATTTCTTTTTTAGGATCTTCTGCCTCTAGAAATAAAAGCTGAGCAGTTACTAAAGATGCAATGTTATCATTTATTTGTCCTGTTAAAAAAATAATTCGCTCTTTTAATAATCTTGAATAAATATCATACGCCCGCTCCCCTTTATTTGTTTGTTCAACAACCATAGGAACAAGATTATTCATATGTTCTGGTATTTTATTTATCATAAGTTGATTCGTTTTACTTATACAACTTGAGATTACTTTTTGCTAACTTTTTTTGCTGTTTTTGATTGTGATTTTGTTTTTGCTTTTTTAATAGGTGGTTTTTTAGTCTCTACCTTCTTTGCTGGCTTTTTATCATCATTATTTTTTATATCTTGGTCTATTTCCTGATTTTGAGATTGTTTTAAAATTTTTTCAGCCTCATCTTTTGAAATTTCTTTTTTATTTGATTTAGCTTTTTCTTTTATAAGATTAATTATTTTTTCCTCATAAACAGTGCCTCTTAAACTTGATAGTGCTGATGGATTCTTTTGATAAAAATCCATAACCATTTTTTCTTGTCCAGGCATCATTCTTATTTGTTTTTGAACTTCATTTTGCAATTCCTGTTCTGACACCTTAATTTCATTTTGTTCACCAAATTCATTTAGAATTAAACCAACTTTAATTCTTTTTTTCGCTACATCTTCAAAATTTTTTCTATTTTTTTTAGCGTCTTCCTCAGACATTCCTTGGGAAAGTATCTTGATTTCTTCTTCAAGTAAATTTTCAGGTATTTCACTTACCTTAAATTTTTCAATCTCTTTTAAAATTTTATTTTTAGTTAACCTGTCTAAAGAATTTTTATACTCATCATTAATCTGTTTTGTTATTAAAGACTTAAGATCATTCAAATCTTTTGCTCCTAAATTTTTTGCAAATTGATCATCAATTTTTACTTCATCTGGATTTTTTACTGCTGAGATTAAGCATTTAAATTTTGCTTTTTTATTAATAAATTCTTTTTCTGGAAAATTTTCTGGTAGGATGGCTTCTACAATTTTTTCCTCACCTTTTTTTACTCCTATTAGCTGTTTATCAAATCCTTTTAGAAACAAATCTTTACCAAGTGTTAATTGCGTATTTTTTCCTTCGCTACCCTTAAATGTTTTTTCATCAACTGTAGCATTATAATCAAACACAACTAGGTCCCCCTCTTTTGCTTTTGCATTATCATCTGCATCTTTAAAACTTGGTTGATTTTTTGCAATTTCTTTTATTCTCTTATCAGTTTCTTTTTGATCAATCTTAATTGTGTATTCTTCAAACTTTATATTTTCTATCGACTTAAGTTCTACTTTAGGAAGCTCTGTAACAGACAATACATATTCTAAATCTTTATCTTCACCAAAAGTTTTAAGATCTAATTTAGGTTGCCCAGCAGGTTTTATCTTATTATCCTGTAATGCTTTAGTTGAGGTCTCTTTTAAAACCTTGTCTAAAACTTCTCCGAAAATTGCTTTACCAAACTGTCTTTTTAAAACTTCTCGTGGCACTTTTCCGGGTCTAAAGCCTTTAAGATTGACAGTACCTTTAATTTCCTCATATTTTTCATCTATGTAATTGTTTATTGTTTTCTTATCGACAAAAACTTTTACATCTTTGTTTAGACCTTTTTTGTTTTCTACTGTAACTTTCATAATTTAAATAAAATGGTAGGGCGAAAAGGACTCGAACCTTCACAGATTGCTCTATCGGTTCCTAAGACCGACGCGTCTACCAATTCCGCCATCGCCCCACAAATTTAGAGGTTTTATATATGATTGAAACTATTTGTCCAACCACAATTATTGTAAATTATATTAAATATCCTCTATAATATTAACATGATTATTTCACCTTGTATAAGTATCTGTAAAACTGATCCAAGCACAGGATATTGCTATGGTTGTGGCAGAAGCAATGATGAAAAAAGAATTTGGAAAAATGAAGATACAACAGATGAATGGAAAGAAGAAAACCTTAAAATTATTAAAAAGAGATTAACAGGCTGGCAATTAGAGAGTTTTGAAGAATCCTATACATATAAAATTGAAAATGGTATTTCTTTATTTAAAAAAAATTTAAAAAATGAGTAAAACTTCAATAGTAATAATTATCTATATTA
>Ga0315315_10005619_pt1 | contig 11581 bp, 12 predicted proteins | sample M140m3416metaG_FD_203699 | JGI IMG/M metagenome (GOLD analysis project Ga0315315, IMG submission 203699) | Ammonia-oxidizing marine archaeal communities from Monterey Bay, California, United States - M1 40m 3416 | ecosystem: Environmental > Aquatic > Marine > Intertidal zone | place: USA... | reverse complement strand
CATGGAAGAAACAGAACTGAAGCGATTCAAAGAATGAATAGGTCTTTAGACGAATTTGTAATTGAAGGAATTACAACAACTATTCCTCTTCATAAAAAACTTTTAAATCATAAAAAGTTTATTAATTCTGACTTTAATGTAAGTTGGCTTGATAGAGATAATATAGTTTAATAACAATTTACGAGCCAAACATCATAAACAGGATGATCAAAAGGTGTTATTGATGGACTTGACGAAAACATCCATCCATTAAATACAAATACTTCATCATTATTTTTACTTGTTAAATCTTTAACTTGTATATAAGCGGTTATTTCAGGGTTATCATCAAATTCTGAATTTTTACATTTAAAACTTATAATAGATAGGTCATCGAATTTAATTAATTCTCCATTCTTTAATTTAACTAAAGTATTTTTAGAACTTATTTTATCCAATATCTTTAAATCAGTAAATGAACCCTCTAATTTATTTTGAGATAAAGAACTATTAATTAAAAAAAAATAAAAAATTAGAATAAAAAAAAATAAATTTATTCTATTCTTTCCAACTAGAATATTTTTTTTTGATACCATCTTTATTTTTATTTGGATAATAGGCTTCCTCTGTACCAGTTAAATTAGATTGATGAGGCTTTTGCCATATATACTTATTAAAAGTATGATTTTTTTCAATTTTATTAGGTGTAAAATGTATCCAAGAATACCATTCTACTGGAATTTTTGAAGCATCTACTGTACCAGCATAAATGACCCATCTTTTTCCACTCTTGTTTTCGTAATATCTGTTACCTAATTCATCTCTGCCTACTAACTTTCCAAAAAAAATTGTTTTTAACTTTGTTTCAAAAGTATCTTGATTCCACCAAATGAAAATTTTTTTTAAAGATGTCAACATAAATGTTTTTTTTATTTTTCAATTAAGAATTGTAAAATTTAAATTAGACTAAAATATGAATTTGTATATAAATTAATTGAGTCGATATTCAAATTAAAAAATTAAAATGAGGTTAAATGGCGAAATATTTAGTTGAAACTTATTACACATGTACTTTTAAAGTTAATCATTACTTGGATGATATTAATGAAACAGAGTTAAAAAACCTTGAAAAAAGAGATGATGGAAAATTTGAGGTTTTAGATGTGAAATTAGACAATCGTAAAACAAAAAACCTTGACCCTAAAAACAATAAGATCATTGAAAACCAAAAAATAGAAATTGTACAAGAGAAAAATAAAATAAGTAATCAAAATAAAGAAAACATTGTTACTAATTTAAATAAAACTTCTGAGAGAGGTGGTAGAAGATTTGGCATGCCTGATCGAAGAAAGGGATATATACAAAAAGCTACTATAGGAGATCACAAAATTTATCTTCATACTGGAGAATATGAAGATGGCAAAATAGGAGAAATATTTATTGATACAAGCAAAGAAGGTGAATTAGTTAAGGCTTTAATGAATAATTTTGCAATTGCAGTATCCCTAGGTCTCCAATATGGAGTTCCGTTAGATGAATTTATAAGTGCTTTTGTAGGAACTAAATTTGAACCTTCAGGAAAAGTACACGGAAACGATAGAATATTAAGTGCAAGCTCAATGTTAGATTATATTTTCAGAGAGCTAGCTATTTCTTACCAAAATAGAGAAGATTTAGCTCATACTCCTTCGATTGGTGGAAATGATATAGTTTCTTCGGAAGATCAAGATTCAGAAGATCAAAATCAATTATTAAAAATTGTAAAAGATATTACAAGTAAAGGTTTTGTTAGAAACAACTATAAAAAAAATCTAGTAGATCTCTCAGATATTAAGATAAATTTAAAAGGCAAAAAGTAAAAATTATTTTTTAGTTTTTAAAACAAGATTAAGTTCTTTTAATTGTTCATTAGAAATATTTGACGGAGCTTTCATCATTAAGTCTTGAGCATTTTGATTCATTGGGAACATTGTAACTTCTCTGATATTTTTTTCATTAGCTAGCAACATAACAATTCTATCAATACCAGGAGCTATTCCTCCATGAGGTGGTGCTCCGTAGCTTAAAGCATTAATCATTCCACTAAATTTTTCATCAACTTGCTTTTTATCATAACCAGCTATTGAAAATAGTTTATACATGAGTTCTGGTTTATGGTTTCTTATCGCACCTGAAGATAATTCTATACCATTACAAACAATGTCATACTGATAAGCTAAAATATCTAAAGGATTTTCAAAATCTTTTTCACATAGATCACCTTGAGGCATAGAAAAAGGGTTGTGACTAAATTCAATCTTTTTTGATGTTTCATCTTTTTCAAACATTGGATAGTCAACTATCCAGCAAAAAGCAAAAACATCATCATCAATTAAATCTAGGTCTCTAGCAATTTTTTCTCTGGCTAGAGATGTAATTTTTTCTAAATCATTTTGTTTACCACAAGCCATGAAAATACTATCTCCAACTTCTAAATTTAATTTTTTCATTATTTCTAACAAAGCTTCTTTAGAAAAAAACTTTCCAACTGGTCCTTTTGCTGAGATATCACCATCTTTTTCAATTGTAAAATATGCCAATCCAGAAGCACCTTGAGCTTTAGCCCATTTGTCAATATTATCAAAAAAACTTCTTGGTTTATCTTTTGTATTTTTGGTTGCTATACATCTAACTTTTGAGCCTAATTTTACTAGTTTTTTAAAAATTTCAAATGATACATCTTCTCGAGTAAAAATTTCAGTTATGTCATTTATGATTAGAGGATTTCTTAGATCAGGTTTATCACTTCCATATTTTAACATAGCATCTGCAAATGAAATTTTTGGAAATTTATCATACATCAATTTTTTATTTGAAAATTTTTTAAAAGTGTTGACCAATAATTTTTCGACCACATTAAAAACATCTTCTTGTTCCACAAAAGACATTTCTAGATCTAACTGATAAAACTCACCGGGACTTCTATCTGCTCTTGCATCTTCATCTCTAAAGCAAGGTGCTATTTGAAAATATTTATCAAATCCAGAGACCATAATTAATTGTTTAAATTGCTGAGGAGCTTGAGGTAGAGCATAAAATTTGCCAGGGTTTAATCTGCTAGGAACTAGAAAATCTCTAGCACCCTCTGGGCTAGATGAAGTCAGTATCGGAGTTTGAAATTCCAAAAAACCTAATTTTGTCATTTCACTTCTAATATATGAAATTACGTTAGATCTTAAAATTATATTTTCATGAATTTTCTTTCTTCTTAAATCTAAAAATCTATATTTTAATCTAATTTCTTCTGCATATTCCTGATCACTAAAAACAGGCATTGGTAATTCTTTGCAAATTCCCAATATTTCAAATTTATTTATTTTAACTTCTACTTCGCCTGTTTTAATATCTTTATTAATCGTTTCACTTGAACGATTAACAACTTTTCCTTGAATTTTTATAACTGTCTCTAATTGTATTTTTTCTAACTCTGAAAAATTTTGATTTTCTTTATCAATAATACATTGAGTAATTCCATAATTATCACGTAGATCAATAAATAAAAGGTTACCATGATCTCTTTTTTTATTAACCCATCCAGATATAACAATTTCTTTTTCCACATCTTCTTTTCTTAATTCGTTACAATTATGAGTTCTATATTTGTTCAATTATTCTCCTAAAGCTTCTTTAATAATCTTAAAGTCGATTGGTTTTTTTCTTTTTAAACTAATTTCGTCGATTTTATATATGAAATCAAAAATTTTGCCATAAGATCTATCTATTCTTTTAATAATAAAATTTATTAATTTTTTATCTATAGATATTTGTCTATCAGATAAATTCTTCAATATTAAAGCAAACATAAGGTCATCTTCTGGTTTTTCTATAAAAGATAAAATAAAATTTTTAGATCTAGAATTTAAATCTTCTAATTTGTAAATAAAATCAACAATTGGTTTTTTTGAAGTAACAACCAAATATTTATTATCCTGATCTATAATATTTAATAATGTAAAAAATATATTTTCATCTATTTCAACATTAAGATTTTCAACAATAATATTTTCATAAACCTTAATATCCTTTAGAAACTTATTATTTATTTCACTAGCTTCAATTTTAATACCTTTAAATTTTTCTAAAAAGATATTTACCAAATGTGTTTTTCCTGAAAATTTATCCCCAATTAAGTTTACAAAATTTTTTTCCCATTTAGGCCAACTATTTAATAGTTTAAAAGAATATTCATTACTTTTAGAAACATAAAAATCCTGATCTTTAAAATTTTGATCAAAATTAAAATTTAAAATTAGTTGATTCAAGTTCTTCATTTCAAACGCCATATTTGATTTTGGGTTTCAAATTCATAATTTTTATCTTTCATAATTTTCAAAAATAAATCTGGAGAACCATTAAATATAATCTTATAAATATTATCTTTATTATTAAATTTAAAAATATAAAAATCATAAATTAAATCTATATTACCTATTACTTCCTCAAATTCAGAAATTTTTAAATTATCATTATTAATAACTGAGATAGTTAAAGATAACTTAACTGATGTATTAATTTCATTATTAGATTTCCAATAATTCTCATAAATGATTTTTAAATTTTCAATAAATTGTTTGATCTCTTCACTATTATTTAATTTTAAATTTTCAAATTTGATATTTTTTAAATCTATTTTCTCGTTAAGTTTTATTTTATTCAGTACTTTAATCTCATTTTTATTTATAAAAGTAATAACTATAATATAATCTTCTAAATTATATTTAGTGATTATTTCACTAAAATCATAATTTTCTAAATTTTTTGAATTATTTTTTATTAAATTATAATCCTCAAGATCTTCTGTAGGCAAAACATATTCTAATAAATGATGTTTTTTAATATTTAAATTCCAATTATTAAACAAATAACTTTCTGAAAAAATTAGGACTTCATTTTTTTGTTCATCAACAATAATAGGGAAAAAAAATATTTTTTTTTTAATTGGTAGAGATGGAAATATATTTTTTTTTTCTAATAAATTAAATATTTTTTTTTTATTAAATGATACTTTTAAGGATAAGAAATACACTTCATCAATAAATTTTTCTTCTTTAATGGAAAAAGTTTCTATCATTCCTTTAATTAATTTTAGAGAGATATTTTTTAGTTTTTTTTGATCTTTTGTTTGAACAATTGATAAAATCAATTGATCAAATGCTAGGACAAACCCTTCATCTATTATCTTATTTTTGTCAAAATTGATCTCGAAAGGAGTGGATATTTCAATATCGTTTATAGAAAAAGTCTTAGCTTTAATATTTTCTGTGGAAAAAAAAATATTTAACAACACAAGAAATAATAAATGAATATATACTTTTCTAAGAATAAAAAATTTAAATTTAAATTTCATAAAACATAATAATGAATAAAAAATTATTTACCTATAAAAAAAGTGGAGTTGACATAGCTGCTGCTGATAATTTTGTTAAATTCATTTCTTTAGTTTCATCAAAAAAAAAGGGCAAAAAAAAGTTTTCTAATATTGGTGGTTTTGGCTCTATATCTAATATTCCAAATCATATAAAGCAGCCTAAAATTGTTGCATGTACTGATGGGGTTGGAACTAAAATTGAAATCGCAAACACTCTTAACAAATATGATACCATCGGAATTGATCTAGTTGCTATGAGTGTAAATGATTTAATTGTTCAAGGAGCAAAACCTATTCTATTTTTAGATTATATATCCATTAACAAAATTGTTTTATCAAAGTTAAAGTCGATCATTAAAGGGATAGTGAATGGCTGTAAACAATCTGAATGTGAGCTAGTAGGAGGTGAAACAGCTGAAATGCCAGGAACATATGAGAAAGGTAAATTTGATATAGCTGGTTTTGCTGTAGGTGTAGTTGGTAAAGATAAAATTTTAAATAAAAATAAGATTAAAACAAATGATTTAATACTATCTATCCCTTCTAGTGGACTTCATTCAAATGGTTATTCTCTCGTTCGATATTTGCTAAATAAAAAAAAAATTAATATTAAAAAAAATAAATTTTTAAAATCAGAACTTTTAAAACCAACTAAAATTTATGTTAAAGAAGTTCTTAATTTAATAAATAAAAATTTGATTAATGGATGTGCTAATATTACAGGTGGTGGTTTAGCAGATAATATAAAAAGAATTATTCCTGAAAATTTAGTTGCAGAAATTGATTTAAATAAAATCAATACTTCTAAAATTTTTAAATGGCTAAAAAAAAATGGTATATCAGATAAAGAAATGCTTAAAACATTTAATTGTGGTGTTGGATTTTGTCTAATAATTAGTCCTAAAAATTTAAAAAAAGTAAAAAAATATTTCACTAAAGATTTCAAACCATATGAAATCGGAATAATTTCTAAAGGAAAAAATAAAATTAAATTAAATGGCTCAATTAACTGGATCTAATAAAATAAAAACTGCAGTTTTTATTTCAGGAACAGGAAGTAATTTAAAAGCTCTTATAAAATTTTCAAAAATTAAAAAATCACCGATATCAATTATTTTGATAATTTCAAATAATCCAAAATCAAAAGGTTTGTATTTTAGTAAAGTTTTTAAGATTAAAAAAAAAATATTTAATTTTAGAAATAAAAATATTGCTGAAAAAAAAATTATCTTAGAACTTAAAAAAAATAAAATAAATCTAATTTGTTTAGCAGGATTTATGAAAATATTATCGAAAAATTTTATCAAAAATTTTAATGGTAAAATATTAAATATTCACCCTTCTCTTCTTCCAAAATATAAAGGTCTAAATACCCATGAAAGAGCTATTAAGAATAATGATAAATTCTCAGGATGCTCTGTACATTACGTTAATTCAAAGCTAGATTCTGGAAAAATTATTCTACAAGATAAAGTGAAAATAAGTAAAAATGAAACCAAAAAAACTCTTGCAAAAAAAATTTTAGCTAAAGAACATAAATTATATCCAAAAGCTATTTTAAAAATTTTTAATCTTTAAAAAAGAAATCTATTTCTATTTTTGCATTTTCCACACTATCAGATCCATGGACTGAATTTTTATCAATAGAGATGCCATATTTTTTTCTAATAGTACCTTCATCTGCTTGAGCTGGGTTAGTTGCACCCATCAACTCTCTGTTTGCTAATATAGCATTTTCTTTTTCAAGAACCATTACAACAATTGGACCTGAAGAAAGATAAGAACATAAATCGTTATAAAAAGGCTTTGTTTCATGAACTTTATAAAATTTTTCAGCTTCAGATTTTTCTATCTGTATTTTTTTTTCTTTTATTATTGAAAAACCTTTGTTTTTAAACATTTCTTTAATTTCACTATCTAAATTTCTTTCTACCGCATCAGGTTTAATAATTGATAATGTTTCTTCTTTATTGCTCATAATCATCCTCTATTAGTTTATTTAATAATCTTACTCCATAACCTGTAGCGCCACCTGAGTTTAAAGCTCCACCATATTTTGAAAAAGCCATTCCAGCTATATCTAGATGTGCCCAAGGTGTCTTGTTAATAATAAATCTTTGTAAAAATTGTGCAGCTGTTGTAGATCCTGCTCCACCTACATAATTAATATTTTGCATATCAGCATTTTTTGAGTCTATAAGTTTATCAAAGTTTTTATGTAATGGCATTCTCCATAATTTTTCATCAACTTTTTTGCCGGCTTGTAATAACTGTTTTGATAATTTATCATCGTTAGAAAACAATCCCGCATATTCTGAACCTAAAGAAACAATTATGGCACCCGTTAAAGTTGCTAGATCCACCATAAATTGAGGTTTAAATTTTTTTTCTGTAAATGTTAAAGCATCAGCTAACACCAATCTCCCTTCAGCATCCGTGTTTAGAATTTCTATTGTTTTACCACTGTAAGATTTTACTATATCTCCAGGTCTTTGAGCATTTCCACCTGGCATATTCTCTACAAGTCCAACAACACCTACAGCATTAATTTTTGCTTTTCTTAATGCCAAATTTTTCATTAAACCAACTACCGTAGCTGAACCAGCCATATCGTAAGTCATATCCTCCATAAACTTTGCCGGTTTTAATGAAATACCACCAGTATCAAAACAAACACCTTTTCCAACAAAAGCTAAAGGTTTGGAATTATTTTTTAAACCATTCCATTCTATTGTAACAAGGTAAGATCCTCTGATGCTCCCTTGCCCAACTCCAAGCAAAGCATTCATTCCAAGTTTTTTTAATTTTTTTTCATCATAAACATTAATTTTTAGACCAAATTTCTTAAGTAAATTTATTCTTTTTGCATATTCATCAGGATGTAAAATATTCCCCGGTTCAGAAACAAGATCTCTCGCAAAAAAAGTTCCTTCCTCTAACGCTTTGAATTTTAATTGATCATGTGAGGATATTTTATTCTTATTTCCAATAACATTTATAGAAACAAGATTTTCATCTTTTTTTGATTTATAAATATTAAATTCATAAGATTTTAATTTTATTCCATGTAGAAAATAACCTACAAAATTTTTTATTTTAGAGTTAATTGTATCTGAGTTTACATAATAATCTTGTTTTTTCTTATAATTGATATAACTATGAAATTTAGCACCTAGACTTTCGACATCTGAAGTTTTCACATCTTTCTTTATTGAAACCAAAAATATAGTTTTTTTTGAATTAATTTCAAAAAAAAGCAAATCTTTTTTTAAATCATTAGTTTTTAATAAATCTGAAATATATAAAAATTCATCATTTGAAATATGTTTTTTTAAGCTATCGATATTGAATTTTTCATCAACAAATAGCACAAGATTTGAAGATGCTTTTTTTGAGGCGCTATTTTTATAATTAATTTGAACTGTCATAAATTTTAAATACACTCTGTACGAGTTGAGTGCTATATATGAATAAAAATACCATATTTCAATGAAAAAAATTCTTTTTAGAAAACTACTACTAGATTGTATCGTTTTTTTTTTAATTTCTCTAATTAGTACGAGTGTAATTATATGGGTATTTCAAGCAGTTAATTTTTTAGACATAATTGTTGAAGATGGTAGGGATTTTCTTGTTTATTTAAGTTATTCTCTTTTTAATTTTCCAAAAATAATAAGTAAGATACTTCCTTTTGCCACTTTTTTTAGTTTTTGCTACATCCTTAATAAATATGAGTTAAATAATGAATTAATTATTTTTTGGAATTTTGGAGTTCATAAAATTGAATTAATCAATTTTCTTTTTAGATTTTCTATACTTTTAATGTTGGCTCAGATGATTCTAACAACGTATGTCGTTCCTACTACTCAAAATTATTCTAGATCAGTTTTAAAAAATTCAAATGTAGATTTTTTTGAAAGTTTTATAAAACCAAAAAAATTTAATGATAACATTAAAGGTTTAACAATTTATGCTGATGAAAAAAGTAAAGATGGAAAATTGAAAAATATTTATCTTAAGAAAGATAGTGGCAATAAAAACTATCAAATTACTCTCGCAAAGACAGGTGAGTTCATAACAATTAACAAATCTAAAATCTTAGTTTTGTATGATGGGCAGACTCTAAATTCAAATAATAGTAAAATTACTAATTTTAATTTTAGTAAATCAGATTTTACATTATCTCAGTTGGATACCGATGTTGTTACGCAGGAAAAAATTCAAGAAACATCTTCATTAGCTCATATAATCTGTCTTGAAAGATATTTTAATCCAAATACATCTAATAAAAAAGATCCAAATCAATTTAATCCAAATTGTACTTATGATAATTTAGATAATATTTTTCAAGAACTTTATAAAAGATTTATTATGCCTTTCTATCTACCTATTCTAATTTTGATTTCTCTTTTTTTGATAATTAATTCAAAAGAAAATGCTTTTTATAACAGACACAAAATTGGGATATTTATTACAGGGTTTGTTGTTATTATATTATCTGAAAGCTCAATAAAATTTGTAAATAATAATCTTTATGGAAACGTAAAATTTTTTTTAGCACCATTAGTATTAATGGTTTTTGTATATTTTTTATTTAGATTTAAACTAATATTTAAGATTAAGAATTAATTATTATGAGAGTTTATATAAAATTCATAATCACTAGTTTCTTTAAGTCATTTATATATACTTCATTAGTTTTTTTATGTTTAGTTTTAATATTAAATACTTTAACTGAAATAGAATTTTTTAATAATTTAGAGGTACAATCATATTTTCCAATTTACGTATCACTTCTAAACTCACCTTCGCTGCTTTTTGAAATGTTTCCATTTATTTTTTTAATTTCAACTCAATTTTTTTTTATAAAGATATTTACAGATAACCAAATACAAATCTTTAAATATTCTGGTTTAAAAAATTCTAAAATATTAGCTATTATAAGTTTGGGATCATTCTTTATAGGATTATTAATAATTACTTTATTTTATAGTTTTTCCTCAAATCTTAAAAATATTTATTTGGAAATTAAAAACCAATATTCCACAGATGACAAATACTTGGCTGTAATTACTAATAATGGTTTGTGGATTAAAGATACTTCAAAAAATATCACCAATATTGTTCATGCCTCAAAAATAGATGAAGAATTTTTAATAGATACTTTTATTAGTCAATTTGACCAAAATAATGAGGTGATTAGGCATATTCAATCAGACAAAATTGATATTACAAAAAATAATTGGGTAATTTTTAAAGCTAAAATTTTTGAAAATGGAATTGGTGAAAAAAAAGACATTTTAAAAATTTATTCAAACTTTGATTATGAAAAAATCCAAGGTTTATTTTCAAATTTATCGTCTTTATCAATAATAGAATTGTTTAACCTCAAAAATAATTATGAATTATTGAATTATTCAACAACGGAAGTTAGGCTTGAAATACAAAAAATTATTTCATATCCAATTTACCTTTTATTAATGACTATTTTATCTTCAATAATAATGTTCAATACCAAGAGATTTAGGAGCAATACTTTAAAAATTTCAATAGGCTTGTTTTTGTCTGTTGTGATTTACTATATAAATAATTTTTTCATTGTTATGGGTAAAACTGAAAAGCTTGATATATTAATTTCTGTATGGTTGCCGTTATTATTTTTAGTTATTATAAACACAATAATTTCATATAAAGTAAATGAAAAATAATATTTTATTTTTATCATTAATATTAATTTTTAGTTTTTTTAATAAAGGATTAAGCCAAGATATATTTAATTTTGATGTCACTGAAGCTGAAATTTTAAATGAAGGTAATACATTTAAAGGCACTAAAAGAGGTATTGCGACTGCTGAAGATGGAACAACCATATATGCAGACAATTTTGAATACGATAAATTATCTAATATTCTCTACGCAAATGGTAATGTAATAATTGATGATACTTTAAATAAGGCTAAAATATTTACTGAAGATATAACTTATTTAAAAAATGATGAAATTATTTTTACCAAAGGAAGATCTAAAGCAATTGATGAAACTACAAGTATAGATGGTGATCAATTTGAATATAATAAAAAATTAAATATTTTAAATGCAAATGGTAATGTAATAATTGATGATACTTTAAATAAGGCTAAAATATTTACTGAAGATATAACTTATTTAAAAAATGATGAAATTATTTTTACCAAA
>Ga0315315_10005618_pt1 | contig 11581 bp, 7 predicted proteins | sample M140m3416metaG_FD_203699 | JGI IMG/M metagenome (GOLD analysis project Ga0315315, IMG submission 203699) | Ammonia-oxidizing marine archaeal communities from Monterey Bay, California, United States - M1 40m 3416 | ecosystem: Environmental > Aquatic > Marine > Intertidal zone | place: USA... | reverse complement strand
CCAGGAACAGCCGCCGCTCGGCGTCGGTCCCGAGGTACTCGTGGGAGTACACGATAGCCTTGCGCTCCTTCACGGCGCTTGACGACTTTTGCCTGTCGATGCTCGCAATCGCTTTGCCCTTCGCCTTTTGAAGTACGTTCAAGCCGGCGGTGATCGACTTGCTCGTGTCGGCCATATTTTTGGGCTTGCCGTTCAGGTTGGAGCCGCGCCACAGAGGCGACGCGTCCCTCGACTTACCCAGCTTGGTGTGGTAGGTGGAGCTCATGTATCGCTGCGTGAAGGGGTCGTCGTAGACGTCTGTTTTCGCGCGGCGGGTGGTGATGATCTTCGCAGCGTCGTGCCGCGTCACCGCGGAGCCGATGCCCAGCCCCTGGAAGTCGGGCATGACCACGAGCCTGTGCTGCCGAACGGTCTGGACGCTCTTCCCGGGCATGGGAAGGGTGGAATCGAATGCGACGGCGCGTTCACCTATGAAAAACACCCACGCCTGGCAGCCTTTCGCGTTGAAGCTAGCTCCGCCGAGGTAGTGGTTGGGTGAGAACTCCGCCCACCATGCCTCCTTGACAGCCTTGACGCCTTCTCCACCCGCGATCTTGTGGCGGGTGAGGCGGATCGTGGGGCGGCGGATGAGGTCCTCGGGGGGCCACGCCGCGGCGTCCGATTGGATCGTGACCGGGTCGATGGACTCAACGTCAACCTCCACGCCAGTCTCCGCGGAGAACATGACGTCCGGCTGAAGATCACGCGCGATCTCCTCGCCGTGGCAGCTCAGCAGCACCAGACCCTGGATGCGCTCGTGTCTCGCGTATACACCAACGCACTTCGCCACCTTGGCGCGCGTCGCCGGGGGCAGCGAAGTCAGAAACTCGTCCAGCACGGCGCCCGTCCTGATCGAGTCCGCGAGGGATACCAGGTACGCCTCGGAGGTGGACATCTCGCTCGGGTCCGCCTCGCACAACTGGCGCGCGGTCCGCCCGTACTGTCCACGTATCACGAACTCGTCGAAACCGAGCGCCTGGAACCTCGCGACGCGAACGTCGATGGACTCGACCCCGCGTCCCTTCGCGGCGTTGGCCCACTCACCGGGGGGACCGAAGGCGTCTGCGCAAGCCGCCGTCTTGCCGGACCCGCTGCGGCCGCTCACGAGCAGGATCCGCAAGGGCGTCTCTCCTCCCGTTGCCTCCCGCTCATCGTCCGGCGGGTACTTGACGCGCTCGATGATGGACCAGGGAAGGCGGTGGACGCACGTGACGCTGGTGCCGTCGAACGGTGTCGCCAGAGCTTCGGACGCTTTCTTCACCCACTCATCAACCCTCACCGACGTCTTGAGCTCCTTGACGTCGTTCCCCTCGGACTGGCGCTCGGGCGGCGCGGTGGTGATCTCGAGCTCCGAGTCGTCGATGACGATCGTCGGGCCGAGCGCGGGTCCGGCGCCGCCGCGAATGACGAGGGTGTTTGTTTCAAGGCACAACACCCAGTCCGCGCCCAAGTACCCCCCAACCTCGGGGAACGACGTGAAGACCACCCTTCGGAGCGTTCGCTTTACCACGTCGGACTTGGCGAGGAGCTTGGCGACTCCGGCCGCGGCGGACGACGCGGCGTCCCTCGATACCGTCGCGCCGAAGTCGTCGAAGACGGTGTGGTGCGCGTGGACCCTGAGCGCGAGCTCGGACTTTGTTCGCTCGCCGCCCGAGAGCGACGAGAAGGGCCTGAGGAGCGCGGGTACCGCGGAGAGGCCGCACGACTGCAGCGCCGCGACGGACGCGTCGGGGCTGGCGCCGATGCCACTGACGACCGCCTTGTCGGGGGCCCACCGGAGGGGTTCCGTCGGCTGCGGCTCGACCCGGAACGCTTGGTGAGCGACGCGGGCGAGGGAGCTTTTGCCGGAGCCGAGACCGCCTACAACGAGCCCGAGGCGCCAACCACGAGTCTCAGGTAGGCCAACTACGGGTCCGTCCCATCCCGCGCCGCCGACGCGCAGAGAGGCGAGCTGCGCGGGCGTGAGCGCGTCGTGGATGACCCGCGGAGTTGGCGGTTGCGACATCGCGCCTGTCCGTGAGTGCCGCGAAGAGACCCGCCCGAAGACGCCCAGTCTCCAGCCAACGGACCCCTCTTCTTCACAGCTGGAAAAGAGGACTTTGTTGTTTACTTTCGTCACCACTCGCGGCCGCGCGGCGTAGACTGGGCTCGGGCATGTTACACGCGCTGACCGCCCCATGCGGCGCCATAGGAACATACCCTCGACGGTACAGCGGGTCGCGATGCGCCTCGTCCGGTCGAATCCAAGTGCGGTGGATCCAAGTGGCAAGGTGCGATGCGGGCGGGGGCGGGGACGAACCGCGGGCATCTAAGCCCAAGAGGGCGGCGAGGGTCCCGAGGCGGGTCCCTAGGCCCGACGCGGCGCCGGGCGGCGAGTCCCCGACACCCGCGACGAACAAGAAACCCACGGTGCGAGTACGAAAACCGACGGACCGCGGCAAGTCCCTCACCGACGAGGAGAAGGCGATCCGTATGAGGGAAATAAAGGAGAAAGCCGCGGCGCCTCGGGTGGCTGAGCTGGCGGACGCCGTGAGAGACGCGTGCGCACAGGGCGAGTACAAGCCCGCGCAGGCTGCCTACGCGGACCTCAAGCAGGTCCCATACGGCATCGTCCCGTCGGACGTCTTCGAGGAGATGCTCAATCTGTGTTCGACGCTGCGCATGCCGTCGTCCGCGGAGGGCGTGTTCATCGACTCGCTCGCCGCCGGACACGCGCCCAGTCAGGCAGCATGCTGGAAGCTACTGGAAACCTTCGAGAGCGCCGGGGAAAACACGCGCGCGGAGAAGGTGCTCGCGTACATGGAGTCGCGCGGGATGAGCTGACATGGAAGAATTCATCGTGAGGGTTACGATGTACCTTCGAAGGTAAGCGTCAGTCAAGAGAGACCGCTTTCGTCGAAGATCAAACAACGCGAGGGTCATGATACATCGCTGAACTGAATAACACGTATCAACTCGCAACCTTCGATTCGAATCGCGCGGGATCGGAGTCGTACGCCCGCCGCTGCGAAGGGTTCCCGAGAACCTCGTACGCCGCCGACACTCTCCGAAACTCCTTCTCCGCCGTCGCCAGCGCCGCGCCGCCGCCGCTCTGCCACTTATCGGGGTGCCACACCGCAGCCGCCTTGCGGTACCCGCGGCGAATCTGCTTCGCCGTCGCCGACGCCGTCACGCCGAGGATCTTATAAAACGAATCCACACGCGCGTCCACGCCGGATGGCACGCGTCGACCCTCGTACGTACCCTTACCCCCGCGGATCTGATCCCGCGCGGCTCGCGCCGCGGCGAACACCTCTTGGGCGATCTTCGCGGAGTTCGGCGCCGCGGCTTGTGCACGGCGTAGGCGGAGGAACGCTTCCTCGCAGTCGCCGCGTTCTCGAGAGACATCGGCGAGGACCCGCCACGCGGCGTGGTCCCCCGGGTCGATCGCGACGCATTCCTCGAGGTCGCCCTCGGGGTCGAAATCGTCGTCGTCGTCCTCGGCGGCGGCGGCGGCGTCGTCGTCGCGTCCGTACCCGAGCCTGTCGAGCCGCGCGATGGCCCGCATGCGGAGTAAGTCCCCGCGGCACCTGTTCGGATACGGGTTCTTATTTTTGGATCCATTGGAGACGTCGGTGCCGCATCGTCGCTGGTCTCGGAGTTTGAGCGCCGCCGTGAACGCTCGCTCCGCCTCCGCCAGCGCTCCGTCCTCGACGTCCGCCTCGCCGCGTTCGATGAGCTCCTTCAGCTTGGTGAGCCGTGAGCCCAGCTCGAGTATCTTACGCGGCATCGGCGTTGGCGTTGGGTTCCTCGACGACGACCCATAAGCCGCGGCGAAGGAGTTCAGTTCATCCAGCGCGTCGCCCACTCGTTCGGCTCCGAGCCTCCACAAAATCTCCGCTTGAAGGTACGCTCGATCCGCGCTCGTCTTCGCGAGGCTTTCCGAGCAGGCCATCGCGCGCTCGAGCCTACCGCAGAGCACGAGCGCCTCGCATCGCGCGGTGATCGGGCCCTCCGCGTCCGGGTTCGCATCCGCGACCGTCTCGGCGGCGAGGAGCGACTCAGCGCAATGGCATTGGTCGGGCCACGCCGACGGCGCCGGGAGCGGGTCGCGCTCGCCCAAGCGCGCGCGTTCCGTCTGCGCCGCGCGCTCGGCGTTCGCGGCGCCCGCGGCGGCGGCGGCGGTCGTCTTGCCTCGCGCCGCGGCGGCGTTCCCGGGGTCCAGACGCAGCGCTGCATCGAAGAGTCGAAGCGCCGCGTTCGGGTCTCGCATCTTCAAAGAAGCGTTGGCGCCCCTGACGTGCGCGGCGACGTGCGATGGGTCGCGTTCGATGGCGTGCGCCGCGTCGTCGCGCGCGCACGCGTGCCGCCCGAGCTTGAGCGCGCACGAGGATCTGTTGGCGTGGTACACCGCTCTGGACGGCGCCAGTCGGACGGCTTCGGTGAACTCGTCGAAGGCCTCGGCGTGTTTTTTCTCCTTGCACAGCTGTGCGCCTCGATCGTTGTGTTCCTCCGCGCGCGTCTCGTCGTAATCGCCGTCCATCCACCACGGGGTCGTGTACCCAGGTTGGGCCTGCCGGTGCGCGATGTCCTCGACTTGGAACGTGAGCGCCTTGAGCTGTTCGATGGCCTCGACGATCTCCGGTTGGTCCTGGACGCGTAGCGCCTTGGCTCGAAAGACGAGATCTTTGAGCTTCTCCTTGCGCCAGTGCGAGCCCGCATCTCCGGGGTCCGCGGCGGCGCGTACCTCCGCGGCGGTGGCTTGGTCGAAGAACATGCCGCCCCCGTCTCGTGGTGTCTCCTCTCGCGTCTCGCGGCGTTGTCGTGTGTGTGAGACCTCGCTTCACGAGGGGGGTCGTGTCGAGATGCATTTGGGGGCGTTTTCCATAAAGCGCGGGAGGCGAGGGGTCGCGGCTCCTCGTCGGTGGCTCCTCGTGGCACCGGTCGGCGTCTCATCCGATGGGCATGAGGGTGTTGACCTTGTCGAGGTAATCGATGTGTCCGTTCTCGTCAGCCTTGAGCTGATCCACCAGCTGTTTGGCCTGTCCCGGGGTCACCCCGCCGTCCTCTTTGCAGTACTTGACCAGCGCGTCGGTGAGCGCGGTGCGCGAGATGAGCCCGTGCGGGAGCGACCGTTGCGCGAACGTGCGAAATGACCGGAGCATGTCCTTCTTCCCGCACCGCCCTTTCTTCTCCCCGCCCGCCATCACCAGCAGGAACTCCTCGAAGTCCACCTCCCCGTTGCCGTCCTTGTCGATCTCACGGACCAGCAGCTCAACCTCGTCGCGCGTCAGGTCCATGCCGAGCAGCTGAGTGAGCTCCTCCACCTCCTCCATCTCGATCGCGCCGCTCTTGTCCTTGTCGACCAGGTCGAAGACCTCGCGGAACCCCGCGAGGTCCGCATCCGACAGCTCGATGCCGCTGACCACCGGCATCGATACTCTCCCCGTGGGGTCTCTCTGTGATGGCCCGCTGCGGTGCCCTGTTTGGCCCGGTGCTCTCTTCTCGTCTCGTCGTCGTCCGCATTTGGGGAGTCCCTGCGGCTGCGAAAATATCTGCCGAGTCGATCAAACCCTTTTCGTTGGGTTCAACTCGTCGATCAAGCGGAGCCGGTCAATCCAATTTGACGCCAAAACTCGAAAGCGGAGAAGATCTTTGCTCAAAAAGGCCGGGAAAGCGTGACGGTCTCTCGTTTTCGTTGGATTATTTGTCACCAACGGCGGCTCGGACGGCGGCCACTACGAGCGACGCGTTCGTCGCACGAAAGAAGGTCACCGACGCTCTAAAAGGGCGCCATGGCCGCGGTCAGCGCGTGCGTGGCGCGCATGGGGGTCGCCCCCGCGCAGCGCGCGTCCATCTCGAACCGTCGTTTCAGGGCGAGCAACCACCGTGCGCTCGCCTCCACGGGCGTGCGATTCGAGGCCCCGTTGGCGAAGTCTTCTCGACGCCCCGTTCGCTCCGCGGGCGTCAGGGTCCGCGCGGCCGCCACCTTCCCCGAGCTCACCGACGACGAGTCCCTCGCGGACATCGCCAAGGCCGCGGACAAGGGCGAGGGCCTGTCCATCTGCGTCTTCGGCGCGTCGGGCGATCTCGCCAAGAAAAAAGTGCTCCCCGCCATCTTCTCGCTCTACTACGATCGCCACCTCCCCGAGAACTTCAGGGTGTTCGGCTACGCGCGGAGCAAGATGACGAACGAGGAGTTCAAGGATAAGATCCGCGAGTCCCTCCCGTGCCGCATCAGCGCCGCGGGCAACTGCGACGAAGTCATGGATGCCTTCCTCGACCGGATGCACTACGTCTCGGGTTTATACGACGACCCGAAGGATTTCAAGGCGCTGGACGCGGCGATGGCGGCGGAGGAAGCCACGATGGGTACAAAGGCCATGCGCATCTTCTACCTCTCCATCCCGCCGTCCATCTTCGTGCCAGTCGCGCAGAACGCGTCGAGGGAGTGCAGCTCCGCCACCGGGGAGACTCGCGTAATCGTCGAGAAGCCGTTTGGGCGCGATCTGACGTCGTCCAGGGAGCTCACTGCATCGCTCGCGGAGGTTCTCGCCGAGGAGAACACCTACCGCATCGACCACTACCTCGGCAAAGAGCTCATCGAGAACATCACCGTCCTGCGCTTCAGCAACATCATATTCCAGCCCCTCTGGTCCAGGGCGTACATTCGCAACGTGCAGATTTGCTTCTCGGAGAACTTCGGCACGGAGGGCCGCGGCGGGTATTTCGACAACTACGGCATCATCCGCGACGTCATGCAGAACCACCTACTACAGGTGATGGCGCTGTTCGCCATGGAGGAGCCCGCGAGTCTGAACGCCGAGGATATCCGCGACGAGAAGGTCAAGGTGATTCGATGCATCCGCCCCATCGAGATGGACAACGTGGTGCTCGGTCAGTACAAGGGCCGGAAAGACGGGGACAGAACGCTCCCCGCGTACCTCGACGACGAGACCGTGCCGCCCGGTAGCAAGTGCCCGACGTTCGCGGCGATGGCCCTCTTCATCGACAACGCGCGTTGGGACGGCGTGCCTTTCCTTATGAAGGCTGGCAAGGCGCTGCACAAGCGGCAGGCGGAGATTCGCATCCAGTTTCACCACGCGCCCGGGAAGCTGTACAAAAAGCAGCTGGGCAGCGAGAGCGAGATGAACTCGAACGAGCTGGTGATTCGCATCCAGCCCGACGAGTCCATCAACCTCCGCCTCAACTCCAAGATCCCCGGCCTCGGCATGAGGCTCGACCAGACCGACCTCGACCTGCAGTACAAGACCAAATTCTCAGAGGATAGCCTGCCGGATGCGTACGAGCGCCTCATCCTGGACGTGGTGCAGGGAGACAAGAGGCTGTTCATCCGCAACGACGAGCTCGAGGAGGCGTGGAAGCTGTTCACGCCGCTGCTGGAGACGATCGAGGACGATCAGATGGCGCCGGAGCTCTACCCGTACGGAAGCAGGGGTCCCATCGGGGCGCATTACCTCGCGAGCAGGTACGACGTCCGGTGGGGCGACACCTACAACTGACGGGCGTCACGGGGGTGGGCGCGGCGTCCTAGCTAGGGTGTCGCGCCGATTTATTGTGTCTGGCCCTGGTTCGGGTCCGAGACGTGTAACACGTTTCCTTGTAATTGAGTAAGTTGAATATAACGGTCTTCGTTTTGACAATCGACACTGAGTAGTAATAGCGCGGCGCGAAGGCTGTCATCGCGCCGCGTGAATTTAATGTATCATCGCTTAGATCTCGTAGAGCACCTTACCGCGAGACTTACCAGCCTCCAGGTAGTCGTGGCCCTCCTTGGCCTGCTCGAGGGGGAAGCAGCGGTCGACCTGGAGAAAGATGGGGAGTTGCGAGGTCAGGTTCCGTCGGGAGACAGGGCGGGTCGGGAGAGTGCGTTCAAAAGGCGGCGCCGGCGTCTCGTAGCCTCAAACGACTGTTTAATGTATTGGTTGTTTGCGCATGTGTGACCACGATTGCAACCGATGTTGATCTCATCGGCAACGAGGCGCCTCGGGGATAAGGGTCGGGGTATAGGGGAAAAATATGGTACTCACCGTCACGGTCATTTCACCCTTGGCGAGCCAGCCGTAGATGTCGTTGGCGCGGGACATGAGCTCCTCGCGCGTCACGGTGTAATCGTTAAGCTTGGGCCTGGTGAGGAAGCCGGACTTGTTGATGAACCTGAGCGGCGGGAACGCGGGCACGGCGCCGGACGCGTTGCCGAAGGAGACGAAGATGCCGCGCCTCGCGAGCACCTCGATGGATGTCTCCCAGGTGGCGAGGCCGATGCCGTCGATGACCGCCTTCACGCCCTCGCCGCCGGTGATCTCCATCACCTTGGGCACGAGGTCGACGGAGGTGTAATCCTCGTACGAGGTTCCGGGCGCCTCTTTGTACACGATGAGCTCGTCCACGCCGGTGGCTCTGGCGATGTCTTGTTTGGACTCGGAGCACGTGCCGATCACCTTGTACCCGCGGAGCTTGGCCATCTGCGCCGCCCACTGGCACGTGCCGGAGCCGGTGCCGTGGATGAGCATCCACTCGCCGGGCTTGACGAGGCCCGCGTGCGCGCTGTGCGTCAGGTAGTGCGCGGTCATGCCCTGCACGCCGCAGGAGACCGCCACGTCGAGGGGCACCTCCTCGGGCACGGTGACGACTTTGTTGGCGGGCACGGCGGTGTATTCCGCGTACGTCTGGAACACGGACGAGTACGCGACGCGGTCGCCGATCTTGACGCCCTGGGCCGTCGCCTCGGGAGAGACGGCGGCGATGAAGCCGCCGCCCTCCTGGCCGCCGATGAAGGGAAGCTCGCGCTTGTACAGGCCGGAGCGGTGGTAGGTGTCGATGAAGTTGATGCCGGAGTATTTGTTCTTGACGAGGACGCCGCCGGGCTGGAGCTTGGGCACGGGGTAGTCGTGCTCCACCTTCATCACGCTGGAAGGGCCGGTCTCGCGGACCACGGCGGCGCGCTGTGGGTGGTGGTGGATGTGAGTGGGGGAAACGGGCGCGATCAGGATTCGTCGATGGGCGAAAGGAGCGGCGGTGGTTGGGGATAGAGACGCGCGATCTTGGAAAAGTACAGTCGCACAGGGGTAAAGTAATCATCCGCGCGGGTCGGCATCGGCGCCGCAGTACTCACCATGACGTCGGGGACGGAGGCGAAGCCGCGGGCATAGCCGGCGTAGGCGCCGGAGAGCGCCTGCTTCACGGCACGGTTGCGAAGGATCGCGGACATTGTGTTCGGGGAGTGTGTCTGCCCGAAGCCGCCAATCATACCCTACAACCTGAAAGCTGGCAGAGATTCGCGCGGTTGTGGATAGAGCAGAGCCACGCAATGCAACGGCGATTTGCTACCACGGGTCAACGTCTCATTACTCATTAGGAGTGTAACTGGTACTTCATACGGGGTCTAATTCGATGAATTTACGTACGGGCGCGCAGTCTTGATTTGGACATGAAATAGATCCCGTCGGGCGGCAGAGCAGGTTTAAGAGTTGAAGGGCAGTCGAGACTTTTTCAATGGCCGGCGAGGTGGTCAGCCACCGCATCCTTAGTGGGGTTCTCGGTCGTATCGTGCGCGTCGAGGGAGGGACGGCGATATAGGTTCGCCGGGTCAGAGCGCGACCGACGTCTCGCACGCCGGCTGACGGAGCGAACACGGGAAAGGGGTCCTCTCGGTAACCGTGACTAGGATCTTGGAGGACGAAAAATAGTAAAGATGGAGTCGGGGCAGCCCGGGCGGGCGTGGTACGCCAGCCGGGGCGCGATCGCTAACGGAGCCGGGGTCGGCGGCCGCGGCACTCCGTTAGCGCCCAACGTGTTCGTGGAGATGATGGCGCAGAACGCCAAGAACATCACGTGAGTATCATGAACGCCCCCCGCCCGCATCACCCGTTCAGATCGCGCGCGCGTTTTTCAACCATCATTAATTCGCGAAGAGGAAGGGACGCGACGCGACCTCGGACTACCCGCCCACGTCCCGCCCGCATTCACGCTGACCACGCACGCCCCGATTTGCCACCACGCAGCCGCCTCAAGGATGTCAAGAACCCGCTGCCGGACTACGAGGACGTCCCGAGCGCCGAGAAGCAGGGCGTTCGCGCGTGGTTCAGGCCCGGCCGGCTCTGGATCGGCAGCATCAACATCCCGGGACCCATGGGCGCGGACTCCAGCGCCCGGTACGTGTTCCAGGTGGTAGAGTGGAACAAGAAGACGCGCACGTGGATCGTATCGCACGCCGCGCACGGGGACGAACAGCTGTGCCACCTCAAGCTCGACGATACCCCGGCCGGCGACGGAAGCCTCGGGCTCTCCTTCCAGGACGCGGAGACGTCGTGCGTGGGATCGATATCAACCGACGGGGTCATCTCCGGAACTGTCGGACAGCTGGTGAGGCCCGAGGAAGATTTCTGGCAGAAAGCGGGCGAGGACAACACGTTCGAGCTGGCGCTGGCATCGTGCGAGCCCGGGGACTCCTTCGGACCGGACGGTAGGGTATCCAGGAAGGCGAACGCGGTGAAGGCTCGGGTGGCGAGGCTTGCGCGCTGGCGCTGCGCCCGCGCGGGTCTCCCGCTCATCTTCGACGGGCTTGAGTGCATCCGCGTCAACACCGGCGCGACGGACCGCGTGTTCACGCACATCGTGGACATGCGAAAGGCGACGCGGGGGATGCTGGACCCGGATCCGATGCCGTGGGGGTTGGTGGAGTGGGTGATTCAGCAACCGCCGGTTCCCGGCAAGAGCGACGACGATCTCATCGCGGAAACCGCGGCGAAACTGCTCGGGATCGACACTCCCGTCACGGCTTCGGCTTCCATCGGCAGCGCGATCGAAGCTCGGCTAGTCGCGCATATCGAGGATATGGCCAAATCCGTGGTCAACGGCGAACGCGAGTGGGTCAACGTGAGCGAACGGCTGGAGCGTGAGTCGCGGCTGGTACTGGCGGACCGCGAGGATTGGGTCCGATCCGTCGTCGCCGACGCGCACGATAGGCTACAGTCCGCACGGCTCGCGTCTCTCTGCGGTACCGACGGTAGCCCCGGGAAGGATGACGAGGACGTGGACGGGAAGGAGTTAGAGGAGGATGAGGACGACGACGGGCTCCAGACGCATCCGGTGCTCGACATGTCCGAGTCCGAGGGCGAGTCCGAAGACGAAGAAGACGACGCCTCCGTGAATTCGCTTCCGTCGCTCGTCGACTCCGACGAAGAGAGCGATGGGCTCGAAGGCTCCGGGCCACCCTCCCTGATCAGCACCGACAGCGACAGTGATCTCTCCGATCTCCGCGAGCTCTCGGACGGTGATAAAGTTGCCGCGTCCGCCGCGCTCCACGTGTCCTTTGCCGATTGGGAGGAGGACGACGTGTACGGTACAGAGGAGGACTCCAGCGGCCGAGGCTGGGTGTTCAGCCAGATACTGAAGGAAGGGTTTAGGGTGGATCAAGGGTTGGTAGCGGGCGAGCGGGTGTGGTGGCGGGTGTGGCAGACGCTGCAGTTCGCGTGCGAGGCGGAGTGCTGCGGGATCCGCGAGCGGACCCGAGTGATCAAGGAGGCTAAATTCATTACCG
>Ga0315315_10005616_pt1 | contig 11582 bp, 9 predicted proteins | sample M140m3416metaG_FD_203699 | JGI IMG/M metagenome (GOLD analysis project Ga0315315, IMG submission 203699) | Ammonia-oxidizing marine archaeal communities from Monterey Bay, California, United States - M1 40m 3416 | ecosystem: Environmental > Aquatic > Marine > Intertidal zone | place: USA... | reverse complement strand
CCAGATCCCTCAATAGCTATAGCGTCATCTATGAGCCGTTTGGCAGTAGCATAATTGGGACCGTCAATCCTAGAAGTCAGGAGGATGTCGGGAGCTCCTCCCCGATCCGTTGATCTGAAGTAAGGATTACCTACTGCTCCACTAAGCTTCGACAAATCCATGCTCAAGCAGGCAATCTCAGAATCAATACTAGCAGCATCATTGTTCCCTGGCCCAAGATTAGTTGAAGACTTTTTCTTTGAATCCTCAGATAAGGAACTTTTCACCTTCAGAGGCATCCCAAACATAATTGCTGCAAACTTCATTTTTATATGAACAGCTCGCAGGTTTCCTTGGGCATCTTCTTTTCTTTCCCACCAACCATTGGTATCAAATTGTTTACGGAGTGGTTCTAGGATCGTCTTTTGATATTCGGACCGAGTAATAATTTCCTCGGTCGAACATTTCATCCCAATTAAATTCTCAAACGGGATATTTCTCTTACCGGCATAATACGCAGCCAATTTCCGAGAATTGGCCACATTCTGGTTATAAATCACTAGTGTAGCAGACGCGTACTGGCTATTTTTCGCAGGCTCCTGAGCAACGGCAGAAGAGAAAAAGGAAACAAAGAAAAAAATTGAAATACAGTAAAAATCAATAATTCGCCACTCAAATCCCATAATAATAATAATTTTAGACTAAATAAAAATACACACTCCTCATGAATTCGAATGCTGATTAAAATGAAATGTTTGCAATCTTGAACCTAATTCTCATGTATTAAGAACTAATATCAATTTTTCATCATATCCAATCAATTGATTCTCATTGAATCCAAAGGACACCTCAATATGATTTACATCTCTATATAAGATATATTTTTGCTCATGAAATCCTTCAAACTTTTTATTTTCCTCATTTTTTCTATGATTTGTTTATGTAATTGTTCGCAAAATCTTGTCCGTGTACAACCCTACGATCGTGGCAATTTATCACAATTAGGCATGTCAGGTGAACTGCATACTCTGATCACTACAATGACCGAGCATGGATACTTCTCAAGAGAAGGAAGCTTCGGGGGCGGATTAATTGGTGGCGGGGGCTGCGGATGCAACTAAGTCAAAACTAGCTTCAATGCAAATGAGTCGATCCATTTTAATGCGCAAGTATGGGTCCACCTTTTCAAAGGCGGGCCTAGCAACTTTAGTTTTAAATAAAGGTGCCGCATCGCAATTTATTGTATTTGAGGCGAGGCATCTAAGCTCTGTAGCGCTGACTAAAGTCATTAAGTGGACCGCTGTAAGTGTCGCAGGATTAGGTGCCCATGATGCTGTGAGTGGTGCAACACAAATCACACAAATTGCTCCTTCTTCCGGATCTTCAACAGTACCCGCCAAGGCCGGTGAACTATTAAATCTAGTCTATCAAATAACAGGTGCTCCTCATCGGGCACAGAGTTGGGCCGTCATAGATAAACTGCCTCCGGGCCTAACTCACCTCAACTCAACTAACAGCAACACTGACGGCATTACCGGAACACCAAATGAGTCCGGAAATTACAGGGTCAGAGTTCGTGCTTACCAAAAAGCAAACAATCAGGGGAAAAGTTACACAAAAACTTTCATGATAGAAGTGGCGCCAGGAGCACAACCTCCCACAATTTCCACCCAACCCATGAGCCTAACTTCCACTTCAGTCAGCGAAGAAACTCTTCAGGTTGTCGCTACTGGAAACGGACTTAAATATCAGTGGTACAAAGGCAATTCGGGTGATATCTCAGCCCCAATTTCTAGAGCAAACACCGAATCGCTAACAATTGGACCACTGGATAAAGATACCAGTTACTGGGTAAAAATTTCCAACGACTCAGGATCCATTAATTCAGACACAGCCAAATTACAGGTATTAGACAACTACGATAGCTGGGCATCAAAAATTTTTGGGGCTGTTAATATTAATCCTGAACTGACAGTACCACGCGCAGACGCGGACAATGATGGATTAACCAACGAAATGGAATACCTATTAGGAAATTCTCCAATCGAGCAGAGCCTAGATTCAGAAACTGCTCTGAAATTACAAAACTCCAAGATTGAGATATCATTTCAGACAGAGCCCGCGACCGGCAAAGGTTACATTGGTTTAGAGCGTGTATACAGTCTCGAGGAATCCGATAATTTCTCCAATGGATCCTGGGTTTCAGTGCAAGGATATCAAAATATTATCGGGAATGGGCAGAAAATCACAATTTCAGAAACCGCGAGTAACGGAGCAAAATATTACCGCTTAAATGTGAAGCTTAGAGAAAAATCTTGAATGATTAGCAGCTATCATCGGCCCATCATCCTGACTTGTCTCCTGCCCTGGGTAAGCTCAAAGGCCAATGAATTGAGTCAGGAATATGATTATGGGTTTCAAATATATGATGAAGGCAATGAGAGGATCAGGGTCGAAGCCAATTATTTCAGAGGAAAGATTGATCTTACCAATGAATCGACATTCAGGTTCCAGCTTCTGAATGACGCGATCACAGGATCATCACCTACTGGCGCGCTTCCGGGAGGGAACCAGCCATTCACCTCAAACCTAGAAGATGTCAGAACAGGCATCCTAGCAGCACTGCAACATAGCCTAGACGAAGAGAGGATAGAACTTGAACTCTCAAAGAGTGAGGAGTCAGACTATCTCTCGAACGGCATTTCAATTAACTACGAAAAGGATTATAACTTGGGTAACACGACCCTAGCATTTGGATTCAATTATCTCGATGACACCGTCAAGGTGCCGCTCCTCGAAGACCAAAAAAAGGACAGTTACGACATATTCGCAGGCATCACTCAGGTCCTTGGAAAAAATACCATCATTTCAGCGGACCTTACACTGGGATATTCTGAAGGTTATCTTAATGATCCTTACAAGGTCGTTCAAAGAGATGAGGACTTTGTCATTGCCCCGGGAATCAGTATTCCAATCGTTAATATTTACAGGGAGAACAGACCCGATAGCCGGACAAGACAAGTCCTCCATCAGGAGACAAAACACTTCTTTGAATCACTCAATGGAACAATGAAGGCTGCGTTTCGCCTCTCTAACGATGACTATGGCATCTTCTCACAAACGGCAGAAATAGAATGGCGTCAGAAAGTTAATGAGGATCTTTTAATCGCTCCTTTTTACAGGTTCTATAACCAAAACAGTGCTGACTTTTTTGTACGTACTTTGAATGAAATCAATATCAATGCTCCAGCCGATGAACCGAATGGAGACGGTCCGAATTATTCCGCGGACTATCGCTTATCTTCTCTTCATGCAACAAGCATAGGACTCAAAATCCACTATCAAATAAATGATAGACTTTCCCTTTCGGGCGCCTATGAGCATTACGCCATGAAAGGCGTTGGTAGTGAGACGGCACCGTCCGGGGCATATCCCACAGCCAACACATTCAGCATCAGTGCCCAACTCAAATTTTAAAGTAATTTTATGAGTGCTCCAGACTTGAGCCAATTTTTGACACCTAATGCTAACGGAGTCAGAGAATTAAAATTTAGAGCACTAGGCACGGAATGTAATATAAAAGTAAGACTAGGTTCAGAGACACAATCGCTAAAATTTGCTGCCGATGCTCTGGAATGGATAAAGAACTTCGAAGAAAGGTACTCAAGGTACCTAGATAATTCTCTCGTATCCACAATCAATTCCGCTGCCGGTCAGTCATGGGTCGAAATCGACGAAGATGCCGAGCGCCTACTCAACGTTGCTGATGAAGTATTCAGAAAAAGTGATGGTGTCCTGGACGCGACGATGTTACCGCTCGCGAGGGTCTGGGACTGGAAGAAAATTCATGCACAGTTACCGGACGAGCAAGAAATCCAGGAAGCTCTTAGGCTAACAGGTTGGAATAAAGTACAAAGAAAATCTGGTAAAATCTTCTTACCAGAGAAAGGCATGGGTATTGATTTTGGTGGATTTGGAAAGGAGCTCGCCGTCGATGCTCTCATCGAAATATCCCAGCGTCACCAGATTGAGAACGTTCTAATTGATCTTGGAAGAGACGTCTATGCAAGGGGAGGCAATGGCAAGCAAAACTTCTGGCACATCGGCATTGAAGATGGAAAGAGCCCCGGAAATTGCCTAGCAAGTCTCGCAATCAGTGACCGTGCAGTGTCCTCTTCAGGCGCCTATGCTAGGCACTTCATTCACGATGGGAAACGGTACGGCCACATCATAGATCCCCGAACAGGATGGCCTTCCAGTAACGATATTAACTCTGTGACAGTAATATCTAAGAGCTGTCTTGAAGCCGGCATCCATAGCACCGCCTGTTACATTCTTGGCATTGAGGAAGGTCTGAACTTTTCCTCAAAATTCCCTCAAGTCGACGTTTGCATTCAGTCCGATCTGGGCATCGAAGGAAACCCACAGTTCGAGAAATGGTTAGTTAAAGAGGATAAGGATAAATCTCGATGGTGAGATGACACGCACCATCCCTATTCCTGACGGCAAGAAGTTCTACCGCTTTGCTTTGGAAAAGTAAAAAATCATAGAGTTAATTTCAATCCATCGTAAGCGATACGAACATTCTCAGGAAGATTCGACTCATCTCTTTCATGCATAACATCATGAGAAATATGAGTCAACCAGGTCTGCTTTGCATTCAATTCCTGAGATATCTCAACTGCTTCTGAAATAGAAATATGAGTAGGATGGGGAGTGTGTCTGAGCCCATCAATGATAAGACAATCAACGTTTTTTAATGCATTCATTCCCTCTTCATGAATTTTCTTACAGTCCGGAACATAACCAAGTATCGGAGCATCATCCCGATAAAACGTAAAACCAATGCACTCCACCTTGCCATGCTCAACAGGTACAGGAATTACCTTCATTTGGAATAAATCAAAGGGTCCTTCAACTGGTATAGAATCGGGCTTAAAGTAACCAGGATAACGATTCTCACCATTAAAAATATAAAAGAAGCAAGTACTGAGAGCTTCAATACAACTGGGCTGAGCATAAATGGGAAGAGTATCATCAGCACGAGGAGTGAACCGCCTAAGGTCATCAAGACCCATGATGTGATCGGCATGAGGATGAGTAATTAATACAGCGTCCAAACTCGCTACGTCCTCCCTCAGGCACTGTTGCCTAAGATCTGGCCCACAATCAACGAGTACTTTCTTCTCGTCCGTTTTGAGGAGAATAGAAGACCTTAGCCGTTTGTCTTTAGGGTCTAGGGATTCACATGCTTCACAGGTACAGCCCACCATCGGCACACCGACCGAAGTGCCTGATCCTAAAAATATGACCTCAAGTTCCTGCATAAAATGCTCCTAATTAAAGATTCAGCGCATTCCCTAAGTATATAAAGGGCTAAAATACTGTTTTCTTTAATATAAATTTATATTGTTCGCTTGAACACTTGTATATTTGTACATATTGTGTGGGCAAATTTCAGACAATGCTTACATTACTAAAAATCAATAATTTGGCACTGATCGAAGAGGTCGTATGGGAAATGGGATCTGAGCTGATCGGTATCACAGGGGAAACGGGATCAGGAAAATCCATGGTCATAGGAGCAATAAAACTGATCGTGGGTCAGAGGGCTGACACCGAACTGATAAGGACCGGAGAAAACACCTGTATTGTTGAGGCCATATTTGACCTAAAAGATTGCCGTGAAATTAACTCGATACTGGAGAAATCGGGTCTGGAACCATGTTCCGAGAATCAACTAGTCATTAGAAGGTTCCTTGATAGGAAGGCCACAAATAAACAGTTCATCAATTGCTCGCCCGTGACTCTGAACACACTCAAGAAGGTAGGTAAATTACTTGTTGACCTTCACGGACCTCATGACCATCACTCATTATTTTCAAGTGAAAAGCAACTCTCATTACTCGATGCTTATGCAGGTTTAACAGAGATCACAAATCAGCATTCTTTGGCCTATAAAAAATTCAAATCCCTACAGAGTGAATATGATGAACTCATTAGTTCGGAACGAAGTAACGAACAAGCTATTGACCTTTTAAAGCACCAGATCAATGAGATCGATGAGGCAGAAATTAAAGAAGATGAGGAAGAGGAATTGTATAAAAGGTATCAGGTGAGCAGAAATTCCAAGAGTTTACTGGAAGCCTCAAGTAGAATCATTAGTGAGCTTCATGGTGAAGAACATTCAGTCATTGATCAACTCATGCAACTCATGCGTTCATTCAAAGAATTAGAAAAGTTTGATTCATCAGCTACTGCATACACTGAAAAGTTTGAGAATGCACTAATTGAAATTCAGGAATTACAAAATCAATTAGAAACCTATGCCGGGAGTATCGAGATGGAACCTTCAAAGATAGAGGAAATCGAATGTCGGGTCGATCTCATTGAAACTCTTAAAAGAAAATACGGTAACAGTCTCAGTGAGGTTCTCGGCTTCAGGCAGTCCGCTCATGAAAAATTAAATAAAAACGTAAATAGGCATGAAGAATTAAAGCGGCTCGAAACAGAAATCGAGGGAGCTCAGTCAGAAATGCTTAAAATATCCGAAAAAATCACTAAAAAACGCATCTCTGCTTCACCAAAACTCGCCAACTTAGTCACGAAGGAACTGAAAGACTTAGGATTTAAAAAATCAATATTCAAGATTTCTCTGGAGAAAAAAGAGAATCCCACTTCAATGGGCGCCGAAGGTATAGAGTTCCTTTTCGCCCCTAATCCGGGAGAACCATCCAAAGCCTTGCGATCAATTGCATCGAGCGGGGAAATGTCTCGAGTGATGCTTGCATTGAAGAGCACTTTAGCCAGTCAGGATGCAATCCCAGTTCTGGTATTTGATGAGATAGACGCTAATGTCGGAGGAGCAATTGCCCAATCAGTTGGAATCAAAATGGCGTCACTTGGGAAGAGTCATCAGGTCATATCTATCTCTCATCTTCCTCAAGTAGCTTCCCTATCGAAATCCCACTATGTTGTAAGGAAAGAATTCACGGACGGAGGCCGAACACGATCCGAAATCATGAAAGTAGATGGCAAAGAACGAGTCGCTGAGATTGCTCGAATGCTTGGTGGAGAAAAAGAATCGGCTCAACAGCATGCACACAGCTTAATGCAAACCGCTGCTTAACTTACAGCAGCAGTTTAGACAATAATCAATTACCTACCCCAGGAGTCTTCATTTGACGCCGGTAAATGGATCCTCCACTCGCTACATAAAGATAACGCAATCCCTCACCTGAAAATGCCAAACTCACTACAGAATTGTTTGGGTCAGGACCCAGAATCACACCCCCGAGCCTCGCTGTAGGATCAAACATCTGGATGCCCAGGTCCGAGCAAACATAATAACGGCCCAAGGAGTCCACGTCACAACCATCCCCTTTACTTTGAGCATTCTTACCGCGTATCCGAAGAGATCCATAAGGAGCCTTAAAACTTAGTGCATTATCTTTATCTATTCTGAAAAACCAAATCTCTCTTTCGAGGTGATCCGACACAAATAATGTCCCTTCTTTCGGTGTCAATCCGATCCCATTCGGCTTAAGAATGCCACTATCAACAATCTTCAAGGCCTTCTGCTCCTTGCTCAAGTCAATGTGGTAAACTCTCTGCGAAAAAGTCTCGGTAAAATACAAATGATTGTCCGAAGTCACCACCAAATCGTTGGGTTGGACATTATCCACAACCACTTCTAGCTCCTTACCCCCTCGGAGTACACATATGCGCCGTGCCCTGCCCTGGCAAATATAGAGCACAGAATCCTCACCAAATTGGAGCCCGCTCACACCTTGTAAAGGGGGCCCAAAATTAGAAATTTTTCCATCCAATCCGATCCTCTTGATTGGAGCCTTGCTACCTGCATCTGCAAAATAAAAATTGCCCTCCTTGTCAGTGCAGCAAGCATCACAAAATTTCATTCCACTTGCCATCTTTTCCCATCCTTGACCGGGAACTAGCACCATCGTCAACGGAGTATCCTGTGACCGGCATGAAAGGACCATCCCTAGAGTCATTAACGACCATAAAATGATACTACGATTCATTAGTCTTTTGAATAATCTCTCCAGAGCCATCTCAGCATATCGGGAAAAATTGAGCCTCCATGCTTGCCGTTATGTGCACCATCACCCATGACGAACTTATAATCATAACCTGAGAACTTTAGAGCCGCTGCCATTTGCCGATTCGCTAGGGGCCAGCTCCCATGAAGATTATCCAGATCATTTTCTCCTTCCTGAAGAAAGACGCGTATCGGCTTTTTCTCTGTCTTCCGAATAATGGCAGGATAATTATGGCCTCCCCTTATGTTGGTAAAACTACCAATGTAAGATATTACCTTACTGAACTTGTCAGGCCGTTCCCATGCCACTGTCCAGGCACAAATTCCTCCGGAACTGATTCCGCAAGTAGACCGGCCCAAAGGATCCTCCGTTATATTATATTTTTTTTGCACCTCAGGTAACAGTTCATTCAAAAGAAACTTAGAATACTGATCATTTAATGTATCGTACTCCAAGCTCCTGTTCTTTCTTGGCTTAGCGCCTTCTTTCTGTGGTGGGATAATGCCAGGATTAACAAAGACTCCTATAATGACCGGTATCTCCTTCTTATGAATTAGGTTATCAAAAACAATCGGAGCCCGGGTATGCCCGGAAAGATTTTGGTACCAGGCTCCATCTTGAAAGACCATCAGGCAGGTAGGTTTCGACTTGTCATATTGGTGAGGCACATAGACCCAATAATCTCTTACTGTGCCGGGATAAACCTCACTATCAGTGAATTGATGTTTGGTAACTTTGCCCTTAGGGACTCCGTCCTGAGGCTTTGAATCTTCTGACAATTCATAACCAAGTCCCAAACAAAAGGGAACAAATGCTATGAAAATACTGATTTTATTAAGAAAAGATTTCATTTATCTGGATCTAATCGTACGTGCTCGATCAAAAGAAGAAAAACCATAAAGTGATTTAAAAACTATTTATTCACTTGTTTAAAGTCTCTTTTATTAACGAATTGGCACTAAGAAAGAAAAATGTCTCAAATCAATCGACAAATCAAAGTAGAAAAATTTACATCTCCCGAAGAAGGAGCCTCATTCTGTCAGGAAAAGATCGGAAGCCTTGGTCCAGAAGAATTACTCATTCGAACTCAATATGCGCCAATTAATCCAGCAGACCTGAACGTAATTGAAGGAAAGTATGGCAAACTACCTCAACTCCCGGCAATCATCGGCAATGAAGGGAGTGGTCAAGTCATTGACACAGGAGAGTCCTGTGAAGGGTTTGCTAAAGGAGATCATGTCTTTTACGTTAATAGAAATGACTGCTGGCAGGACTATGTGAGAGTCCATCCGAACCAGGTAATAAAAGTCCCTGAATCATTATCACCAAAGCTCGGTGCAATGCTGAAGGTGAATCCGGCAACAGCCTGGCTACTTCTCAATCAGATCGAATATAAAGAACCTGATTCATGGATCGTGCAGAACGCATCTAATTCCGGAGTAGGTATAGCTATCATTGAAATTGCAAAATTAATGGGCTGGAAAACCATCAATTTTGTGAGGAGAACAGACCTAAAAGCTCAACTCATAAACTATGGTGCCAACCTCGTGGTCAGTGACGATGAAGATGGAAAAAATGAAGCGATAGAAACAATTGGAAAGGACCAGGTAAGTTTAGCAATTAACGCAGTTGGTGGAGACAGTGCCCTCCGCATCATGTCGTTACTTTCAGAAGGAGGCACTCATATCACTTATGGTGCAATGGCCAAGCGGCCCCTCAAAGTACCTAACAGCTTCCTCATTTTTAAGGATCTCAGAATTCAAGGTCTCTGGCTGAGTAAATGGTTAAATTCCACTAGTCACCAAGCAATTGAAAGAGTTTACGGAAAATTGGCAGACATGATGATCCATCAGAAGTTGCACCAACCCATAGATTCAATATTTAGGCCAGAAGATATCAAATCTGCCATCAAACGGTCCATGGAAACGGGCCGTGATGGTAAGGTATTACTGGACTTTAGCTCTTAAAAGATCATCAATATTCAATTATGGATCTCTTTGATTTCGCAGACTCCAATGAAATTGCTGAAGATAAGCAGGCTCAGGAAAAGAGCATCCTTACCGTTAGCCAATTAACACGGAAAATCCGTAACCTAATTGAATACCGAGTCGGGGCAGTCTGGGTAGAAGGTGAAATTAGTAATCTCAGGAAACAGACCTCAGGGCATCAATACTTCACTCTCAAAGACAAGGGCTCACAATTATCATGTGTACTATTCCGTGGAAACGCAGCCAAGCTGAGCGTGGATCTGGAGGACGGTCAGGAAATACAACTCTTCGGCGATGTTACCGTTTATGAGCCCAGAGGCAATTACCAACTCATAGTGCGCCAAGCACAACTGAAAGGACTCGGAGCCCTCCAGGCAAAATTTGAAGCCCTCAAAAATAAACTTCATGAAGAGGGTCTGTTCGACCCCAAAATAAAATTACCAATTCCAACATTTCCAAACACAATTTGCATCATCACCTCACCGACCGGTGCCGCCATCAAAGACATACTGAGCGTCCTTAAGCGTCGAGCTCCTTGGGTCAGTGTTATTCTTTACCCAGTGTTGGTTCAGGGTGACAGTGCCGCAAAAGAAATTGCCGAAGCAATTCAGAATATTGAGAATTGGTCACAAGAAGGAAAAATTAAGATCGACACGGTCCTCCTGACCCGAGGAGGGGGCAGCCTTGAGGACCTTTGGCCATTTAACGAAGAAAAAACAGCAAGGGCGATCAACTCATTAAGTTTACCTGTAGTATCTGCTGTTGGGCATGAGATTGATTATACGATCTCTGACTTCACTGCTGACATGCGTGCACCAACTCCAAGCGCAGCAGCAGAACTCCTTGTGCCCGATGCACAGGAAATTAGAAGCCAGCTTCAAAGTATTAATAGATCGCTGTCTTATCGTGTCAGCGACACACTGGACCGTTGGAAAGAGAGACTAGATTATCTGGGAACCAATACTCTAATTAATGAACCTAAACGCAAACTTGCGGACCTAGATCAGAGCATTGACCTGAAGATGGACTCCCTCAAATCAGCTCTCATGGATTCTATTAGGGGGAAAAAAGATTCTATAAGCGATTTGGGAAACCGAGTCAGTATATGTCACCCAGCGAAGCAACTAGAAACTGTCCTTGGTCAGTTTAAGATTCTCGATAATAGACTGCGGAACGCAGCTCAGAGCCTCATTAACCGGTCAAATGAACGTTCTGAGAAAGCAGCCGTTGCCATTAAGGCTCTTGGTCCCGAATCTGTGCTTGACCGAGGATTTTCACTAACTCACGGCAAGGATGGAAAATTAATCACATCGACAAAAAACGTAAATTCAGGAGATAAGTTAGAGACTCGTGTCTCAGACGGCACCATTAATACTACCGTCGATTAAACAATCAGCTGAATTAGCTACGAGTCTGTATCCAGTGTGATTAAACCCTGTTCCTTAAAAGGGAATGTCGTCTTCATCGGAATCAGTCTCAAATTGAGCCCCGTCATTTCCTCCAGAACTTTCAGCAGCACTTTGATTGGACTGAGAATCTTCTCCGCGTTGCT
>Ga0315315_10005615_pt1 | contig 11583 bp, 11 predicted proteins | sample M140m3416metaG_FD_203699 | JGI IMG/M metagenome (GOLD analysis project Ga0315315, IMG submission 203699) | Ammonia-oxidizing marine archaeal communities from Monterey Bay, California, United States - M1 40m 3416 | ecosystem: Environmental > Aquatic > Marine > Intertidal zone | place: USA... | reverse complement strand
ATATCTATGAAATAAAATGGCTGAATATGATGAGGGATAAACTTGGTTTATTTGGTGAAGATAAAAACGATATAGAGTTAATTAATAATTTATTAAATTGGATGAAAACAAACCAAGCTGATTATACCAATACGTTTTGTTATTTAATGAACATTAGCTCTATTAAAAATGAAGTATACAAAGATAAAAATTTTATAGACTGGTTTAAGAATTGGCAAAAACGAATTTTGATTAATGGTGGGTCTAAAGAAAATTCTTTAGTACTTATGAAAAAAAATAACCCTATTGTTATTCCTCGAAATCACAAAGTAGAAGAAGCTTTAGAGGCTGCAAATAACAATGAACTAAAACCAATGAATAATTTATTATCTATTTTGAAAAAACCTTATGCAAAACAAGCTAATATTGATGATTTTCAAGTACCATCTAACAATCAGAATTACCAAACTTTTTGTGGTACTTAAAATTATAAAACGTATGGTTCGGGTCTAGCACTATTTCCAAGCACTCTTTCAACTGCAAAATCACTAATATCAATTGTCTGGTATGATCCGGTTGTTATTAATTCAGTTAATGCTCTACCAATTCCTGGGGCTTGCATTAAACCTCTGCCAGTAAAACCAGATGCCATATAAACATTATCAAACTTTGGATGCTTACCTACAACTGCATTGTTATCTAGTTTATTACAATCATAGTAACCTGCCCAACCACCAGTGAGTTTTAATTCTTCAAATGCTGGTATTCTTTGTGCTAATGCAGGCCATACTAGTTCTTCAAAATCATTCCAAGCTGGCTCTAAATCTTTAGCATCAAAAACTGAATTTGGTGATCCTGCTAAATACTCTCCACCCTCTGGTCTCCAATAAACTCCTGTTGTTAAATCACCTGATAGAGGCATTTCTTTTATATATTTTGGGCATTTAACTCTGAAAACAGTATGTTTTTGAGGGACTACTGGAATATCTTCTAACAGTTCTTTAGTCCAACATCCTGCAGCTGATACTATTGTTTTAGCTTTAATTTCGGAAATACTTTTTACTTCGCCTTTGATAAATTCAGCTCCAAGTTCTATTGCCTTACTTTTAAGAGCACTATGAAACATAAATGGATCAATCCACCCTTCGCTTTGATTATCGGTATAAGTTGCTGTTTCGATACCTTCACAATTTATATATGGAAAAACTTTAGATAATTCTGAACCTTTAATATTTTTTGTTCCAGCCTCACACTCTTTATGATTTTCTAGAGCTCTATATTGTTCTTCAGCATGTTCAGGACCAAACATCAATAAATACCCATTAGTGACCATACTTGCAGTAGGGTTGGGATTTTTTTCAGTTTTTAAAAGATCTGGAATTTGAAAGATAAATTCTCTAGCAAACTTACCGAGTAAAATGTTTTCTTTTTGAAAAAATTGTCTTCTAAAACCACCTAATGATAGTGGAAAAGAAGCAGTTTTATAAGTTGGATCTCTTTCAATTACTTTTACTTTTCTACCCTCCTTAGATAAAAAATAGGCTGTAGCTGCCCCTATTATACCGCCACCAATTACTACAACATCATCCATAATTAATTTAAAATTATTAAGCTAATATTGAGAATTAGTGCAAAGCAACACCAAAGTAAATATGGAATCATTAAATAAGCGCAAATCATCTTGACGCATCTAAAACTTAAAATAAGATTGATAATTAATGCTATTAATATGATTAATACAACTAAAGCCAAAATCATGTTATGAAATGCAAAAAAAGTTATACTCCAAGTTGCATTAAAAACTAAGTGTATGAAATAAATATAAATTGTATTCATTTCTCTATTTTTAGTATGCCAATATAACCATATCGAAATAGTCATCATAGAGTACAAAATAGTCCAAACAGGACCAAATACCCAGTCAGGTGGATTGAATATTGGTTTATTCAATAATGAATACCATGGTTCTTTAAAATTAATGGTGGCTAACCCTCCAATTAATGAAGATGAAAAAGTAATGATAAGAAACAATATAAATGTTAAAGATTTATTTTTAATCATGTTAATAATACATAACAAAAAATGAATAAAAAAACTATTTGGATAACTGGTGGTAGCAGCGGAATTGGTAAAGCTTTAGCAATTAAGTTTGCAAGCAAAGGATGGAATGTTGCTGTATCTGCAAGAAGAACAGAATTATTGAATGAACTTTCAAATATGTATGAAAATATATCAGTGTTTCCACTTGATGTGACTGATAAGTTAAAATGTAAAGAAGTATTTAATGAAATTAAAAATAAATTTGAAAATATAGATATTTGTTTTTTTTCAACTGGTACATGGAACCCTAAAAAAGAAAAAGATATAGATGTTGATCAAATAGAAAATGTTTTTAAAGTAAATTTTTTTGGAACTGTAAATAGCGTCAAGGCTGTAGAAGAATACTTCAGAAATAGAAAAAGTGGAATTATCACTATTGTTTCATCAATAGCTGGGTATAGAGGGTTACCAAACTCAACAGGTTATGGACCATCTAAATCTGCACTAAATAACTTAGCCGAAAGTTTATATTTTGATTTTAAAAGGTACAATGTCCGAATTTGCTTAGTTTCACCAGGATTTATTAAAACACCAATGACAGACAAAAATAATTTTAAGATGCCATTTTTAAAAACACCAGAATATGCTGCTGATAAAATTTATGATGGATTAGTTAACAAAAATGTATTTGAAATACATTTTCCAAAATCACTTACAATTACTTTAAAACTACTAAGTTTTTTACCAAGTAAAATTTATTTTGGTTTGGTTGCAAATATGACCAAATATCAAAAAAAAAATTAATAAATTTTAAGCTTTTTGTTGAGAGCAAACATCTTTAATAACAGGAACATTAGCACAATCACCACACTTCGATTGTTGAACAATGCAACCGTTATCAAGAACTTTAACATCTACTACTCTATCGCACTTTGAGCAAATTGATGTAATTGTTAGTCCACACTTTTTACAACTATAGTTTTGAGTTTCCATTTTTAGAATTTATAATTTATGTGTCTATAAACAATAAAATTGTCAGCGATTGATTATTATTCGCACACTTTTTTTGATAATGATTATCATTAGCTCTAAAAATACAATGTAAAGAAAATTAGTCTTTTACAAACACAACCGTAAGCTCAGCTACCTTAAATCCAAATTTTGTCATTGTAGCTCTATTAATTGCAACTCTATCATCTTGTTTAAAAATCCAATCATCAAATGTAATTTTCATCTCTTTCCCTTTTACTGGTACTAACAAAACATATTCAAACTTAAAAGCTGGTCCGTAAGAGTATCCTTTGGCCTTACCAACTACGTCCCCTGCTGTACCTTCATAGTTATGCTCATCAATTTTATTTATTTTCCACTCTCTATCTTGAACTTCACCATCATCCCAATTAAATTTTTCTTTAAGAATTAATTGTTTTCCATCCCACACTCCATTTAAATTAGCTGAGAATTGTCTTGTTACTTTTCCTGATCTATTTTGTAAAACACCCCAAGCTTTAACATTTCCAGTCATATACTCTTCTATGACCAATCTTGGTTCTTTGTTTTTAAAATCTTCTGGTTTCATGGCACTATTATTAGAGCAACTTGTAATTAAGAAAAATGAAATTATCAATGAAATTGATTTAATTATTTTTTTATGTCGCATTAATACCTCTGATAGTTACTATTTGTTTTGCATTGAAAATTGTATTAGATCAATATTTTTGGACTTAAACCCAGCTTCACAATAAGAAAGGTAAAACTCCCACATTCTTTTAAATGTTAAATCAAAACCTTGGTTTTTTATTAATTCCCACTTTTTCAAAAATTCATTTCTCCATATTGCTAAAGTACTCGCATAATGATCAGCATAAGAAATATATGAATTAATTGTTAAACCGTTATCAGAAACATATCGATTAATACTATTTTTATTTGGCAAAAAACCACCAGGGAAAATATATTTTTGAATAAAATCTTGTTTATTTTTATATCTATCAAATAAATTATCATCAATTGTGATCGCTTGAACTGCGGCTTTACCACCATCAGATAAATTATTTTTGATAGTTCTAAAATAACCATCAAGATAGTTTTGACCTACAGCTTCTATCATTTCTATAGATGCAATTGAGTCATACTTTCCTTTAAGATCTCTATAATCTTTTATTTCAATATTAACTTTTTCGTTTAAACCAGATTTAAATATTCTTTCTTTTGCATATTCATATTGTTTTTTTGAAATAGTAATACAATCAAGATTTACATCATATTTTTTTCCCAAATATTCAGCGAAACCACCCCAGCCACATCCTATTTCTAAAACTTTATCTCCATTATTGGGTTTGATTAGATCAATCAATTTTTGATATTTGTTTTTTTGAGCTTCGGATAAATCTTTAGATTTATCATCAAATATTGCGCTTGAATAAGTCAGTGTGCCATCTAGCCAATGAGAGAAAAAATCATTTCCTAAATCATAATGCTTTGCAATATTTTCTTTACTTCTACTTTTTGTGTTTTTAATAATCTTATTTTTAACAAAGTTAATTGCTGGTAAATCAAATAATCCTGAAAACTTATGAATTATCTCAATATTTCTAGCCGTAAATTCAATTAAATTTGATAAATCGTTAGTTTCAAATTCACCTCTCATATAGCTTTCAGCAAAACCAATACTACCATCTCTTATTAAGTTATAATTAAAGTCTGGTTTTTTAATAATTATGTTTGCTTTTAATGTTTCATTTGGTTTTCCAAATTTTAATAGCTCCCCTTCAAAAGTGGTTATTTCAAGATAGCCATAATTAATTTTATTTAAAAAATTATAAACTAATTTATCTGATACTTTATTTAAAAACATTAATTCTCTATCGTTATATTATTTTTAATTTTAAATTTTTTTTTAATGAATTTAATTCCTTTAACCCACAATTTAAACGCTTCAAAATGTATCGCTGAAATAATTTTAAACGTCATTAGTGGGTGTTTTAGGTAGGATTTTATCAACTGTTTTGAATTTAGGTTCGATTTTTTTCCATCTTGAGATGCAAAAAGAATCTTACCCTCTTTATCGTATTGATCAATAATAACTGATAATTTGTCAGCAGGATTTAATATTCTAAAAAAATATTTACAATCCATTTCAATAAATGGGGAAACATGAAACTTTTTAGAGCAATTATTTTGAATTAAATTACTTTCATTGTCTACTTTAAAAAAATAAGTATGTTGTTCTCCAAATGTATTTTTAACTTCATATAAAATAGATATTAATTTTTCACTTTCATCATATACAAAAAAAACACTTAATGGATTAAAAACATATCCTAATATCCTAGGGTAACATAAAAGTTTTATTTTGATATTTTCTGAATTTATACTGTTCTTTTTTAAATTAAGTTTAACCCAGCTTATTAATGAGGAACCATCACGTTCACCATGATCTTTCTCATAGAAACTAATTAAATTAAATTTATTAATGGAAAAAAAACTTATTCTTTTATCTAGATCATCTAATTCAGAAAGATCAATTAACAGTGAAAACACTTTATATTTAAAAAAATGCTCTTTTGGTTTAAATCGCTTATGAATTACAGATCCATTATATATATAAGAATTAGTCATCGAGGTTTTTCAACATTTCAATTGATGATTTTATTCCATCTTCATGAAATCCGTAACCAAAATAACTTCCACAAAAAAGTAAATCTTTTATATTTTGTAATTTAATAAGGTCTGGTTGAGCATCTAATGCTCTTTGATCATAATATGGATGAGTAAATTTTACTTTTTTTAATATTTTTTTTTCATTAATTGTAAAATATGGATTAAGTGTCAAAAAAATATTTTCATCACATTTTAAATTTTCTAAAAGATTTAACCAATAAGTTATTGAATTATTTTCCAATTTTTTATCATCAATTGAAGAGTTCCATGAGGACCAAACTTTTTTGTTTTTTGGCATGGCTCTTTCATCAGTGTGGATAAAGGCAGTATTTTCTTTGTAACTGAAATTAGAGAGTATATTTTTTTCGTCATTTGTTGGATTTTCAATTAAATTCAACGCCTCATCTGCATGTGTTGCTAAAACTACTTTATCGTAATCAAAAAATTCGTTTTCCCCTCCATAATATAAATCTAGACCAGTTGATTTTCTTTTAATTTTTGTAACTTTATAATTTTTAAAATATTCACCACTTATTTTAGAAATAATTTTATCAACATAGGTTTTGCTTCTATTAGCAACTGTATACCACTGGGGTCTATTTTTTAATTTAAATAATCCATGATTTTGAAAAAATTTAAGAAAAAAACTTATTGGCATTTTACTAGCCTCATATGGAGGCATAGACCATATGGCTGATACCATTGGGATAATATGGTAATCAATAAATGTTTGAGATAAATTATTTGTTTTTAAATACTCTCCTAATGTTAATTTTTTATTTGAAATAGATATTTGACCACTTTTTTTATAAAATTTTATAATATCAAAAAACATTTTTAAAAAATTAAGATTGAATAAATTCATTTTATTGGAAAAAATTCCCGCCAAGCCTTTTCCACAATATTCAAAGTTTGTATTATCTACAGAAACTGAAAATGACATATCACTCTTTTCAATTTGGATATCATTCTCCTTAAAAAAATTAATTAAGTTAGGATAAGTTTGAAAATTAAATACAATAAAACCTATATCTACAGAAACTTTTTTTTCACCAAAAAATAAATCAATTGTGTATGAATGTCCTCCAAAATGATCTTCTTTTTCAAATATATCTACATGATGTTTTTTTGATAAATAATATGCAGCACTTAAACCTGATATACCTGAGCCAACTACAGCAATTTTCATTAATAACTATGCTGCATCTTCTTTAAACTCATCCATACTTGGACAAGTGCAAAAAATATTTTTGTCTCCATATACGTTGTCAACACGCGCAACAGGTGGCCAAAATTTGTTAGTTTTTAAAAACTTAGCAGGGTAAGCTGCTTCTTCTCGTGAATATTTATGATCCCAATCATCTGAAGCAAGCTCAATATCAGTATGAGGTGCATTTTTAATTGGATTATCTACTTTGTCAAATTTTCCAGATTTAATCATGTCAATTTCAGATTTTATTTTAATTAATGTTTCACAAAATCTATCTAGCTCTCTCAGACTTTCACTTTCTGTCGGTTCAATCATCATTGTTCCTGCTACTGGCCATGACATTGTTGGTGCATGAAAACCAAAATCAATTAATCTTTTAGCAATATCTTCTTCTGTTACTCCTGTTTCACTTTTAATTAATCTAATATCAATTATACATTCATGGGCCACATTACCATTTGACCCTTTGTATAAAATTGGATAATAATTTTTTAGCCTTTCAGCTATATAATTAGCATTTAAAATAGCAATTTGAGTGGCTAACTTTAATCCGTGTGATCCCATCATTTTAATATACATCCAAGAAATTGATAAAATACTTGAACTGCCCCATGGAGCTGCGGAAACAGCTCCAATTCCTGTAGCTGGTCCACAGTCTTTTACTACTGGATGATTCGGAAGGTATGTTTCTAAATGTCTTTTGCATGCTATAGGACCCATTCCTGGTCCACCACCACCGTGTGGTATACAAAATGTTTTATGTAAATTAATATGACAGACATCAGGACCAAAATTTCCAGGCTTTGCAATCCCAACTAGAGCATTTAAATTTGCACCATCCATATATACTTGTCCCCCATGTTTGTGGATTAATTCACAAATATTAGTAATTTTTTCTTCAAAAACTCCATGTGTTGAAGGATATGTTACCATTAAAGCTCCAAGGTTTTTTGAGTGAGTCTCTGCTTTTTTTTTAAGATCATCAAAATCAACATTTCCCTCTTTATCACAATCAACCACAACAACTTTCATGCCAACCATTTGTGCACTAGCAGGGTTTGTTCCATGAGCAGAGCTAGGTATTAAACAAATATTTCTATTAGCCTCATCTCTTTCTAAGTGATATTTTCTAATTACCATTAGGCCAGCGTACTCTCCTTGAGCACCAGCATTAGGTTGAAGTGAAACTCCAGAAAATCCAGTTATTGATCTCAACCAATTTTTCAGATCTGTAAAAAGTGTTCTAAAACCATCCATTTGTTCAATAGGCACAAAAGGATGAGGTTCGGCAAACTCTCTCCATGAAATAGGTATCATTTCAGCAACTGCATTTAGCTTCATAGTACATGAACCAAGGGCTATCATTGTTCGATTTAAAGCTATGTCTTTATCCTCTAATTTTTTTAAATATCTAAGCATTTCAGTTTCTGAATGATAAGAATTAAATACTGGATGCTCTAAATATTTTGAGGTTCTTAATAGATTTTCGGGTAAATTTGGTAAACTTTCTGTTGGATTTTCTTTAATGGATTCTGCTGCATTAAAAATTTTTAATAATTGATTTGCTCTATAGACATTCTTCTTTTCGTCAAAAGAAACTGAAAGCATTTCTGAATTTACTTTTCTTATATTAACTTTTTGGTCTAAAGCATTTTTAAATATTTGATCTGTTTTCTCTCTAGTAATAATTGTCACTGTATCAAAAAAATGATCAGAATATAGCTCATACCCAGATTGTTTTAACTTATCAGCAAAATTTTTAGCTAGTTGAGAAACTCGCTCAGAAATAGTTTTGATTCCTTTGGGTCCATGATATATTGCGTATGCAGCTGATACTATTGCTAACAAAGCTTGGGCTGTACAAATATTACTTGTAGCTTTATCTCTTCTTATATGTTGTTCCCTAGTTTGAAGTGATAATCTATAAGCTTTATTTCCATGTCTATCAACTGACACACCTATAATTCTTCCTGGCATTGATCTTTTAAATTCATCTCTAGTTGCAAAGAAAGCAGCATGAGGTCCACCATAACCCATAGGGATGCCAAATCTTTGCGAACTACCAACTGCAATATCTGCTCCTAATTCCCGTGGAGTTTTAAGCTTTGCTAAAGCTAATAAATCACAAACTAATACTGCTTTTCCATTTTTTTTATGTATTTTGCTTATAGCTTCACTTGGGTCTTTTATATCTCCTAATGTTCCAGGATATTGTAAAATTCCACAAACTATATCTTCTTTTAATTGATCAAATACTTCATCTTCGTTACCAACTAAAACTTTTAAACCCATTGGTTCGGCTCTTGTTTGAATCACTTTAATTGTTTGAGGGTGACAATTTTCAGATACAAAAACTAAATTACTATCCTTTTTATTTAATCTATGACTTAAACCCATAGCTTCTGCGGCTGCTGTTCCTTCGTCTAATAAAGAAGCGTTGGCAATATCCATGCCTGTAAAATCAACTATCATTTGTTGAAAGTTTAACAACATTTCTAATCTTCCTTGAGCTACCTCAGGTTGATATGGTGTATAAGCTGTATACCAACCAGGATTTTCAAGAATATTTCTTAAAATTACGTAAGGTGTATAAGTTCCATAATAACCCATACCAATGAAATTTGAGTATATTTGATTTTTTTTTGAAATTAATCTTAGTTTCCTCAAAGCTTCATATTCAGAATTTGAATCACCTATATTAAGCTCTTCTTTAAATTGTATTTTTTCTGGAACAGTGTTTTTAATTAAATCGTCTAAAGACTCATAATTTAGTTTCTTCAACATTTTTGATTGTTCATCTTTTGAAGGACCTATGTGTCTTTTTAAGAAATCTTTTTCTGAATTATGCAACATTAGCTAGCATTCTCCTTTGCAAATTTATCATATTCATCTTTGTTCATGAGGCTATCCAACTCAGAGATATCTTTCATTTTTAATTTAAAAAACCATGCAGAACCCTCTGGATCTTCGTTTATTTTCGATGGATCATCAACAATTGCTTGATTTGTATCTAGAACTTCACCGCTCACAGGAGTATAGACATCACTAGCAGCTTTAGTTGATTCAACAACACCTGCTGTTCCATCTTTTTCAACATTAGATCCTTTCTCAGGCAACTCTGCAAAAACAATATCTCCTAACATTTCAGTAGCATGTTTAGTAATTCCTATCGTTGCTACGTCCCCCTCAAGTATAATCCACTCATGTTCTTTTGAAAACTTCACATCACTCATTTAGTTGCTCCTTTCACATAACTTTTTTTATAAAATGGTAATCCACAAATACTTGCTGGATATTTTTTGCCTCTTACTTCTAGAAAAATTTTTGTATCTTTTTTAGAATATTTTTTTTCTATATAGCCCATTGCAACAGGCCCACTTACGCTTGGCCCAAAGGTACCACTAGTAATTTCACCAATAACTAATTCTGCTTCATTAAAAATTTTAGTTTTTTCTCTTGCAATCAATCTTCCTTCAGGTTTTACGCCAACTCTAATCTGATTAGTGCCCTCATTAATTTGTTTCATAATTTTATCCGATCCTATAAACCCACCATTTGCTATTCTTTGTTTAGAAATTGCCCATTTTAGGTTTGCTTCTATTGGAGTTTTATCTTCTCCTAATTCGTGTCCATATAAACATAATCCAGCTTCTAATCTCAAGGTATCTCTTGCCCCAAGTCCTATAAGTTCTGCTCCATTGTCAGTCAAATTTTTAGTGAATTCTTCAGCAAAATCGTTAAGAATTGATACTTCAAATCCATCTTCTCCTGTATAGCCTGATCTAGTTACATATACTTTTTGATTTTTATATTTAAACCAATTTCCATTCATAAAACTTAATTTATTTACTCCAATTAAAATTGATTCTAAAATATCTGCTGACTTAGGTCCTTGTATTGCAATAAGAGATTTTTTTTCATTTAAATTCATTTCGTATCTATCCTTAAGAAGATTAGATAAAATTTTAAAGTCGTTATCTTTACAAGCTGCATTTAAAATTATTAAGTATCCTTTATCTATCCTGGTAATTATAAGATCATCATAAATTCCAGCATCATCATTCATTAAAAAACTATATTTTGATGAGTTTAGTTTTAAATTTTTTAAATCTAGAGGAAAAATTTTTTCTAAATCTTTTGTTAATTCCTCATCACCATAAATAAATAGTTGTCCCATATGTGATACATCAAAAATTCCTGCATTTGATCTTGTAAATTTGTGCTCTTCAACGATTCCTTTGCTGTATTGTATTGGCATTTCGTAGCCAGCAAATTCTACAAATTTAGCCCCATGTTTTTGATGAAGTTTGTTTAAAGATGTTTTTTTAATTTCCATACTAACTCTATTGTACCCATCTGTATATTTGCCTGAGAGTTTTGCTCCTTCGGCGAGAACTTAATCTCTTTCCAGAGTTAATATGTTACGGTCCTTTTTGCCTGAGAGTTTCCTGGGCGGTTGCTCCTTCGGCCGAATGATTTTCCTTATTAATAAGGCTCTATTCTGTCTCCCGTCTTTATTAGCACTCACGATAAACAACGTGCCAACATTTAGAAATTACCAAAGATTGTTCGGAATGTACACCTTAAAGAACTAGACCTTTTTCAGAAAACTAATAGCAGCACCAATGGTCGTCAAAAATCCAGCTAACGGCAAGATTGAAACTGCATATTTCTTTGGCATATAATTCTCT
>Ga0315315_10005614_pt1 | contig 11584 bp, 7 predicted proteins | sample M140m3416metaG_FD_203699 | JGI IMG/M metagenome (GOLD analysis project Ga0315315, IMG submission 203699) | Ammonia-oxidizing marine archaeal communities from Monterey Bay, California, United States - M1 40m 3416 | ecosystem: Environmental > Aquatic > Marine > Intertidal zone | place: USA... | reverse complement strand
CCATCTGGATTGATATTAGCCGATGGCGCTATAGCAATAGAGCCGGCGACTGCTGGACCAAGATCAGAGAGAATATCACCAAATAAGTTAGACCCAACCACAACATCAAACCAGTCCGGGTGTAATACAAAATTAGCAGTCAATATATCGATATGATATTGATCTGTACTGAGGCTAGGATATTCCTTGGATATGGCATCAAACCGCTCATCCCAATATGGCATTGTGTGGATAATCCCATTAGATTTGGTGGCGGATGTTACTTTTTTAAGATCAAGTTTTTGGCATAAATCGAAAGCGTATCTAAGAATTCTGTCCGTACCAAACTTGGTAAAGACCGACTCCTGAACAGCAACTTCATATTCAGTCCCTCGATGAAGTCTCCCCCCTATTTCGGAATATTCTCCTTCATTATTCTCTCTCACAACCCAGAAATTTATATCTTCTGGCCCCCTATTTGATAATGGACAGGGCATACCTTTCAACATCCGTACAGGCCTTAAATTCACATATTGCTTCATCTCTCTCCGAATTGGGATCAAAAGCCCCCAAAGGGAAACGTGGTCTGGAACCCCAGGGTATCCGCAAGCTCCTAAGAAGATCGAGTCAAATTGCTTCAGTATCTCGATACCATCATCTGGCATGAGTTTACCCGTTTTATGATAACGTTCGCAGCCCCAATCAAATTCCTCAAAGTCATAGCTGAGCCCGTATTTAGCACCAACGGCCTCCAAAACTTTTATTCCTTCTGGAACCACTTCCCAACCAATACCATCACCGGGAATAACTGCTATTTTTAATTTCGACATGGATTTGACCTCCGACTAATATAGTATCAACTATATACGGCAGACACACAATCCTAACAATCGGGAACATAATCTTTTATCAGGGCGAGTCATATGAGATCCACTTCACTCAAAGGAAAAATAGCACTTGTTACCGGCGCTGGCCAAAATATTGGACGCAGCATAGCTTTAGATCTAGCTGCATCGGGAGCAACAATAGTTGTTAATGGAAGAAAGAACGAGCGCCTCGTCTTCGATACCGTTGATGAGATAGAGCAAAATGGTGGTAACGCTATAGGGATAATAGCCGATATATCAGATCCTGAAGCTGTTGAGAGAATGATGGAGCATGCAGAAAAGGAACACGGTGGACTGGATATACTTGTCTGCAATGCAGGGCTCCGAAGGCAAACCCCATTTCTAGATATGTCTTTCATTGAATGGAGAGAGATTTTATCAGTAGCTCTAGATGGTGCTTTTCTGCTCACTAAGGCTGCTGTTCCACTTATGATTAAGCGGGGCCGAGGTTCAATAGTTGGTCTATCTGGAATCTCACATCATATTGGAACAGCCAGCCGTTGTCATGTGTCAGCATCAAAGGCAGGATTAGAAGGTTTGATGCGCTCTCTCGCGATAGAGCTTGCTCCTTATAAGATAACTTGCAACTGTATAGCCCCAGGTTTGATTGAAACTGTTCGTGGCAAATCTTCAGGAGAGCGACCAGCAAGTTCTAATAATAACAATATCCCGATCCAACGTACAGGAGATGTCGAAGAAATAGCCGCGTTAGTCAATCTTATTGTGGGGCCAAACGGCGGGTTTACTACAGGTCAGACTATCCACGTGAATGGGGGTTCCTTCTTGACTTAAAATATAAGTTTGTTATGCAGGAATTGAGGAAAAACACTGCCCATAAGTTCCATAATATAATTTTACCCAAGGGAAACAAATGATTGATCTACGAAGTGATACTGTCACTAAACCGACAGCTGAAATGTACAAAGCAATGTCTGAAGCAGCGGTTGGTGATGATGTTTATGGCGATGACCCCACCATAAATGAGTTGGAGGAGACAGTTGCAGATCTACTTGGGTTTGAAGCTGGATTATTCGTTACATCAGGTACTCAATCAAATTTTACTGCACTCCTCACTCATTGCGGGCGAGGCGATGAATATATCATTGGAGAAACGTATCATGTTTATAAGTCAGAGGCAGTAGGCACCGCCGCATTAGGAGGTATCATTCCACAGACCATTCCAGTGGAAGAGGATGGATCAGTTAGTATCAAATCAATAGAGGCTAAAATTAAGCCAGATGACATACATTTTCCAAGAACTAAACTTGTTTGTTTCGAAAATACTTATAACGGCAAGGCATTATCGCCAGATTACATGAAAAAGGCTTCCGATGTCGCAAGTAAGCATGGCCTATCATCTCATTTAGACGGTGCTCGTTTAATGAATGCAGCAATCGCAAATGGCTGCTCTCCAAAAGATTTAACCCGCGGTTTTACCACTGTATCGTTATGTCTCTCTAAAGGGCTTGGAGCGCCCGTCGGATCTGTTTTAACTGGAAGCGCCAACTTTATAAAAGAAGCCCGAAGAGCGAGAAAAATGCTGGGTGGTGGGATGCGTCAGGCCGGCATTTTGGCAGCATGCGGGTTGGTTGCGGTGAAAACTCAAGTTGATCGGCTAGAGGAAGACCATCAATTAGCTTCACGTTTGGCAACTGAGCTTTCCCAAATTCCAAATATTCAGACTGAATCAGGAGGAGCTAATACGAATATGGTTTTTATTAAGGTTCCCGATCAACATCGAGATCCATTAAAAGCTTTTTTAAAGAATAAAGGTATTCTTATAGGTGGACGCCCGCCAACTTTTCGTTTGGTGATTCACCGAGACATTGATGAAAAAAACATTCCTACCACTGTCGCAGCTTTTGCTGAGTATTTCCGAAAGTAAATGAAGGGAATTAAAGTTTCCAGAATATTAATAATCGTGGTTTGAATAACGCGGCAAGCAAAACGCAGCTAAGAAGCGAATAAATACCGCAAGCAAACGAAATGCTCTCAATCCCTATATCTGAATCGATTAACCAGCCAAATACTGCTGGACCGAGAGCACTGGCAATAACCTGTATGCCCGCAACCATTGCTTTGATTGATCCTAAATGCAAAACGCCATAAAGTTCGGCCCAGACAGTCGAAATTATTGTAGCGGTCGCGCCTCCAGTTATCCCTGCCATTGCCATAAACGCTATCACAGTCGCCGAGGCATCAAAATATGCCAGAACAAATGTGGAGCAAATCATGGGCAACATATAAAAAGGGGTTAGTGTGACAGCCCCATATCTATCTACAAGCATGCCTGTGACAACCGACATTGCAACTTGGCAAATTGCATAAATAACAAAACAAGATGCATAAAAAGATAGATCCCAACCTTTTACTTCCGTCAGATGCACTTGGTGAAAATTCAACCCCGTTATTACAAAAGCGGTAGACATCATAGCCATCATAGCCAGAAAAAAGCGTTTATCCTTCAAAACCTGCTTACGGGTCCACTGCCTCCGTTTATCCCTGCCGTCAAACTTTTCAGTCTTCTGCGCGGTTACTAAAAATGTTTCATGACGTAAACCATGGTCTTTCAGTAACCACAACAAGATGGGTGGTATTAGGATAATTAGAATAATAGCGCTAATAAGCCACACATTGCGCCACGGCAGCAATAAAAGGACCAAAACAGACATTGCGGGAAATATCGCTTGGCCACTCGGGAAACCGAGGGCCGCGAGACTTACAGCACGCCCTCGACTGTAATCGTCAAAGTATCGAGCCATAGTAACAGTGGCAGCCTGGCTCAAGAGACCCTGCCCCGCTATTCGAAGAAGGAAAATTGCAACAGTAAGCATCACAACACCTTCTGCAAAAGACATAAACATGCATGCAAATGCCATCCCAAAGCATAGCAGTATCGAATAAAAACGAAGATCAATCCGATCGATCAATTTTCCTAACCAAATTAATAATAAGCCACTGCTAAGTGTTCCAATAGCATACACATTTGCAAACTCGCCATGGCTAAGGTTAAAAGTCTCTCGAAGTTCCCCACTGTACATTGCAATGTAAAATGTTTGCCCAAATGTGGAGATGAAGGCTGTAAAATAACCAAAACCAAGAAATCGAATATTTTTTCGAACAAAATGGACGTATTCCAACATTATATCCTTAGATCGAGGAGTACAGAGTTTATGCCCAAATCGATTTAAAAAGGCTCACACCATAGGCTTTACGCAGCTTCAGCTGTTCTAGTTTTTATGAAGATTAATTTAACCAGGAAAAGCTTTTTGAAAATATTAAGCGACATCCCTACTTGTATATTATCGATTGTACAAAACTTCTATCATAATCGATGATACGTGTGAATGCATCCACAGCTTTATCCTCGTTTCCTTCGGCAACTGCTCTAGCTGCCTGACCATGCATTCTTGAAGGCATTCGTGTGTCACCTGCGTTTTTTATGTGAGCAAACCAGAACCTTCGCAGCATAGGCTGCAACAACCGGCGCATTTTGTTAGCATGTTCATTTCCCATTGCAAGCATACACAAATTATTAAATTCACCATCCACACGTATTTGACCTGCTATGTCGTTTCTATCGGCAATATCATCGAACTCCTCGGCTAGTCGAGAAAATTCAAGCCTTTGTTCAGCGGTTGCCCTCATGGCAGCACTGCGCGCAACCAGTGCATCTAATCCACGATTCACTTCTAAAAGACGCAAAACTGAACACGCATCAAGATCAGACACCTTAATCCCTCGACGCGGTAACACAGTTAATAACCCCGCCATTGCTAATTGTTGAATAGCCTCTCTTACAGGGGTTCGACCAAGTCCAATAGACTCTGCTAAATCCTTTTCCGTGACCACCACCCCTGGAGAAAATTCGAGCAGTACTATTTTTTCTTCTAAACGGTGATACGCTATTTCTTTTTGAGTATCGGGCGCTTGATATTCCCATTTGGTGAGATCCACCGCTAAACTGTCTCTATGTTCCATCAATGGGACCCTGCCTCTGCACAGAATTTTCGCTAATTGGCTTTCAAAATCGCCCAAACATAACCAACGTTACCCGACAACATCAATCGAATGTAAACAAACTTTGATAAAGATCAGATAGGTGGATTTGATTAAACAGTCATAGAGCCAGCGACGGTTGTCCTATGCATAACCCGTCGATGCGTTCTTTGCCACGGCCGTCCTCGATGTAATGCACATCGGTTATCCCAAATTACTAAATCATTGCGTTTCCAGCTATGCTTATAAATGTATTTACAATCAGTAATGTGCTTATTAAGTCTTTTGATCAGCGTCCTACCTTTTTCTAAGGGCCATCCCTCGATATAGGAGGCATGAGCGCCCAGAAACAAATTTTTTCTCTGATTTGTTGGGTTTTTCCGAATCATAGCTTGTTTGACTGGCGGTAATTCGTACTTGTCTTCTGTATCCAGCAAACCGGTATCAATTAGACTTCTGGAATAGGCAAAATCATGCACACATATTAATTGTTCGAGTTCACTTTTTTGACCATTATCTAGATCTTCGTAAGCAGCACGCATACTAGCAAACTCCGTCTCCCCCCCCTCCGGCGGGACTTCTCTCCCTGAAAGCAATGACATCATTGCTGGTATCGGTTTAAAAGAACTATCTGTGTGCCACATTTGATTACCAGTATTGAAGACCATTCTTCGATCTTCGGGTGCGATAACTTCTCCGTTTTTTCCAATATTTGTAAGCACCGTAACTGGTTTACCTGCGCCGCCTTGCTGCTTGGAGTTTATTGTATTTTCTAAATCGCCAAATCTTTGAGAAAAAACAACTTGCTGTTCATCGGTAAGAGGTTGATTCGGAAATACTAAAATTGAGTATTCTTCAAAGGCAAGTTTTATATCTGAAAAATCGCGCTCGGAGATTTTTTCACATAAACTCACACCGTTAATTTCCGCCGCGAAATTCCCTGTTAATAGCTTAATCCGAATAGACATCTTCAACTCCACTTTCGATCGATTTCTGACCAAGTGATCACCAGTTCAACTACGCTACATTATTGAGACAAACAACATGGATCTACCCTAAAGCATATAGCCCCCCCTAAATTATCCTCATACAGATCTATTGACCAAGGAACTAGCTCAATATTATTAACGTTATCAGGTATTATTAACTTCTTATAATCGTGTGATATTTTATATGAAAACAACCAGCTCTCATACACTCGGCATCGATATTGGCGGTACCTTTACTGACCTTGTCGCCCTAAATTTATCGACTGGATTTTGTGAAACAGAAAAAGTTCTTACAACCCCAGAGAGCCCTCAAATAGGCGTAAAAAATGGTTTAAACACGCTGCTTCCGAGAATAGGAGGTGGCCATAACATATCGCGTGTAGTCCATGCGACAACACTCTTTAGCAATTCAGTGATTGAACGTAAGGGATCAAAAACTGGCTTAGTTACCTCTAACGGATTTAAGGACACTTTAGAACTTCGGCGTGAGCGTAAATACGACATCTACGACTTATTTCTAACTTTTCCCCAACCCTTGGTTTCACAGGACTTAAGATGTGAGGTTGAAGAACGCATAGCGAATACAGGAAAAATTATTACTAAACTCGATGAAGCTGCCCTCATCCAGACCGTATCGAAACTTAAAAAACAAGGCGTTACATCAATCGCCATATCTTTCATTAACTCTCACATTAACCCAGTTCATGAGCAATTAGCAGGTCGTTTGATTTCTTCTCATTTTCCACAATTAGCTACTACTTTATCCTCTGATATCAGTCGTGAACCCGGAGAATTTGAAAGAACATCTAGTGCCGTAATAAATGCGTTTATAAAACCTTTAGCAAGTGAATATATCGACCAACTGCATAACGTTTTACAAAATTCAAATATTCAAGCATCTTTGATGTTAATGCTTTCCAATGGTGGATTGACCCATTTACAGGAAGCCAAAAGGGTACCAGTCCAATTACTAGAATCGGGCCCAGCTGCTGGCGCACTGTCTGCGGCACTGATAGGCGGAAAAGCAGGAGAGAATAGATTACTTGCGTTTGATATGGGGGGAACAACCGCAAAGTTAGCTATTGTCGATGATGGAAATCCCGAGGTGTCCTTCTCTTTTGAGGCTGCCAGGGAACGCCGCTTCGCACCTGGCAGCGGTCTACCTGTCTGTATCACGACTGTAGAATTAGTTGAGATAGGAGCAGGCGGTGGCAGCATAGCCAGAAAAGATAGTCTAGGACTTCTTAAAACAGGCCCGGAGAGTGCCGGCTCTGTTCCTGGTCCTGTTTGTTACGATCGGGGAGGGGCTGATCCGACGGTAACAGATGCAGACTTACTGCTTGGATATTTAAATGCCTCTGGTTTTTCAGAAGGTTCTCTAAGTATCAACTCTTCAAAATCCGCTGCAGCATTGGAAAAGCTTGGGAATCAGTTTGAAATATCATCCAGTGAAATAGCATTGGGTATTCATGAGGTAGTTTGCGAAAACATGGCGATGGCCGCGCAAGTCCATTTAGCAAAAAAAGGACGCGACCCCAGAGACTATACACTTTATGCAACTGGCGGCGCCGCTCCCGTTCACGCATGCGCCATAGCAGATCGGCTTGGAATTAGAAGAGTTATCATTCCCCCTGCTGCCGGTGTTGGGTCTGCGTTAGGACTAACTCTAGCTCCAGCTCGAGTGGATAGAAGCATAAGTATCGGAAAAATTTTAAGCGATATAAAACCGCCCGAATTAGAAAATTTATTTTCTGAACTAGAAGACGAAGCCGATTCAGTCATATTAGAATCTATAAAAACATCTAATATTTCGAAACGTCGTTTAGCTGAGTTACGGTATTCTGGACAAGGAGCGGTTCTGGTAGTCGATATTACAAAGGCATTTTCTTCGGACGTTCCTTTGCAGGCTATAAACGATGCATTTAATGAAACGCATCAAAAAGCTTATGGACGCTATTTTAATGCTACCGCTGTGGAGTTTATTACGGCAAGAGTAGAAGCTCAGGCTGCAACGATAATAGACGAATTACAACCAAAGTTAAGCACCTCAATAAAAGTTGACGTTTCGAACAAGGACCGAGAAATTTTATTACCGGGAAATGGGTCGTACAAGAAGGTAAATGTTTTTCAGAGAAACGCTCTGAGTCATGGTCAAAAGATCACAGGGCCCGCCCTCATAGAGGAAGGCCAATCTACAACGGTACTGCCACAAAATACAAATATCGAAGTCGACCCTGTCGGTAATTTAATTATTGAAATAATTGATGATAAAAAAGAAACTAAATTCTCTTCAACTCAGATAGATAACCCAATTCACTTGGAAATACTTTGGAACAAGGTCATTGCGGCAGCAGATGAAGCTGCCGCGTCTCTGCTCCGCTCTTCTTTTTCCACCGTGGTCAGAGAATCATATGATTTCTCTTGTGTAATAACTGACGCTACTGGAAACTCTCTAGCGCAAGCCTCCGATAGTATCCCTTCATTTATCGGTACTCTGCCAGATACGGTCAAGCATTTCATTAACCATTTTTCATCAGAAAATTTATCTCCAGGCGATGTATTAATAACCAATGACCCATATTTCGGCACAGGACATTTACCAGACATAAGCGTTTGTAAACCTCTGTTTAATGAAGGGAAGTTAATTGGGTTTTCGGCGAGTACCGCACACGCTCCCGATATAGGGGGTAAAATAAGATCTCCAGAGCCTAGGGAAGTCTATGAGGAAGGCCTTCAAATACCTATGTTGAAGCTGATCAATAATGGTACAGTAAATGAAACATTAATGACCATACTGCGGAAAAATGTCCGCGTAGCAGATCAGGTAGAAGGGGACTTAGAGGCTCAAATTAGTGCACTCGGTATAATGGAAAAACGAATAAATGATATTCTAAATGACTATCAACTCAGGGATTTATCCGAATTATCCAAAGCGGTCTGTCGAAGGACAGAACTTGCCACCCGACTAGAGATAAACAATCTTCCAGACGGCACATATAAAGCATCAGTTGCCACTGATGGACTTTCGGAACAACCAATTGAAATAATGGTTGAAATCACAATTAAGGAGGATACCATAAAAGTTGATTTCTCTGGATCTTCACAACAAGTCGCTAAAGCAATCAATTGTCCCCTCTGCTACACGCGAGCAATGACGTCCTACGCCATCAAATCCGCTTTAGCTCCTGAGCTTCCAAATAATGACGGGGCACTGAGGGCTATAACGGTTGTTGCGCCAGAAGGAAGCATAGTGAACCCTCAACACCCAGCATCAGTTGGCAGCCGTGTTCTAACGGGTCACTATATTCCTGCACTTATAATGGATGCATTATCAAAAGTTGCTCCCCAACGTGTTTTGGCAGGTGCAGGTTCTCCCATCTGGTGCGTGAATATTAGCGGAACCAACGAAAAAGGAATCCCAATTACCGGTTTGTTTTTCTTCAATGGAGGAATGGGCGCTTCGGCACAAGCTGATGGGCTATCCTGTGTCAGCTGGCCCTCAAATATTTCATCTACATCCGCAGAAGAAATAGAAAATCGCCTTCCTGTGCGTATTTTAAAAAGAGCATTGAGAAAAAACTCTGGAGGGTTAGGAAAACACAATGGCGGTGATGGGCAAATTGTTGAACTAGAATATACGGGGGTAACGGACGGTGTCTTAGCATTTTTAGCCGACCGTATTAAAACGCCAGCTAAAGGTTTATCTGGAGGGGGCGACGGGGCTATGGGCATTCTTAAAATAAACGGTCAAGTCATTGACCCCAAAATGCAACATATTATTCCACCGGGAAGCCTGATCACTCTAGCAACTCCGGGTGGTGGTGGTTACGGAACTAGTGTATAAGTATGATGACTAGAAACTAAACCGCTTCATCTTTATTTATTACAACGATAGGCATACGGCTACTGAGGGTTAACATAGTCTCAAGTTCGCTGGTGTTGAACCAGCTAGAATATTCGCTCACATCTATACACTCGTCTCCCGACTGTCCAATGATAGTAATAGTATCGCCTAGACTGATTTCAGTATCATCTGGTATTTCAAGGGTCAAATGCTCTAAAGAAACTCCTAAGACTCCCAAACGCTTACCCTTGAATAAAACTACAGGCTTTTTCCCATTAAGAGACGAACGGTTTCCATCGTTTAGGCCAAATGGAACTACACATGTCCTAGAAAAAGATCTATTGATATGATACCCACCTGTCCCTATGGCTGGTCCATTTTCATGATCCGCGATGTGTATTACCCGCGTCTTTATATTTTTGCATACGGGGAGGAATTCCTTTATCTCACCTAAAGATGAATTAACGGACGGCAACCCGTACAAAATATGGCCAGGACAAATAGCACTACATTGATCTTTCCATCTCACCGTAATCGCGGAACTTGCTAACGCTTGGGTGATAGGAATTTCATATCCACGTTTCTCTAGTTCTGAGACCAGATTGTAAAATAACGATAGTCTTTTTTCAGCAAATTCCATTCCACTCTCATTTTTGAAAGATAGATGAGTGTATAGGCCCTGTATCCATATATTTTTTAATTTTGACACTCTTTCTATGAAGGTGACCGCATTGCTCAAACTGACCCCTAAACGGCCCATGCCACAATCAACTTTGACAAATAAAGGTATTTTTTTATCGGAATGCAGTGAATTAGCTGCAGCATCTGCAGCATTCGCAGCCTCCATGTTATATATGGTAGGAATTAGGTTTGCTTCAATCAGCTGCAGCATTCCGGAAGGTAATGATCCTCCTAACATTATAATAGGGGTGTTAATACCCGCCTTTCGAAGAGCTTTTGCATCGGAAAAAGATCCGGTGGTTAACATGTCAACCCCAGCTTCCTGTAGAATCTTGCAAACTGGAATAATACCATGGCCATAGCCATTAGCCTTAACCGAAGCAATCACCTTTACCTCTGGATTAATTCGCTTTCTTATTTGTGCTAAATTGTGATGCAGTGCGTGCGCATCCAACTCCATCCATGTCGGATGCGAAGCAAAGAGACTATCAACACCGCTATTAGACATATTTGTCTATTTCTAGTTCTTAAATTCTAACACAGAGTCATAAACCGGTAATCTAACAACACTTGACGTCTCTCGTGAGGTAAAGACTAAAGCTCCAAACATAGAGCTTCTATTACCGAGATCTGAAGCCGATTCTCCATACCGGTCACGATATTGAGCTGGTGAGCAGACGGTAATAAGAATATCAGCAGTGGCCACAGCACCAACACCATTGGTTAGTATTTCTGCTTCACTACCAACCAAATCTGCATAATTCTTGGCTGTTTCAGGAACGGTAGTTGTGACTACTACCATTTCTGCCACCGCTGTAATTTTATTTTGATGGCTTTGCCACTCTTTTCTCCAGACAAGTTCAGGCGTGCCATGCTCACAGAAATAAACACGTCCCTCTGGGAAAACATCCGGCCGCACAGATACCGTCCTAAATTTGGCATCGACCATAGTTCCATCAATTTCGACGGGTCGGCTAAAAGACCGTGGGGGCTCACCATCCATCCCAAGCTCTTTCAGCTTCTTAAATGTTAAGTCAACATCCTCGCTCTTGAAGACCAGACCATTGATCCCCAAGGGAGCAGTCAGCAAATCAGCGCGCTTCGTCTCACCGCCTTCAGGAACCCCTATCAACTCTAAGTAATCCGTTTCAAATATCATTAAGTGATTTATTGAACCAAGCGTATGAAATCCACGCGGTGTTATA
>Ga0315315_10005613_pt1 | contig 11588 bp, 16 predicted proteins | sample M140m3416metaG_FD_203699 | JGI IMG/M metagenome (GOLD analysis project Ga0315315, IMG submission 203699) | Ammonia-oxidizing marine archaeal communities from Monterey Bay, California, United States - M1 40m 3416 | ecosystem: Environmental > Aquatic > Marine > Intertidal zone | place: USA... | reverse complement strand
CCAACCATCTCTTCTGGGGAGGCATTTAAACTAAAATCATCCAGATCAACATATTTTCCTTTTGGAATGACTAAAGCATGAATTTTTTTTTGAGGATTAATATCATGAAAAGATAAAACAAAGTCATCTTCATAAATTTTGTTACAAGGTATCTCTCCTCTTAAAATTTTTGCAAAGATATTACTATCATCATAACTCATTTTTTTCTTTTTTCTAATTCTTGCATCACATCTTCAATTTTCACATCATTAGCTTCCAAGTACATCAGTAAATGATAAAAAACATCTGCAGCTTCGTGTATTTTATTTGTATCTTTTTCTATGGCTTCAATTAATTCATCAACCTCTTCCAAAACTTTAGCTTTACTTAAAGCTTTATCCGTAAGTAACTTATTTGTGTAAGATCCTTCTAGAGGTGCTGATTTTCTTTCTCTTGCAAGCTTTATTAAATTTTCTAATGTACTAAGCATTCTAAATTCTAACAGGTATTCCTTTTGAATCCAGATATTCCTTAGCTTCTTTTACCGAATATGTTCCATAGTGAAATATAGATGCAGCTAAAACAGCACTCGCATTTCCTAATTTAATTCCATCAACTAAGTGATCAAGATTTCCAACTCCACCTGAGGCAATTACTGGAATATTTACTTTAGATGATATCTTTAACATAAGCTCGGTATCATAACCAACTTGGGTGCCATCCCTATCCATGGAGGTAACTAAAAGCTCTCCTGCTCCACTATCTTCCATTTTTTTTGCAAATTCTATTGCGTCAATTCCAGTATTGTTTCTTCCACCGTGAGTGAAAATTTCCCATATGTCAGCATTTTTTTTAGCATCTATTGCAACCACAATACATTGGGAACCAAATTTCTTAGAACTTTCTGTGACTACTTTTGAGTTTTGAACTGCAGCAGTATTGATTGACACTTTGTCTGCGCCACAATTTAATAGTTTGCTTATATCATCAACGCTTCTAACGCCTCCCCCAACAGTTAAAGGAACAAAACATTTCTTAGAAGTTTTCTCTACCACATCATAAATAGTATTTCTATTTTCGTTTGAAGCAGTAATATCTAAGAAACAAATTTCATCTGCCCCACCATCAGAATAAATTTTGGCTTGTTCAACTGGATCACCTGCATCTTTTAAATCAACAAAGTTAATACCTTTAACTACTCGACCATTTTTTACATCTAGACATGGAATTATTCTATTTTTAAGCATCTAATTCCCTAACTAATTCCTCTAATTTAATATCACCATCATAAATAGCTTTGCCAACTATAATACCCTCGATATTCTTATTATTTGATTCCTTTGCTTTTTTAATGTCATCAATTGAAGAAACTCCTCCCGATATTATTACAGGACAATTAGATATATCGGCAATCTTTGATGTTTCCTCGAAGTTAGGACTGAGCTTCATTCCGTCTCTATTAATGTCGGTATAAATTAATCTACTAGCACCATATTCATTAACTTCTTTCAAGTAGTCTAGGGTTAATTGGTTTGAATTTTCTTTCCAGCCTGAGACAGATAAATATCCATCATTAGCATCTAAACCTAGTGCAATTTTATTAGGAAATTTTTTACAAGCCTCTTTTAAAAAATTTTTATCTTTTATAGCTGCACTTCCTAAAATTATTTTTTCAACACCAGCATCGATATATTTCTGAATACTTTCAAAATTTCTGATACCTCCGCCAATTTCAATCTTAAGATCAAATTTATTAACTATCTCTTGGATAATATCCAAATTAACTATTTCACCAGTTAAAGCCCCATCTAAATCAACTATGTGTAAGTTTTTAAAACCATGATCTTTATATTTTCCAGCTTGTTCAACCGGAGACATTTCATATTCAGTTTTATTATCAAAGTCTCCTTTGACTAACCTCACACACTTTTTATCTTTAATATCTATGGCTGGAAATATTTTCATTTTATAAATTTATAAAGTTGTCGATTATTTTTAGCCCAGTTTTATCACTTTTTTCAGGGTGAAACTGAGTTCCAAAAACGTTTTCTTTTTCAACAGAGCATACAATGTTTGATGAATAATCTGTTGTTGCTGAAATTACATTTTTATCTTTAGGTATAAATTCATAACTATGAACAAAATACATGTGGGAATTATTTTCTATATTTTTAAAAATTTTACTATCTTTTAAAATATTTATTTGGTTCCAACCAATATGAGGAAGTTTATATTTTCCATTTTGATTATCTATTTTTGATACCATGCCAGATATCCAACCTAAGCCTTTGGTTTCGGTTTCTTCATAACCAATATCGGCAAACATTTGTAGTCCTACACAAATTCCAAGAAGTGGTTTTTTATCATTAACTGCAAATTCATTTAATGTATCAACTAAACCATTAATATTATTAAGTGCATCAACACAACTTTTGAACGAACCTTGCCCTGGCAATACCACTTTATCACTAGATTTAATCTTCTTTAAATCTGAAGTAACTTCGAGTTTTACTTTATCTTTAGCAACCTCACTAAACGAGTTTATTACCGAGCTTATATTGCCCGAATTATAATCAACAATTGTGACGTTCATTAAACTTATAAAGAGCCTTTAGTAGATGGAATGCTTTTATTGCTCCTTGGGTCCATCTCCAATGCTTCTCTCAATGATCTTGCTAATGCTTTATAGCAAGACTCGATGATGTGATGACTATTGTCTCCATAAATATTTTCGACATGCATTGTAACACCAGCTGATTGTGAAAATGCCTGGAACCATTCTTTAAATAGTTCTGTGTCCATCTCGCCAAGTTTCTCAACTTTTAATTTTACTTTCCAGATTAAATAAGGTCTGTTTGAAACATCTATTGCAACTCTAGTTAACGTTTCATCCATTGGAATAACTCTGTGTGCATATCTTTTAATGCCAACAAATTTTTTAGCAGCTTTTTTTAAAGCTTCACCAATTGCTATTCCCGTATCTTCTGTTGTGTGGTGGAGATCAATATGGGTGTCACCTTTCGCTTTTACTTTTAAATCTATAAGAGAATGCTTTGATAATTGCTCAAGCATATGATCTAAAAAACCTATACCAGTGTCAATTTGGTATTTACCTTTGCCATCAATATTTACCTCAACACTAATGCTGGTTTCTTTAGTTTTTCTGGATACTTTTCCTTTTCTAGCCATATATTTCAAAGGTATACATACATAATCATACTATATCAATATTAGTATGAACACTTGAAGTATCAAAAATAGTTACCATTTATTAAGCATGACAACGATAGTATTAGTTAGAAAAAATAATGAAGTTGTAGTTGCAGGCGATGGGCAGGTTAGTATGGGTAATACTGTCGTTAAAAGTACAGCTTCAAAAATTAGAAAAATTGAAAAAAGAGATGTGGTAGCAGGATTTGCTGGATCGACTGCAGATGCACTTACATTATTTGAACGACTAGAAGCTAAAATTGAAAAACATGCAGGTAATTTATCAAGAGCAGCTGTAGAATTAGCAAAAGATTGGCGAACTGATAAATATTTAAGAAGATTAGAAGCATTAATGGCGATAGGTGATAAAGAAAATAGTTATATAATTTCTGGAACTGGAGATGTGTTGGAGCCCGAAGGTGATGTAATCGGAATTGGTTCGGGTGGTAATTATGCATTAGCAGCTGGAAAAGTTTTGATGGAAACAGACAAAAGTGCAGAAGAAATCGCAAAAAAAGCTATCAAGGTCGCTTCTGAAATTTGTGTTTTTACAAATGACAATATTAAGGTTTTAAAAATTTAATGGAAAATTCAAACGTAACTCCTTTAGTTCCTAAAGATAAAAACGTTAAAGAAGAAAATTCTTTAGTAAGCTCTCTATCTCCTAGAGAGATAGTTTCTGAATTAGATAGGTTTGTTGTAGGACAAAATAAAGCAAAAAAAGCTGTTGCTGTTGCATTAAGAAACAGATGGCGAAGACAGGCATTGAAAGGTGAAATGAAAAATGAAGTTTTACCAAAAAATATTTTAATGATTGGACCAACTGGTGTTGGTAAAACAGAAATTTCTAGAAGGTTATCAAAGCTAGCAGAAGCACCGTTTGTTAAAGTTGAAGCTACTAGATTTACTGAAGTCGGATACGTTGGAAGAGATGTTGAACAAATCGTAAGAGATTTAATTGAAATTGCTATTGGTATGGAAAAAGTAAAAATGAGAAAAGAAGTCCATGCTCAAGCACAAAAATCTGCAGAAGAAAAAGTTTTAGACGCTTTGGTAGGTAAAAAAGCAAGTCTAGCAACGAGAGAAAGTTTTAGAAAAAGGCTTAGAGATGGCGATCTTGATGACAATGAAATTGAAATTGCTGTTAGTGATACTGGTTCAAACAATACTTCTTTTGAAATTCCTGGAATGCCTGGTGCTAATGTTGGAATGATTAACATTGGTGAAATGCTTGGAAAATCAATGGGAAATAAAGAAAAAAAGAAAAAGATGACTGTAAAAGAGTCCCATGAAATTTTAATAAATGATGAGTCAGATAAATTAATTGAACAAGATAAAATTATTAAAGCCGCTAAATTATCAACCGAAAATAATGGAATAGTATTTTTGGATGAAATAGATAAAATTTCTGCAAGAACAGATCGGGTTGGTGGAGACGTTTCTCGTGAAGGTGTACAAAGAGATTTGCTACCTTTAATTGAAGGTACAACTGTCAATACAAAACATGGCCCAATTAAAACTGACCATATTTTATTTATTGCATCAGGAGCATTTCAACTTGCAAAACCATCTGATCTACTTCCTGAGCTTCAAGGTCGACTACCTATAAGAGTCGAACTGGAAGCATTGACTAGTGATGATTTTAAACGAATTTTAAGAGAACCAGATTTTAGTTTAATTAAACAATATGTCGCTTTATTAAAAACTGAAAATGTTGATTTAGAATTTTCAGAAGACGGTATTGATGCTATTGCAAATATTGCGTCAGAAGTAAACACTACTGTAGAAAATATTGGAGCTAGAAGACTTCATACAATAATTGAAAAAATTTTAGATGAAATAAGCTTTACTGCAACTGATCGTTCTGGCGAAAAAATCATAATTAATAAAGAGTATATTGATAAAAATTTAGATAATTTAGTTAAAGATACAGATCTTTCAAAATTTATTTTATAAATTTATTTTTTTTCAAAAAAATATAAAAAGCTCCTCCACCACCATCTTCTATTTTTGCATTCTTCATTTCATGGATAATTTTCATTAAATTTTTATTATTCGAGATAAACTCTGGAACTGAATATTTTAAAATACTTAAATCTTTTGATACATAAGGATCCTTTTCATTCTGTGAATGAATCCCCTTTCCAGTAACCACAATCAACTTATTTATTTTTTCTTGATAAGATTTTATAATAAAATCCTCAATCGATTTATTGGCTTCCTCGAGGCTATATCCATGCAAATCAATTGATCTTGTTTTAAAAGTTACTTTTTTATCTATTTTAATGTCTTTATTTGGTAATCTTTCATTTTTAAGAAGAAAATTTTCCCAATCTTTTTTATCTTTTTGTGAAATATTATCTGTCAATTAAGTTAAAGTATTAACTAGTTGCCAATTTGGATTAGCTGAAGTTATATCTCTTGAAAATACCCAAGTGTCATAGATTTTTTTTATTTTTTCTGGATCACCAGATATAATTTTTTTATCTTTGTCTTTAATACAAGTTATAACCTCTGCTATAAAATCTACTGTAACATTTAAAATTTTATCAATTTTTTTATGTTCTTTAATAATTGCAGAATCTATTCCTATAAAAGTTATTTCTGCATAATGTCCTCTTTTGCTTCTTTCTTTTAGGGCCTCATTAAACTGATTGTAAATTTCTTTATTTAATAAAGGTTTGCTTGTTGTTAATTTGTTATCGTTATCACTAAAGTCTGTAATAATTGTTTCGTAAGCAATTTTTGCACCCTTTAAAAACTCTTTTTGAGCAGTTTCATCAAAAGTCTCTTTTTTTAAAGGTGCTTGTTTAGCAACTGCTTCTTTTAAAATTTTATCAAATTGTGGAGGTGTTTTTCCTTCATATCCAGTTCTTTTGCCAAGTATTCCCCTTAATCTTAGGAAAATAAATCCAGCAATCATCGCTAAAAGAATTATATCTATATACTCAAAACTGTAATTCATATCTTTATAGTAATTACTATGTTGATTAATTTCAACCAGCAATTTAGATTACAGACAAATGAACACAGTTTTATTATCAATAATTTTAATTCCTGCTATTGAAATATTTCTGTTAATAAAGATAGGCTCTGAAATTGGAGCGATTACTACGATTTTACTAATATTCACTACAGCAATAGTTGGCGTTTATTATGCCAAATATGAGGGATTAAACACTCTAAGATCAGGTTTTAACCAGATAAGAAAAAATAAAGCACCAACTTATGAAATGATCTCTGGTGCAGCGATAGCTTTTGCTGCTCTACTATTAATTATCCCTGGCTTTGCAACAGATATTTTTGGATTTTTCTTAATATTTCCTATTTCTAGGAATTTTCTATTGGAGAAATTTTTTTATAAATTTAAAAAAGATGAAAGTAAAACTGAAAAAAAAAATTTCATTGATGGTGAATTTGAAGATATAGAAGATGACAATGACAAAAAAATATAAAATATTAGGAAAATATATTAAAGATATGTCGAGTGAAACTCCTGACGTTGAAACATACATTTTTGTAAAAGATTATATTTCAAAATATCAACTGAACATCGATATTAATTCTAAACCATTGAAAAATAAAATGATTGAAATTAATACAATTTTAAAATTTGAAGATAAAGATGACAATAAAAAAAAATCTTATTTTGAAATTAATTATTCAACTATCATAAAAGTAGAAGAAGAAATAAAAGAAAAAAAAGATCTAGAGAAAATTATACTATGTGATGTACAAACTGAAATTTACCCTGAATTAGAAAAATCTTTATTAAATTTACTACATGATTCTGGATATCCAAATGTTAAATTTGAAAAAAAAGTTGATTTTGAGCAACTTTTTACTCAAAGATTAAATTAAAAAAAATTTTTTTTAAGATTAGTTTTTAAATATTCTTTATGCTTTTTCAGTTCCTCAACAGTAGGTGAAATAACTTTTTTAAAATAGTTCGTACTAGCATTACTATTAAGATTAGTTTTTGTTTCATCAATATGAAAATTTAAAGTTGGTTCCTTTTGGTCTATTAAATTTATATAAACTTTTGCTAATAAATCGCAATCGATTAAAGCTGTATGTTGAGTTCTTCTTGAATTGTCAACTCTATACCTTTTGCACAATGCATCCAAACTAATTGATGATCCTGGAAATTTATCTCTGGCCAAAGTCAGAGTATCAACAATTTCGTTATTTATTTTTTTTTTTCCCAAAATAGCCAACTCATTATTTAAATGGCTCAAATCAAACTCTGCATTGTGGATTATAAGCCTTTTATCTTTAATAAATTCTAAAAATTGCTCCACAACGTCAAAGAATTTTTTTTGTGTAGCTAAAAATTCATCAGTATAACCATGAACCTCTAAAGCTTTTTCTGAAACTTTTCTTTCTGGGTTCAAATAACAATGGAATTTATTTTTTGTAGGAATTAGATTATCAAGTTCTATACAGCCGATTTCAACTAGTCTGTGTCCATCTTTCACTGATATACCGGTTGTTTCTGTGTCTAAAACCACTTCTTTCACTTATACAATCTCCTTAAGAATATTTTTTATACCTTTATTAACTGTTTTTTTTGTAAAATCATTTTTTAAGATAAAATTAGATTTTTTCTTTTTATAATTCACTGAATATTGAATATTTTTAAATTTTTTTAACAAATTTTGATTAAAATTTTTTCTTCTTTTTATTCTTTTTAATATATCTGATTGTTTGGACTGTATGAAAACCAATATATCCTTTTTCTTATTAATTTTATTTTCTAGTAGTAATGGAATATCTAAAATTACAATCTTTTTGTTTTTATGTTTTTTTAAAAATATGTACATTTTTTTTCTTATCTCTGTATGGACAATTTTAACTATTTTATTTAGATTATTGTTATTAGCTAAAATTGCATTCGAAATTTCTTTTTTTTCTATCGGAAATGAATAAATATATTTTGGTAAACTTTTTTTTAATTTATTAAAAATTTTTTTATTTAGTTGATATAATTTAGCAACTTCATAATCAGCATTAAAAACTGGATAGCCAAATTTTTGTGCTACATAACTTTTGCCAGAGCCTATATCTCCTAAAATTCCAATTTTAATCATCTATCTAGAAGTTTAATAACACTTTCATTTATTTCAGGAGTTTGTTCATGCCAAATATTAAAAGCTGAGATGGCTTGATAAATAAACATCAATTTTCCATTTAAAGTTTTATTGCCTAGCTCTCTTCCAATTTTTAAAAAATTAGTTTCACTAGGATTATAAATAACATCATAAAAAAATTTATCTCCAGAAATTGAAGAAAAATCAAGATTTAGATTATCCTCTTTTTTTAAACCTAAACTTGTGGCATTGATAATCATATCAAAATTTGAAACCTCTCCCCATTTAATTACTTCTACTTTCTTAAAAGAGTTCTTTAAATTTTCTGCTTTTTCTTTTGTTCTGTTAGATATTTTTATCTTTGAAACTTTCATTTCAATTAAAGAAAAAATTATTGAAGGAACTACTCCTCCGGCTCCTAAAATTAAGACTTCTTTATTATTAAGATTATATCCTGCCTTTTCAATGCTAGTTTTAAATCCAAATATATCAGTATTGTGTCCTACTACTTTGTTATCTTTCTTATAAATAGTATTTACTGATTGAGTACTTTGGGCTTCAGAGCTTAATTCATCCAAATAAGGAATAACGGTTTTTTTAAAGGGAACAGTAACATTAATTCCATCAATTTTATTATCTTTAACTTGTAAAATAAATTGCTCTAATTGTTCTTCATTTAATTTTTGCTTTTCATAAATTGCGTCAATATTATTATTTTTAATCCAATAATTGTGTAGTTCAGGTGATAATGAATGTTCGATAGGGTTCCCTATTACTAAGAATTTTTTCATTGGTAATTTTTTAAATATTCCTTAATTTTTAAAACCGGTAAACCCATTATAGAGTTTTCATCTCCAGAAATATCAGAGAATAAATTCCTTCCTTCACCTTCAATTTGATAAACATTATAAGCATATAAAGTTTCATCTGATATTTTAGATAAATAATTTTTTAGATCTTTTTCAGAAAAATTTTTCATTGTTAGTTCGGCTTTATCTGTATAATTCCATATCATAGAGCCATTCTTAGAAATACAAACAGAACTAATTAAATTATGTTTTTTACCATTAAGTTTTTTTAAAATTATTAAAGCTTCTTCTCTACTCTCTGGTTTAGAAATTAGCTCTCCGTCCAAATCTATTACACTATCAGCTCCCAGAACCATTAAATCTTTTTGGCTTGAGCTCACCTTATTAGCTTTTAATTCGGCTAAATTTTTCGAGATTATTTCAGGTGAAGCCGACTCACTAATGAGAGACTTTTTAACCACCTCTTCATCTACATATGACGGTTTAACTTCACAAAACACATTGTGTTTATCCAATATTTCTTTTCTAACTTTGCTTTTGGATGCAAGAATAATCTTATTTAACATTGTTTAAATATATTTCATGAATTTTTATTATTGATGCTGCTGTTTCTTCAACTGATTTTCTTGTAACATCTATTGATGGCCATCTGTATTTTTGGAAAGTTTTTCTTGCATCTATAATTTCTTTTTTAATATTTTCTATACTAGTATATTTTGTATTTTCGGTTTCTTTTAAGGAATTCATTCTATTTTTCCTTAAGTCAACTAGTCGCTCTGGCTCCGTGTTTAAACCAATAACACAGGTAATTTGTGGATTTTCTCTTAATTTTTTTGGTAAAGAGTTTTCATTAACCAAAGGTATGTTTGAGGTTTTAAAACCTTTGTTTGCAAGATAAATTGATGTTGGTGTTTTGCTCGTCCTACTAACACCAACTAAAATAATATCTGATTTTTCTATATCATTTATCAAGTTTCCATCATCATGATTCATTGTAAATTGGATGGCTTCTATTCTTTCATAATACTCATCATTCAAAATATGTTGACCGCTCGGCTCATGGGATGCTTTTTGATTAAGAATCTTAGAAAAATTTAAAATTAAATTACCTAATACTCCAAAACAAGGGATTTTTTTTTCATCACTTACATTAGCTAAATACTTTGCTAAATTATTATCAACAATTGTATAAAGAATTACTGAATTTTCATTTTTCTTTGCATCTTCTAAAATTTTAAGAATTTGGTTTTCTGTTCTAGTAAAAGAGTAAGAATGAACTTTGTATTCAATATTTTTAAATTGAGCCTTTAACGCTAAAAAAATTCTATCCAGTGTCTCTCCTGTTGAGTCAGATATGAGATATATTTGATATGTATTACTCATGAATAATTTGTTAATAAATTTGTATTATTTTAATAAAATTACTCAATTTAAATATTGGATAATTATCGTTGTAAAATAAGGATTTTATTAACATTAATAAACATATGAATAAAATTATACAGTATATTGAATAAAAACTAATAAAGCTTCAATTTAAACAATATTATTAATTAATAATTGTTAGTAAATTGTTAATAAAATGTTTAGAAAAACTTATCATCAATATTCACATTACATAAAACTAAAACAATAAATATATATATTATTTTAATATGACACCTCTTCACGAAGTAATAATAAATAAAAATACTAAAATTAATCCAATTTGGATTATGAGACAAGCTGGGAGATATCTTCCAGAGTTTAGAGAAATTAGAAAGTCCAATCCAGATTTTATAAAATTGTGTTTAAATGAAAATCTATCATCAGAGATTACTTTGCAACCTCTAAAAAGATTTGATTTAGATGCAGCGATAATTTTTTCAGATATTTTAATGTTACCATATGGTCTAAATCAAAAGGTCAATTTTGAAAAAGGATTTGGCCCAAAACTTGGTGAAGTAAATATTGATGAAATGTCTAGGTTAGATGAGGTTGATTTTGTACAAAAAATTTATCCAGTTTATAAAGCAATTCAAAAAGTAAGTTCTGATAATGTTATAAAAAATAAGAATAAAAATACTATAGGATTTGTAGGTGCCCCCTGGACCTTATTAGTTTATATTATTAATCAACAATCACCTAAAAAAAATTTAAAAAAAGATTTTTTTAAAAATAATTTTTTAATAAATAGAATCTTATTAATGTTAGAAAAGTTTCTAAAAATACATATTAAAAACCAAATTGATAGTGGCGCAAATGTAATACAAATTTTTGATAGTTGGGCAGGTTTGTTAGAAGAAAAAAACTTACCAAATTATGTTTACTCACCAACTCTAAACTTAGTTAATTATGTGAAATCATTAAATACCCCAGTTATATGCTTTCCTAGAGAAATTAAAAATTATAAGGAATTTTGTGACATCGTAAAACCAGATGCTATAAGTATTGATTATAATGTTGATCCAAAAGAAATTTTGCGGAATATAAAAATTCCAATTCAAGGTGGGCTCGACCC
>Ga0315315_10005611_pt1 | contig 11589 bp, 12 predicted proteins | sample M140m3416metaG_FD_203699 | JGI IMG/M metagenome (GOLD analysis project Ga0315315, IMG submission 203699) | Ammonia-oxidizing marine archaeal communities from Monterey Bay, California, United States - M1 40m 3416 | ecosystem: Environmental > Aquatic > Marine > Intertidal zone | place: USA... | reverse complement strand
ACCATCTGTTAATTGAACCCAAGTTCTTTTTTTATTTTTAAAGTTTACTTTCATACTCTCTTTTATTCATTAAAATTTGTAAAAGCTCTATATGTTGTGATTGTAATACTTCAACAGATGAACTTTCAAAATTATTTAAAACACTGTATGTATTTAACCCACTTAATTGATTAAAAACATTTGTCCATTCTGAAAAATGAAAATCATTTATTTGTTCATAACAATTTTTTGAATTTATATTTAAAAAACGGCTACAATAATATAAGATAGAAGGTTCTAAAATGGACACTTTTTTTATACTTTCAATAATAGTTTTTGAAACTTTTCCGTTTACATTACTATAAATTAAAACAATTTTGCCCCTAAAAAACGAGTCTATAATTTGGTCAGAAAGATTTCCAAAAAATGTTGTAGTTTTAAGATTTTTAAAACTCATCAACTTAATCTTTAAATCCAATTTAGCTAAATTCTTTTGAAGCTCTATCCATTCATTTGAGTTACAAGACTTTAATTGAGCTATAACAAAAAAATTAAGTTTATTTAAATTTTGTATCAACCATCTATCTTCTGATAGATACTTTTTATCTTTATAATTCATAACTTTATATATATACATATCGGCGAATAGTGGGATTTGAACCCACGACTTTTAAAATCACAATTTAATGCTCTAACCCCTGAACTATATTCGCCATAAAAATAAACCTCAAAATTATTATTTATTTAGATTTGATTCATAAACAAATACGATTTTTGAGGCTAATTTTAAAAGAGTTTTATGAGTTTTTTTATGGATATTTTTTTGCGAAAAATTTATAATTCCTTGATTTGTGTTCATAGATTCAATATATAAAAGAATTGTCTTATCTTTATTTAATTTTACAGCATTGTTAATCGATAAAAATCCAACTAAACCACAAACACCTATAGAAAATCCTCTTTTCGTATTATTCAATACCCGACCTTTTACAAAACTCTTTGAATTAAACTTTTCTTTAAAAAGTCTAAGCAACTCATTATTTATTTGAATTCTTCTATAAGATTCAAAATCTGCTAATATCTCATTATAAGGTGTTTCAAAATTTTTTATCTTTGAAATAATAAAATTTAATTTTTTTGTAGTAGAAGTACTATCAAAAGTTTTAAGTTTATGCTTTAATCCAAAATCAAAAATGATATTATCTTTATGACGTGTACAATGACTTTCAAAAAAACGATTTTCTGAAAATCCATAACAAGGTAATGCAGACTTTAAACTAGTTAAAGATTTGTTTTTAGCCTTTACATTTATTTTAAACATAACTTTGATAAATTTTTTTGGTCGGGGCGGCAGGATTTGAACCTACGAATTTCTATACCCAAAACAGATACGATAACCAAGCTACGCGACGCCCCGAAAAGACATTTAAATAAATGAAATTTATTTAAATGACCCTACAAAATTAGCCATAAATTTATGCATTGTAGCATCAAGTTCAGGACTAATTGTCTTTTTAGAACTAATCTCACTAAGAATAGCGCTTCCTTCTTGAGATAATGCAGAAATTAACGCTTTTTCAAAAGACCCAATTCTAGTAATATCTAACTTATCTAAATAACCTTTTACCCCAGCAAATAAAATACAAGTTTGTTGCTCAACAGTTAAAGGAGAAAATTGTGACTGCTTTAATAATTCTGTTAATTTTGAACCTCTATTTAATAAATGCTGCGTGGCTGCGTCTAAATCTGATCCAAATTGAGCAAAAGCAGCTACTTCTCGATACTGAGCTAATTCTAACTTTAATGTACCCGCAACTTGCTTAATTGCTTTAATTTGAGCAGCAGACCCTACTCGACTAACTGATAATCCAACATTTAAAGCTGGTCGAATACCTTTATAAAAAAGTTCTGTTTCAAGGAAAATCTGACCATCAGTAATTGAAATTACATTAGTTGGAATATAAGCTGATACATCCCCAGCTTGAGTTTCAATAACTGGTAATGCTGTTAATGACCCTAATCCAGAGTCATTACCCATCTTCGCTGCTCGCTCTAATAATCGAGAGTGAAGATAAAATACATCTCCAGGATAAGCTTCTCGCCCAGGAGGTCTTCGTAATAAAAGAGACATTTGTCGATAAGCTACAGCTTGCTTACTTAAATCATCATAAATAACTAAAGCATGCATTCCATTGTCTCGGAAATACTCACCCATTGTAGTTCCTGTATATGGAGCTAAAAACTGTAATGGAGCTGCATCAGAAGCTGTTGAAGCAACAATGATAGAATATTTTAATGCTCCTGCACTTTCTAAAATTTTACTTACTTGAGCAACAGTTGACCGTTTCTGCCCTACAGCAACATAAATACAATATAATTTATTACTTTCATCTCCTGCATCATGCATTGGTTTTTGATTAATAATTGCATCAATTGCAACTGCAGTTTTTCCTGTTTGTCGATCACCAATAATTAATTCTCGTTGACCTCGACCAATAGGAACTAACGCATCTACCACTTTTAATCCAGTTTGCATTGGCTCATGAACTGATTTTCTTGGAATAATACCAGGAGCTTTAATTTCTACTCGAGCACGTTTAGCGCTTGTAATAGGTCCTTTCCCATCGATAGCTGCACCTAAACCATCCACAACACGACCGAGTAATTCTTTTCCAACTGGTACATCCACGATGAAATTTGTTCTTTCAACGATATCACCCTCTTGAATTAATCTATCATTACCAAAAATTACAACACCCACATTATCATCCTCAAGATTTAATGCCATTCCTTTAATACCTGAATTAGGAAATTCACACATTTCACCTGCTTGAATTCCACCTAAACCATATACACGAGCAATACCATCACCTATACTTAAAACTCTACCAATTTCATCAATATTGACGTCTGAATAATAATTTGCTAATCGTTCTTCAATAATACCTGTAAGTTCAACTGCTGAAAATGCCATAAGTATTTTTTATTAAATTTTTAAACTACCTAAGAGAAGATTTGAACTTCTGACCTGAAGATTTTCAGTCTTTCGCTCTACCACTGAGCTACTTAGGTTTAATGTACTGTTGAATACAAAAATATTCAACAGAATAACTAAATACAAAGATACATTACACTATTATGTAAAGTTAAAGCAATTGGAGTTGGCCAAAGAAAAAAACTCATTAAAAATATACAACAAAAAGATAAAAATAATGAATTTTCTTTAGATATCGTGTTTAAGTTATTTATTCTCGTTACTGAATCAAAAAACATAAGTTTAATAATTCGTATATAATAGAATGATGCAACTACACTAGTCATCACCCCAATAATTGCTAAAAAATACATTTCCATATTTATAGCTGAAATAAAGATAAACATTTTACTAAAAAAACCTGCTAAAGGTGGTATACCACACATTGAAAACATTATTAAAGAGAATGAAAGTGCTAGTTGAGGATTTGAAATAAATAAGCCCGATAAATCATTAATATATTTTATTTTACTCAAATTGCCTTGCTTCCTTATCGAAAGTAAAATTGAAAATGTAGCTACTGTCATGATTATATATATAATTACATAAAAGAAAGTAGAATATATTCCTTCGATTGAACCTGTACTAATGCCGATTAACATATATCCAATATGACCAATACCACTATAAGCTAATAATCGTTTTATCTTAGTTTGCCACAATGCACCTAATGTTCCAATAATCATTGAAATAATCGAACATAAGATTAATACTTCTTGCCATGGTAACAATAAACCATAAAAAACATACGAAAACAATCTTACAACTAAACTTAAGATCGCTATTTTAGGAACAATAGCAAAAAAAGCAGTCACTGAAGTTGGTGCGCCTTCATAGACATCTGGAGCCCATAAATGAAACGGAGCAGCAGATAATTTAAAAAGCATCCCCACTAAAATGAATAATACACCTAAAATTATTGCATTACTTACTTCTATGTCAATTGTTTTATCGATTGTTGAAAAAATTTGAAATAATTGTTGATAGTTTGTAGTACCAGTAAACCCATACAACAAAGAACAACCAAATAATAACAAACCAGATGAAAAAGCACCTAATATAAAATACTTTAACCCGGCTTCAGTTGAAAATTCTGATTCCCGTTTTAATGATGCAATTATATACATACAAAAACTTTGCAATTCGATTGCTAAATACATTGAAATTAAATCATAAGAAGAGACTACTAACATCATACCAGTCACTGCTAAAATCATTAAAATTACGTACTCAAAACAATTTAAATTTTCAAATTTACTATAATCTAAAGCTAATATTAAAGTTACAATTGTAGATAATAAAAGAATGCTTTTTATTAAAATACTGAAACTATCAAATATCAATAAATTATTAAATGCGACTACTCCAGTAATTGGATTTAAAAGATTAAGTAATAAAGCAAACACTAAAATTTGTACTCCAAGCCATGTTACATTCCTAATTAGAATAGGATAACCTAAATGTGGAGACGTACTATAAATAACTGCATAAACAATCAAGAAATTAATTATAATAAATATATATATTTCTGGAAGTGCTGCAATCCAATCAATATTGAAATTAAAATCCATAATTTTTCTTTTTTATAATCTAAATTATTTCTAAAATATTAGAAACACTTGCGTGCATAACATCTAAAAAAATTTCTGGATAAATACCCATCCAAAGAGTACACATAACTAAAGGTGATAGTACGGCAACTTCTCGTTTATTCATATCCAAATAATTAGAAATATAATGAACTTTTAATTGACCAAATAAAACTCGATTACAAAGCCAAAGCGAATAAGCAGCACTTAAAATCATTCCTAAACATGCAATAAAAGTTACCAAAGTATTACTACTAAAAGCACCAACCAACGTTAAAAATTCACCAGAAAAACTACTCATTCCAGGAAAACCAAGATTTGCAATAGAGAAAAATAAAAAAAATAACGTATACAAAGGCATCACCTGAGCAATTCCAGTATAATATTTTATCATACGAGTATGATGCCGATCATATAAAACTCCAATACATAAAAACAATGCACTTGATACAAAACCATGACTTAACATAATTAAGATACTTCCCTCAATCCCTTGCAAATTAAGACTAAAGATACCTATAGTTACAAACCCCATATGTGCTACTGAAGAATAAGCAATTATCTTTTTAAGATCAATTTGTCTAAGCGTTGTTATTGAAGTATAAACAACAGCAATAATACTCATTAAATATACAAGAGGTGTAAAAAATACACTCCCATCGGGAAATAAACATAACGAAAATCTAACAAGGCCGTATGTACCCATTTTTAATAAAATTCCGGCTAAGATTACCGACCCAGCAGTTGGGGCTTCAACATGTGCTTCAGGAAGCCAAATATGAAAAGGTACCATTGGCACTTTAACAGCAAAAGAAGCAAAAAATGCTAACCATAAAATAATTTGCTTTTTTTCGGAAAAAGGAACATTTAATAAAAGTTGAAAATCTGTAGTACCAGCTTCAAAATATATTAAAAAAATTGCTAATAACATTAAAACTGAGCCAATTAACGTATAAATAAAAAGTTGATAAGCGGCTTTAATTTTTCTAGTTCTTGATCCCCAAATACCAATAACAAAAAACATTGGAATCAATATACTTTCAAAAAATATATAAAAAACTAAAACATCTAAAACTGAAAATACAAATATTAAAATTGCGCCCATTGAGAGAAAACAAATATAATATTCTTTTTCAAATTTAACGACAGAATTCCAACTAGTCAAAATACACACCGAAATTAAGAAAGTACTTAATAGAATGAAAAATACAGATATTCCATCTACCCCAATAAAAAGGTGTAAATTCAAAGAAGGTAACCACTCTAAATATTCAAGAAATTGAAATTTAGAAGTTGAGTTATCAAATAAAATAAATAAAAAAAGCGAGTACACAAAAGCAATAAGAGATGTTATAAAAGCACATAATTTTATTGCATTAACTTGTGTTTTAGGAATACCTAAAATAATTAAAATTCCAATAAATGGAATTAATATAAGCCATGATAAAATAAAATCAAACATATTTAGTTTTGTTTTATGATAATTTTATAACAAAATAATTTGTAAACATTAAAGTAGCTATAACTATAAAATATAAGTTTATATCGATTAAAGCTGCAAATATTGGCCACAATAAAAGTTTAGTCATAAATAAAGTAACTCCGATGAACATTATAAACGCATATTGGTGAACTAAACCTGACTGCAAATCACTAACTTGTTTACTAAAAGTTAATGTTAAGAAAGCGAACCCTTTTGGACCGAAAATTTCAATGATTCCTTTATCAACAAGTTTATACGTTGTATTATATCCTAATTTTAATATCACACTACCGATTAACTCATTTTGAAGCTTATCAAATAACCATCTACGATTTAAAAATACAAAAATGTTTCTCCCAAACGGGTGAGTACATACAGCAAAAAGAAAATCTTTAAATGAATGGTATACGATCATTGATAAACTTGCACCAGCCAAGCTTACAATTACAGGAAGCCACTTGATATGAGTAGGAATAAATTCAGCATCGATCATTGTTAAATTTTGCGGTGCTATAAAAATAGCATTATTCCAAAATGGAGTTCCTAAACCAATAAACAAATCTTTGGTGAGATAACCTACGAATATACTTCCTATACATAAAACAAACAAAGGAATAGCCATAGGAAGTGGCGCATCGTGAGCTCCTTGCATTGCATTCTTATATCCGTTTGGGTTACTTACGAATGTAAGATAGATTAATCTAAATGAATAAAAAGCAGTGATCCCAGCCGAAATTACGCCAAGCCAATGAGCAAATGTTCCATGAAGACTGTATTTCGCATACGCAATTTCAAGAATAACGTCTTTTGAATAAAACCCAGTTAAAAACGGAAACCCCATCAATGCTAAAGATCCAATTAAAATCATTACATACGTATACGGTAAAACTTGTAACAACCCTCCCATTCTTCTCATGTCCTGTTCATCATTTAAAGCATGTATAACCGAACCAGCACTTAAGAATAAAAGAGCTTTAAAATATGCGTGATTTATTAAATGAAACATACTCACCGAATAATTTGATAAACCACAAGCAAACACCATATAACCTAATTGGCTACATGTAGAATAGGCAATTACTTTCTTTAAATCATTTTGTACTAAACCAATTGTTCCTGCAATAAAAGCTGTTAAAGCACCAAAAATTGTGATAACAATTAAAGCATAGCCAGAATATTCATAAAGTGGCGAACATCTAATTATTAAATAAACTCCAGCTGTTACCATTGTTGCAGCATGAATTAACGCAGATACAGGGGTTGGACCTTCCATAGCGTCAGGTAACCAAGTATGAAGACCGATTTGTGCTGATTTTCCAACAGCCCCAACAAATAATAACAAACCAATCGTTGAAAGAGCATCAACTTCAAATCCTAAAAAATTGTAAGTAACTCCTGCTACATGAGGAACTAAACTAAACACAACTGAATAGTCACACGTTTTAAATACCACAAATACTGAAAATACCCCTAACGCTAAACCGACATCTCCAACTCTATTAATAACCATAGCTTTAATTGCTGCTTTATTAGCTTGCAATCGTGTAAACCAGAAATTAATTAAAAGATAAGAACATAAACCTACACCTTCCCAACCTAAAAAAAGTTGAATAAAATTATCCGCTGTTATCAACATCAACATAAAAAATGTGAACAATGATAAATATGCCATAAATCGAGGTTGATGAGGGTCATGACTCATATAACTTGTTGAATAAAGATGAACTAGTGTTGAAATCAAAGTAACAGTAAAACACATAGACACTGTTAAACTATCAAAATAAAATCCCCAACAAGCATCAAACATTTCACTATCAAGCCAAGGAGAAAGTTTTATATAACAAGGTGAGCCTGAAAATCCAACTTCAAAAAATAAAACTATCGAAATAAAACACGCAAGACTCATTCCAAGAATAGTAACAAACGCAGCTCCTCTCGGTGTCAAAAATCTACCAAATAATCCACTAAGAATAGAACCTATTAGTGGTAAAAATATAATACTTAAATACATATTTAATTAACCTTTCATTAAATCAATAAATTCAATAGCAATAGTCCCTCGTACTCTATAATAGATTACTAATATCGCTAGCCCAATTGCGGACTCCGCAGCAGCTACTGTTAAAACTAAAAGAGCAAACAATTGACCTAAAATATCATCTAAAAATACTGAAAAAATTATAAAATTAAAATTTATCGATAATAACATTAACTCAATTGACATTAATAGAATAATGATGTTTTTTCTATTTAAGAAAATACCTGAAAGACCAAGTAAAAATAATACCATTGCAACAAATAAATACCTAGTTTGACTAATCATAAATTTTTTTATCTAATTTAAATAACTGAACTAGCGAATATAATCAAAGTAATAAATCACTTTTTATACTAACCAATCAAGTCCTACAAAAATACCTGAAACAAAAAGTACCCACCCAAGAGAAAACGGTAAAAATACTTTCCAGCCAAGTCGCATTAATTGATCATATCTATATCTAGGAAATGCTGCACGCACCCAAACAAACACAAATAACAACATTGTTACTTTTAAACCAAACCAAATTACCCCCGGAATCCAATTAAATGGGGCGATATCAATTAAAGGTAACCAACCCCCTAAAAAAAATATGTTCACCATACTACAAATTAGAATCATATTTGCATACTCTCCTAAAAAGAATAATGCAAAACCCATTGCAGCATACTCCGTATTGTAACCAGATACTAACTCGGCTTCTGCTTCTGGCAAATCGAAAGGCGCTCGATTTGTTTCGGCTAAAGCTGAAACAAAAAACATTAAAAATAAAGGAAATAACGGAATACAATACCAAATTTCTTTTTGTGCTTTAACAATTTCTGTTAAATTTAATGACCCTGCGCACAATAAAACGCACATAATAATTAATCCAATGGATACTTCATAAGAAACCATTTGAGCTGCAGATCTTAAAGCACCTAAAAATGCATACTTTGAATTACTCGACCAACCAGCTGTAATAATTCCATACACTCCTAATGAAGAAATCGCAAATACAAATAAAACCCCTACATTTAAATCAATCAACACCATATTGTCTCCAAATGGAATCGCTGCCCAAGTAAGTAAAGCTAACAAAAATGTAACAATTGGAGCCATTATAAAAATTACTGTATTCGCACTACTTGGTAAAATGGTCTCTTTTACTAATAACTTTAACCCATCTGCAAGGGGTTGCAATAAGCCAAAAAGACCTACAACATTTGGACCTCTTCTTTGTTGCATACTAGCCATTACTTTTCTTTCTAACAAAGTTAAATAAGCCACAGCAACTAATAACGGAACAATTAAAGCTAAACTTTTTAAAACCACATTTAAAATAACTAAAAAAATTGTCATAGTTTTCCTTTTTAAATCTTTTTATTAACTAAATTAGTTGCTCCCTCAAAATCTCTTTGCAATTGTCTATAAATTTCTTGCCTACGTACATCACTTCTTCTATGAAGCGTTAAAACAATTGCTCCAATCATTGACACTAAGAGAATTATACTTGCCATAATAAAAAAGTATGAATAATAAGTAAACAATACACTTCCAATAACATCAACATTTGTAGGTGTTATTACCGAATCTACCCATGAAATATTAGTTAAAAATAAACTTTGAAGAACATTATGTTCTATTTGATTAAATTCGACAGTATAAATTGAATTTAAATCTCCTTCAATAATCAAGAAGATTTCAAATAAAAATAATACACTTAAAAAAAGTCCAATAGGAAGATAACGATAAATTGAACTAGCTGATTCTGATATTTTCACATTTAACATCATCATCACAAATAGAAATAATACAGCAACGGCACCAACATACACAATCAAAAATAACATAGCTAAAAATTCTGCCCCTAAAAGAATTAATAATCCAGCTGTATTAAAAAATACAAATACTAAAAAAAGAACTGAATGTATTGGATTCTTTGACGTTACTGTACAAAAAGCAGACAATAAAGCTAACGTTGCAAATAAATAAAATAAGAAAATATCAAAGCTCATAATTTATTTTTATAGTTTATTAACGATATAAAGATTCCGAAGCTAAGTTTTCACGAATCTCCCATTCCCAACGATCTCCATTTTTTAATAATTTTTCTTTATTATAAATTAACTCTTCATGAGTTTCAGTCGCATATTCAAAATTTGGACCTTCTACAATAGCGTCCACAGGACATGCCTCTTGACAAAAACCACAAAAAATACATTTAGTCATATCAATGTCATATCGTGTTGTTCTTCGACTTCCATCACTTCGAGCCTCGGCTTCAATAGTAATAGCTTGAGCTGGACATACTGCTTCACACAATTTACAAGCAATACATCTTTCTTCCCCTGAAGGATACCGTCTTAAAACGTGCTCTCCTCGAAATCGTGGACTTAAAGCTCCTTTTTCAAATGGATAATTAAGTGTCACTTTTCGACGAAAAAAATATTGTAAAGTCATCCACATCCCTCTAAAAAGTTCTGTTAAAAAAAGAGTTTGTATATTTTTATCAAAAAACTTATTTGTCATATTATAAAATTTTATTTTGTATCTAATGGGGTGATTACGTTAAATACTTTTTATCAAACTTTTTAAGTTTAATATTCTACGTAATATTATAAAAAATTCTCTTATAATGTTTACTTCACACTCATTTCTTAGAAAAACTTTATAAGTTTTCTAAAAAAACAGGAGAACTACCTTAAACACAAATAAGAAACAAAAAGACCGTTTTAGTAAGACTAATAATCAGTAAATCAATACTTACATTTGATATTAACTTAGATTTCGCATCATGCATATAATCACTGAACAAAGTATGAATTCCTGCTTCAAAATGAACCAAAACTATTAATATTCCAATAAAACCGAATAAAAGACTATCAAATACACTAATAGCTACTAAACTAACAATTAAAATACACGCAGAGGTTCGTTGCGTGAACCAATGAAGAAAACCTCTATTCAAAGTTTTAAGTAAATTATTTACCATAAGTTTTTATTTTATACTAAAATTGTAATTACTAAAATTACAAATACTAACCCCACAACTATCATTCCCGTAGTATACAAATTTTTAATCTCAAGACCTAAAGCTAAATCCCAAGATAAATGACGAATCCCATTTATCATATGAAAAGAAATAGTAAAAAGACTAAAATAACCAAGAGCTAATACGAAAGTAGAGAATAAAGAAAACACATCAAAAAAGAAGCAATATTGTAAAGATGAACCAACAAAAATAAGGTTGAGGTAAAATGCCACAAAACTAATAACTAAAGTTAAACCAAGAATTGACCCCGTTATTCTATGAAAAATTGATAACACAGAAGTTAACTGAGGTTTATAAATTGTAAGGTGGGGGGATAAAGGACGAATTTTTTGTATCATAATAACGATTTTTATTTTAAACAACACAATCTTAAAACTACCAACAAAGAATACTCTTTAGCGAAAGTAGGATTCGAACCTACGACATACGAAT
>Ga0315315_10005610_pt1 | contig 11590 bp, 8 predicted proteins | sample M140m3416metaG_FD_203699 | JGI IMG/M metagenome (GOLD analysis project Ga0315315, IMG submission 203699) | Ammonia-oxidizing marine archaeal communities from Monterey Bay, California, United States - M1 40m 3416 | ecosystem: Environmental > Aquatic > Marine > Intertidal zone | place: USA... | reverse complement strand
AGAGTTTGCAAGGAATCTCAAAATATCCAAGTCATAATCAATCCCCTCTCTAACTTTTGGATGCATCACTTTAATGGCAACGTCCTCCTCTCCGTCTTCCCTCATGATAGTACCCTTGTAGACCTGTGCAATGCAGCCGCTCCCGAGTATATCTTTCTTAATTTTCAATTTGTCCCTCCAATTTTTTCCGTACGCCTTTTCAATGACCTTTTCTGTATGAGTCCATTTGTGTGGCGTCGTGCTGTCCTGGAGTTTCTTGGTGACCTCACAAAAGTCCGTGCCGAAAATATCCGGACGCGACGATGCCCATTGACACATCTTAATCACCACAGCCCCACCACGCTCGGACTGCTTGAGGAAGAACTTAAGCCACTTGTTGTACCGAGCGGGGTTATTCTTGCAAAAAGGATACAAAGCGGCGACAGGCGCCGCGAGGACGGAAATGCGAAGAGCTCTTCTCAGCGTCCTTGCCACGCGCAAGAGTTGTTGACGCCATGAGAGCTTTACGATGACTTTTGTTTTGGGGACAACCCTCCGCGCAGCAGGGCCGGGGGGGGGGTTGCTGGTGATTCCTGCCACTGCCAAAGTACCGAGGGAGAGGGCCGCAAGGCCCTTCTGATTGTCGCTCGGGAACTTGACAGTCGAGGTAGCCACCGTGGCAGCAGCTGAACTGGCCGTCAATGCATTGGCAGAAGGCGGGGGAGACAAAGCCCCCCCCGCAATTACTGCGGAGAACATCCCAGCTCCCTTCAGGAACGCCTCCCTGCGGGAGATGGATTTGTTGGTGCTGATCGTGCCATCATCATTGGCATTCAAAGCAAGCTCGACCGGTGACCGCGAATGAGTTCGAGCGGCGACTGCCGATGATGATGCGTAATGATCACTGACAGGGATGAATGCACGCGTATTCTCCATCCAAACGAGAGCGAGGAGGAGGTACCGCGACCACGACCTCATCTTGCTCTAGCTCCACCAGTCTTTGAAGATACCGTTGATTTTTTAAGTTTTGAAGACCGAAAAAGCGCGACACATTAATTTATGCATGCATACATTCCTGTGTACAGTACGAGCTCGTACATCATGTAGGATTCATGTAGGATTCCTAAGCGTACTAGTACTACTAGAGTAGGACCGTACACCTGGTTTCGATCAGGTTGAAGCTGACACCTCTACGAGCTCGTACATTATATAGGAACACGCGCCGAGACGCAGGTCGCGCACGGACACGCTCTTCACGCAACTCAAAATTCACCAACGGTATCGCAAACCGGGGGAGAAAACAACCCTCAACCCTGATTGTTTTGAAAACAACATGCATCCCTACAGCAAATCTTTTTCCAGATGCAACTTCAAACAACTGTTCGCGGACGCGACACGCGTCCACGTTCCCTCGAGACGAGCTCGTAAACCCACCATTGCATTTCGCCTACCTACCACCCCTGCCCCGCGAAAAAGTCGACATATTTTCAATCCAGTAAATCAAACATGAAGCTCGCCATCATCGCCTCCACCCTCGCTACCGCTGCGGCCTTTGCCCCCGCTCAAACCGGATCTGCCTCCGCTGCCCTCCAGGCAAGCAAATTCGCGAACGAGATCGGTGCCCAGGTTCCCCTTGGATTCTGGGACCCTCTCAAGCTCTGCGAGGACGCTGACCAGGAGAAGTTCGATCACCTCCGTTATGTCGAGCTCAAGCACGGCCGCGTTTCCATGCTTGCCTTCGCCGGATACGTCGTCACTGGTAAGTTAACATCAATGTGTTTTTACCTTGTATCTCCTTCCTTTCACGGCCAATCGGATTTCAGGTCTAGCGTCGTTCAAAAAGTCTCTTGCAATCTTTCTCACATCAAATGCCTCTTCCTTGCCTCCGTGAACAGCCGCCGGTATTCGCTTCCCTGGCGCCGATGACATCCCCAGTGGATTCGCTGCCCTCGACGCAGTGCCCGGCATGGTCTGGGCGCAGGTCATTGCCACCGTCGCCCTGATGGAGGCCGCCAACCGCGACCAGTCCGAGACCGTCGGTGTTAGTTCTAGCTGGAAGCCCGAGTTCCAGGGCGATTTCCGCAACGGTTTCATTGATTTTGGTTGGGACAAGTTCGATGATGCTACCAAGAAGAGGAAGCGCTCGATCGAGATCAACAACGGCCGCGCAGCTATGATGGGCATCCTTGGCCTCATGGTTCATGACCAGCTCGACACCAGCATGCCCATCATCGGACAGCTTTAAATTCGAAAACAAATTTACTAGCTATTCATTCATTTTTCAATAAAGACAGGCTTAATTTCCTTTATCGGGTCATGGAAATAACTGCATCGTCTGCGCGTTCTGTCCGGTTATCGAACCATTGAAAAAAAAAGAACACCAATTGAAGAGAGGACATATAATGCGTATACAAACTTTGCATGAATACACTGTAATGTAGCTACATCACATCCCACTTTTTGACATCTTATTAGCTAGCTTGCAAGAATTCGAAATTCTCTTTTACATCGAAATTTCTAGGAATGGACAAGTTTTTTACATTTCCTCACGAACAAACGACACTCGCTGGGTATTACTTCGTAGAAGATCTACGAGATCGTCCACATACTTACTTTTCGTGGCATTGGTTTTTACGTTTTGCGCTCTCTGAGGAAGGAAGAAACACTCCGGGTGACGCAAGTTCTACAGCGGATCAAGTAAGCTCAACTAGGTACTTTCCCTTTTCTCACAAATTTCAATTCAACACCCTTAGACATGAAGCTCGCTATCATCGCCTCCGCCCTCGCCACCGCCGCGGCCTTTGCCCCGGCCCAGACTGGATCTGCCTCCACTACCCTCCAGGCAAGCAACTTCGCCGAAGAAGTCGGTGCCCAGGCTCCTCTTGGATTCTTCGACCCCCTTGGTTACATGAAGGACGCAAGCCAGGAGAAGTTCGATCACCTCCGCTGGGTCGAGCTCAAGCACGGCCGCGTTTCCATGCTTGCCTTCACCGGATACGTCGTCACTGGTGAGTGTAACGCGAATTAACTTTCAGATGTTGTACCGTTCAACCCGTTACCGTTTCTAATACATCGCATCGCGTCTTTCCTTTTCTCCTCAAACAGCCGCCGGCGTTCGCTTCCCTGGCGCCGAGGACATCCCCAGTGGATTCGCTGCCCTCGACGCAGTGCCCGGCATGGTCTGGGCTCAATTTATCGCCACCGTCGCCCTGATGGAGGCCGCCAACCGCGACCAGTCAGGAACCTCCGGTGTTAGTTCTAGCTGGAAGCCCGAGTTCCAGGGCGACTTCCGCAACGGAGCCCTCGATTTTGGTTGGGACAAGTTCGATGATGCTGCCAAGAAGAGGAAGCGCTCGATCGAGCTCAGCAACGGCCGCGCAGCTATGATGGGCATCCTTGGACTCATGGTTCATGACCAGCTCGACACCAACATGCCCATCATCGGACAGCTTTAATTTTTGCCCCAAAGAGATCGTAAAACATGAAAGTAATTCCATGCTCCATCTCTCTGAAAATGAGGCAAACTAGGTCCGAGCTCGCCAGAGGTATAACGCATCGCAAGATGCTGAAATAAAATGCACACTTCTTAGCAAATGTCTCCTCTAAGAATTGCACTCTGTACCCTGGCTTGTCTTCTTCTCTAATGCTTTTTCTACGCGCGGGTTCATACATGATGTACTCGCGTATGTTTTAGGGACACGTGGTGTATAATGTATTCATGCATGGGTTCCCGATGTATAATATTCATACTGCAGTGTACGAGCTCTTTGCATTTGCAGCTGTATAGTATGCATAGTACGTTCTCGTACTACTAGTACATGCATGTACTAGACGTGTGTAGTATGCATGCCAAATGTGTATGTGTCATTCTGTGTGTTCTATGCATGCGTCTTCTTGAAACGTATGCGTTCGCGATGCGATATCCGTATTACAGTAGTTTGCGTACTCTAGAGTATATGCATACAAATAAATCCTAGCAGCATGGTTGATGTACTGCAAAATGGCGTCCGCGCGCGCAAAAAATCGGAATGAGTCTCATATTTATGTCTATGCATACTACGAGCTCGTAGCTAAATAGTATGTATTGGTTTTTACTCATAATATACGCCAGAGTAGTTGGAACGTTCCTGTGATGACGTCGTCACATCATTGTCCATGACCAAATTAAAATTCTGAATTTATCAAACGTAGCGCCCACGACCCATCACATCTGATCAATCCGAACCATCACCCAAGTCCGACCTCAGAACGAGGACCTGGAACAGCCCAGGCGATAAATTCGCGCCTGACACTTGGACGAACTACTTGGTCCGTGTCGGTGCCCCCGCAGCTGCCAATCCCACGCCGGATACCCTGCCCTGCGCCCGGTGTTTCTTCCTAGATCTGATTATCCAACGCCCGATCTCAGCCTGAGGTGTTGGATCTCCAATTCTTTCTTCACGCCCAGCGATTCTTCCAATTTCCAGCCATGTGGAGTAAGCTCACCTCGATTCCGACCCGCCACCCCCTGGCATTTGGGGTTGGAATCTCCACGTTCAAGACATGCTTCTCGGACCTGGTCGTGCAGAAGGTTGTCGAGAGGAAGGAGGAGGTGGACTGGAAACGTAATATGGCATTCGGGGCATTCGGGTGCTTCTATCTCGGGGGGGTGCAGTACGCGCTATACGTGCCTATCTTCAGTAGGATTTTCCCCAATGCCGCCTCCTTCGCGGCAAAGACGGTGAGAGAGAAGCTCAAGGACTACAGGGGCATCGCGGCGCTGAACGCGCAGGTGTTCTTGGACCAGTGCGTCCACCACCCCCTCATGTATTTTCCTGTGTTCTACATGACGAGGGAGCTAGTTGTCAACTCCGACAGTCCTGACATGAAGGGGGCGCTGCTCAAGTACAAGGATAATATGAAGGAGGACCTGTTGGCCCTCTGGAAGATCTGGGTCCCTGCCACCTTCGTCAACTTCGCCTTCATGCCAATGTGGGGACGGATTCCTTGGGTGGCGTCGACGAGCCTTGTTTGGACCATGGTCCTGTCAGCCATGAGGGGTGGCGACACGCACAGGGAGGATCTGGCGGTAGGAGCCGTCACGGGAGCCACGTATGAGATATTTAGCGAGGGCATCAAGGACCTATACATGTGCCCCGTGGAGCTTGACCCGCAATTGTCGCACCTGTGCGTCTCGGCGTCTGGTCCGGACAGGGCCGGGTGGGTCGCCACGGTTGCCGGGGCAGTCGCCAAGGAGGGAGGGAACGTCACTCACAGCCGCATGGTGCGGCTCGGCCACGAGTTCATCATCCTCATGCACGTCTCGGTGGAGCCGGAGAAGCTCCGAACCCTCGTGCGGTCCCTCAACCGCAACAGGGACCTGGCCCCGCTCAACATCCGCACCTCCAACCTGACGCGGAGACAGACGGGGACGTACGACAAGCCCCTGGTCGGGTTCCGCATCAAGTGCCAGGGGGAGGACAAGCCCCGGATGCTGGCGCAGATCAGCCAGCGCATCGCCGACCTCGGGATGTCGATCGAAGACATCGCCACGGAGCTGAAAAGGGAGGGCGCCACCGGGCGGCGAATATTCGTGGTCACCGCCGACTGCACCACTCCCGCGGCGCCCGACCAGGGCACGCTCGACGCCAGCATCGCCAGGCTCTCGGACCTCAAGGCCGAGCTGGGCCTCGACGTCATGAACATCCGCGTTCACGCGGAGAAGCTGCCGAGCGATCCCGTCAGCGGGGCCGCTAGTGCTCGCGGGGCGCCTCCGTCAGCGCTCCCGGGCGAGGTGGTCGCAATATCGCCCGATGGGCCTTAGCGAATTAAAATAAAAGCTGTACATGAGGAAGAACCGTATGTGGCTACTAATAACAGCTAGTACGAAGGATTATATGAATTCTATGGAAATGGGAGCTCGGAGATGGCAAATCAAGGAAACACAAGCAAGTCTCCACCAGACCCTCCCATCCTGCTCTCCCCTCCCCTACCTGCGGGGAGTGCCTCCCTGCTTGAGCTTGCGGGCCAGGTACTTCCTCCGGATCTGGTAGAACAGCACCCCGAAGACGATGGCGGCGCCCCCCATGGCCTTGCCGGAGATGGAGTGGCCGAAGACCGCGGCGGAGATGCAGATGGAGATCATCTGCCTGGTGGTCATGATGATGGTGAAGACGATGGGCCCGAACTCCTTGATGGTGTAGTAGATGAAGAGCTGGCCGGAGGCGGACGTGATGGCGGTGATGATGTTGTACCACAGGACGCCCGGGTTGCCGGCCATGAACTCGAACACCCTGGGGAAGTCCCCGGACAGGACCAGGCCCGCCGTGGTGATGCAGATGGCGCTTGCGTTGACCCCAAGCATCATCTGGTACGGGTCGATGTTCTGGCGGCCGTACTTGGTGTAGACCCTGTCCTGCCACTGGGAGGTGAAGCAGTCGCACGTGATGTAGGCCACCATGAGGATTAGGCCCAGGGCCTCCGTGGTGGACTCGGAGTCGGAGGACTTGGACATGACGGAGAAGATGGCGACGCCCAGGGTGATGAGGGCGGCCTCGATGTACTGGCTGGCGGGGTAGCTGGCCCCCTTGAGGAAGATGCCCATGAGCATGACCGGGATGATCTTGGACGACTTGAAGACGGTCTGGACGGGGAACGACACGTACCTGAGGCTGGCGTACTGGGACCAGCTAGAGCCGGTGTTGGAGAGGGCGCAGGGGGTGAAGGCGACGAGGGGGGCGACGTTGTTGCCCAGGACGGATCCGTGCTTGATCCGGACGGCCACCACGGCGACGATGATGGCCAGGAAGCGGTTCGAGAAGACGCAGAAGGCGGCCGAGGGGAACTTCCCGTCGGGTGCCGACGGGGTGGGCCGGAACTGCGTCGTCATGATGAGCTCCTGCATGTAGCCCCACGTCAGGTACGACGCCTGCAGGCCGCAGAAGCAGAAGGCGAACTTGAGGGCCTGGGCCCAGAAGTCGGCTTCGCCGGAGGCGGCAGCCGAGGAGGAGGAGAGGGAGGGGGCGCCCATGGGGATCTCGGATTTTGTGGCACCGCCGGCGTCGACCATCAGGGGCTGCATCTGGCTGGAGAGGGGCGTGGGGGGTGGGGGGGGGGCGAGGGGGAGGGGTTCATTTCGCGGATTTGGAAGCGCGAGGGCCGGGGGGTGAGAGGGCGATTGCGAGGGCGATTGCGAGGGCGATTGCGAGGGCGAGATTGGTTTGTTCGGGGCTAGTTTTGGGAGAACAGGGGAGCGCCGAGCGGGCAAACCGTATCTTTCCCTCCACCTCCCGAACGTCCAACGCCGCAGGCACTCACACCCTGCGCTCGTCGTCGGAGTGGTCGCTGCCGTGGCCGCCGCGCCCGCGCGGGTCCTGCGGCTGCTGCTGCATCATGGCGGACCGGTCGTCGTCGCTGCCAGGTTCGGTCTCGTAGGTGTTCGTCCCTGTCGTCTGCGGGGTGCTTCGTTTGGACTTCCAGCCCCTGCGGATCATTTACTGATGGGAACCTTGGGGCCGGGGGTGGGGGGCAAAGTGCTCCCACGCCTCCCCCCCGCATGACCGACCGCGCCGTGGACAAAAAACTTACGGCGCACCGTAAAAGATTGGGTACCTCCAAAGCCACATATCGGCGTTTTACTTACTAGCACCAACCTCGGTACTATTTCGCATACTACTGGCTAGTATTATTATGCTACTAGCTACGCTCATAGTATGCATACTAGCTAGTATATATGCATACTAGCTACGAGTAGGAGTACTACTCTTAGAGTAACTAACACAGTGTGATACCATGCATGGTATCATGCCCCCTGGGATACGCAAACCAATTTGAAATAATAACATCGTACGAGCTCGTACATGACATACATCGTACATGTAAATTCAATCAGCAGCAGATCTAATTCTGCAGCGACGATGCCGCAGGACAGACGCCGCCCCCGGCTCCAGGCGGCCGCCCTGCTGATCGCCGTGGCCCTGGTCCCGTCCGCCCCGCCGCTTCCCCCATTGGCCGCCGCCTCCTCCGCCTCCTCTTCCCCGGGGAAGGGGAAGAGGAAGGAGAAATCCCTCGCCGGGGTGCTCTTCCCCGGGGCCAGCCCCGAGAGCTACCCGCTGGGGGAGCCCTTGCCCGTTTGGGTCGAGCCGGTCCAGAGCGACCGGACCCGCGTCCCGTTCGGGTACTACGACCTCCCGGGCATCGGGAACTGCGCGGCTGCCAAGTCAACGGAGGGGGGGGACAGCCCCCCCCCCCGCAAGAGCCTGGGGAGCCGCCTCGCTGGAGGCCACGGCGCGCTCCCGGCCCCGTACGGCCTCGTCGCGGGGCGGGACCTGCCCTGTGCCACCGTGTGCGCGACCGAGCTCGGGGGGAAGGACCTCAAGTGGATGCGCCGCCTGGTGGGGAGGCAGTACCGCGTCCACCTGCTGCTCGATCAGCTTCCCGTCCTCATGAGGCACGGGGAGCTCAGCTACGCGGTGCGGGGAGTGCCGCTGGGCTTCCGCGCCCCGCCGTCCTTCACCGGCGGGACCGAGGACGAGTACTTCCTGTACAACCACCTAAGGCTCGAGGTGGGGTACCGCGACGACCCGGACGAGGCGGGATCGGTCCGGATCGTCTCCTTCGCCGCCCACCCGGTATCCTTCGGACACGGGGGGGGGGCGGGACCTCCGGGCAGGTACCGGGACGGGGACGACGTGGCGACGTGCTCGCCGGAGGCGCCGCCCGTCGCCAACGACCCGGGAACCTACCTCGCCCTCCGCGCGGGGCCGGGGGGAGAACCCGTCCGGGCCGTTTACTCGTACGAGGTGAGGTGGAAGAGGTCCGATATCCCCTGGGCCGACCGGTGGGACGTCTACCTGAGCGGCTCCCCCGACCGGCACCTGCACTACTTCTCCATCGTCAACAGCCTCATGATTGTCATCTTCCTCACGGGCGCGGTCGCCACCATCATGATCCGGACCCTCCGGAACGACATCTCGGGCTACAACGAGATGGCGGGCAGGGGGGGCGGAGGGACGGCCGGCCTGCTGCTGGAGGACGGGGGAGCGGGGGGCGGAGGGGCGGTGGCCGGGAGGGAGGAGGGCGGGTGGAAGCTCGTCCACGGGGACGTGTGGCGCCCCCCCCGCCGCTCCCCCATGGCCCTCAGCGTCGCGGTGGGCACAGGGGCACAGCTCTTCGCGACGGCCTTCCTGGTCCTGGCCTGCGCCGTCCTCGGGTTGGTAAACCCCATGCAGAAGGGCCAGGCCCTCACGGCAGTAGTCCTGCTCTACGTGCTGTCGGGGGCCGTCAGCGGGTACGTGTCGTCAAGGATCTACAAGCTGACCGGTGGGAGGGAGTGGAGGGGCAACGCCGCCCTCACCGCTGCGGCCTTCCCAGGCCTGGCCGTGGGGATGTTCATGGTCCTCAACGTCTTCCTCGGCATCGCGGGGGCCGCCACCCACGCCTCCTTCGTCACTATCCTGCTGGTCTTCCTCCTCTGGGTGGGCCTGTCCACCCCGCTGGTCCTGGGGGGATCCTACCTCGGCTTCCGGTCCGGCGCCATCGAGTTTCCCACCAAGACCAACCAGATCGCCCGCCTCGTGCCGGACCGACCCACCATGGCCCGGGAGCCCTGGAACGCCCTCGTCGCCGGCCTCCTCCCATTCGGCTCGGTCTGCATCGAGCTCTTCTTCATCATGTCAGCCCTGTGGGCGGACCAGTACTTCTACATGATGGGCCTGCTAATGGTCGTCCTGCTCATCCTCGTCGCCACCTGCTCCACCGTGTCGGTTGTGTTCTGCTACCTCCAGCTCTGCGCCGAGGATCACAGGTGGTGGTGGAAGTCGTTCCGGAACACCGCCACGGCCGGCCTGTACCTGTTCCTGTACTCGCTCTGGTTCCTGGGGAGGCAGCTGAACCTGGTGGGGGTGCTTCCCGTGGTTGTGTACCTGACTTACATGTCCATGATCTCCGCGGCCTTCTCGCTCCTCTGCGGGGCGGTGGGCTTTCTGACGTGCCTCTGGTTCACCAGGAGGATCTACGGTGCCGTCAAGATCGATTAGGGAGGCTGTTTATATCGTACATGTTATATACTCCATCTAGCTGTACATGCATGTACAAGGCTGACATCTAGCTAGGTGCCTGGGTCGTCCGCTGGGCACAGCGGATTGGTCACGCTCCTCTCGAGGATATAAGGCGTTCTCTGGCAATCATGCGATTTTGCGTCTGCGTTACCCTGGGGAGATCGCCGATACTCCAAAAGTCAACTGATACGATGTTTGGTCGCTCACCCTGAACCACGGAGCAGTAAGCGATGCGCTCGCTTAGGATTTCCTCTCCATTGAGTTGTCGGGCGATGCCCCAGTACGGCAAATCAAAAAAGTCCTTCGCAAAATGATTCATGATAAAAAACCCTTGGGTCCCTTTGTGACCGGCGGCATGCTGGCACGATTGTTCGTAATCCAAGACTTCCTTCGCACCCTTGAGACCATACGGCGTTTCGAACGAGTAGACGTGGTAGTTAAGAAATCCCGGAGGACAGATGAGGGGCCGTGGAATCGATCGTGGGGGGGGGGGAAAGCACCACGGGCCATTGTGGTGCATTATGATCAACCGCCTATTTTGATCGACGAGGTCCCTCAGCAGAGGCCAGTCCGACCAGTACCCTCCATGATGTGGGTACAGCATATCTAACAATCCAGATGGCTCCATCAAATCTCGAATCATGAAGAGCCACCCCGGATCGGGCATGGCCTTGTGCATCTCAAACTCGAGAATGATCACCTCGGATGTATGAGACATGAGGAAGCTTGACAATTCATCAAACACCTCCTCTACTTCCATCGTTCCCACCCCGCACACGGAGTGACAGAACGCTATCCTCCCCCTGTCATAATCGCCACAGTAACACACGTCGAGGAAGAATGCCCTGTACCCAGCGCCAAGAGCCCCCCCTAGTCTCCTTCTGTGATTAGGGGCCAAAAACCCACCCTCGCTGGAACTCATGCCATTGTGCACTCCGGCAAACATGATTTTATTTACTGGCACGTCACACAGCTCGGGCAAGCCATTGCAACATGGTTCGTTGTCGTTGCACATGATAAATTGAAATGGATCAGACGCCGTCATCGATGAAGCCAGTGGGACCGACCAACGAATGAGCAACCCAATGCCCAACAAAGGAACCGGCAGCGCCAATGCAAGAGCTAGGGCGACCTTGAGTCTCCGTCGGCAATTCCGGCGGTCAAGCTCACTTTCGGCGATGAGGCCAGAAGTATTAATCTTCGTACCAACGGTTGACGGAGCCATTTGCTGAGGAATTTCGATAGAGGAATATCAGGACGGTTGAAGCAACATTATTGCAATGAAGTAGGACAAATAAAATGTTTTACTAGGAATATAATTCTTCCAAATGTCGATTGGTTTCTCTCGCTGATCGGTGTTCCCATTTTTGTTTCGGAAATAGTATAGCAATTATGATTATATGATTATACAGAAACCAGGAAGATGCTCTTGATTTCGTGTGTGCATGTTTGTCAGTGCTGATCTTGCCCAGCCCGAACGCTCTCCTAGGCGCCGCCCATGCGTGGCATGCCAGTACTGGTTTGATCATCGACGGAAAGGGGACGGGACGCGGGCGCCAACGGTCTGCGCCGCT
>Ga0315315_10005609_pt1 | contig 11592 bp, 12 predicted proteins | sample M140m3416metaG_FD_203699 | JGI IMG/M metagenome (GOLD analysis project Ga0315315, IMG submission 203699) | Ammonia-oxidizing marine archaeal communities from Monterey Bay, California, United States - M1 40m 3416 | ecosystem: Environmental > Aquatic > Marine > Intertidal zone | place: USA... | reverse complement strand
TATTTTATTGATCTGTGAGATTCCCAAGGCAGCTTGTAAACCTCCCAGCCTGTAGTTCCAAAATAAATTATTATGATTAAATCTTTCACTAGGTGTGAAATCTAAATTTCTCATTTGCATTAACTGTAAATAAATTTCTTCCGAATCAGTAAGAATAGCTCCGCCTTCTCCAGTGGATATATGTTTGTTTGCATAAAAACTTAATGTGGAAACTAACCCGAATTTTCCACAATTAATCTCACCTATTGATTGTCCATGAGCTTCTGCAGAGTCCTCCACTAAATATATATTATTTTTAGCACAAAATTCACTTATTTTTATTGCATCTGCAGGTAAGCCATAGGTGTGCACCATCAGTATTGCTTTTGTGTTAGAAGTATATTTATCTTTAATATTTTCTAATGTCATATTCCATGACTGGGGGTCAACATCGCAAAAAACCGGCTTTGCATTTGAGCGGATTATTGCAGATAAGCAAGATATGATTGTGAAAGAAGGAACTATTACCTCATCACCTTCTTCTAATTCTAATGCCTGGAATGCTAAATCTAGAGCTACACTTCCATTTGAGACTGCAACCGCATATTCTCTATCAAATTTATTAGCTAATTTAGTTTCAAAATCTTTTACAACTGGACTTGTACCTGAAATATTATTGGCCATCATTGTTTTTAAAACTGAGATAATGTCTGAAAAACTAATATGCGGTTTGAAAACCTGTATCATTAAAATCTTATTTTATCGATAGCTTCAATATAAGGACCTTGCTTAGATTCTATAAATTTTGAACCCTTCTTAACCACTAACCCGTGTCCTCCTCTTAAAAATGCAATTGTGTCACAACTTGATAAAAAAACTTCTTCAATTAGATTACGGTCATCATCAAAAATAACTGCTTTAATTTCACCAGAAATTAGAAAAATTACTTCGCTGGTTGTCTTTATGTCTCTTTTTTGCTCAAGATGTAAATGATTATCAATTATTGTTTCTTTCTTGTAATTAAATGAAGCTAGCTGCATTTCTTCTTCATCACCTGTTATAAAATTCCTTCCCTCAGGTATCTCTTTTTCTCTAATGATGATTGCAAGTAAGTTATTATTTTTATCATAAATTTTCATAATTGATCCTTTTAGATATTCTAGCTGCTCTGAGATATGGATATCCAAGTTTTAATAGCTGTAACAATGAACTTCCTGTTTTCGAAACCCCGTTAAGGCGTGTGCCACATACATATCCGACTTCAAGAATTGAAATATTGTTTTTTTCTAAATAATTCATTAAGTAAACAAAATATTCACCGTAATTGGAGATATCAAAAACTCCCTTAATAAAGTATTTTTTTCTTCCTACAATAAATCCACTTGTCATGTCTTTTACTGGGCTCCCTGAAAGAAAATGAAGTAGTTTGTTGAACATTGAAGATAAAATTGTTGCTGTTACAGAATCTTTAGACTTATTAACATTAAACATTGACCTGACAAAGCTATTTTTTTCATTTAATAGTGTGCCCTTGTACCCTCCGCCCTCAACAAATCTTGATGCTATTACAACAGAATTGTTATTACTCCCAAGTCTGTTGATAAGTTCTTTGATAACATTTCCACCCATAGACCCATCAGCATCAAGCCACATGACATACATATATTGTGATTCATCAATTCCGTTCCAAATAGATTTTGGGAGTGAATTTTCAGATTCTCTAATAATAAACTTTATATTTTCATTTTCTTTCATTATGATTTTCATTACTTGATCTGTATTGTCAGAAGAATTGTCGTCAACAACTATTATTTCATAATTTTCGATTTGAATATCTTCTAAAGAATTAGCAATATCAGGAATAAGAATTTTGAGATTTTCAGCTTCATTAAGTGTCGGTAGTACGACCGACAATTCGTTAATATTTTTCATTTCTCATTTCTTAATTATACCCAGCAACAAATAACCAGACTTATGTCGATTAAATTTATATATAATATTTTGAATTCTATTTGAAATATCAAAACCAAGTAAACCAAAAAAAACCCCTAGATTAAGAATTTTAATTACTTTCACTGATTTAAATTTTGACTTTGTTAATAAATTGTTCATTTTTATTTTATTAAATTTATTTACATGTTCATTTTTGTAATTAACTTGAGTAATTAGGTTTACAATCTTTTCAAAAACAGACATTAGGCTTTTAAAATTAGGTGTTGTTAATAAAATTGTACCATTATCTTTCAATATAAAATGAAGATCATCTAACAGTAAGAGAATTTCATCATCATTTAGAAATTCGAAAAGTCCAATGATTGTGATTTTGTCAAAATAATTTTGATAAATAGAAAAGTCGAATTCTTCATTTGTAACAAAATTTCCAGCATGCCCATACTTATTGGCTGCATATTCAATTTGTTTCTTTGAAATATCTACTCCAATTGATTCACCTGAAGAATATTTACCGATAAAAGTTCCAGGTCCACAAGCAAAATCAAGATGTATGTCTTCTCTTTTAATAAATTTCTTAACATAGCTGAACGTTGAATGATGCCAATTAGGTTGGATACCCCGTCCTCTAATGATGCCCTCTTCTAAAATTCGGTCATAATATCCGGCATCAATTCTATTTTCCCAAAAATCATTCAACATATTTCCTAAGATTACTTGTCTTAAAAGTATAGACTTTGAAAATAAATTGAATTAATTTTTAATATTTTTCTAATAAATACTAACCTAAGAAAATGATTGCAATAGTTGATATAAGTGGTGGTTTGGGTAATCAGCTGTTTCAGTGTTCATTTGCTTTATATTTAAAAGACTTAGGTGTCAAAGTTTATTTCTTTGATTCTGAAAATAAATTATTCATTAATGAACGTTTTCTGGGAATTAAAAAATTAAATTTCATAAGTAGTAAATTTTTAGAAATTCTAAAAAAATTCAAATTATTTGCTAAGTTCTATAAAGTAGTTACATCAAATGAAGTTCAAAGTAATGACGAATCAATCATAAATTATTATGAAAAATTAAAAATTATAAGTTTTAATGGCTATTTTCAAAATTATGAATATGCAAATAAGTACAAAAATGAAATAAAAAGATCCTTGTTAGAAACTTTTAAAGAGTATGGAAATAAGAATCTAAACACAAAAAGTAATACTTTAATCCATGTGAGGAGATCTGATTATCTGGATACCAATGAACAATTGGAAATAAGTTACTACTCAAAAGCAATGGAACATTGTAATGAAAAAATAAAAGATTTTAGTTATGACATTTTTACTGATGATTATGAATGGGTTATTAGTCAACCTATATTTAATAAAGCGAACTACGTCGAAAAATCAACAAATATAGTGAAAAGGCACAAAAAAGATGTACTGAGTACATTTAGCAATATGTTAGATTATGAGAATTATATAATTGCAAACTCAACATTTAGTTGGTGGGCAGCAATATTGAGTTATGATTCAAACACCATCGTGAGCCAGCCAAAACCTTTTTTTAACTGGGATGTTATTCACAATCTAAGTGTCTCAGAATGGAAAGATTTTCCAAGGTAATAAAACTTCTATATTTAATAATTAACATGTCTATTCTTATTTGTAATGAGTTTTTTAGAAAAAATTAAAAAAGATTTATTTGCTTTCAGAGCATTATCAGCAACGATATCAACTAAAGGTAAAAAATTAAGAATTATTATTTCAGTAATACTGAGAAATTTGGCTTCATTTTGTGAAATATTAATCGTAGTTTTGTTTTCATTTTTATTGACTGGGGAAGTTCCTGAAGAAACTTTTTTAGAGAATCTAAACCTTAATTCATTAAGTAAATTGATTCCCTTATTCGTTTTGATAAGAGTTGGACTAAACTATCTAGATCATTTAAATCAAGAATACCTCATGATAAATACTTCTAGCTCTTTAAAAAATAGGGCTGCAGAATACTTATTTAAAAAAGAAAATTTATCTTTTTCATACATTAACTACAAAGTTTTTGCTGAAACTGATAATATAACCAGTATTTATAAGCTTTTTATAACGATCCTAGGGACATTATTCCAATTGGTAACTTTCTCCTTCACTTTATTTTATTTAAATTTTAATGTCGGCCTATCAATATTAATTATTTCTTTTCTACTATTCATCCCTATTAAAAAAGTAATCTTACTTTTTAAAAAAAATACTGAACTTAATACCCAAAATACAATCGAAACTCACAATAATCTCGATAGGATACTTTCTAATTATTATCTAATCAAACTGTTAAAAAAAGAGCATTCAGAATTGGAAAGATTCAACCAAACTATCAACACAACAGTTGATCTTAGCTTTAAGAATTCGAAGCTTTTATTTATAAATCATAATCTCCTAAGTGTTACGGTCACACTTCTCGTCTCCGTAGGAGTTATACAAACTTTATTTGACCTATCACTAACTTTAGAAATAATTTTTTTACTGATAAGAGGTGCACAATTTATAAGTCAATTAACCAGCATGTACTCAGATTACCTTTCAAAAAGGCACTTCATAGAAAATTATTTAAATGATTTAAATCCTGAATTATATGAGAAGCTTGGAACATTCTCTACTGACCCTAAAACTAAGTCATCTAGCATTATTAGTTTTAATGATGTAAGTTTTAAATATGACGGCTCACAAGAATTTATATTTGAAAACCTAGATTTAGAAATACCAGAAAAAACACATAATATATTCACTGGAGCAAATGGATCTGGTAAAAGTACCCTCATTGGAATAATAGCTAATATATACAAGCCAAATGGTGGTCAAGTACTACTTAAGTCAGATTCATTTGGTTATGTTGGACCAACACCATTAATATTTAAAGACACATTATTAAATAATTTAACATATGGAATTGAATTTAAAGTTCCTGAAGAATATGTTATTTCTTCAATTCTCGAAATGAACATATTCTCTGATTTTAAAAAAGAAATGTTAGAAGATGAAATAAATTCTAAATCTCTCTCGTCTGGGCAAATGCAAAAAGTATCCCTTATAAGAGCTTTGTTAGGTAATCCCGAAATACTATTTTTGGATGAAGCAACTTCAAATTTAGATAAAGATTCCGTTAACTTAATAAACCTAAAGCTTACAAATTTTAAAGGAACCATAATAAATATTACCCATAGGCCCGATCAATTTACAGGGGTGGATAATTTTTATGAAATACGATTTAAGAAAATAATTAAGAAGTTAGGTTAAATACCACTCTTTATGGCTTTTCATTGATTCTTCTTTTTTTTCTCCCAGTAAATAGTTAAAATGAACAATATAAGGATCCAAATTTTCAAAATTCGAATAGAAATGTGGTCCGTTAGGGAAGGCATCGAGGGGAAGCATTTTATATTTAAATTTGCTTAAACTTCTATTAATGTACGTTTGATCATGAGTTTTATATTTAAGAAATTTTTTGTTTAATTTATCACTAGGTTTAAAAAACTTTTGTGTTTTTTTATTTGAATTTATAATCATAAAGCCTGCACAAACATTTATTAGGAGTGGCTTGGATGGTCTTTTATCATTCTGAAATAATATATCTAAATCTTTTACAATTGGTAAAAGTATTTCGTCGATATTTTTTTTAATTACGATGTCTCCGTCAATGTAACCTACGAACTTATTTTTAAGTAGTGAGCGATAGATTATATCAAATTTAATTAACATTAAACTTCCAAAATTATCTTCTTTTTGATGAATCAGTTGTGTAGAAAATTCTTCTTGATAGTATCGTTCAACATTATCATGTATTTTTTCAAAATATTGGAAAGACTCATCATCAATTGCAAATATTTTAAGGTTTATATCAATTTTGTTAGTTTTTATAGACTCTAATAAATTATTAGTAAATTTAACGTAACCACTATTAGTAAAAGTTACAAATAAGATTTTCTCTTTCATTCTTTACTAATATTAGTTTGATAATGTATTATTACTTCGATTTAATATTTAATGATGTGAAAATGTATGGATAAATTAGCAAGTGTATTTTTGATGGGAGGACTTGGAAATCAACTTTTCCAACTTTCCTTTGCAAATAAATTGAGGCAGAATGGTTTAAAAGTATATATTGATACGTCGAATTATGATATTTCATCAGGTGATAAAGATTTAATAAAAAAAAGAGAAATTGTAATACCTGTAGATAATTTTGATTTCCAAAAGTGTCCTGACGCGATTAACTACTTGCTTAAGTTTAATAATTTATTACTTAATAACACATTTAAGAATTATAGATTTCTACCGATTTCAAAATTTAACGACTTTAACTTAACTGAAGATTATAAATTTATAAACCAATTTGTAGGATATTGGCAAAGCGTAAGCTTAATTGAAGAATCAAAAGAGTTTTTATTGAATGGGCTTTCAAAAGTAGATAAGGTTAATACCAATCTTTCTAAGCCTGAGATTAACGGATCTACAGCAGTTCACGTAAGAAGAGGTGATTATTTAAAAATGAGTGAAGCGCTATCAATAAATTACTTTGAAGATGCAATTAAAAAAGGGCGATCATCTATAGATAAATTTAAATTTGATATTTTCACTGATGATATGAATTGGGTACTCGAAAATGATATATTTAAAGATGCCGAGAATATATTTGAAGCAAATGACTCAATTGAAGGCACTCTAAATTCATTTGGCAAGCTTTTTACATATCAAAATTATATTATTAGCAACAGTACTTTTTCTATTATTCCAGCAATACTTTCTTCAGGTCCAGAAGGTAAAGTATTCGTACCAGATCCCTGGTTTCGAAATATGAATAGGGACTTCAAATATCCTAAAAACTGGGTAAGAATTAAAAATTTGGAGAATTGAATTTTTTTTGAAATATACTAATGTATATGAATGATCTTGTAAGTGTTATTATTCCATCATATGATAGATTTAGCTATCTTCTTCAAGCGGTCGACAGTGTAGTTAATCAAACATATGATGCTATAGAAATTATTATTGTCGATGACGGATCTCAGGATCCAAGGTATAAGACTCATAATTTTCCAAAAAATTGTAAAGTAATCCATATAGACAGAGAAAAAATCGAAGGAGGCCCTGGTTCGGTTAGAAATCATGGAACGGAAATATCCACTGGAAAGTGGATAGCTTTCCTCGACGATGATGATATTTGGTTACCAAAAAAACTAGAAATACAAATAGAAACAATGCAACATAATGAATTTCAGTTCTCCTCTACAGAGGGATACTTTGGAGAGGGAAGATATAACATAAATAACTCTTACCAACTTTACAATGATGAAAAGTTTTACAAAAAAATTAACAAAAAATTCAAAGGCACAAAAGATTATAAAAAACTATATCCACGTGTTTGGGACCTTGATTTCTTAAAAATTCACAATTGTATAATTACTTCTAGTGTAATTGTTGAAAGAGAACTTTTTAATTCTTTTGGTGGATTTAGGAACATTCCTGGGGCTGAAGATTATGACTGCTGGCTAGGACTTTTGACCAGAACTAATCTTATATATATTAATAAACCTCTTTTTTATTATGATGGAAAACATGGTGATGGTAGGAATTATTAGTTCACTAATAGTTTTTTAATTATTGATTCTAAGTTTTTAGGATTTTTTATTTTTTTAACAACAAATATTCTTTCTAAATTTTGATCTAATCTAATCAACATATGTTTTATGCTCTCGTCGTTAACTAAAAAATATATGTTGTTATTTTTTAACACTCTAATTAGAAACTTATCAGTTTCAAAAGATAGCATGTCTTTCTCAGAAAATATATTGATTAGTATTTTTTTTGATCTGTAATATTTTTTTTGGATTTTTTTGCTACTTTTAACATCTAAAATCCATATTAAATGTGCATAACTAATTGTATTTGTTGTAATTTTATTATAATTTTTAATCCACTCAGTTTTGAAATCAAAATTTCTGTTGTCTTCTAATAGATAAACTCTTTCCCCGGGATTTTGATTAACCGAAATTGAAGATATTTTTTTTGTTTTAGGTCTAAAGTTAAGATGTTTTGATTTATAAAATAATATTGTCAATACTGACTGATCTTGACGATGATTTGATCTATCACTCCCCTCAGGAGCTATACATTCTTCGATAGCTGAATATTTTTCCCAGTTTAAAATCAGTTCTAAGGCATTTAAGTTATTTGTATTTAAACCGATTAATCCACCTGTCAAATTTGGTAAATCTAATATATCTCTCCCAGGATTTAAGAAATCTAAAGTATCTTTATAACACCATTCTTTAACATTGCCAGCACTATTAGGTGAGTAGAAACCTCCAACAGACAATATGTATCGTAATTTAGTTAAAGAGTTTGATAACTTGTTTCCAGAATCGAGCCAGAGAACAAAGTTGTCAGAGTATTCTTTTATTACTTCACTTAGAATTGCGCTTTTCCATGCGTAAGCACCTAGTTTTTCATAGCTATCCCTGCGTGCAAAGAAATCAGGATAATTATCAAAGATAAATTTACGATATTCGACATTAAATTTATCATTCAATTCTTTGATTTGTTCTTGCTCCAGTCCAATGTCATAAACAATAATTTCTGAATTAGGTTCGTACTTTTTTATGGAGTTTAAGAGCTGAGTCAAACTATCAAAAAATTCTTTATCTGATGCAGTAACAATAACGTAATTGATACTTTCTAATTTTTTTTCTTTATTTTTAATAAAACATTTCAATAAAAATAAATAGTCAATAGTCAAATTTCGAAAGAATAAAATTCTTAACTTTAATTTTTTGATTTTTTGAGAATTTTTTAGAATATCAACTAATTTCATCGAATGCTTTCACGAAAACACTATCTATCTTTTTTTTATATAGAGTATAAGGTCGTGGCATATGAAAGTCTGAAAAATCTTCCTTCCCTGTAATATAATTTTTTACATCTTTGGTTAAAGTGTCTCTATTGAGTCTGTTGAAGTTATTTATATCATCGTTTAATATTTTTACTCTATTCTTATTCGCTTTAGAAAACATATCTAATTTTTCCCTTAAAATAACTTGATCATGGTACCAACCATTTTTGCGGGGTTTGTAATTTTTGGGATACCAATTATTTAAAGTTTTCCTAATATCTTCTTCGTTTTTAACTCCAAAAATCTCTCCCCATGTTGATCCAAGTGCAGCATTAAAGCATAGTGCAAGCATGTTTGGAGGGCATGCGTCTGGTCTGTAAACAACAAAGTTGTTATCTTTGACATCTTGAATATTTGATAAAAAATATTTAGCTGAAAGAGGAAGAATATCTATATCTGAAGTTAAACAAATGCTTTTTGGGAAAAGGATTGGTAACAGTAATCTAATATTCTGGGCTGTAAATACTGGATCTATTCCTTCAACATGAAAATTTATAATCCCCTCATGATTCTTAAATTTAATTTTTTTAGGACTTGTATATACCAGGATTGGTTCAATACCTATATTCTTCCACGCTTTCTTAACAATGGGCCAAAAGTCAATATAGCTTTTGTGTTTTGTTGAAGAAACAATTACTTTATCAATTTTCATTTAATAATCTTCTTTAAAATTAGAGTAACAACTTTCATTAATTTTCTAGAGTTGAATATAATAATTTTTATAATCCTTTTAATGTATTCATTAATCAAATATTTATATTTAATATAATATGTAAACAAAATTGGAGTGTTAAGAATTTTTGAATCTTGACTTGAAGGTGTTTGGTTGCTGCTAATTAAATCAGTCCAATAATTATTTTCTAAAAGTTGAAAATTATAATCTTCTTTTTTAAATTTTTCTTTAAATGTTTGAAGCAGTTCAAGGGTTATTTCTTGATAATCATTTACAAATAAAATTGGCAGGTTTTGTACGGAACTAAAAGTGTGATGATATCGAGTTATGGGGATTACATTTAGATAGAGGGATTCCCATATTCTATGAGTATCAATTCCATTACCAAATGGGGCTAAACAAAAATCAGAAGAATAAAGTTCTGAGTAGTAATTATTTTTTGTTAAATTATTTTCTTGTAGGTAAGCCCATTGTTTATCCTTAAACATTTCATATAAATCCTTCCTCTCCTTATGGTTTGTATTTTTACTAAAATTGACATATAAAAAAATATCTTTTTTATGACTTAAACTAAGTGTTGATTTTTCAAAATCATACTCCACTAGATTTTTTGGAGAATAGTTGTTTGAGAGTCCCAGAGGTATTGGTTTCAGATTTGTAGATTTATGATCTACATTTATTGAGTACCATTTACTAATACATCTGGGTCTTGACACATAAACCTTTTTTGTAACTGCTAAATCGGTCTGATTTGTGATCAGTGTAATATTGTAATCACTAGGTACCTTTTTTAAAATCCTAAATAGATTGTCTAAAAGATGCGAGTTTGTAAAAATAGTAATATTTTTATATACTTCAAATGAATCTAGCTTGTAAAAAACTTGACTAGAGTTCTCATAAATAATCGAATGGTTTTCAATATGAAGTTCTGCAAATTGATCTGGGGTAACAACTTCAGAAAAGACGACATCGCATTGACGGGCAATTTTAAAACTTGATATATAATCATATTTCATAAATTACTCTTCTTTTCTGATGATTTTAATAAAGATTTTAAAACTATAAATAAAAGCTGAAATGGATATTGAACATTAAAAAAAACACCGAAAGTAATACTTTTATACAAGTCGAGAATCGTGTTCATTTTTCTACTACTTTGGAGGTGATAGCTTCCATGAAAAAGATTCCTGTATATATCTTGATAGAAAATAGATTTAGTATTTACAATCCCTTTAAGCGACCAGGGTTTAAATTTACCTACATAATGAATAAATTTAATTTCATCGAGCTCTTCAATACTCTCGTGCGTAACTTTCTCAAATGGAATCATTCCTAGCGTGTAGTTCATGTATGAACTTAGTTCAATATAACTTCCATCAAAGTAAAGGTTAAGAATGTCTTGGTCCCAAAATAATATGTTTTTTTTAGTATTCTCAGCTAGTGTTACAAGTTTTTTTTCCATTTCATTTTCGTGCCATTTTTTTAAATTAATGAGCATTACTCCAGCATTAAAATATTTTCCTGAACTTAAATGAAGGTCTTCTCTAATCGATTGGGACTCCGAAACTGCTGCAATTAGATTATTAGTTTTATTAAGTTTTTCAATTTCTTTTTTTATTTCAGATATTGGATCGTTTATACAGACAATATCACTATCTAAATAAAGTAGATTTTCAATTTTTGAGTCAATAAACTCTTCAATGAAAAATCGGTAGTAAGTAGCTTCCGACACATGCGTACCTGCAATGTTAGGAAAGCTAAATTTTGTATTTTTAAATTTATGAATGTACAATTTTGATAAGTTTTTATGATTGTTAATTTTATTTTTAATGTCTATGAAGGTATCTGGATTTTTATGGATAATGTAGATTTCAATTTGTTCGGAAACATTTTCTAATAATGAAAATATTGATACTGCTGCCTGTTTATTGTAATTTTCATCGAAGCAATAGAGTATATTTAACATTCAATTACAACCTTAATATTCATCTTATGGTTTGAGAATATTAAATAATTCATTGTCGCTATTTTCAAAATCATAAATCATTGAGACAGCCCAC
>Ga0315315_10005608_pt1 | contig 11593 bp, 14 predicted proteins | sample M140m3416metaG_FD_203699 | JGI IMG/M metagenome (GOLD analysis project Ga0315315, IMG submission 203699) | Ammonia-oxidizing marine archaeal communities from Monterey Bay, California, United States - M1 40m 3416 | ecosystem: Environmental > Aquatic > Marine > Intertidal zone | place: USA... | reverse complement strand
ATTTTCTCGAATAAACTTTCTAGCTGCTTTGTGTGTATCTACATTTCTATCTAACATTTCAAGTTGATCGTGAAGTTTAGTCAATCCTTTAGAAAGTTCTTTTTGTTGTTCATTTTTCTCATTGATAGTTTCAGATTTAAATGTTTCATCTATGTGTTGTTTACAAGTTGGACAATCATCATTATCTTTTAGAAAAAATATCATCTTTCTATTTCTATCAAACTTATCATTCAGAGTTACACTTATATCTTTGAGTTTACTTCTTCTCTCCTTGTTCTGTTCCTCACCAATCAAATCATCTGCTAGTAATTTACTATCACTTTCAAGACTTACAATCTCTTCTGTCTTTTCTTTGATATGATATTTATTTACTCTAAAAGAACTTTCTTTTTCTTTAATAATATCATCTTTGTTTTTCTGTATATCATCAATATAGTTTTCTTGTAAGTTTATCTTTTCAGATATCAAGTTATATTCATAATCAACTTCTCGTAACTCATCTACAATACCTTTGAGTTTTTGTTTGAGTAATATATTCATCACAGAAAATATCTGTATATCTAGTATCTCTTCTACGACTTCTCTTCTATGTCTAGCACTTAGTTGCATAAAAGGTACAAATGTTGAACTACCTAATATTACAACTTGTGTAAAAGAACGATAGTTGAGTTTGAGTATTTGTTGTTCAAGTATTTTCTGATAATCTCTGACATTGGCTTCTAAACTCATCAGTTTACCATTTTGATATATCTCAAACTTATTTGGTTTGATACATCTGATAACTTTGTATTCTACTGTACCAATAGTAAACTCTACCTCTACAACAGTAGAACCATTATTAACAGAATTGACAAGTTGATTTTTACTGATTGTGCGAAAAGGTTTACCAAACAATCCAAAACAAAGTGCATCTAAGATTGTAGATTTACCAGCTCCATTCTCACCTATAATAAGTGTAGTTGGATTTTTATCTAGTTGTACTTCTATGAATTGGTTTCCAGTAGATAGAAAGTTTTTCCATCTTACATATTTAAAGTTTATCAAAGTTCCAAGTCCTGTGCTTCATGGTATAGTTTTGCAAGATTTTCTTTTAAAATATCTTTCTTGAGTGGTGTATCAGATTCATCTATATATCTTCCTAATAAAGTCATAGTATCTTCTGTATTTTCTACAATCTCATCTGATACTGAACTTGCATTGAGGTCTGTAAAATCTTCTATGATTTTTATTTCGTGACAATCAGCTCTGTATAATCTATCAGTAAATTTATCAAACTTATATAAATCATTTTTGTTAACAACGATTAGTTTGACATAATGATTTTTATATTTTGATACATCATGTTTATCATAATCTTCTTTTGTATCGTCATAGAATATTTTACTGAATATGGTGTATGGATTGATTATTCTAGTGAGTTGTTTAGTTTCTGTGTCATAGATATGAAAACCTTTTTGTTCATTGTAATCACTCCACATCATTTCGTAGGGTGTTCCTAGATAATATATCTGACCATCATCTGACTTCTTGTGAAAATGTCCACTAAAAACTGTATCAAATTTTTGAAATGTTCCTATTTCAAGTCCATGTTCAGATTTATGACCACTATGCATTTCAAATCCACTAATCTCAAAATGACCCATCATTGTATCTGATTTTGTTTCATCCATCATACCAAAAGAGTAAATCTCATTTTGTGCATTAATCCAAGGCATCATCAATATTTGTTTACCACCAAAGTCAACTTCTTGAGCTTCAGAATATAAATGTATATTATCGTGTCGATTACCAAGAAGTTCATTGACAGAATTTAAATCATTTGTATTTCTAAAATATATATCGTGATTACCAATTAATATATGCAGTTGTATCTCTAGTTGTATAAATGGTTGTATAAATCTTTCTCTAAAGTCTTTTAGAATACGATATGATGCATACTTACGTCTATCCATCAAATCACCTAAATGAATACAATGTTTTATATTATTCTGATGTAGGTATGGAAAAAATACACCCTCATAAAAGTTATAAAAGTATTCGTTAAAATTTAGATTATCGTTTCTTGCACCAAAATGTGTATCGGTTATTAATGCAATCTTCACTCATTAGACTCCATAAAATTTTCTAGTCCCTCAGCCTTACTTGATTGTTCTTTTTTCTTTGGTTTATAAACTGCTTCATCTGGTAACATATTCATTGCATCAAACCCACCAATAGAATATGCTGTGTCGTCACCTTCCATTGTTGTAAAAGGTATATACTCTTGCTTCTCAATCATTCTATGTTTAACATGGGTTTGTTTTTTTTCTTTTTGTATTCTACGAATAAATGCATAGTATATTATTTGTGTAAAATATGCAAAAGGATTCTTTGATTTCTCTGGATTAAAATTATGTATGTATTGTAAACAGTTTTCTATACCATCTGATATCATTTCTTGTCTATATGTATAATTAATAAAGTTAGGTCTATATGATAAACCATTTGCAATCTTTAAAAAACACTCACCTATATAATCACTTATTCGTGGAGTTTCATCTCCAGCTTCCTCTGCATCTTTGCATTGTTCTTTCCAATCTTTCATTGCTTGAAGAAACTTTGCATTATCAACGTAATGGACACCCTTTTTTCTTGCCATAAATTACTCCTTATTAATATATGGTTATCTTAGGATAATACACTAAATCTAGTGTGTTGTCAAGGAAAAAGTTTAGTATTGACAAAATAAATTTATATGTGTATAATACATATGTTATGTATCAATTAGTGTATAGTTACTTTTGATAAATCTACTTCTTCTTCCTGTTCTTTTTCTATCTCTTTGAGCTCTTCTTCTTTAGGGTTTTGAATAGGAAGTTTATTCAGTTCTCTTAAAACATATTCATAATATTTACTTAATCCAATAGATGCTGGTGTAGACACAACAACAGAATTTTTCTCTATTGTGAAATTTTTCTCATCACTAAAAGGTTGCAACCATCTAACTAATGATAAGTGTTCAGATATACCACCTCGTGTTATCTTATTGACACTTTCCATTTTTAAAGGTGATTGTACTGTAATCTCGGAGTCTGTTTTTTGTACAACTCTACAAATTATATTTTCACCATTTGATAATTTTACTATTGCATAATCGGTCATAGTTTTACCTTATCTATTTTGTAGTTAAAATTTTCTTCATTGTATATATTTATTCTTTCATAAAAGTGCGATAATGTAAAGTTAGACCAACTTCCATAAGAAATATCATCTGATATATCATATAAAGTTGTTTTAGTTTTATTTTCAGAAGTTCTTAATCCACGACCTATACTTTGTAAAACTCGTATTCTAGATTTACTTGGACTTGAAAATACTATATTGTGTAGATTTTTGATATTGATACCTGTACTAAATGTACCATAAGATGCAATAATAATCGCATCTTTTTCTTTCTCTGTTATAGCTCGTATATCTTCTCTTGTCTTGGTATCTGTTCCACCATAAACAAAGAATACTTTTCTATCAAAGTCTTTCATCATAGAGTGTAAAACCATACCATGTTTTTCTACTAACTGAAATAATACTAAAGTATTACCAGAAAGTTTATCGCAAAGATTGCAAATAAAATTATTGCGATTAGACTGTAAGACCAAATAGTCGATTTCTTCTGCATAAGAAGCTCCTTTCAATTGTTTTCCATTTTCTTCTGGGTGTTTTAATACTATACATTTTATGTTTAGATTTGCAAGAGTTTTCTTTTCCATCAAATCTTTTGTTGATGTTACTTTATTGACTGAACCAAATAAACCCTCTAATACTAATCTATGTGTAAGTGTTCCATCAAGTGTCCCTGTAAGACCAAATCTATATTTACAATCTTCTAGTTTTGTTAATATACTAGTAAGTGATTTAGATTTAAATAGGTGGGCTTCATCTCCTATGACACAACCAAAATCTTTGAAATAACTTTTAGGAAATTTGTATAAAGATTGCCAAGTGGATATGATTATAGGTTTGTCTGTAACTTTTTCATGACCAGAATATATTCTGTGTAGATGTTCATCACTCCAACCATAATCTACAAAATCAGAATACATTTGTTCTACCAGAGATGTAGTCGGTACAAGTATGAGTATCTTTTTATCTTTGAGTAATAGATTATAAAATCTAATAAGTGAATATATTATTAATGACTTACCACTAGCAGTAGGGCTAATAAGAAGACAGCGATGTTTTCGTAATGCGTGGAATACTGCATCAATTTGATAATCTCTAATTTCAAGTTCTTTTCCTTTCGATTTTGGACGTAAAGATGAGATGAATCTTCTAACATCCTCACGAACAATATTCCTGTCATTTTCAATCTCCTCATCTATATGTATGTTTATATTGTTTTTACTTGCGTAGTCTTTTATATATGATAACAGACCCAGATATATTTTACCTGTCTGTCGTGAAAATAACCTAATTTTTCCATCCCATATACGTTTTTTGTATGCAGGCATAAACTTAGCGCCAGGTACTTCAAACGTAAAGTAATCTGATAACTCTTGACTTAATCCAGAGTCAACATCTAGTTTGAGATAAACTTCATTATGTTTAGATAGTTGCATTTTGTAATGTGTTAGGTTCACCATATTCACCACGAACTATTACGTTCCACGCAATACTAATTCTTTCGTCTTTTGTTTCTGGCACCCAATGTTGTAACCAAGATGGGAATACTATACCATATCCTGTTTCTGAATTGAATTGTCCTACATCTGAGTTTAAAAAATTATACCCACTTTTTCTTGGTTTTAAAATATTTGCTTGTGGTCTTGGGTCAAAAAACTGTATTGGTGATGTATCTGGTGATGTTTTAAGATAAAATACACCAGATAAAAAATTATTTGAGTGTGTATGTGGTGGATGAGCTCTTTGTGATTGTGGTCTAAGTATATTAGCCCACATATTTGTTATTTGTATATCACCCATATATTCTTGATCTTTTAAAATATATTTACTTGCATCTATAATACTACTAGTTAAACTACTAAAAATATTTAATTTATGTATTTCATCTTGAGTTTGACTACCAGTTCTTATAACTGTTTGACCATTATGTTCTGATCGACTATTATTTTCTATGTGTTCTATCATTTTTTCTAGTTCATTTTCCTCAAACTCGTGTTTAAATCTATATAAACAAGTTGGAAAAAAATCAGTTCTTTCTATATTAACCATGTTACTATACTATACCTTGTTCCTTCTGTTATAAGATTAACTTCGTGTGGAAACATAAAGTTAGAAGGGAATATTATTGCAGACCCTTTTTTTGTATTATATGTTGTATTTGATATTTTTAGTTGTCCACCTTTATAATTATCATTTAAAAATAATAGTGATGATACTTGTGGATATCCATATTCCTGTCCATGTGAATGATGTATATTGTCAACGTGCCTTGACATAAATCCACCATAAGAATATTTGTTGAGTCTAAAATCAGTATGTCGTTGACAGACAAAATCTGGGTGTTTTTCTTGATATCTCCGAATGACCTCTTGGAAACTTTTCCTTATATCATCATAAAATTTTTCACCCTTAACAAACCAACCATCATCCATTTTTACTCGTTCTTTACTCCTGTCAGACTTACCAGAGGTGGTTGAGTAAGTAGAGGGTTGTAGAGGTTTCTGGTTTTGCGAGTAATTTATTATTTCATCACAGATATTATGTGAAACAATATTTTGATAATATCCTATCCACTTTCTCATATCATTCCTGCTTCAAACTGTTTCCAACTAATCGCATTTTTTATATCCCAACCACGATTCTGTATAGAACGTAAAACACCATCAATATATTTGATAACTGTTTCTAGGTATGCGATTTTATGTTCTGATTTGAGTATATCCGTATCTGACTCGATATAGATATGTAAATCTGTTTTAAGAACTTTTAGATCAAATGGTCGAGTGATATAAACTTTTGCATCAGCTTTACCACCATAATACTCCCACTTTTTTCTATACAAAATTTTATAATCACCTTTTGCCTTATAAAGTAAAAAGTCAAAGTTTGTTTTATGGTCAAGATACTTTGCATAAAGTTCTTGATTTTTATACGACTCTGTATCAAGTCGTTCATCATTTATCTTCAAGTCTTTTTCAACTTGTAGTTTCAATTCATCTAGTGTCATAATAACTCCATTTTATAATTCTAACTTTTCTCCCTCAAACTGTTCTGTATCAGATTTTTCTTCATATTTTTTATATCTATTAGTTACTTTATCTGGTACTTCAACACAAGCACTCCACCCATCTCTATATGTAGGATTTGTGATTATTGCTTCTCGCACTCTAGTTGTGTATTCTTCACATATTTCTAAAGTATCAAAGGGAAATGTTGGTTGAGGAAAATTTAACCAAGCTTGTGCAGGGCCTAATTGCCATAAAATTACTATTACTGGTATCCACATTATTCTTCTCCATTCTATAATGTCACTATTTCATATATCTTATAATCAAAGGTTACACTTGCAGTTAAATATGTAACATCAGTTGCATTTTGGTCATAAGTTAATGAACTGAGTGATGCTGGGTAGACATCTTGAAATCTAACCTCTACTATAGGATTGTTTTTATTTGTAAGTATTGTCAGAGTCGCATCACCAAACATAGGTCTTACTGGTGTTGGTGGTTGCACATCACCAATATCTCGACTTGTGCCTTGTGTTATAGATGGTGTTTTTGATACTGTAGACCTAAAATCTGCAAACTGTGCTCGACTTTTTGGAAATGCAATGCCTACCATCCAATTATGCAGTTCTTTATAGTTCTCTAAAAACTCATCTACGATAAATGTTATCTCTAAATTTTCGTAAGTTAGTTTTTCACCCATCATTGGTATATCTTTAAAGGGTGTTGGAAATACTGCATCTACCATAGTAATGCCAGGTAAATTTGCAGCTGTAGTAAAAAACTCAACTTTAGGTAACTGTGCAATACCAAACTTAAACTGTGTTGGACTTGCATAGTCTAATTGTGTCGGTTGTCTTGTGATTGAACTCATACTATTATTTATAACAAAAAAAAGAGGGATAAAAATCCCTCTTTCATTTAGCAATTATAAAATTTTATGCAATTCTTATTACTGCTAATGGAAATTCTGGGTTGTTTGTCTTTCTTACAGAAATCTTTAATCCAGAGGACTTTTGTACCTCACTTAATGCAGGCCCAGTCCAACCTTTTGATGGCATTTCAGAGGCTTTTATTAACTTATATCCTCCAACTTCAATTGAATCTAGTTCCCATTTATCTCTTGTAGAACCGATACCAAAATCTGACATCATCTTTAAAGTTTCTGGTAACAACTTAGCACCATCATAATTTTCATTCTGTAACATAATATATATTCTCCATTAAGGTTGTTTAATTATGTTTTAAATATAACATAATTAGTTTATATTGTCAAGTAAAAAAGAAAAAAAAAGAATATAAAAAGAAAAAAAAAGAGGGGTAAAAACCCCTCTTTAGTTTATAGTCAAGTTTCTTATTATTACATAAGGTTTGTAACTTTAACTCTTCTGTAGTACTTATTAGTATTTGCAGTAATTGAGATTGCTCCCTCTGCACTAGCAGCAACTGTTCCTGTGTGGAATGGGTTAGCTGCGATACCATATCTTGTCTTAAATCCAATCTTTGGTTGGAAAGTGTGTTCACCAACTGCACGAACCATTTGTAATGGAACGTATGGGCAGTAGAACATACCAGCATCATATGGTGATGTACCTTTATATCCTACAACATAGTACTGACTTGCAGCCACGTTTGCAGCATATGGGTCGATATAAACTTTATATCTTCCGTTTAATACACCAGCAAAAGTAGTTGTTGTGTCGTCTACGTTAAGATTATTTGCAAGAGCAGGTGTGTAATCTAATACACCAGCCATTTGTAATGCAGATGCAACATCAGCAGAACAAATCACCATATTACCCTTACCTCTACGAGTTTGTTGACCGATTGCGTTAGCATCTCTCTCTAATGAGAACATTAGTCCTTTGAATTTCTCAACTGACCATCTTCCGTTTGAGTCTGTATCTAAGTCAAAAATACCAGCAGTTGTAGTATTTACTGATGCGCCTTTTACAGCAGATACATAGATGTTTCTTACAACTTCTCTGTTTATTTCTGCGAGTATTTCAGCAGATAGAATATTTGCAAGTTCTGTTTCTGCATCTAGACCATGTATTGCTTTAAGGTCTTGTGCAAGTTCCATTGAATATTCTGCCTTCAATGCACGAGTTACAGCAGTAACAGTATGTTTCTCAATTGAGAACGCCATCTCTGCGAATACGTTAGTTGATGTATTATCACCTAATGCTTCACCCTGTGCAGCTGTCATACCTGTTGCAGTTTCGTAAGTTCCAGCAGATGGACTATCGTTTAATACAGCAGGGTTAGTTGCAGTATCAGTAATATCTCCACCACCAGTTGTACTAGCTTTGTTCTGGTTTGTGAAATCTTGTTGTGCTTCGTCAGCAAGTGCTTCCTTACCAGTTTGTGAACTGAACCTTGAACGCATTGCAAAGATAAGACCAGTTGGGCCTGTCATAGGTTGAACACCACAAATATCATATGCGATTAGGTTTGGCATAGAACGTCTGACAAGTGAGATTAAAATTGGATCCCAATTATCTATTGCTGTTCCTGTTGAGTTGATTGGTGCGGCCTCTGAGAGAAACGCTCTATCTTCTCTTAGTGCCTTTTCTTGATTTTCAAGAATTAAAGTAGTTACTGCCCTTTTATATGTATCCTCGATTTTTGGTAAATCTGGATGTGCAAGGACTGGCGACCACTTCTCTTGTAGATGTTCTGTTTGAAACATTAGTCTCTCCTTCTATATTTTATCTACTATTTATAATTTTTTTGTCTTGCACTACTTGTCTAACTTACCAATGGCTTTCATATAAGATGCCATTGAACCAGTTGTGTCAATGTCCTGTGCAGTACCAGTTTCCACATCATTAACAGTTTTAGTCTCTACTGGTTTAGTTTTTGGAAAATAAGACTCTTTCAAAGTATCTAACTTTTCTTTGAATGAATCTTCATCTGTAAACTCCACATCTTCTGTTAAAGACTTAAACTTTTCAATTTCTGTGTCAGTCAAATCTGTAGTTGTTTCAGATATGACTTGCTCCTTAACTAAAGTTGAGTTTGAGTTTTTAAGGTCTATCACTTTTCCCATTTCCTCATTTAACTTCTTCTCTAGTTCAGTAATCTTGTCTGATTGAGCTTCTAATACATCATATTTCTCATCTGGAATATCCACATAATGATCTTCAAATAGTGTCTTCAACCCAGAAATGAAATCTTCTGCAATCTCTCCTTTAAGTCCTCTTTCGATTGCGAGCTCATTTTCCTTCATCCATTCTTCAACCACATAGTTAAGGTAAGTATCAACTTTTTCACTTAACTCTTCTTTGGTTGTTTTTATAGACTCATCTAATTCTGATTTATATTCGTCCTCTAGTCTTGAAACTTCGTCACGAATTTTTGATTTTACTGCAGCTTCAAATACTGTTGCAGCTTTTCTCTTAAACTCTTCTGATAAGTCACCTTCGTTACTCATCAATGCATCAACGTGCTCAGAAACATCTACTTCTTTAATTCTTCTCTCGACTGCTTCTTTCTTCATTTCGTCTTCTTCATCCTCGTCATCACCATTCTCATGGTCACCTTGAGCCATGTATGTAGCATAAAGTTTCATCTTTTCAGTAGCGTTCATAGTTTTCATGGCTTTCAACATCATCTCTTGTGCTTCTTTACCATTTTTTGGTTTTTTCTCTTCATGATGTGCTTCTGATACCATAATCTTCATATCTTCTGCCATGACTTTTTCTTCGATACCATGTTTGAATTGAACGTCATACCATTCTACATATCCATCATCAGTTGGTAATGCGTGTGAACCATGAATTGGTTTACCTTTACCCCACTCTGGATGTTCAACAACTGTTGCACAATCGTGATCTTTTGAGTGACATAATGCACGAATCTCTTCGTCTGAATAACCTTCTGCAGCAAGTGATTTATTTTGTCCAGCATCTTTTGCTTTACTCATTTTATTTGGTTTACCTTCACCTTTTTGTTGAGGGTCACCAGAGACTTCCTTTGCGGCACCAGCAACTTTCTTTGCAGGGGCATCTCCTTGTGTTGGTGATACTACTGCTTTACCTGTGTCTTGCATCTCACCATTTTTTTGTTTTTTCATTGGTTCTGCTGGGACAGCAGATTTCTTAGGAGCATCATGCATACCTTCTTCTAATTCGGCCATAACTTCTGCTTCTAATTCCTCAATGGTTTTATCTAATTCTGTATCCGCCATGGGGGGTTCTCCTTGTATATTTCTTTAACTCTATTTATAAATTATAACATTTTGAGATACTTCGCAAACTCCAAAGCGTTCTCATTTGCTTCTCTTTTCCGAACTCTCTCGTCTATTCTTCTCTTCATTCTCTGTAACTCAGACTCAATGAGAGAACCATTATCCCAAACCCACTCTTTTCCTTCCATAATACCTTCGACAAATGCATTAGGAGCAGAAGGGTCTGCAACTATATCAGCTGCAGTTGCGAGATAAAAATCTTTTTTAACGTAGTTTGCACCATTTTTTGGTTCTAAACTACCCATACCTCTTGATGAAACACCGAGAGTTGCACCCTCGTCCATCAAAGTTTTAACTATTTTACCATTTGGAGTGTCCATTATTTTTGCTTCACCTATGATATTTTTACCATTTGGTTCTAATTTGGTAATCATATGTGACACTTTATCTAAATTTACAGTTGGCCCTTCTGGATGACCAAGTTCTCCAAATGCTCTTTTTTTACCAACATATTCTTCATTATATCTTTTAACTTCTTTATCAAGAACGTCCATAGGATATACACGACCATTTCTGTTCTTTATGTCAGCTTGCATAAAGATACCTTTTATCTTGTAATCTTTTTTTCCATTCTCTTTTTCTTCTTTAATAAATTCAACGTCTTGTAACTGTTCTGAAATAAGTTTCATAGTTCTACCCTTATGATGCTACTGGATTACCTTGTGACACTTCTTCTACATGAACTGCACCATCACTTCCAGCAGTTTCATTGATTACTGAAATAAAGTATGATGTGTTTGTAAAGTCATAAAATACTGCATCACCAGCATTATTTGAGTCACTATCTGTTCCGTCTAATACAAGAAAATCTCCAGCATTAGAACTTGAAGTATCTGTTCCGTCTAATACTACACGACCTTCTCCACTACCTACCAGAAAACCCTCTGGATATGCAACTATTGTTGAGTTTGCTCTTAAATACATTCCGTTTGTTGAGGTTACTGTAGTTCGGTCAGAAGTAATAGTTATTTTTATAAAGACATCTTGTCCACCAAACTCACTTACTCTAAAGGCAGACCCTCTTGATAATTTTCCTAATTCCAAACCAGCTGCAGTATCAGCTGCAGTATCAGATGTCGTAATAGTTCCACAGAATCTTTCTAATTTTAAACTCATATCTCTGTCCTTAAATTGTTAACATTTCTTTCTCAAAATAACCCATAAGTTCTTTCTCTGG
>Ga0315315_10005607_pt1 | contig 11593 bp, 12 predicted proteins | sample M140m3416metaG_FD_203699 | JGI IMG/M metagenome (GOLD analysis project Ga0315315, IMG submission 203699) | Ammonia-oxidizing marine archaeal communities from Monterey Bay, California, United States - M1 40m 3416 | ecosystem: Environmental > Aquatic > Marine > Intertidal zone | place: USA... | reverse complement strand
AATTGTTAATGGTGATTGTTTAAAAGAAATAAAAAAAATTCCTGATAAGTCTTTTGATTTAGTTTTTGCTGACCCTCCTTACAATATGCAGATTGGTGAAAAATTAACTCGCCCTGATGCAAGCAAAGTGAATGGCGTTAATGATAAGTGGGATCAGTTTATTAGTTTCAAACATTATGATAAGTTCTGTATTGCTTGGCTCACTGAGTGTAAAAGAATTTTAAAAGACAATGGAAGTATCTGGGTAATAGGATCTTATCATAATATCTTTCGCTTAGGTTATCACTTACAAAATTTAGATTATTGGATACTTAATGATGTCATCTGGAGAAAGAATAATCCTATGCCAAATTTTAGAGGCACACGATTTACTAACGCTCATGAAACTCTTATATGGGCTTCAAAAAATAAGAAATCAAAATACACATTTAATTATCAATCTTTGAAATGCTTAAATGATGACTTGCAGATGAGATCTGATTGGATATTACCTATTTGCAACGGAAAAGAAAGACTTAAGAAAAATGGAAAAAAAATTCATTCTACACAAAAACCAGAGGCTCTTTTGCATAGGATTATTTTAGCAACTACAAACAAAGGTGATGCCATCTTTGATCCTTTTTTAGGCACTGGAACAACAGCAGTGGTTGCTAAAAAATTAGGGAGAAAGTATTTTGGAATAGAAAGAGATAAAAAGTATTATAAAGCTGCTAACGAAAGAGTAAATAAAACAAAAGCTATAGAGGAAAACTATTTAGATACAATTGAAAATAATAAATCCAAACCGAGAATACCTTTCGGTTCTCTTGTAGAATTAGGAATATTAAAACCTGGCACTACCCTATTTGATCCGAAGAAAAAGATTAATGCTAAAATTATGGCTGATGGGAGCATTAAATATAAAGAGTCTGAAGGTTCTATTCATAAAGTTGCAGCAACAATAATGGGCGCTGAAAGCTATAACGGTTGGACTTATTGGCATTGTAATATTAATGGATCCACTGTTGTAATTGATAGTTTAAGACAAAAATTTATTACCGAAACTAAAGCTTAATTCTTATAAACTTTACCTAAATATCTGTTTACAAAAAATTTACGTTTTACCAAAAACTTCAAAAGTAAATTTCTAATATTTTGCATAATTTTGCTTGAAAAGTGAAATACAAAAAAGTTAAAATTTGATCTACTTCTAATAATTTTTGCCCTTTTTGATCTAATTTCAAAATAATTATTTTCTTTATCAAGATTATCTTTTTTCAATAAATTAAATATTTCAAAAGCACTTTCTATAGACTGACCGGCACCTTGTGCGAGTGTTGGCAAAAACCCATTAAAGGCATCTCCAATATAAAATACCTTTTTATTAGAAGAAGGAATAATTTTTGGAGTAAAATATAAAGGCCATGTTTTTATTTCATTCTCAAATATATTCTTTAATTTTGGGTTTTGTTTTAAAACTATTTCTTGAACTAGCTGTTTGATATTATCAGGTTCATATTTTTTACATCTCATTATGCAAACCATATTGATTTCTTTTTTTTTATTTATTGGATATAGAACCATATGACTGTTGCTGCCAAGCATTAAACTTATATTTTCCTCGTTTATAACCAATTCAGATTTAGAATTTAATATTACTCTTGCTGCAATAGCTTTTTTAAATCTTGGCTCAATTTTTTTCATTTCAAAAAATGACCTCGTGTTTGAAAATATTCCATCTGCAGCTACAACAAAATCTACTAAATCATTTGTATTGTCATCAAATTTGATTAAAACTTTGTCTTTAAGTTCAGAGACTTCTTTTATTTTCTTTCCAAATCTTAAATGCTGTGTGTAAATATCTTCTTTCAAAAATTCAATTAAAGTAGATCTTTGAAGAGTTGTATATTTTGCTTCAGGGCTATTAAACTTAGATAAATTTAAATCACATATTTTTTCATTTTGAAAATTATAAAAATCTATTATTTTCGGATGAAAAATTTTGTCGCTGCTAATTTTATTAAAACTTATTTGATTTAAAATTTTTATACTGTTAGTTGCTAATTGAATACCGTAACCCTCTTCAAGAGACAAACTTTCTTCTCTTTCATAAACCATAAATTCATGATCCGTATATTTTTTAATTAAGTTTGCTAAAGTTAATCCTGCTATGCCAGCACCAATTATTGCAATTTTCTTTTTCATTAGAATAAAGTTGAAACTTGATTAAATATCCTTTTAGTAAAACTAGGAATAAATTCTTTATTATTATTTAAAGAGTACCAGTTATATGATTTTGGAATCTTACTAGAAAATTTATAATATAAATTAATATTTAGACTTAAATTTGAAATAGAATTTTTATAATTTTTTAAAAATTTCCAATCTTTATTTACTGAATTATTTTTCATTTCTTTTATTAATGGTAAATTAAAATTTTTGAGAAATTTTATCTCATTATCTTTTGTCAAAGCTATTTGTTTTTTTTTACTCACATAACAGAAAATATTATAATTCATAACTTTTATTTTTTTTCTTTTATTGGTTTTAATTTTATTTGACGATTTTAAATACCTACAACTTTTATTCAAACAACATTGACTACATTTTGGGTCTTTTGGCTTGCAAATTAAAGCTCCAAATTCCATTAATGCTTCAACAAAGTCGGAGTTTCTGTTTGTAATGAAAAGATTTTTTTTGTTAGAATCAATTAACCTTTCATAATTTACCTTCGACTCTTTTTTATTTAGATATCTTGCAAATATTCTTTTTACATTACCGTCTAAAGCTATTGTTGGATAATTATGAATGAAGCCCATTAACGCGTTAGCAGTATAATCTCCAACTCCTGGTAATTTTTTTATTTCTTTTAAAGTATTTGGAAACTTATTATTGTGTTCTCTTACTAACAATTTAGCTGAAGCCAGCAAATTTCTAGCCCTTCTGTAGTAACCCAAGCCTTCCCACATTTTAAGAATTTGAGTTTCATTTGCTTTTGATAATGACTCAAGTGTCTTATATTTTTTTGTAAATTTTTTAAAATAAGGAATGACTGTTTTTACCTGTGTTTGTTGAAGCATAAATTCACTTAATAGTCTGTAATAAAGCTTTTTTGGTGACTTTTTGCTAACACGCCAAGGCAAATTGCGCTTGCTATTATCATACCAAGCTAGAATTTTTTTTGATAAAGTTGGACTTAAATGCATAATAAAAATAATAGTAAAACTCAAACGTTCATACAAGGACTACGACCTTTTTCAAGTTCGATTCCTAAAACACTTAAAAAACATATCAGAAAAGGTGGGTATAATTATTCTAATATAGTCGACAATTGGACAAAAATAGTGAGCAAGAAAATATCAGACGCAAGTTACCCTATTACAGTAAAAATGGGCAAAGACATGAAAGACGGCAATTTAATTTTAAATGTAATTCACGGAAAGGAAATAGATGTAGAGTATGGAAAAAAAGAAATTATTGATAAAATTAATAGTTTTTTCGGTTATAATTGCATTAGCCATGTCACATTGAAAATTGTACAAAATCAAATTAAAAATAACGAGAAAGTTTTTCCAAAAATTAAAAACTTATCTAAAATTGAAAAAAAAATGAAAGAAATAAATAACATAGGACTAAAAAATTCACTAAATAATTTTTTAAAGGCATTTAATGAGAGAAACAAATAAATTTATACAAGTAATTTTTTTCCTTTTTTTTACTTTTACCTTTCATGCAGAAAGCAAAATATTAAGCATCGGGAGTTCAAATGCTAAAGTTACTATTAAAGTTTTTTCTTCACTAACTTGTCCTCATTGTGCAAACTTTCATAATTCAATTTTTAATAATTTGAAAAAAGACTTTATTGACAAAGGTTTAGTAAAATTCGAGCATCATGCTTTTCCGTTAGATTTGGCAGCACTGAATGCTGAAGTGATTATAAGATGTCAGAATGATAATGATAAAAAATTTAGATTGCTAGAAGAGATTTACATAAAACAAAAAATTTGGGCGGTAGGATCAGACATAAATAAAATAAATCATTTGATAAAAAAAATTGGTAGAGATTTTGATTTAACAGAAGACAGAATGGATAAATGTTTGAAAGATAACAAAGTCCAAGACGAGATACTTAATGAAAGAATAGATGCTCAAAAAAAATATAAGATTGATTCAACACCTACGATAATGATAAATGAAAAAAAATATACTAGCAAAATTGATTATAAATCTTTTAAAAAAATAATAGAAAAAAATTTATAAATGAATTTCAAACAACTTGATATAATAGGTTTTAAATCGTTCTCTGAAAAAACTACTTTTTTGATTGAAAATGGATTAACTGGAATAGTTGGACCTAATGGCTGTGGCAAGTCAAATATTGTAGAGTCTTTAAGGTGGTGCATGGGAGAAAATTCTGCAAAAAGCATGAGAGGAACTGGAATGGAAGATGTTATTTTTTCTGGAACCTCAAATAAACCTTCCAAAAATATTTCAGAAGTTGTTTTGCTTTTAGATAATCAAAATAAAGAAGGCCCCGTGCAGTTTAAAGAATTTGACGAAATATCTGTTAAAAGAAAAATTGAAAAAGATAAAGGATCTAAATATTATATTAATGACAAAGAGGTCAGAGCTAGAGATGTCCAAACCTTGTTCGCGGATCTTTCAACTGGGGCTCACTCCCCATCACTAATAAGTCAAGGAAAAATCGGACAATTAGTAACTGCTAAACCAATAGAAAGAAAATCTATACTAGAAGAGGCAGCTGGTATTTCTGGAATTCATGCAAGAAGACAGGAGGCTGAAACAAGATTGAATGCAGCCGAGAATAATTTGAAAAGAGCGGATGAATTGAAGAAACAGCAACAGAAACAGTTAGATAATTTAAAGAAGCAAGCTGAAGAAGCTACAAGATATAAAGAAATTTCAAATGAAATTAAAAAAGTTGAAGCTGGATTATATTATTTAAAAATCAGAGAAATAGAGAAAGATAAAAAAACAATTATTGAAAAACTAAATGAGCTTGATGATGAAATAAGTGCTGTAAATATAGATTTGAATCATAACAACACACTTCTTGATGAAGAAAATAAAAAACTTTCTCCCCTAAGGGATAAAAGAATGGAGAGTGCCGCTAGTCTTCAAAAGCTTAATTTGGATATTTCTAACCTCATTGAAGAAGAGTCCAGGGTAAAATCACTACAAGAGAAACTGGAAAAATCAATAAAAACAATTTCGTCAGATTTAGAAAGAGAGAAAAGTATTACTTTAGATTCAGATTTAAATGAAAAAAGGATATCTAAAGAAAAAGACGAGCTTTTAAAAACAGAAAATGAATTACTTGAGGTTGAGTCAAATTCATCTAAGGAATTAAAAGATTCTAAGCTTCAATTAGATTTTTTACAAAACAAGTTAGATTCAATATTAGATCAAATTGAGAGAGATATTGATAAGGATAAAAAACTTTCAAAAGAAACATTTAGAGAATTAAAACAATTAGTTAAAAATATTACCACCTCCCAAGAAGAGTATGCAATAAAATTTGGAAAAGATAAATCGATACAAAGTGATTCGATTAAGAGAAAGGAGAGAATAAAAAATATAGATATAGAATTAGAAAATTGGAGAAACTTAAGATCAAATTCAGAAAGGATGCTGACAGAATTAGCAGATCGTAAAGATAAAATATTAGCGGAAATAGCTGAAAACCAAAAAAACCCTGAACGTATAGCAACATCAAAAGGTCAAAATCTTCAAAATTTAGAAAATACAAAAAAAAGAAATGAAGAAATTGAAAATGAATTAATAGAGTCTGAAAAAAAATATAACTCTATAAATCAAAACTTAAAAGAGATTCAAATTAAGTTATCTGAATTAAAAGAAAACAAAGCTAGAAATGAAGCCACAATAGATGGAATAGAAAATAGAAAAAAAGATTTATTATTTTCAATTAGAAATGAATTAAATATAAATAATGAAGAATCTATTCTTTCTCAATCAGATTTAAACAATGTGCCCCCTGAAGATTTGCCATCTTTAGAAGAACAGTCAAAAAAAGTTGAAAAAATTAAAAAACAAAGGGAGTCTCTTGGTTCAGTGAACCTAAGGGCTGATGAAGAAACAAAAAAATATGAGTCAGAAATTAAAAAAATGGAAGATGATCGAGCTGATTTATACTCCGCAATAGTAAAGTTAAAAACAAGTATTGATGAATTAAATCAAAAAGGAAGGGAAAGATTACTTGATGCTTACACAAAAGTTAATAGAAAATTTAATGAAGTTTATACAAAGCTATTTAATGGAGGAACAGCAAAAATAGAGCTTGTGGACTCGGAGGATCCACTTGAAGCAGGTTTAGAAATGTTTGTTTCACCTCCTGGAAAAAGATTGCAGTCAATTACACTCTTGTCAGGTGGTGAACAGGCATTAACTGCTTTGTCTTTAGTTTTTGCAGTTTTCTTAGTTAACCCTTCTCCAATTTGTGTTTTAGATGAAGTCGATGCTCCATTAGATGATGCCAATGTTACAAGGTTTTGTGGGCTGTTAGATGAACTTGTTAAAATAACAAAAACAAAATTTATCATCATCACTCACCATGCTCTAACCATGTCTAGAATGCACAGGCTATACGGAGTTACAATGGCCGAGCAAGGTGTTAGCCAACTTGTTTCTGTGGACTTACAAAAGGCTGAAGAATTAGTAGCCTAGACTTTTAAATTAAAATGACTATTCCTGAAGATTTTAAAACTCGCCTAAAAATTGCAAAATCAAAGATTAAAAAACAAGTGCAGTTTGATAGTGAAAAAAAAGGCTCATTTATGGGTAGCGCTTTTAAATTAGGAACAGAACTAGTAGCCGCAGTAGCAGTTGGGACAATAATTGGGTTTATTTTAGATAGTTGGTTTGATACTAAACCTTGGTTAATAATAATTTTCTTTTTTATGGGTGCGGCAGCAGGAATATTGAACGTAATACGTACTGCCAACAGGATGCAAAAAGAAGACTGATATAAGGAATTTATGGCAAGTAATCCAATGCAACAATTTAGTGTTCATAAAATTGGACCTGAAATTAAAATTGCGGGACTAGATCTATCTTTTACAAACGCTAGCCTATTCATGGTTATAAGTGCATCAATTATAATATTATTTTTATTCATTGGCACTAAAGAGAAAAAGATCATTCCAGACAAGATTCAACTAATTGCTGAAATGTTTTACACCTTTGTTGCTAAAATGATAAGTGATACTGCGGGTTCTAAAGCTAAACCTTATTTTCCTTTTATATTTAGTTTATTTATGTTTGTTTTGTTTTGTAACATGGTAGGAATGCTGCCTTATTCATTTACAGTTACTAGTCATATTATTGTTACTTTAATTATGGCGCTATTTATTTTTATCGCAGTAACTATTATTGGATTTGCTAAACATGGTTTTAAATATTTAAGTATATTTGTACCAAGTGGAGTTCCAGCTGTATTATTACCTTTAATCACTATTATTGAGATTATTTCGTATTTGAGCAGACCAGTAAGTTTGTCTGTAAGATTATTTGCAAACATGATGGCGGGGCACACTATGTTAAAAGTTTTCGGTGGATTTGTCATAAGTTTAGGATTACTAGGTGGGTGGTTACCGCTTGGTTTTTCAATAGCATTAACAGGATTAGAAATATTAGTTGCGTTTCTACAAGCTTATGTTTTTGCAATATTAACCTGCATCTATTTGAATGATGCATTAAATTTACATCATTAATAAATAAAGGAGGAAAAATGGAGTTAGAAGCGGCAAAAATGATTGGAGCAGGTCTTGCTGCAATCGCATTAGCAGGAGCTGGTGTAGGTATCGGAATTATTTTCGGTAATTACCTTTCTGGTGCTATGAGAAATCCGTCAGCAGCTCAGAAACAATTCCCTAACTTGCTTTTAGGGTTTGCTTTAGCAGAGGCGACTGGACTTTTCGGTCTTGTAGTAGCTTTAATTATTTTATTTGCATTTTAAATAAATAATTATGAATAAATACTTTGGTTTTATTATAGCTTTAATAGCTACACAAAATAATTTGTTTGCAGCTGAGGCGGGTATGCCTCAGCTGGATCCAAAGTATTGGGCGTCTCAAGCTTTTTGGTTGATTTTAATTTTTACAATTTTATATATTTCTATAGCAAAATTTTATCTTCCGAAAATTAAAAATAATTTAGATACCCGTGAAAATAGAATTAAGGATGATTTAGAAGATGCTAATAAATTTAAAGAATTATCTGAATCAAAACTTAAAGAGTACGAAAAGATTTTAGATGATGCCAAAAAAGAAGTTATTAAAATTCACATAGAATCAAAAAATACTTTGGATAAAGACATTAAAACAAAGAAAGAAACTATTGAAAAAGAAATTGAAAAAGAAATTGTAAAAGCTCAAAAAGAAATGAGCGATCTAAAAAAAAACTCTTTAAAGGATGTTCAAAAAATATCAGAAAATATCGCTTCAAATATTATTGAGACAATTTCTGGTGATAAACTTAATGAAAGCAGTATTAAAGCAACGGTTGAAGATATTTCAAAAAAAAACTTAGGTAAATATTTATGATGATTGATGCAACTTTTTGGGTAATGATATCCTTTTTTGCTTTTATAGGATTACTAATATATTTTAAGATTCCTCATAAAATTAAAACTGCTTTAGATGAAAATATAAATAATATAAAAAACCAAATTGATGAAGCTGATAAACTCAAAGAGGATGCTAAAAATATCTTAACAGAACACGAAAAAAAAATCAGTAATTCCAAAACTGAAGTAAAAGAAATGATAAGTAAAGCAAATGAAGAAGCAGAAAAAAATGCGTTAAAATTAAATCAAGATTTTCATAATTTAATGGAGTCTAGAAAAAAGAACGCTGAAGAAAGAATAAAACAACTTAAAAATCAGGCTTTAAAAGATATTAAAAATGCCTCAGTAAAAGTAGCTATAGACTCAGTCGAAAAACTCATAAAAAACTCATTGGATAAAAGCAAATTAGATAAAATTTACAGCTCTAGTCTTGAGGAAACAAAATTAGCACTTAAGAAAAAATCTAGTTAGAATAGCCATAAAAATATGGCAAAAAAAACAACTGTTATTGGTTCAGGTTTCGGAGGTTTAGCTGCTGCTCTTAGATTAAAAGCTAAAGGGCATAAAGTAACATTAGTTGAAAAACACTCTGATCTTGGTGGTCGAGCTAGAGTTTTTAAAAAAGATCAGTTTATATATGATGGTGGTCCAACAGTAATTACTGCCCCGTATCTATTTGAAGAATTATTCTCATTATTTAATAAACAAATTTCTGACTATGTTGAAATAGTGCCTTTAGATTTGTGGTATCGATTTGTATTTAGTAATGGAGACACATTCGACTACAATGGTGATGATAGGTCTATGGAAGAGCAAGTTAAAAAGTTTAACTCTTCTGATTATAATGGATATAAAAATTTAGTAAATTTTACTGAAAAAATATTTGATAAAGGTTTTACAGATTTATCGGATAAACCTTTTAATAATTTAGTCTTTATGATGAAACAAATTCCATCTTTATTAAAATTAAAAAGTTATAAGTCAGTATACAGTTTAGTTTCAAACTATATATCTAACGAAAAATTAAGAAGAGTATTTAGTATGCACCCTCTTTTAGTAGGTGGAAATCCTTTCAGTACTACATCGATATATACGTTAATTTTATTTTTAGAAAAAAAATGGGGTATCCACTACTCAATGGGAGGAACAGGGAGTGTTGTTAAAGCATTAGAAAAACTAATGATAGAGGAAAATATCAAAATTATTAAAAATGCTGAAGTTACAGAAATTATTACCGAGAATAAAAAAGTTAAAGGTATTAAAATTAATAACTCAAAGATAATTAATAGTGATTACGTAATTTGTAATTCCGATCCTCCTAACGTTTATAATAACTTGATAAAATCAAAGGAAGATTATGATTTTTTATTTAAACAAAAAATGAAAAGAATGGATTACTCAATGGGATTATTTGTTTATTACTTTGGTTCTAAAAAGAAGTATGAAAGTGTTGCACATCATACAATATATTTTGGAGAGTCCTATGAAAAACATCTTGATAAAATTTTTGAAAAAAAAATACTTTCTGACGATATAAGCTATTATTTGCATAGACCATCAGCTACAGACCCAAATATGGCTCCTGAAGGACAAGATGCTTTTTATGTTTTAGTCCCGGTGCCAAATAATTTATCTAAAGTTAATTGGATTGAAGAAGGAGATAAGTTTAAGAGTTTAGTTTTAGATAAAATGGATAAAACTGTTCTTCCTGGAATTAAAGAAAATGTAGTAAGTGATTTTTATTTGACACCTGATTACTTTGAAATTGATTTAGCAACTCTTTATGGGTCTGGATTTTCAATTCAGCCAAAATTTTCGCAGTCAGCTTATTTTAGATTTCATAATCAATCTGAAATATATAAAAACTTATACTTTGTGGGTGCCGGCACGCATCCAGGTGCAGGAATGCCTGGTGTTCTCTCGTCTGCAAAAGTTTTAGACAAATTATTTTAATGAAAAGTAATTTATTAAAAAAACATGCTAAATCTTTTTATTGGGCAAGTTTTTTCTTGTCGAGAAATACTTTAGATAAATGCTCATCTTTATATAATTTTTGTAGAACTTTGGACGATATAGTTGATGAAAATAATAATTTGGAATTGAAGAAAGAAATTTTCTCAAAATTTAAAAAAGATTTTGAGAATAAAAATTTTAACAATCGAGTTATAAAAGATATGTGGTCAGTTATTGATAGTGAAAATATTTCTAGAAAAGTAGTAATAGATTTATTTGATGGAGTTGAAACAGACTTACAAAAAAAAGTAATGATTAATTCAAAAAAAGATTTGCTTGTTTATTCTTACAGAGTAGCTGGAACAGTCGGATTAATGATGTCAAAAATATTGAAAGTTAAAAATAAAGAAGCTTTTAAAGGAGCAATAGACCTAGGAATTGCTATGCAGTTTACTAATATTGCTCGAGATGTTTGTGAGGATAAAAACCGAAACAGACAGTATATTGAACACAGTTTTTCCTCAATTGAAGAGATTATAAATGAGTCTCAAATATTCTATGAAAAATCTTTTAGCTCTATTAGCAGTATACCTTTAAAATCAAGATTTTCAGTTATTGTTGCTAGACGTGTTTATAGAAAAATAGGTGACTACATTCTTAAACAAAAAAATATAAATAATTACAATAAGGCTGGCAAAATCTATGTTCCAATATTTGAAAAGGCAATCCAGACCTTTTTATCTATTTTTGACTTTGCTAAATTGTTATTCATTAAAAATTTAAATTACGATAATCAAGTAAATCAAAATATTCTAGAACAAGAGATTAATTTAAATGAAAGAATTTGATTATATAATTATTGGTGGTGGATGTGCGGGCCTATCTTTAGCTTACGAGCTTGAAATTAATGACAAGTTAAAAGAGAAAACTTTAGCAATTATTGAAACTCGTAAAGAATACAAGAGAGATAAAACGTGGTCTTTCTGGAAAGTTTTTAATCATAACTTTGATGATTGTATAATTAAAAGTTGGAACAATTTTACAATAAATTCTCCA
>Ga0315315_10005605_pt1 | contig 11594 bp, 7 predicted proteins | sample M140m3416metaG_FD_203699 | JGI IMG/M metagenome (GOLD analysis project Ga0315315, IMG submission 203699) | Ammonia-oxidizing marine archaeal communities from Monterey Bay, California, United States - M1 40m 3416 | ecosystem: Environmental > Aquatic > Marine > Intertidal zone | place: USA... | reverse complement strand
ACCTGTATCCGTAACGTTCAAAGTAGTCCTGCCATTCATCCAGAATCATCGCTTCTTTCTCAGGTGGAAGCTGATGCTGGTTACGTTGATAAGTTTTATGTTCTGAATCTGCCCACTCGCGAATCGTCGTCTCTACTGATTCAAAGTCACTCAGCCTGAGTGTTTCGTAGATGCTTCGCAGCGTCTCCACAGGATTGCTCGTGAGATCCTCAAAACGAACATCAATGATTCGAGCCGAGTCAATCGACTTTCGTTGTTCGTGAAAGGCTTTGTACATCCGCCTCAAACACTCAACAACATAGTCTTCATCATGGTCGTGCTTTGGTTTCTGCAACGCCTGAACATCATCCAGACCACGCCACAAACGGCAAGTTGAGGGAAACAGATCCCTCGGATCTCGAGTGATATGAATGAATTTTGCTTCTGGAAATTCACGAGCCAACGACCCAACACGCCCTGTGTGGGTAGGGCTCTTGATAATCAGTGGACGCCCAGTGCCGATACTCACCTTGAGCAAGAACGAACGTAGTGCCGTCATCCACGCCTGCTTTTCTTCTTCGGACACCCCATCAAAGTCGAGATAGTCCATGTCCACCGCTGGCTCATTGGGAAATGCGATCCGCCGATAAGGAGAGGGCTGACCTAAATTCATCAACGCAAACTCATCCTCCTGAGGCCGATCCCAGCCCGCCGCCATGTTGTCCATCGGTCGCTTACCAGGCAATAACCAGCTGGCAAAACGTCGAAAAAACCACTCCGTTACCAGAAAATGGCACGGGGCGAAGCATTGAAAGGTGGAAGGACTGCTCAAACGCTCATCACGTACCATTAACTCATGCAACAAAGTTGTGCCGCTTCTCCAATGCCCAACGATGAAAACTGGCGGACCATGCAACTCTGCCTCTGCCAGCTTGCGGCGGAAGATGACAGCCTGAACCATGGCTAAGAGAGTATTGAATGGGGTGGCGAATGAAATCGCAACAGCCATCAGCAAGCGAGATGGGTGAATTCGAAATCGCCCCTGTCGAAGCAAATTCCACCAGGACCTTGGTCGCATCCCGTGCCAAAAGCGAGGTGAGTACAAAGGATAATGATGAAATTTTGCCTTCGACGATTTCTTTGCCCCTGACTTGGATTGACCACTTGGCACAGGCTTTTCATCGTTGAGATCTGATTCAGCGGAATCTGGCGAGCCATCGCTTTGCCGTGCCGCGAGGTCAGCACCCGTTATTTCACCCGGACTAGATCCACTGCCATCGAGTTCAGTATGCCGGCGCAACGCATCACGCTCCTCACCTGCAGATGAATCGACGTCTGAGGGTGAATGCGCGACGCCCTCGGCGGGCTTTTTTTGCGGTCGAGACGACTCTGTCAAGAAATTTGACCAAGATGAGCGAATAAGAACGGAACCAAAATGACCCCAACACTGTAGTTGACTACCGTGCGGTCGTGCAGCGGGATATCTTGCTGTCTCCCCACGGATCTCTGCCTATGATGATCCGTCTGGGTCCTCTTCAGACCCTGCCGACCTCCAAAATACCCAAATCACGCTCCATTTCATGCCAACATCGTCCGAATCTGCAGACGAACTGTCGATTGCTGATCTTCAGCGTCATATCCGTCAAATGTACTACGAAAAGGATGCTGCCCGCGGGACAGATGGCACTTTTATGTGGTTGATGGAAGAAATCGGAGAACTGGCCTCCGCACTGCGAGGCGACGACCGAGAAAATTTGGCAGAAGAGTTTGCGGACGTCATCGCTTGGTTGGCGACCATCGCGAACGTGGCCGAAATTGACCTGAACGCTGCATTGCAAGCCAAATACGGCCATGGTTGTCCAGGTTGTAGCCGCCTGGTTTGCGAATGCCCCAATTCCGAGAAGCCCTAAAGCACACATAAGTCTGAATGTCGAAATTGCTTTACTTGATCGGTGCCACGCTCTGCACAGTATTCCTGCTATCGGCTGATGGCCGGACCGCGGACGCTAACGACCTGTCCTCGGAGGTCCAGTTTGGGATTCAAGGTCATTACCGAGTTGGTGTCTGGACAGGCATTCGTTATTCCGGAGCTGAAAAGATCACGACGTTGGAGACACGTGATGGAGATGGATCCGAAGTTCTTTACGAGCAGGTTGGTGACGTAACCGATGGAAATTGGGCGTACGCCGTTCCGGGCAGTGAAGCCGCCCCGCTCATCCTCCGAAATGGCGACGCCACGATTGCCAGCGGTCGCTTTCCTACCACCGGTTCACCCTCTCGTGGCCCCGCCATGATTCCGCTGGACATGAACTGGATTGTTGTGATCGGCGATCCACTGGGAGTCGACCTGGTAGGAGCCAACAAGCTACTGAATCGTGATGCCTCGATCGCGGTTTCCCAGCCGACGGAGTCAACGGAGCTTCCTGATTCGATGCTCGGGTATGAGGGCGTCGACATGATCATGATCAACGCTGCAGGAATTGATTTACTGCGATCCCTGACAAAAAAACAACGTGTTGCGATCGAACAGTGGATAACCGGTGGCGGGCATCTTTTCATCACGCTCGGCGAATCATGCCAAGATCTTTTCAAAGCAGCCCCGTGGCTTCAAAAACTGCTGGGGATCACTGAACCCAAAACAACGACCATCGATCCGTCCGCGATCGAAACCTACACCTCGACGCAAAGTCCACTGAAAAACTTCACGGGTCTTCGCTTACCGAGAAAACGTGGAACAGCTCTCATCACGGGCAAAACTACTCGACGCGTCAGCCTTCCTGTGGCTGCAGTTTACAACCTCGGGTTTGGACGCATTACCGCGGTTGCAGCCGACCTTGATGATGAAATGTTCACAACATGGCCTGAACGCCTCGATTTAATGACACAACTGACCGGTGACATCCTGCTGCCGGAAAAGAAAGACATCGCGATCACAAATCGCGGTACGGCTTATGGCGACCTCGCGGGTCAGCTTCGAGCCACACTTGACCAGTTCGCGGTCAAGCGGCAGTTCGGCTTTTCTGTTGTCTCCATTATCCTTATGGCCCTAATCGCTGTGATTGGTCCTCTTGATTACCTGTTGATCAACCGCTTCTTGGGCCGCCCGTTGCTTGGTTGGTTAAGCTTTCCGATTGTGGCAATCGCTTTGACGCTCGTCCTGATGTACGAAGCACGCCCCAATCTCAACGGAAGCCTTTCAGCGAGCGACAACAAGACGGGCATTACACGATGCAATCGCGTCGAAATCATTGACATTGATGCGGTCGCAGGTGTGGGCCGGGGATTTCAGGCAAGCTGCATTTACTCGCATGATGCTGCTTTGCTTAATATCGACATCAATGAGTCGACCAACTTTGACAAGCTAACTGATTCAATCCAACAATCACTCTTGAGCCCACTGGGCTATCCCGGCAAGACTTACGGGGGTATCCAGATAGCAATCGAAGACACACGGATGCCTCCCTACACCATTCGCCTGCAGCAGAGTGGCGGCGACAACACCAGCGTTCCCTTGGGACCGCTACAGAATTCAATCCTTGGTGCTCCGCTAGCCGCAAGAAGCAGCAAGAGTGTCCAAACTCTTCTCCGATTCACCCCCAAACTCACCAACTATCCAAACTTGCAACGCCGCGAAGGGAGCGAACTACTCAAGGGCGAGTTAGTGAACCCACTACCTGTTGACCTTTTGGACGGAATGCTGATTTATCGGAATTGGGCTTATTTATTGAAGACTCGGTTCCCCGCTGGCGAACGCATTGAACGCATTGACAATCTGCGGCAAAAGAATTTTCGTTGGCGATTGTCTCGTCAAACCGCTTTAGAGAGCAGTCGTGACACGGAGGAATGGGATCCATCAACGGTTGAAATTCCTGATCGTGTTGCGGAGATGCTGATGTTCCACAACGCCGTGGGTGGTAGCCGATACACGGGACTGCGTGACGATGCTTTGGCATCGCTCGATCTCAGCCACACACTCTCCGATGATCGTTGCATTTTGATTGGCAGGCTGGCTGATGAATTGACAACCCTCGAACTGAGTGACGGAGACTCAGAGATTGAAAAGAATGGAAAAAGCCTGACGATGATTCGTCTCGTGCTCCCTGTAGTAAGCGAAAAAGATCTTTAAGAACACCAATCAGTGACCACGTTGACCTGCTTGGTTCGCCAAGCGTTGAACACTGCGGTGTGTACCCTGCTGAGTTTGAAACAAAAATCAACGAGTGCCAGTTGCCGCTGGCTATCACCTCCTCATAACGCCTGAAATCTGCCGTGATTAAAACCGTTGACCTGACAAAGAAATATGGCGATGCTTTCGCGATCAAAGGCATTGATCTTGATTTGCAAGCAGGTGACCTGTTTGGCTTCATCGGCCCCAATGGTGCCGGCAAAACCACAACCATGCGAATCATAGCCACGCTCTTGGAGCCGACTTGGGGCGAGGCTTATGTGTGCGACCACAGTGTCCACACCGCACCCAAGGAGATCCGACGACTGGTGGGATACATGCCTGACTTCTTCGGCGTGTATGACGACATGACTGTTGTCGAATATCTCGAGTTTTTTGCTGCCTCGTACCGGATTGGCGGTCAGGATCGTCGCAAACGAGTCGACGAAATGCTCGACGTAGTTGATCTAGATTTCAAACGTGATGCTTTTGCCAACACCCTATCGCGTGGGCAAACGCAGCGACTCGGTCTCGCTCGCACATTATTGCATGACCCACAGGTTCTGCTTCTTGATGAACCACTGTCCGGTTTGGACCCGCGTGCTCGAATCGAAATGCGGAATCTGTTACGCAAACTCGGCGAGATGGGAAAAACCATCATCGTCAGCAGTCACATTCTTCCTGAACTCGCCGACGTGTGTAACAAGGTGGGCATCATCGACAAAGGAGAACTGAAACAGAACGCAACCAAAGCGGAAGTCATTCGGATGGTGCGAGAACATACCGTACTGGTCATCCAACCAGCTGATCGAAACAGACTGGAAAGCATCGCAAAGTTGCTCAATGAACACGAGAAAGTCCAAGCATGTGAACTGGGCGATGATGCGATGCGGGTGGTTCTGGAAAGTGGAATTGAGGAATACAGCGAACTACCCAAGTTGCTCATCGAAAATGGCATCGACTTGCGTCGTTTCTCGGAAGAAGAACTTGATCTTGAGTCCGCCTTCATGGCATTGACCAAGGGTACCAGTGATCGCATGTAAGCCGACTCGCAAACCCGTTCACCGGCTTCGATTCACATTTCTACATGCACAGCATTGCTCAAGCCGGCCCTTATTACAGCGGGCATATTGTTACTGCACGCGTATTGTTACAGCGGGCATAGTCAGGGATGCAAAAAGAATGCGGTGAGCACAAACGTCGTCCCAGCTCGCAAAACGAGACCGCATCAAAGACCTGAACCAACTGCATGAGTTGGAAAAAAATCAACCCGTTGTTGCGGGCAACTTAACAGGCGTTTTCTTCTGTGTGGCTTCCTTCGCCAACCTGATGACGAGATTCTCAAGAAGGAAACGATCACGTCCTTCGTTGCTGTGCGTACCCTTCAAACGCAAATCGGCATCCAGCAGCCAAGGCAAGAGCTGCCTGGCTGTATCTCTGCCCATTCGACTGAGTTGTTTTTTTGCTTTCTGGATATCGCTTGGACCACGATTGAAACCCGCGTAGGAAAGTGCATCCTCGAGTTGGGACTTCCTGCCACTTCGTTCATGTTGCTCATAGACCGATGTAGCCATACCAAGCCGCCGCAACGACCACGCGATCTGCGGAAGCAGCGCGATTGGTGGCTGTCCTCCACCCAACAATTTGTCCAGATGCCGTAAGGCTTCTGCTGCATCTCCTGCCACAATTGCATCAGTGATCTGCCAGACAGTTTTACCTTGCCAACCAGCGACAACATCCTCCACCAAAGCCTGATCAATGCTTTGCTTGGGCTCACAATAGAGTGCCAGCTTTGCTATTTCCGTCTCCAGAATGCCAATATCGTCACCAACCATCTCCATCAACACATCAGCCGCGTCACGGGTCAACTTGGCGGAATGACGTCGCGAGACATATCCCATCAGAAAAGATCGCCGCTTGGCCAGCGAAGGGTTCGGTCCTCTGTTGCCATCAGAAATCCGACAATCAACGAGAGCATGTTGCTTCAATAATGCCTTATAAACACGAGTATTTGAAGCGAGTGAATCGAGTTCTAAAACGAAGCGGCTAGCGGTATTCGATTTGGCCAAGTGCTTTTCAACCTGAGGCCGACAATCACTTAAAAACTTGTCGGCATTACGTAACAGAATGGTGCGTTTTCCACCAAAATCGAACAATGAGGCAGTTGCCAATTCGTCACGCAGGTCTGACCACTTTGCCTGCTCGCCGTCGAACTGTGTGACATCTCCCTGGTTCGACAACAGCTGAAAAACCCAAGAACGCAGGGTAGTATCGTTACCGAACACGGCTATCGCGTCGGCAAACTTGTCGGGCGGACTTTCAAGCAGTTCGAAGGCATGGATTAACGTCATGCGAGACACCATACCAATCCAATCAACAAGATGCGACCGGCAAAGTCCCGCCGTGCATCACCGGAAAGAGCAAACGACACACTCACAACGAGTCGTTACTTCAACGATCCATTATTCCGCTGAGCAGTCTGCCCCGCGTTCGCGGGTGGATTTTCCGACAAAGGCTGAAAACCACGAATCCGAGCCCTTGGCGCCAACCCCTGAATGTCGATCGGCTGATCCAAAATGTAGGTTCCGACATTACCGGCTTGATCTGTTCCATCAATCCGCAGATACAATTGTCTTGGCAGATTTGGGTCAGCCCGCCAGACATACTCGCCTGTATTCTCAAGCCCAGCAGCGATGGTGGTCCAAGGGCCATCCGGCGAACCACTGAACGCAAGGCCAACAGGTCGACGGGGAAGGTTGGTGTCATTGCACTCGTACCGAATCACCAGGCCGCCGGTACGATCGCCTTCTCCGTATCTCGCACCGGTGATGCGGATACTTGGGCGAGTCCTGTCGACAACCACAAAAATGTCTGGCGACTCACCCGCTAGAGGTCGTGGACTGGCCAGCCCATTTCCTCCCACCACAACAATCCTGAAACCAAATACGCCCTCGCCCTTGGTCTCAATATCAAAAGGGCTGCTGCGATCGGGGTCCTGCCCCCACAATGACCATGTACTGCCATGATCCAAACTCCCATAAAGCTCAATAGCTTCGACGCCCTGGCTGCCAACAGCTTCTAGCTCGTACTCTAAACTGAAGCGTTCACTGTCACTGAAGCGAACAGGAGCCCGTTGCAGGGCAGATTTTGATTCCGGACTGGAAGCACGTTCCGATCGATAACGCTCAGCGTCCGCTTGCGGTTTTGGGGCAGGAATCTGCTCCTGTTGCATTTTGGCTACTGCAGACTCCTCGGTAATCGGACGCATTGCCTCTGCCACTGTTCGTGGTTCTGAAGCGGATTTGGGTTCCGCAATGCCGCCCGGCATTGAAGTCCTGCTTTGTGCTGCAGGATTGGGCATGGAGGGCTGAGGTGAATTCAATCCGAAGCCTTCGCCAATTTGCATGGGTGAGGCTGGCGGTGGCAAAGCCGACGGCGCCCTCTCAGACCTCGCAACCGCAGGAGGCGTGCCTCGAACGGATGGAGGGGCAAAGCCCATCCCGGAGCGTGAATTGACGACGGTCCCGTTCTGAGCAACACCATTCGAAGGAACAGGTCGGCGACCCTGCATTTGGGGATTCACTTGGGACTGCGATATTGCAGCAGAATTAGGTGGCACACCGACAGGATTCGGAGGCCGTGTCATCATTTGTGATCTCACGGCAGCCTGCGATCCTGCTGCAGATGGTATCGCGCCGCGATAACGTGAATTCATTTGGGCAGTGGCTGCGTCATTGGCCTGAGGGGATGTACCGTATGGGTTGCTGCCCTGAAAACGACTTCCATTGACACCTTGTAGATTTCGAGCGTTCGCGGCTGAACGCGAAGTAGACCAATTGGACGTTGCAGGCGGCGGATTGATCGCGGGTGTGGTGCCATTTGGCAGGGGAGCCAGCATGGGCGGTTCACTCGGACCCGAGACAGTCTCCGCACTGACACCTGACTCACCGTCCATTCGGTACGGCAAGGATTTCGCATTGATGGGCTCGGAAGCTGGTTTGGCCGCGAAGCGATTGGAATTGCCATTCGCGACACGTGGCCTGCGAACCATCTGATTGATGACTGTTTGATTGCCGGCCGCATCCGAGACGACTAGCTGCAGCGACAACAACTTCCAACCCTGCTTTGGATCAAACTGAATCTCACCACCACTGGCTTTCTGTGACACCTCAACAGCCTGCCACGATTTAAGCATGTCCGTTGCGTAACGGAGTTGGACCAGTTTCAACGGCGTTGCATCGTCCATATTCAACGCTGCGTAGATTCTACCCTGATCATCTGCTTCAGCTTCCAGAGCAATGGCAGGTTTGGTGGTATCAACAAAGACTTTCAGTTGCGGCGTAATTTCGCCAGAAGGATGGGCTTGTCCTGCGGCATCGATTGTACGAGTGGCAAACCAATACTCCCCGTCGTCCTTGGCCTTAAATTGAAATTGTTTTGAGACAGCATCTGGCTTGATCTGATCGGTCAGCTTCCACCCATCACCGGGGCCGCGTGACACAAAAAGTCGCACTGCAACAGGTTGGGCCCCCGCCTGGTCTACGGTGAACGGAATAGAGAATGATTGTGAACCGAGGATGAAACACCCCTTACTAGGACGTTGCACCGGGGGCACAGATTCCTGCACATTTGTTTCGGACACCTCGACAGCCAGAGCTGACTTCATCAGCATGGGGCTAGCAAAAGTGCCGAAAACGGCAATCAAACTCGTTATTGTGACCAGTCGCATCTCGTCGGCCGTGCCTCAGTATCGAGTGAAAGTACAGTTAAGGGGATAAAAGACCGAACCCCACCTAGTCGGATTCGACCAGTGGCCCCCAGATTCTTGAGCATTTTGCTGCCACAACTGCTTGAGCCCTCTGACCCACGTAAACAAGCAGTCAATCAGACCCAGATTGCCTAATCCGCAAATTCTGACTTTGAATCATGCACCAAACTCATCCTAAAACCCATCTCACCCAGAAGCCCATCTCACCCAGAAGCCATGAGTAGCAACTGCTATCAGTACGACGTCATTGTGATCGGGGCAGGACACGCGGGCACCGAGGCCGCGGCTGCGGCCGCCCGGACCGGTGCTCGAACCGCTCTGTTGACCACCAATCTCGATACAGTGGGCCAAATGTCCTGCAATCCGGCCATCGGGGGTGTCGCCAAAGGTCAGATCGTGCGCGAGGTTGATGCGTTGGGTGGGTTGATGGGCGAGGCAATCGATGCCACGGGAATTCAGTTCAGGATGCTGAATTGCCGCAAGGGACCAGCCATGCACAGTCCGCGTGCACAAGCTGACAAACGAGCATACCAGCACTACGTGAAATGCCAGATCGAACAGCAGGAGAACCTTGACCTTCGTCAGGAAACTGTCGATGACCTGATCACAGAAACAATCGATCAAGAAACCCGCGTCCTCGGTGTGACGGTTCGTGGTGATGCAAGCTACTTGGCACCGACGGTGGTACTGACCACCGGCACATTTCTAAAAGCCATCATGCATACTGGCGATGAGAAGACTGCCGGGGGAAGGGCAGGGGAGGGCACCACCGCGGGGATCAGCGGAGCCTTGCAACGCCTCGGGTTTGAAGTTGAGAGATTCAAGACTGGCACCCCACCAAGACTCAATGCACGAACCATTGATTACTCCAAAGTCGAGTCACAACCAGGCGATGAACAACCGCAACCTTTCTCGTTTTTGACAGACAAGCTTTCCGTTGAGCAACTTCCCTGTCACATTGCCTACACCAACGAGGCAGTCCACGACTTGATTCGGGCCAACCTGCATCGAGCACCAATGTACAGTGGACAAATCAATTCGCGTGGTCCGCGTTATTGTCCCAGCATCGAAGACAAAGTTGTTCGATTTGCGGACAAGACAGGACACCAGCTGTTTCTTGAACCCGAGGGCTGGAAAACTCAGGAAGTATACGTCAACGGCATATCAACGAGTTTGCCACGCGACGTTCAAGACCAGATGTTTCGCATGATCAGCGGTCTGGAGAATGCCCGAATCATGCGATACGGCTATGCGGTTGAATATGACTTCTGCCCACCGACACAACTCTGGCCACACTTGGAATCCAAACGGGTTGGAGGACTATTTTTTGCCGGTCAAATCAACGGTACCACTGGTTACGAAGAAGCTGCGGGGCAGGGACTGATCGCTGGATTGAACGCCGCGCGACAAACAGCTGGCAAGGCTCCTTGGGTGCCCACACGCGATCAAGCCTACATTGGTGTGCTTGTTGATGATCTTGTGACGGCTGGCACCGACGAACCGTATCGTATGTTTACCAGCCGAGCTGAGTATCGACTTCTGCTACGACAGGACAATGCGGATCGGCGCTTAACACAGCAAGCTGATGAACTGGGGCTGATCAGCGAAGAAAGACGCCAACGGTTCCAGACCAAAGTGGCCCAAATGGAACTCGGCGTCGAGCTGCTGAAAAAATCAAAGGTCGAAAACGTTGCTGCGGATGTGTACCTGAGACGACCTGAAATTGACTGGCCACAAATGTGTGAACACATCCCAGCACTCGCAGAAATCGAAGCAACAGCGGCCCAACAATGCCTATATGACATCAAATACGAAGGCTACATCGGCAGGCAACGCGTTGAAGTGGAACGACAACAAAGACTTGCGGGAAAACGCATTCCAACCACGTTCGATTACAACACCATTGGCCCGTTGCGGAACGAGGCGAAGGAAAAGCTTTCCAAAATTCGGCCGTTAAACCTTGACCAGGCAAAACGCATCAGCGGCATCACCCCTGCGGATCTTGCCTTAGTTTTGGCGCACATGGAGTCAAAACGGAAGAGCTAGGGAATCTACGATTTCGATGCATTGACGAGTAAAAGTGGGGCAAATGGGGATTTCTTTTTTGGCAAATGCCAAGGCATTTAGCGTTAAACCGTTTCACACCATGGCGTTACGCCATTTCAATCAATCTTGACCTAGCAGCTTGATTCGATAGAATTCGTGACCAAGGCAAACTTGGCAAGGCAGCGAGGCTCGGAGCTTCCTGCCACCTGCGTTCTTCACGCAAATAGCAGCGAGATGTGCTAGTGCGGTAGGACAGGGAGTTTGCTAAAGGTAATGAACTTCGGCTGGTTAACGTTTGGATGCGATGGAATCGCAACATCGGCCGCCAGCCGCAGTGGGATCTGAAAGAAGTCAGTCTCTATTACCTTTAATACCGCTCAGCAAGGTCCCTTCACAGGATTGTGCCGAGCACGACATTCTGAAACGGCTAGTCATGCAGGGAGGGTGGTTTCCGCCATGACCACGAAAACGGTCTTCACGACAGGCGAAGCAGCCAAAATTTGTAAAGTGAGTCAGCAGACGATTATTCGTTGTTTCGACAACGGTTCTCTGAAGGGCTTTCGCGTTCCCGGTAGCAAATTCCGCCGCATTCCTCGTGAGCAGCTTTATATGTTCATGAAAGAAAATGGCATCCCC
>Ga0315315_10005603_pt1 | contig 11596 bp, 14 predicted proteins | sample M140m3416metaG_FD_203699 | JGI IMG/M metagenome (GOLD analysis project Ga0315315, IMG submission 203699) | Ammonia-oxidizing marine archaeal communities from Monterey Bay, California, United States - M1 40m 3416 | ecosystem: Environmental > Aquatic > Marine > Intertidal zone | place: USA... | reverse complement strand
CTATATGGGATTTACATAAATTATTATAATTTATATTATAAAAATAAAATTATAAAAATATGAATTTTATAGAATAAATATTATACTTTATTCATAATTATTTGAATAGTTTGGTTCATGTTTTGTTAACTCAATATTGTAAAACCAATCCGAAAAATAAAATTTATTGTAATTTTTTGAACCATTTTCTAGTAATTTTTTTAAGTTATCTTCTCTATCATATCCATTTGAACCACCATCTGGTCTATAAAAAAGAAGATGATTATTTAAATCACATGATATCATTTTTATATGTCCCATTCCCATATATTGATATCCAATATCAAAAATATCTCTTCTATTAAGATTACATAATTCTTTATATCTTTCTATAGCATTTTTTACACTCATAATAGTCCAAGAACCTATATAAATTTCTTTTTCTGTGTGACCTAATAATTTATATATATCTAAAATATTTCTATTTACTTTATTGGGTACACCTTCTATTGGTTTATTATCCATTTTAAACGCACTCTCTATATTACCCGAAAAAAATGCTTTATTAGATGAATCGTAATTTGCGTTTGAAATATTTGAATGGTGTAATATTGAAAGAATTTTTTGTAAATGATTTCTGCGTTTTAAAATCTTATTATCTATATTTTCTAATTTTCTTTTATTAATTTTGCTAACCATTTATATTTATATATATAAATATAAATGACTATGATTTTAAAATATTATTTAAATAATATTATAAAATTGATTTAAAATAAAGTTATAAAATTAAAATATATTAATACATTTTAGATAATAAAATGGCTACATATTTTCTTGATTTGGTATATAAATATAGTCTTTATAATTTTAATTATTTAAAATTTAAAGATGTATTAGAATTTGTTCCAACAAATACAGAAAAAATTGTAAATCAAACATTTACAAAAGAATATTTTATAGATAATTGTATTAGAAATTTTTGTGAAAAAAACAATAAAAATAATAAAAATAATAAAAATAATAAATTTTGTATTTCACTTTCAGGTGGAGTAGATTCTATGGTATTAGCAACTATCATGAGGATTTTAGGTTGTGAATTAATAGCAGTTCATATTAATTATAATAATAGAGATGAAACATTATTAGAACAGCAATTTTTAGAAGAATGGTGTAAATATAATGATATTAAATTATATGTTAAGACAATTGAAAATATTAAGCGTTCAACTACAAAAAGGTCAGATTATGAACATATTACAAAAAACATGCGTTTAGATTTTTATAAAGAAGTTTTAAATAAAGAAAATTTAGATTTAATTTTATTAGCACATCATAAAGATGATATTGTAGAAAATATTTTTGCAAATGTATGTCGTGGACGTTATATTTTAGATTTAGCAGTGATTAAAGAGTCATCAACAATGAATGATATGAATATCGGAAGACCATTAATTGAATATTATAAGCAAGTTATTTTAGAATTTGCTGAAAAATATCAAGTTCCTTATTTTAAAGATACAACACCGGATTGGTCTGTAAGAGGTAAATATCGCAGACGTATTTATCCATTAATTGAAGATGCTTTTACAAAAAATGTGAAAGATAATTTGATTGGACTAAGTGTTCAATCGTATGAGTGGAATGAATTGATTAAAGAAGATATAATTAAACCATTTATGAATAAAGTAAAATTTACATTTGATATTAATAAAGGTTGTGTAGAATTTAATATTACAAAATATAAGAATTATCCATTATGTTTTTGGAATACAGTATTAATGAATGTGTTTAATCAATTTGGATATAATTGTCCGTCCAGAAAAGGAATTCAAAATTATATGAATAATATTAATAAGGATATTAGTACGCATAATGTTAATATATCAATTTCAAATAATTGTAAATGTAGTTTAAAAAATGATAATATTAAATTAGAATTTAATAAATTATAAATTAATAAAAAATAAAAAAATATAAAATTTAAAAATAAAAAATATAATATATTATAAATTATATTATATTTTTTTAATGACTTTAATTCATAATACACCATCATTTAAAAGAGTAAATAAAGAATTAGAAAATTTTAAAGCAAAAAAATTTTTAAAAAATTTTAATAAAAATTTATTAAATTTTTATAATGACGTTGAACTTGATGTTTATATAATTGATGATAATAATAATAATAATAATAATAATAATAATAATAATAATAATAATAATGAATCTATTTTATTAGAAGTTGCTTATAAAAATAAAATTATTTATGAATTAAATGTTCCAAAAGAATATCCATTTAAACCATATTCAATAAGAAATTATTTTTTTAAAGATGAATTATCAAATTTAAATTATTCTCAATATTTAAATAATATTTTAAAAATTTTGAAAAATAATAATATAAATTATAATATATTATATTTTTTTCTTTTATGTAAATATGGTATAAAAAGTAAATTTTTAAATGAAACAAATAATAGATGTTTTTGTTGTACAAGTTTAACATGTCATAATTTATGGAGTCCAGCATTTACAGTTAATAATTATATAAATGAATATGTAGAATTAAAATTTATTTTAATTAATTCGGATTTAAGTGAATATAGAAAATTAGAAAATATTTATACTTATTTATTTAATAAAAATGATATATATTTTAATAAATTACCAAATGATATAATAGAATATATATTATCTTATATATAAAAATTAATATATATTTATATATTAATTTATCTATGGCTGAAGATGCATATTTACAATTTTTTGAAGAATTACCCTATTATGTTATTTTAATAGCAATTTTTGGATTAAGTATTTATGGATTATTTTTTAATAAACCAGGAACTTATACATATACACCACCAGGTCCAACTGTTAAAGTAATAGGTAATGATGGAGAGTATAAAGATTATAGCGATAAAATAGGTACAACATTTGGAAATCAACCAATAACTGTGGAAACAAATATACATATGTTTTATTTATTTATATGGTCCATATATATGTTAATTATATCTTTATTTAAATATTTATTTGAGGGAATTATGTGGTTAATATATGCTTTATTTCAAAAAAAAGAAAAAGTAGCGAGTCAAGGAAATATTAATAAAGATATATTTAATAATGAAATAACAAAACATGCAAAAGCGATATATACTATAATTTGGATGTTAGTATTTAATATTTTAAAATTTTTTAATATAAGATTAACATGGTTTATAAGTACTCCATCTTATGTAGAAACACATAGTTAAAATTAAAATTAAAATTAAAGATAGATTTTGATACTATGATATTTTATAATAATATATTATAACTATAAATATAAATATAAATATAAATATAATGCAAAGTAAAAATTTATGGATATATTTATCTATAATAGTTTGTATATTAGCATCTGTAAGAATATCTTTAAGAAAAATATTATCACATATAGATTTGGATAAAGATATTATAGCAGCAATATTGGAATCAGGAATAGGTTTATTAGCTTTTATATATTTATTATTAAATTATAAGAGAATAAATGTAAAAAAGATTAATAATACTCATATATTTAATTTTATAGTTATATCTTTTTTTACATTATTTTCTTCTATATTAACCATGTATACACTAAGTTTAACAAATAATACATCATCAATTGTAAGTATAATAAATTTCAATATAGTATTAACTTTATTAATAAGTATATTGTATTTTAAAGAAAAAATAAATATATATACATTTTCAGGTATATTTATGTCTTTTGTAGGTATATTATTAATAGTTAATTATCATGATATATAAATTTTAATAATATATATTTATCTTAATATATATTATTAATAAAATATGATAAAATTATGGATTATTTTCGCACTTTTATCTATGATTGTTTCTGCATTAAGTACAATATCTTTAAAAATGATTGATAAAAGTAAATATGATAATAATATCTTTATTATATTAACATTTATAATAATGGGTTTTTTTTCTATTATATATTTATTTTTATTCAAAAATGATAAAAATAAATATAATTAAATCTTGTGACAAACAATTAATATTTTTTGTTATATTATTTGGATTATTATTAATTATTAATACTTTCTGTATGCAATATGCTATGGAAATTAGTCCAAATATAGGATATTCTCATTTGATAATAAATTTAAATGTAATAATTACATTATTCGCGAGTTATTTTTTATTTAAACAAAAAATAAATTTTAAATCATTTATTGGAATAATAATAACATTACTTGGAATAGCAATAGTTGTTAATAATAATTAATTTATAAAATCAATTAATTTAAATATTCAATATTATCATAATTAATTGTATCTTTATTATTGTATTCAATAAGTTCTTTATTATTAATAATTTCTATTGTTAATTCATTATCATTATTATTTTTTACAGAATTTAATTCTACAAATTCTATATTACTATTTGGTTCGTCATAATTTATATCTTTATTTATAAATTTATATATTTTTGTTGCTAACCATTTTAAATAAATATCCAAATTTTCTTGTTCTCTAATTTCTGTTCCTTTACTAATTGTTGAATGCATTAAATCACTCCATAATGTATCTAATACATCACTATGTCCATAATCACTAGCAATAAATGTTTCAATATTTAGATTTGGATTATTTTTTTTTAATTTTTTTGTATTTAATGCTAATAGTGGTATAAAAGGTAATTCAAAATTTGGAAATATAGAACCTTTATATGATTTTTCAGCATTTAAAATCAATAAATTATTTAAATAATTTAAATTGGGAGTTAAATCATTGAATATATTAAAAATTTGTTTATCAAGTAATTTACTATTATCAACAGGATCTAATAAAACAGATTTATCAATATTAGAGATATTGTAAATAGTTTTAATTAGATTAGTATATCCACTTGAATGAGAAATAGGAATAATTTCTTTATAATCATTTTCAATTGAATTTAAAAATTCTTGACAACATATAATATCATTTGGAACAACACTAACAGAAAAATTATATTGATTTAAAGTATTAATAAAATTACTATAAATATCAGCGGGTATTACTGAATTAGCACCAGTAAAAAATACAAGAGAGTTTGTATCTTTTTTAATAATATTTTTAGGTTCAAAAACTTTTACAATATTATTATTATATACTTTTTTATAAGAATTAACAGATAAAATATTATATGATTGAACCATAGATAATAACGTAATTATTAGTAATTTCTTAAACATTTTAATATAAAATTATATCTATATATTTTTATATTAATTTTGAAATATTTTATATAAAAAAAATTATATAAAATAAATTATATAAAATAAATTATATAAAATAAATTATATTAATTATTTTATTATAATTTAAATAAGTATTAAATAGTAATAGTATTACTATTATTATGTCTAATTTAAATACTAAAATTATAGAACATAAATTAAATTTAAAATTATATGGATATACTATTATACCTAATGTATATAGTAAAGAAGAAATAGATGAATATTGGAATGAATTTAATAAATGGAGAACAAATGTTCCAGAATTAGATGAATTACATTCAAAAATAGATTATAATGGTATATTTAAACATCATCAAGTAGGTCATCAACGTTTTGCTTGGTTAGCTAGAAGTAATCCAAAGATATTAAATATTTTTAAACAACTTTGGAATACTGATGAATTAGTTACATCTTTTGATGGTTGTTGTTATTATCCGTATGAATACAAAGGGGAAGACCAATTTTGGATACATACAGATCAATCATCTAGAAAGAAAGATTTATGCTGTTATCAATCATTTTTGAGTTTAACAAATAATAGTGAAAGAACATTTGTAGTATATAAATATTCACATTTAATGCATCAAAATTATTTTGATATAATGAATATAGATGAACCCAGAGATTGGAATATTTTAAGTAAAGAATTTGTTGATAAAATATCAGACGTAAAAGAGATTTTAACAGTAAAGGAAGGTGATTTAGTTATATGGGATTCACGAACATTTCATCAAAATACCTGTGGAGATGAAAATTGTGTAGAAGAGAGATTAGTTCAATATTTATGTTATTTACCAAAATATAATGAAAAAAATAATGAAAAAGAGAGAAAACAAAGAAAAAATTTTTATAATAAATTGAGAACAACAAGTCATTGGCCATATCCTATGAATGTTGTTCCTTGTCAGCCAAATACATATAATTATTATAATCCAAATAATGAAATATATATAGATTATGAATCATTATGTAAACCGGAATTAAATGATTTGGAAGAAGAAATAAATAAATTATTGTAATATTTTTTAATATTTAAAACATTTAAAACATTTAAAACATTTAAAACATTTAAAACATTTAAAACATTTAAAACATTTAAAACATTTAAAACATTTAAAACATTTAAAACATTTAAAACATTTAAAACATTTAAAATATGTTAAATTAAAATTAGTTAAATATATTTTATTTATATTATGAACTATAAAATATGTTTTTTGGTTTAAATAATCAAAAATTTTTAAAAGTTTTTTACAATGCACTTTTAACAGGTATGCCTAGTTTAACATATAATCCAATAAATAAAAATATATTACATGCACCATTTACTGTAAATGAAAAATCAACATATATAAATTATCGTTTAAATAATGAACAATTTGATGTAATAAATGATTATTTAAATAATAATAATATAAAAAATAATAATAATAATTTAGTATTAGAACCATCAAGTATTATTTATGATAGCGATAAAGATTATTTTTTAAGTATTAATATTTATAATTGCACATCACCTATTTTTGAATTTATATCAAATGAACCATCTACAAGATGTGAAATTAATGTATATGTAAAAGATAAAAAAGATAATAAAGGAACATTAATAACAGATTATGTTTCAAGTATATTATCACTTGATCCAGATAATTTATTTAAATCGGCGGGAAACATAAATTTTGTTAACGATAATGAATTTATAAAAGGATATGCTAATTGTGAAAATTTTGCATTAAGTTTTGACTATAATCAATATTTAAATACAAATATATATAATAAAATTAGTTCTAATTTAGTAAAATATACAGATAAAATATTTTATAATAATGGAATTTATGATAAATTATATTATGATTCATCTTTAATCAATAATAATATTATTGAATGTCTTGATTATAATGTTGAATTTAAATTTTTGAATATTGATTTTTTAAATGTAGATTCATTATTTTATTTTGAAAATCAAATAAATTTTGTAGGAGGATTATGGTATAATTTATATGATAGAGATTAAATATTATTTATAAAAAATATTTATAAATAATATATTTTAATTTTTTATTTTTAATTTTAAAATGTTTTATCTGTAAATAAACGATATACAGTAAAAAAACCAAAGAATAATAATGATAAATGTATTACAAAAAATATTTTATTAATAACAATCCATTGTTCAATATCTTTATATTTGGGATTTTTTAAATATGGTTGTAGACTATTATATAATAATGAATTAAGAAGAGTAGAACATGTTAATAATAAAACAGAAATGAATGCTAATCCAACAGTATACATTTTATTTTTACCTCTATAAAATCTAGAATAACCTAAAGCAGCAAATGAAACTGCGGTTGTTAATGCTACATTTCTTATTGATGTTTGATAATACATAATTAAATCTTTAAATGTTTCTAATTTTAAGTTAGAATTTTCATTTTGATTATTTTTTTCTTTTTTTGTATCATAATCTAAATTATAATCCATTTTATATAATATTAATATTTTATGTTAATATATTACAAAAAATATAAAATATTAATATATTATGACTTTTATTATAAATTACTATAAACCACTATTAAAATTTAATAATAATATTTATAATAATAATATTTATAATAAAAATATTTATAATAAAAATATTATATTAAATACAAATTTTAATAATGATGATGAATTAAATACAATTTATAATCCAATTATAGGAAGTAGTATTGGAATTCCTTTAAATATAATTCAATATATATTTACAAATATATATTATCATTATAATATAATTAATATTGAATTAATATTATTACAATTTGCTATTGGTATTACTACATATGGTACTGATAGATTATTAGATGCGATTGATTATAATAATACAATAGTTTTAAATAATAATAATAATAATAATAATAATAATAATAATAATAATAATAATAATAATAATAATAATGATGAAATAATTTCAATAGAAACGAGAGATTATTATAATTATTTACTAAAAAATATAAATTATAATATAATTACTATATTATCAAGTTATTTATATATATTATATTTATTATCACAAGAATCAGAAACATATATATTTATTTTATTATTGTCATCTACAATTTTTTATCGAAATTTAAAAAAGGAATTTGGACAATTTAAAGCAATATATATAGGTATTTTCTGGACAATTGGTACAATAATATTACCAATTGTATATCATGATCAAAATTATGATATAATTAATTATCCATTAATTTATTTACCAAATATTTTATCATTATTTGGTTCAAGCAATTTATTAGACATAAAAGATATAAAAAAAGATAAAGAAGATAATATTTATACATTACCAGTTTTATATGGAGAATATATAAGCATTTCTATTAGTCATATTGCTATTTTTTTAAGTATATTATTATTTTCTCAAAACAATAATTTTAACAATAATTTATATTTAACATCATTATATCAATTACAAAATTTTGGTTCATTTTTTATTAATTCAAATAAAACGTTAACCGATTAATAATTAAATCTATTAATTTTTAAATGATTATTTTTGTAGTTAATATATGTTAAAATAGATAATGATGTTACTGTTAAAAACAATTCAAAATAAATATTAGCTTTATTTGATTTAATAAACGATGAATATTTGTTTACATTGCAAAATATTTCTACATTACGCATATTGATATTAGCATTATTAACAGTTTTTAAATTACAATCGCAATCGTTACACTTGTTCATTATATTTTACTATATTATATTATAAAAATTGGTTCATAATATTTTAAATCAATTTTTATAATTATTAAATTTTTTAATCAACATCTTCTATATTTATACTTGATTCTGGTTGTTGCCCTGAGCTAGGCATTCCTCCGGGCATTCCTCCTTGTTGCATATTAGCCATCATTTTTTCCTGTAATGGTTTCATTTCTTCTTGAAATTCTTTTAATCTATAATCATATTCTTCTTTTGATACACTTTGATTATTATCTAACCAAGTAGTAGCATCATCTGCAATTTTGTTTAATTTAGTTTTTAATTCATCATCTAATAATGATGACATTTTTTCATCATTTAATGTCGATTTCATTTGAAAAACTGAATTTTCAAAATTATTTCTTGATTCTATTTTTTCTTTTTCTCTTTCATCTTCTTCTTTGAATTTTTCAGCATCTGCTAACATCTTATCAATATCTTCTTTACTTAATCTTCCTTTATCATTTGTTACTTTAATTTCATCTGATTTTCCTGTAGATTTTTCTGATGCCGAAACAGTGAGAATACCATTAGCATCCAAATCATATGAAATTTCAATTTGAGGAACTCCCCGAGGCATTGGAGGAATACCTTGAAGAGTAAATTCTCCTAATTTATTATTATCTTTTGTAAATTGTCTTTCTCCTTCAAATACTTGAACTGTAACAGCTGGTTGATTATCAGTGTATGTGCTAAATGTTTGTGATTTTTTTGTAGGAATTGTAGAATTTCTTTCAATGATTCGTGTCATTACACCACCACTTGTTTCAACACCTAATGATAATGGAGCAACATCTAATAAAAGTACATCATCAATTTTACTATCTTTTACACCGGATAATAATGCTGCTTGAACAGCAGCACCATATGCTACGGCTTCATCCGGATTAATTGAGCGATTTAACTGTTTTCCATTAAAATAATCGGTTAATTGTGATTGAACTTTTGGAATACGTGTCGAACCACCAACTAATACAATTTCATGTATGTTAGATTTACTAATACCCGAATCTTTCATTACTTGTTCAACTGGTTCAAATGTTTTTCTAAATAAGTCTCCGCATAATTCTTCAAATCTAGCTCGAGTAATAGAAGAAGTATAATCAATTCCTTCATATAAACTATCAATTTCTATTGTGGCCTGTGTAGATGAAGATAATGTTTTTTTTAAATTTTCGCAAGATGTTCTAAGACGTCTTAATGCTCTTTTATTTTCTGATAAATCTTTTTTATGTTTTCTTTTAAAATCCTGTGTAAAATGATGAACTAAACGAGTATCAAAATCTTCACCCCCTAATCTTGTATCTCCTGCTGTTGCTTTAACTTGAAATACACCCTCTTCAATACTTAATAACGTAACGTCAAAAGTCCCACCACCTAAATCATAAATTAAAATATTTCTTTCTTTATCATCTTTTGTATTATCTAACCCATATGCGATAGCTGCGGCTGTTGGTTCATTAATAATACGTAATACTTTTAATCCGGCAATATAACCAGCATCTTTTGTTGATTGACGTTGGGCATCATTAAAATAGGCAGGGACGGTAATAACAGCACTATCAACTGGTTCGCCGAGAAAATCCTCAGCTATTTCTTTCATTTTTGTTAAAATCATAGATGAAATCTCTTCTGGTTGAAAATCTTTTGTTTCACCTTTATATTGAGCTTCAATAATAGGTTTATTATCTTTATCTTTTACTTTAAAAGGAAAATGTTTAATATCATCTTGTGTTGACGAATCGCTAAACACTCTACCAATAAGACGTTTAGCATCAAAAATAGTATTTTCGGGATTTTGTGATGATTGATTTTTTGCGGCCGCGCCAATTAATCGTTCATTATCGGTAAAACCAACATACGATGGTGTAGTTCTTTGACCTTGATCGTTTGCTATAATTTCACATTGTCCATTTTTCCATATACCAACACAAGAATAAGTTGTTCCTAAATCAATACCAATTGCTACCATTAATGTATTTATAAAAATAATCTTTTTAAATAATTATAATTTATATATAATATATTTTAAAAAAATTTTTAAAAATAATACTTTTAAAAATAATACTTTTAAAATAGTTAAAAATATTTTATTTATAATATATTATTTATCAAATATTATAAATGAATAATAATATTTTAAATACTGATAATGATAATGATAATGATAATGATAATAATAGTAATAATAGTAATATTAAATTAAAATTATTAGAAAAAAAAATAGAATATTTAGAAAATAAATTACAATTATTAGAAAATATAATTATGCAAAATACTATTAAAAATTTTGATAATATTGATACTTTGAATACAGAATTAAATTTTGATAATGAAATTATTAATCGAAGTATCAATATATCATCATCTGTAATTGATTTTGTTGATAATAATATTATATATAGTCCGCCGAATTTAGAAAGACAACCAGGATTTGATTCTAAAAATTTTTAAAAAAAATATAAAAATTATTAATATTTATATTTTTTACATTTTTTACATTTTTTACATTTTTTACATTTTTTACATTTTTTACATTTTTTACATTTTTTACATTTTTTACATTTTTTACATTTTTTACA
>Ga0315315_10005601_pt1 | contig 11598 bp, 11 predicted proteins | sample M140m3416metaG_FD_203699 | JGI IMG/M metagenome (GOLD analysis project Ga0315315, IMG submission 203699) | Ammonia-oxidizing marine archaeal communities from Monterey Bay, California, United States - M1 40m 3416 | ecosystem: Environmental > Aquatic > Marine > Intertidal zone | place: USA... | reverse complement strand
TTTTAGTAGCATGGGTTCATAGAAGAAGAAAAGGTTTGCCGTTGGATTATGGTGATAATAATTTAGATTATGTAGAAAATATTACTAAAATGATGTTTCAGCTACCAAATCAAGATTATGTTAAAAATCAAATTATTATAGATGCTATGAACAAGCTTTTGATATTACATGCAGATCATGAACAAAACTGCTCAACATCAACTGTAAGAATTGTTGGTTCATCTGAAGCAAGTTTGTTTGCTTCAATTGCAGCGGGAATATCTGCATTGTGGGGGAGACTTCATGGTGGTGCGAATCAAGCAGTTTTAGAAATGTTGGAAGCAATAAGAAAAGATGGAGGTGATACAAAGAAGTTTATGGCCAAAGCAAAGGACAAGTCAGATCCATTTAGATTGATGGGTTTTGGACATAGAGTTTATAAAAATTTTGATCCAAGAGCAAAAATCATTAAGGCTACTGCCGATAAAATTTTAAATGAACTTGGTATTATTGATCCAATTTTGGAAATTGCTAAAGGTTTAGAAAAAGAGGCTTTAAATGATAGCTATTTCGTAGACAGAAAACTTTATCCAAATGTTGATTTTTATTCCGGAATTATTTACAAAGCTTTAGAAATTCCAAACGAAATGTTTACAGTAATGTTTGCTTTAGGAAGACTTCCTGGATGGATTGCTCATTGGCGAGAAATGAGACTTAAAAATGAACCAATTGGAAGACCGAGGCAAATTTACACTGGAGAAAACCTCAGAAATTATACAGATATTGAAACCCGCTAATTTATTATTTGAATGGTGAATTTTTCTGTTATTGACGAAACATCATCACTAAAACATGTAATTATAGGAATAGCTAATGATTTAGGAGGGATCCCTCAGTTAGAGGATCTGTATGACCCGAAATCAATCGAAAATTTAAATTCAGGAAATTATCCTCTTGAATCAGACATGATTACAGAACTTGAAAATTTTGTTAATGTTTTAAAAAAACACGGAGTTACTGTTCATCGTCCAAAAAACATTAAAAACTGTAATCAAATTTTCACAAGAGATGTTGGCTTTGTGATTGATAATTTCTTTTTTAAATCTAATATTATTCCTAAAAGAGTCCTAGAGTTTAATGGAATTAAATCAACAGTTAATTCTTTTAGTGGAGATATAATTAATATTCCAGAAAAAGTGCATATTGAAGGGGGAGATGTTTTATCTTTTCATAATAATGTTTTTATTGGTTACTACGGGGAAGAAGATTATTCTGATTTGTTTACTGCAAGAACTAACAGAAATGCAATTATTTATTTTGAAAATTTTTTTCCAAATAAAAATGTGAAAGGTTTTCATTTAAAAAAATCTAATTCAGATCCCCTAAAAAACGTACTTCATTTAGATTGTTGTTTACAATTGGTTGGTAAAGACAAAGCAATTATTTATCCAGATGCTTTTACTTTTAAAAATGATTATTTGTGGTTACAATCTTTTTTTGGAGATGAAAATATATTTGAGATTAGCAATAAAGAAATGTATGAGATGACAAGTAATATTCTTTCAATTAATCATAATGTAATTGTATCTGACCCTAGCTTTATTAGACTTAATAACTGGCTAGAATCAAAAGGGTTCAATGTTGAAAAAGTTTCTTTTAATGAAATCTCTAAGCAAGAAGGATTATTTAGGTGTAGTTCTTTACCACTTATAAGAGAATAAATAATGAAAAACAATTTACATTCCGTTTTAATGATAAGACCTGCATCTTTTAGAACAAATCATGAAACTGTAGCAAATAATTATTTCCAAAACCAAATATTAGATTCAAACGATGATAAGATTTTAAAAAATGCAATTTTGGAATTTGACAATTTGGTCTCTAAAATTGAAGAATGTGGAATTGATGTTCATGTTTTTCAGGATGATTTGAAATATGATACACCTGATTCGTTGTATCCAAATAACTGGATTACTTTTCACTCCAAACAAAGAATAGCTCTTTATCCAATGTATGCAAAAAACAGAAGATTGGAAAGAAATGAAGAAGTTCTAGAATTCTTAGAACAAAAAAAGATTATAATTAATAAAACAATTGATTATAGTAGTGCAGAAAAAAAAGAGTTTTTTTTAGAGGGAACAGGGAGTATGGTTCTAGATCGAATTAACAAAAAGACATATTGTTCAATTTCTGAAAGAACTAATCAGAATCTAGTTTATGAGTTTTGTAATGATTTTGAATACAAACCTATTATTTTTAATTCGTTTCAAAATCATCTTAATGAAAGAAAACCTATTTATCACACGAATGTAATGATGTGTATTGCCAGAAATTATTGCGTAATATGTTTAGATTCGATTGATAATAAAAATGAAAGAAACACAGTCATAAACAGTTTAAAACATGATGGTAAGGAAATAATAACTATTTCTGAAAATCAATTGAATTGTTTTGCAGGAAATATGATTGAGTTAGAAAAAAACAATAAAAGTTTTCTTTTCATGAGCAAAACAGCTCATGAAAGTCTTGATAAGATTCAACTTAAAAAATTAAATAATTTCTCAAATCTAATTTATAGTTCTGTTGACACAATAGAAAAATGTGGTGGTGGAAGTGTAAGGTGTATGATTGCTGAAATTTTCAATTAAAATTTCTCAGCGCTGATATTTTTTTAAAAAATTCATGATCATTTTTTGTTTTTGCTAATACTTTTACAAAATAATTATCATTATAAATTGAATATATATTTGATTCGCCTTTAAATAACTTTAATTTGTAATAAGGAATTATTAAACCATAAGTTTCCAATAATGATCTAAAGCGCACTATTATTCCTTTTTTTCTAATTTCGATATTACACCTATTTTCATTATTGTCTAAGTTAAGTAGGTTTTCAATTTCTTTATTTGACTTTTCGATTCTCAGATTTGAAGAGCCTATTCCCTTCATTTTAATTCTTTCTAAAAAAGTAAATGGATTTCCAATTATTTCTGTAATTTCTTGTTTAATTTTGTGATTATTATATGAAATGTTTCTTAGCATTTTTATTTAATTTAATTATTTAAATGTACTTTATTAAAATTCAATTTATTCTTTTATAATTATATTTACTTACAAATAAATTAAATGAATCTTCAAGTTATTTTAAAGAACGAATTATCAAAATTTATTTCACAGAAATATAGTTTAGATTGTATTGATCTTGAAATACAAACGACAAAAAAAAATTTTGATGGGGACATAACAGTTGTAATATTTCCTCTTGTAAAAATAATTAAAAAATCCCCAATTGAAATTGGAAATGAGATAGGAAATTTTCTCCTTAAAGAATCAAAATATGTAGAGAGTTTTAATTTAATTCAAGGATTTTTGAATTTAGTTATTGAAAATAATTTTTATGTTGAATTTTTAAATAATATTGCAAAAAACGACCATTTTGGAATCAAATCCCCAAAATCAAATGATCCATTATTTTTAGTTGAGTTTTCCTCTCCAAACACAAACAAGCCTCTACATTTAGGGCATATCAGAAATATTCTTTTAGGTGATTCAATTTCTCAAATATTGATTTCAAGTGGTAAAAGAGTACATAAGACTCAAATAATTAATGATAGAGGAATTCATATTTGTAAATCTATGGCTGCTTGGTTGAAATTTGGCAATAATTCAACACCATCTGACACTGGCGAAAAAGGAGATTTTTTTGTTGGTAAATATTACATTTTATTTGAAAAAGTTAATAAAGAAGAAATTTCTGTTTTAATCAAAAGTGGAAAAGATAAAAAATTTGCCGAGAAAAATGCACCAATTTTTTTAGAAGCACAAAATTTGTTGATCAAGTGGGAAAATGGAGACAAAGAAGTTATAAGGCATTGGAAAAAAATGAATTCTTGGGTATATGATGGCTTTGAAAAAACGTATAGAGATTTAGGTGTTGATTTTGATTCTTACTATTATGAAAGTAAAACTTACTTATTAGGAAAAGATATTATAAAATTTGGATTAAATAATCACATTTTTTTTAAAAAAGATGATGGTTCTGTATGGATAGATCTCACTGACGAAGGATTAGATAAAAAACTTTTATTAAGATCTGATGGAACCTCTGTTTACATGACACAAGACTTAGGAACAGCTCTTTTGAGATATCAAAATCATCCTAAAATGAATGGCATGATTTATACAGTTGGAAATGAACAAGATTACCATTTCAAAGTATTATTTAAAATTTTAAATAAATTAGGTTATAAATGGTCTAATAATTTACATCATTTAAGTTATGGTATGGTCGATTTGCCATCTGGAAAAATGAAGAGTAGGGAAGGTTCAGTGGTCGATGCAGATGATTTGATCAGTGAAATGAAATTAAACGCAAGTAATATTTCGAACGATTTAGGAAAAATTAATGATTTCTCTAAATCTGAAAAAGATCTTCTTAATTCAACAATTAGTCTAGGTGCTCTTAAATATTTTATTCTGAAGGTAGATCCAAAAAAAAGAATTTTGTTCGATCCAAATGAATCGATAGACTTTAATGGAAATACCGGGCCATTTATTCAATATACTTATGCTAGAATTCAATCACTTACAAGAAAAGTCAATTTTAAGGTTGAAAATATTAAAAAAGACTGTCAAATAACAAGAAAAGAAAAAGATATATTGAAGCAATTGATTATTTTTCCTGAAGCAATTAGTTTAGCTGCACAAAATTATAGTCCAGCTTTAATCGCTAATTATTCTTATGAGTTGGTTAAGCTTTATAATTCATATTATCAATCTACATCTATACTTAAAATATCAAATTTAGAAACAAAAAATTTTAGATTGCTATTATCACACAAAGTAGGTCAGGTTATTAAAAGTTCGATGAAACTTTTAGGAGTTGATGTTCCAGAAAAAATGTAAAAAAAAAACCGCTCTTTGAGCGGTTTTTTTAATTTCAACAAGTAAATACCAATTTATTACTTAGAAACTGCGAGGTTATAAACTACAAGTCCAAAGCCAATTTTATTGATTGAGTCACCAATATTGTAGATTACATCCATATTCTCAGCAGCAACCCATCCTGTCATGAATTCGTACCACATTCCATCTCCAGTTCCAATCATGTAACCTAAAGGATAAATAGCCCATCCAATAAGAACAAATAAAACTAAAGTGTTGTGAGCAGATTCAACAGCACCGCCAGCTGAAGCAGCTAGTTTAGCTAATTCTCCGAATTTGATCATGTATACTATTGCAAAGTAAGCTGCACCAGAGAAAGCGCCCCATAAAGCAGCATTAGACAGACCAGCTTCTCCAACATAACCTGTAACAAGCATCACTGTTGATAGAAAAATTAATTGTTTTAAATGCTTACTAGTTGCTCCAGCAGCTTTTAATATCAAATAAAATTCTACACACATTAACGGAACTGTTAAGATCCAGTCAACATATCTAAATACTGTTGTACTGTCACCAGCAGCATGAGCGTCTCTCATGTACATGTAGTGTACTGCTGCAATGAAAGTAATAAGTCCAGAAACTAAAATAGAAGATCTCCATTTAGCATCTACTGAATTCATTGATAGGAAGAAAAAAGCTGATGCGGCCATCATTGCCATTGTTCCTATCCAAAAGGTAATACCTACTAAATCGTCACCAGCAGGAGTATCACCAAAAAAATACATTAGGTTTAAAAAATTTTCCATAATTATTATAATTAATTGTTTTTGTTAATAGTCAAATATATAAAAACAATTCTTAATCGCTACATTTGTTGCTAAAATTATTCATAAAATGCTGTTGAAATCACATGTTTTTAACAATTTTTCTCTCAAATTGATAGTTTTTTCTACGATATTTTGTGTTATTCTCAGTTTTTTGGTTAGTGAATTTCTTCAGAACCTGTTGATTTTCAGTGGTATTTTATCTTTTGGAATTATTCATGGAGCAAATGACATATTATTATTAAAAAAAAGTCTTGATAAAAATATAAATTCAATCAAATTCTTAATTATTGTTTATTTAATTATGGTAATTTTATTTGGATTTTTTTTCTATTTAGTCCCATTTTTGGCATTACTTTCTTTTATTTTATTGAGTTCATATCATTTTGGCGAACAACAGTGGACAATGTTCACTAATAAAAAAAAAAGTGAATTAAGAATTTTCTATTTTATTTATGGTTTATTTATTTTTTCTTTGCTCTTTTGGTCAAATGGCAACTTTGTCAGTGAAATTATATATGATATTTCATCAATTAAAATAGAAATACTTTTTTATAAATATTTATTATACACATCTGCCGGAGGTCTTATTTTATCATTCTTTTTTACTTACAAGTACTTATTAGATCAAATAATTCTACAAGTTTTTCTATTAATTTTACTTTCTTTGATTTTTTACAATTTTAGTTTAATATATTCTTTTGGTATTTATTTCGTGTTTTGGCACAGCATCCCCTCAATAATAGATCAATCAATTTATATATATGGTTCCTCAGACTTAAAATCTTTTTTAAATTATTTCAAAAGTTCAATAATTTATTGGATTATCTCAATGATTGGATTATTAATAGTCTATTCATATCTAAAAAATTCTCAAACTCTACTAATAAGTATTTTTTTTTCTTTTTTGGCAGCAATAACTTTTCCCCATGCCATAGTTATTTCAAAAATTAAGAATAGTAAATAATAGTTTGATGTATTATTACTAAATATTTACAAATCATTAGATTTGTAGTAAAATCTTAATAATGTTTAATAATCTAACTGAAAAACTTAATTCAGCATTTCAAGTTTTAAAAGGCCATGGTAAAATCACTGAGATTAATGTTGCAGAGACATTAAAAGAAGTTAGGAGAGCTTTGCTTGAAGCAGATGTAAATTTTAAAACCGCAAAAGAGTTTACAACTAATGTAAAGAAAAAAGCGATTGGTCAAAATGTACTAACTAATCTTAACCCAGGACAATTAATGGTTAAGATCGTCAAGGATGAACTTACTCTTCTTATGGGTGGTGAATCATCCGGAATTAATTTATCAAATAAATTAACTGTTGTTTTAATGTCTGGTCTTCAAGGATCTGGAAAAACAACGTTTAGTGGAAAACTCTCAAGTTATTTGTTAAAAAAGAAGGGAAAAAATCCTCTTTTAGTTGCTTGTGATGTATACAGACCAGCCGCTATTGAACAATTAAAAGTTATAGGTGAAAAAATTGGAGTTGAAGTTTATTGTGATGAATCCGAAAAAAATCCAGTTAAAATTGCAAAAGACGCGGTAAAATATGCAAATAAAAATGGAAAGAATCTTGTTGTTATTGATACAGCAGGAAGATTAGCTGTCGATGATAAAATGATGAGTGAAATTAAAGATATTCATTTAGCAATTAATCCAAATGAAACTTTATTTGTGGTTGATTCTATGACAGGACAAGATGCTGTAAATACAGCTAAATCATTTAATGATATATTAAATTTTGATGGAGTAATTCTTACGAAGTTAGATGGAGACACCAGAGGAGGAGCTGCTCTTTCAATAAAGTCAGTTGTTGATAAGCCTATAAAGTTTGTTGGAACAGGGGAAAAAATGGATGCAATTGATGTCTTTCATCCGGAAAGAATGGCAGATAGAATACTTGGAATGGGAGATGTTGTAACTCTTGTTGAAAAAGCTCAAGATTTATATGATGAAAAGCAAGCGCGTATTTTAAATAAAAAAATTGCAAAAAGTCAATTTGGTTTAGATGATTTTCTGGAACAAATTAAAAAAATAAAAAAAATGGGCAATCTAAAAGATATGGTAAATATGATTCCCGGTGCTAGCAAAGCTGTGGGTAATAATGAAGTTGATGAAGATTCTTTCAAGCACATTGAGGCACTTATATATTCAATGACACCAAGTGAAAGATCAAATCCAAAAATAATTGATGTTAGCAGAAAAAAAAGAATTTCTAAGGGTAGTGGATTAGAAATTCAAGAGTTAAATAGATTATTAAAACAATTTCAGCAGATGTCAAAAATGATGAAAATGATGCAAAGTGGAGGTTCTGGAAAATTAATGCAAATGATGCAAGGAATGAAATAAATAAATAGTAATGAGTATTATAGACGGTAAAAAAATTTCCAATCAAATCAAGGAAGAAATTAAAAATGAAGTTAATTTGATTTTGCAAATGGGTGGTCGTGCTCCACACCTGGCTGCTGTTTTAGTTGGAAACGATGGAGCTAGTTTAACTTATGTCGGAAGTAAAGTCAGATCATGTAAACAGGTAGGTTTCAATTCAACATTAGTTAAGTTGTCTGAAAATATTTCTGAAAACAATCTTCTTAAAAAAATTAATGAACTAAATAATGACGATGAAATTGACGGTTTTATTGTTCAATTACCTTTACCTAAACATATCAATGAAGAAAAGATATTGATGGCCGTCAGTCCAAGCAAAGATGTTGACGGATTTCATCCAACTAATTTTGGAAAAATGGCCTTAAATATGGATACTTTTATTTCAGCAACACCATACGGAATAATTGAACTTTTAAAAAGATATAATATTGAGACATCAGGAAAGAATACTGTTGTTATCGGGAGAAGCAACATAGTTGGTAGGCCGATAAGTATTTTAATGAGTAGAAAAGGAAACCAGGGAGATTCGACAGTTACTTTAGTTCATAGTAGAACTAAAAACTTACAAAATTATACCCGGAAAGCTGATATAATAATTTCAGCATTAGGTGTGCCAAATTTTGTAAAATCAGACATGATTAAAGACGGTGTTGTTATTATAGACGTTGGAATAACTAGAGTAAAAGACGAATCCAATTCAAAGGGATATTCCATAAAAGGAGATGTTGACTTTGATTCAGTAAAGTCTAAGGCAAGTTATATAACACCAGTTCCAGGTGGTGTGGGTCCAATGACAATAGCTATGTTGTTAAAAAATACGCTTTTATCTAGAAGTCTTAAAAGCTGATTATTTAGCAAATATTTGTTCCGGATCTTTAAAAGATTTGAATTCTAATGCATTTTGAGAGGGATCCATGAAAAACATTGTAGCCTGTTCTCCAACCAATCCTTTAAATCTAATGTAAGGTTCTATTATAAATTTAATTTTTTTCTTTTTTAGTATTTTAGAAAAAGCATGAAATTCATCCCATTTTAATACTATACCAAAATGAGGAACAGGGACATTTTTTCCGTCGACAGGATTTTCTTTTTTTAATTGAGTTTTACTACCATCATAATGAATTACAAGTTGATGACCAAAGAAGTCAAAGTCAACCCAATGATCACTACTTCTACCTTCTTTTAGTTGTAATATGTCTCTGTAAAATAATCTACATTTTTCTAAATTATTTACAGGAATAGCTAAATGAAAAGGAGATAGGTTACTCATATTTAGATTAATTAATTCCATCCAATCATAAATCTTTTGATTTTTGAATTTGGAGGTATATTTACAGACTCAATTTTTTTTTCAGTTCCAATTTGATTTTCTAATGAAAGATTTTTTTTATCTATAATAAAATAGGCATCAATTTCGTCAACAAAAATAACAATATTGTCAATTGTATTTTGAATACTGGAAATTTTATGTTTTTTATTTATATCCCCGAAAGAACTTTTTATATTAATACCCTTTGAGGTTTTGAATTTCTCACTAAAGACTTGAACAGTTTCAATTTTTTCATTCAAATCATGTTGTTGTTTTGGAATTAAAGTCAAAAGGTGATTTTTAGAACTATCGAAAATTAAATACTTGTCCTCCCCCTCAAACATATAATCACCCTCTCCAATTCTTTTAACAATTGAGTCATTGGCGAACAATGAATCAATTTCTTTGACTATTGTATTGGAATTTATTTTACCAACTTCTCCTTTTTTTATTATAAAATCAGAATTAGTAGTACATCCAAAACAAATTAAATAAAAAATAAATATCAGTTTTTTCATGGATTAATTTATATTATTAAATGTACTAATTCCTTTTGAACCTTAATTAATTATATAATATATATTTGCTTTATGAATAAAAAAGTAGATGATGATATTTTTAAAGATGGTTTCAAATTACCTATTATGGAATCATTTTATACAATTCAAGGAGAGGGGTTTTATAAAGGATCTGCTGCATTCTTTATTAGAGTGGCTGGTTGTGATGTTGGTTGTCACTGGTGCGATGTAAAAGAAAGTTGGGACTCAGATCTTTATCCTCTTCTTTCTGTTCAAGAAATTTTAAAAAAAGCAAAAAATCACTCCAGAATGATTGTTGTTACAGGTGGTGAGCCTCTGATGTGGAATATGTATCCATTAACAGAATTATTAAAAAAAAATAAATTTATAGTTCACATCGAAACCTCAGGATCTAATAAATTAACTGGTGTTTGGGATTGGATCTGTTTATCTCCCAAAAGAAGAAAAAACCCACTCGATGAAATATATGTAAAAGCAAATGAATTAAAAATAATTGTATTTAACAGACATGATTTTAAATACGCTGAAGAGCAAGCTAAAAAAGTATCTAAAAATTGCATACTTTATTTACAGCCTGAATGGGAAAAAAGAGAAAAAATTATTCCATTAATTATTGATTACGTTATGAAAAACAATAAATGGAAAATTTCTTTACAAACTCATAAATATTTAAATATTCCATAAAAGTTCAGTCATATAATAGATACTTAGATCTCATAGTTTTATATTTTTCAATATCATTTTGCCAACTATTTTTAATTTCATTGCTATTTAATCCATTAATGATTTGGTTTTGAAGTTTTTCATTGCCAGCTAATCTGTTAAAACCACTTTTAAAAAAGTTAGATTTATCTTTTGACATTTTGTACGCTATTATTATCCAATTCAAGTTAATTTCATCTAATAATTTATGTTCGCTTAAATTAATTCCGTAACATAATTCATTTAAATATTTTGGATATTTAGCACCAGACATTGATTTAGGTTTAAACTTAAAGTTTGTTTTTTCCCAATTTGGACTTCCAATAATTTGGAATTGCATATTAGTTCCTCTTCCAATACTTATTGATGTTTGTTCAAAAAAACATAAACTTGGGTACAAGTTTACAGATTTTTTATTTGGCAGATTTGGAGACGGCTTAATAGGTAATTCATAAATTATTTTTCTATTGTAATTTTTAATTGGAATAACTTTTAAATCACATTTGATTTTGTTTTTTAACCAACCCTCTTTGTTAATCATTATTCCAAATTCACCAATTGTCATTCCGTGAACTATTGGAACAGGGTGCATTCCTACAAAACTTTTAAAGTTATTTTCTAAAATAGGTCCATCGATATAATGGCCATTAGGATTAGGTCTGTCAAGAATTATTAATTTTTTATTATTTTCTGCAGCAGCTTCCATCACATAATGAAGTGTAGAAATGTAAGTGTAGAACCTGGCTCCTACATCCTGAATATCAAATAGAAAAACATCTACATCATTAATTTGTTCTTTTGTGGGTTTTTTATTTACTCCGTGAAGTGATATAATTGGAAGACCAGTTTTAATGTCTGTTCCATCCTCAACTTTTTCACCCGCATCTGCAATTCCTCTGAATCCATGTTCTGGTGAAAATACTTTTTTAATATTTATATTTAATTTTAACAAAGAATCTATAAGG
>Ga0315315_10005600_pt1 | contig 11599 bp, 16 predicted proteins | sample M140m3416metaG_FD_203699 | JGI IMG/M metagenome (GOLD analysis project Ga0315315, IMG submission 203699) | Ammonia-oxidizing marine archaeal communities from Monterey Bay, California, United States - M1 40m 3416 | ecosystem: Environmental > Aquatic > Marine > Intertidal zone | place: USA... | reverse complement strand
TGGAATGAGAAGAGCTCAAACTATGAAATTTTCAACTAGAAATATTGTTGAAGATAAAAAATCGGGCGAATATAGGCTTTCTCATCATTTAGATTTAAAAACTGGAATGTATAAGGGTAGACAAGTTTTAGACCCAAAAGAATAATACTGTAATCTTTAATACTATTATTTATAATGCTAGATATGATTAAAATTGCAGTTGATGCAATGGGAGGTGATAATTCACCAAAAAAAGTTGTAGAAGGCATAATTCACAACCATCAAAATAATAAAAATATTTTTTATAAAATTTTTGGTGACAAAAATAAGATTTCAGAAATAATTAAAGGAAAAATAAATAATAATTTCTATGAAATTTTTCACACAGAAGAGGTTGTAAAAAGTACAGATAGTCCTTTGGAAGGAGCCAAAAGAGGAAAAAATACTAGCATGTGGCTTTCTATTGAAAGTGTTAAAAATAAAGAGGCTGATATAGTTGTATCTGCTGGTAACACTGGAGCATTGTTAGTTATATCAAAATTAAATCTTAAGATGATAGAAAGTATAGATAAACCTGCATTATCAGCTTTATGGCCAAACAAAAAAGGAATGAGTGTTGTTCTTGATTTAGGTGCAAATATAGAATGTAGTTCCAAAAATCTTTTAGATTTTTCAATAATGGGAGCTTCTCTTTACACTTCACTATATCCTGATGACAAACCAAATGTTGGCTTATTAAATATAGGTTCGGAAGAACTTAAGGGTAACGAAATTATAAAAGAAACTTATCATATTCTTAATGATAAAAAATCGGATAATTATAATTTTGCTGGATATATCGAGGGAAATCATTTAATGGATGGAAATATCAATGTAATAGTTTCAGATGGTTTTACGGGGAATGTTGCTCTAAAGACTGCTGAAGGAACCGCTAATTTTATTACTGAAGAACTTAAAAAAGTGATGACAGGATCAATAATAGGAAAAATTTCATCTCTATTAAATATTTCAAATTTAAAAAAATTTAAAAAACGACTTGATCCTAGATTATATAATGGAGCTATTTTTATTGGTTTAAACTCACCCGTGGTAAAAAGTCATGGAGGAACAGATTATATTGGTTTTTCTAATTCATTAGATGTTTGTCATAGAATTGTAAAAGGTAATTTGATAGAAAAGATAAAACAAAATATTTGATTAAATGAGAATAAATTTAACTAAAAAAAACTTAGTTAATTTAGTTTATATGCAATTGGGTTTTTCAAAGCAGATATCTGAAAATTTAATTAAAGATTTTTTATCTACAATAGTTGAAAATATTAAATCTGAAAAAAAGCTTAAATTATCTAAATTTGGAACTTTTACAATAAGACAGAAAGAATCAAGAATTGGCAGAAATCCTAAAACAAAAGAAAAAAAAATTATATCAAGCAGAAAAGTCGTTTTGTTTAAACCTTCTAAAGAATTTAAAGAATTTATAAATTTAAAAGATAATGGATAAGTCAGACAGTGCTTATAAAACAATTGGGGAAGTTGTAAAAATACTTAATCTTAAATCTAATAAAAAAGGAATTCTTCCAACTCATACTATTAGATTTTGGGAAACACAATTCAAACAAATTAAACCAAAAGTAATGAATGCTAACAGAAGATATTATGATGAAAATTGTATAAATTTGCTAAAAAAAGTTAAATTTCTTCTCAAGGATCAAGGTATGACTATTAATGGTGTAAAGAAGATATTAAATGGAGAAGTAGCTTTAGAACTTGACGAAATGGCAAATAATTCTATAAAAGCTGGTAATTTAAAAAATAAGTTAGTTAAAATTTCTAAAATTATAAAAAAATTAAAAGAATTAAAATAATATGGCAAAAAAAACACATATAAAAGTTAGATTAGTACCTGAAGCAAAACCTGATAGTTCTTTTTTTTATTATGTAAAAAAACCTGCTGGTGGAGAAAAAGCTAAGATTAAATTGTCAGCTAAAAAATATAACCCTGATACAAGAAAACACGAAATGTTTGTGGAAAAAAAACTTCCACCTCACAGTAAATAATTATTTCTTTTTAAAATTACGCCTTTCATAATCTATGTAAGACCAAATCATATTTTTCCATATGCGATTTGTTATTTTTGGGTCAATATTAAGTTTTTTTGATTTTAATTTAATTTTATTTAATATAAATTTTATTCTTCTTTTATCTACTATTTCTTTTTTGAATTCTTTTAATTTAAGAACATCTTTAACAAGACTAGTTCGATACTTAATTAATGATAAAAGATTATTATCTAATTTATCTAGCTTAATTCTTATTAAATCTAATTTTTTTTTATTTTTAGGCGACATTTAATTTATTGGATTAATTTATAATTATTATATTTATCTATACATGTACAGTCAGAATAATAATTTAAATAATAAATTGAGAATTTGGTTACTTCTATTATTATTGCAGATTATTCTTATTATTATCGTTGGTGGTTTAACAAGATTAACTGATTCTGGGCTATCTATAACTACTTGGGAATTATTTGTTGGTTTTTTTCCTCCTTTAACTAACGACAAATGGTTAGATTATTTCAATCTTTACAAAACAATACCCGAATATGAAATACAGAATTTCAGCATGACTTTGAATGAATTTAAAATAATTTTTTGGTGGGAGTGGGCTCATAGACAGTTAGGAAGATTAATTGGTTTAAGTGCATTATTACCTTTAATTTATTTTACAATAAAATATGGTTTTTGGATTTTAAAAAGATATTTAATAATTTTTTTACTAATTTGTTTACAAGGTTTTTTTGGTTGGTACATGGTATCAAGCGGATTAAGTGATAGAGTAGATGTTAGTCATTATAGATTATCCATACATTTAATTACGGCTTTTATAATTTTATCAATAGTTTTTTGGAATTATCTTAAATTAACTAACTTAAAGATTTATCAAATTTCGATCAAATTATATTTAATAAAATTTTTTCTTTTTTTATTATTTATTCAATTAATTATTGGTGCTTTTGTGTCTGGTATGGATGCGGGTACAATTTATAATACTTGGCCTTTAATGGGATCTTCTTATTTTCCTGATGATAGTAAGATTATAGAACTTTTAAATATTAATTTTTTTGACAATCCTTCTGTAGTTCAATTTATTCATCGAAATTTAGCTTACTTAATTGTCATATTTTATCTTTATTTGCTATTTTTTACTTTAAAGAATTCTAATAAGATATTTTTAAAACCAATTTTTATTATTGGAATAAGTTTATTTTTACAAGTTTTATTAGGAATTTTAACAATATTATCTGGAGTAAAAATTATTTATGCTTCCTTACACCAGATAAATACAATTTTAATTATATGTTCTACTTTATATTTCCTTTACACATCAAGATATAATGAAAAGAGTAATTAGTTTCTGTTTGTCGATATATAAATTACTGATTAACTAACAGCTTTTAGATTACCTTTTGAAGATTTATCAAGAGCCTGATCTAGATCATCAATAATATCATCAATATGTTCTAATCCTATACATAGTCTAACATAACCAGGTGTAACACCCGCAGCAGCAAGTTCTTCATCATTTAGTTGACTGTGTGTTGTTGTAGCAGGATGTATAGCCAAACTTCTTGCGTCACCAATATTAGCTACATGATAAAACATTTTTAAAGATTCAATAAATCTTTTTCCAGCTTCTATTCCTCCTGTCAATTCAATACCTACTAACGCCCCGTTACCTTTTTTAAGATATTTCTTTGCTCTATTAGAAATTTGTTCATTATGCTCAGTTGCATAAATTACTTTTTCTATTGCTTTATGTTTCTTTAGGTAATCAACTACTTTTGCTGCATTTTCACAATGTTGCTTCATCCTTAAAGCAACAGTTTCTAAACCTTGAATTACACCAAAAGCATTATCAGGAGATAATGCTGATCCTAGATCTCTTAATAAGGTAACTCTTGCTCTAACAGCAAAAGATACATTTGCTCCTGTTAATTCGGGTACTGCTTTACCCCAAACTACACCACCATAACTTGCGTCTGGTTGATTGAATAAAGGTTGCCTTTTTGGATCTGCTGTCCAGTCAAAATTACCTCCGTCAACTAAAGCCCCACCAACAACTGTTCCATGTCCAGCCATATACTTTGTAAGCGAATAAACAATAACAGCCGCTCCATGTTCTAATGGTTTACAAATAACAGGTGCTGCGGTGTTATCAACTATTAAAGGTATATTGTATTTTTTTCCAATATCTGACACTTCTTTAATTGGAAAAACTCTTAAGTAAGGATTTGGTAAAGTTTCACCATAAAAAGCTCTAGTTTTATCATCAATAGCTTTTTCAAAGTTTTTTGGATCAGAAGGGTCTGCATATCTAACTTCAATACCAAGTTTGCTTAAAGTATGTGTAAACAAAGATACAGTGCCACCATATAGATCTGTTGAACTGATTATGTTATCACCAGATTGAGCGACGTTTAAAATTGCAAAAGTAGAAGCGGTTTGACCTGATGAAACAGCTAAACTTGCTAAACCACCATCCAGTGCAGCAATTCTCTTTTCCAACACATCATTTGTTGGATTCATAATTCTAGTGTAAATATTACCAAATTCTTTCAAAGCGAACAAATTGGCTGCATGATCTGTACTGTTGAATTGATATGATGTAGTTCTATATATTGGAACAGCAACAGAATTAGTTGCTGGATCACTCCTATAGTCACCGCCGTGAATAGCGACAGTTTCTGGATTATTTCTTTTTGTAGTCATTATTACTCCTTTTTTAGTGCTTTAACTTAATGTAAGGCGCACAATATAGTTCAAATGCCTACCGATTATTTAATGAAGTATTCCTTTTTAGCAGTTATGTGCCCGCAATAGGATCAAATCGGCATAATCTTTTTACCATATTAGACCTATTTTACAAGGTAAATATACAAATTGACTTTGTAATTAATAATAGTATTAATCCTGGCACAATGACAAAGTTCTTAAAAAAAGACCAAGTGACTTCATCATGGTATGAAATTGATGCTACAAATGCAGTAGTAGGAAGACTTGCAACAGTTATATCAAAAATAATAAGAGGTAAAAATAAAACAACTTATACACCCCATATGGATCATGGTGATTTTGTAGTAGTAAAAAACATAGAACAAGCAAAGTTTACAGGTAAAAAATTTCAAGATAAAAAGTATTATAGGCATACAGGTCATCCTGGCGGTATTAAAGTAACTTCTCCAGAAAAACTTAATGAAAAAAAACCAGGTGAAACTTTAAAGCTTGCAGTAAAAAGAATGCTACCAGGCGGTGTATTGGGTAGAAAACAATTAACTAAACTAAAGATTTATTCTGGAAGTGATCATCCTCATAGTGCTCAAAACCCTCAAGTTATAGAGTTAGATAAATTAAATAGTAAAAACATAATAAGAAATTAATATGGAAAATACCCAAACATCAGCAAAAACACCAAAATTAAAGTTAGATTTTAAAGATAGCAAATATGCAACCGGTAGAAGAAAAACTTCAATTGCTAAGGTTTGGTTAAAAAAAGGTTCTGGGAAAATTTATGTAAATGGAAAATTATTTAGTGAATATTTTGCTGATGAAACTCACAAAATGCAAATTGTAAGACCTTTTGAAATAATTAATCAAGCTACGGATTATGATGTTAGATGTAGCGTTAAAGGTGGTGGTCCAACAGGTCAAGCTGGAGCTATGGTTCATGGTATTTCTAAAGCTTTAGTAATGTTTGATGAAAATTTAAAAGCCACTTTAAAAACAGAAAAACTTACCACTAGGGACTCAAGGGCTGTTGAGAGGAAAAAACCCGGAAGAAGAAAAGCTAGAAGAAGCTTTCAATTCTCTAAAAGATAATTTTTTTTTAATTTTTAACTGTTATAATAAAATATGCCTAAGCTTAATGCGTTAGTTGCTGGTTCAACTGGATATATTGGAATTCAATTAATTAAATTGTTAATCAAACATAAATATATCAATATAAAATATCTCTGTGGAAATACTTCTGTTGGTAAAAAAATTTCTCATTATGATAAATCTTTAACAAATAAGAAATTACCTAAAATTATTAAATTTAATAAAAATCTTTTAAATAATATTGATGTTATTTTTACGGCCTTGCCCAACGGAGAAGCTCAAGATATATCCAAATATTTAAAAAAAAATGTTACTCTTATAGATTTGGCAGCTGATTTTAGATTAGAAAAAGAATCTGATTATCTCAAATGGTATAAACAGAAACATAAAGCTACTAATTTAATTAAAAAAAGTATTTATTCTATTCCAGAAATTAATGGAAATTTATTAAAAAAATATCAAATTATTTCATGCCCAGGATGTTATCCAACATCAATATTGTTACCACTTATTCCTCTACTAAAATATAGGCTAATTAAAGTTAAAAATATTATAATGGACTCAAAATCTGGCTATTCTGGAGCAGGTAGAGGGGTTCATAAAAAATATAAAGATAAAAATTTATATGAGTCATTAAGCGCTTATGGTGTTGGTTTTCATCGTCATAATTCAGAAATAGAACAAATGTTAAAAAAATACACTAATAAAAAAATTGATTTTAACTTTACTCCTCATTTAACTCCGATGTTTAGAGGAATATTAAGCACAATCTATATTGATTTAGAAGATAATGTTACACAGTCAAAAATTATTAAAAAACTATCTGCTTTTTATAAAAAAAAATTTTTTATTAAAGTTTTAAAATCTAACTCGTTAATTAGCACTAATGATGTAATAAATACTAATAATTGTCATATTTCTATTTGCAAAACAAAATTTAAAAATAAAATTATAATACTTTCTGCAATTGATAATCTTATTAAAGGTGGAGCAGGACAAGCCATTCAGAATTTAAATTTGAAATTTAATTTTCCCTTAAGAACTGGATTATAATGAAGTTCATTATCTTTTTATTAATCTCGATATTATTAAATAATTGTTCACTAAATAAAGATTCTAAATATTGGACAGAAGATGTGATTAAAAAAGATAATAATCAAAAAAAATTAAAACAAATATTAAAAAAGTCAGATGATATAACAACTATGACACTTGAAGAATATGAGATTTATATAGATGACTATACAAAAAAAAGTAATTATCCAGATATTAGTAAATGAAAAATATAACAAATATCGCTGTTGTTGGTTTAGGTCAAGTGGGTAGTTATCTACTTAATGAATTAAATACAAAAAAAAAAGAAATAGAACTTAAAACTGGTAATAAGATTAAAATAATTGCTATCTCTGCAAAAAATATTAATAAAAAAAGACAATTTAAAATAAATAAAAAAATATTTTTTAGAAATCCATTAGAAATCTTTAAAAAAAAGAAAGTAGATATTTTGTTTGAAGCTATAGGCTTAGCTGATGGTATATCTAAAAAAGTAGTTCAAACTGCTTTAATGAAAAAAATCCACGTAATAACTCCAAATAAAGCTTTAATTTCTAAACATGGAAATGATTTGGTTAAAATTGCAGAAAAGAATAATGTTAATTTAGAATTTGAAGCTTCTGTTGCAGGAGGTATTCCAATTCTAAGATCAATTAAAGAGGGCTTAGCCACAAATAAAATTTCAAAAGTTTATGGAATTTTAAATGGAACTTCTAATTACATTTTATCTGAAATGGAAAATTCTAATCAAAATTTTATAGATGTTCTCAAAAAAGCCCAAAAACTTGGCTATGCAGAACCTGGTAATCCTAAATTAGATTTAAATGGTTTTGATGCCTTTGCTAAGGTTAGAATTTTATCTTCTTTAGCTTTCAATAGCAAAATATCAAAACACAAATGCTTAGTAGAAGGTATAGAAAAAATTGAATTAAAAGATATCAAAATAGCTAATCAATTAGATTTAAGGATTAAACTTTTGGGAATATCTGAGTTAAAAAATAATCATCTTTTTGAAACTGTTCACCCATGTTTGGTTAGTAAAAAATCTTATATTGGAAATGTAACAGGTGTAATGAATGCTGTTATTCTTGAAGGCAAACCAGTCGGCGAAAGTATTTTTCAAGGGGAGGGTGCAGGGCCAGGACCGACATCATCAGCGTTACTTTCTGATTTATTATCTATATTAAGAGGCAATATCAAAAAGCCACTAGGTGTTTCTGTGTCAAAACTAAAATCTTTAAATAATTATAATGTAAATAACTATATAAATTCACTTTATTTAAGATTTGAGGTAAAAGATAAACCTGGAGTTTTATCTCAAATTACTAACCGATTGGCCAAATACAAAATTTCAATTAAAAGAATTATTCAAACTCCAGATAAAAAAAACAATAAAGCTACTATTGTTATTATTACTCATAAAACATCAGAACTTAATTTTAATAATTGCTTATCCATATTCAAAACTAACAAGAATGTTCTTAAAATTCCTACATTAATAAGACTGCTAAGTTAATGGATATATATTTAAAACTTTTTGAGGTTTTGTTTCCTGTTTTTTTTATAGTAGGTATTGGAATTTTTTTAGGTAAAAAAAACCCAAATTTTGACACTTCTTTCATTACTACTTATTCCGGTAATTTTGGTACGCCAGCTTTGGTAATATTTGCTCTTACAGCTGGAAGTGTAACTTTTGATGTTTTTAAGGAATTCTTTTTTTATGCGCTAATACTTCTTACTTTATTTGGATTAGTTGGGTTAGTTTTTTTAATTTTAATGAAAAAAGATTATATTAGAGAATTACCTACTTTTATTTTACCTAATACAGGGAATATGGGAATCCCTATTTGTTTATTTGCTTATGGAGAATTAGGAATGGGTATAGCAGCTGCTATTTCTTCACTTGTTGTATTACTCCATTTTACGCTTAATATTTTTTTAGCTAAAAGAGCTTTTGACTTTGAAACAATTTTTAAGAGTCCTGCTTTTTATGCAATTATAGTTACAGTACTATTTCTATATTTTGAGAAAACTGTACCTCAATTTGTGATGAATACAGTGATGTTGTTAGCTTATGGAATGATAGTCATGATATTAATGTCTTTAGGTGTCGCTCTTACTCAAATGAAAATATTTTCTTTTAAAGATGCTGTTATAACTTCAATTGGTAGAGTTATAATAGGTCCGATAATTGGTTTAGGTGTTATAAAATTATTTGATCTCTCTGGTATATCGGCAGGTGTAATTTTGATCCAGTCTTCAATGCCGAGTGCTATATTGTGTTACTTAGTTGCTTCGATGTATTCACCTAAAGTGATTGTTGATAATATTTCTAGTACTATTGTCGTTTCAACAGTTATGTCATTATTCACAATCCCAATTACTTTATTCTTTGCTTTAAAATACTTCTATTAAGCGGTATCCTTCATTAATGAAGGCTATAATTTTAAATGCTTCAGCGTGGATGATTGTTCCAGTTATGGACGCTTATGCAAAATTTTTAAGCTCTTCTATGGATGTGTTACAAATAACTTGGGCTAGATATTTCTTTACTGTAGTATTTACGTTTTCTTTAATGCTGTTTTTTTATAGAAAATCTATAGTTTGGAGTAAAAAACCTTTATTACAATTAATTAGAGGACTTATATTGGTATTTTCAACATATCTGTTTTTTTATTCAATCTCTGTAATCTCATTGCCAAAAGCTTTAACCTTAGCTTTTGTTGCACCTTTATTCGTGACAGCTTTATCACCATTTTTTCTCAAAGAAAAAGTTGGCATTAGAAGGTGGACAGCAGTATCCATTGGTTTTATTGGAACTTTAATAGTAATTAGACCTGGTTTTATAGAATTTAATTTAGCTACATGTGCTGCTTTAGGTAATGGAGTTTGTTATGGTTTTTACCTTATACTTACTAGGAAACTTAGTACTTCAGATAATCCACTTTTAACTCTTTTGTTCACTGGTACAGTAGGGGCCATTATACTAAGCTTATTTATGCCTACAGTTTGGATTAATCCAACACTTAATCAGTGGTATATGATGGCTATAATCGGCCTTATAGCTTCTGTAGCGCACCTTTTTCTTATTTTATCACTCAAATATGCTGATGCTTCTAAATTAGCTCCTTTAGGCTATACTGAGATCATTACCAACATATTAATTAGCTATTATTTCTTCCATGAATTACCTGATAATTGGACATATTTAGGTCTTTTCATTATCGTTTTAAGTGGATTATATATTTCTAGAAGAGAATATTTACTTAATCGCTCTAATTAATAGTAATTAAATAGTTACTAAAATTAAATGTATTACATTAATATATTTATATAAACTATTGTAATTATTAAATTATTTATATTAATTAAAATTAATAAAAATAAACATTTATTGAATATTTAATAAATGACTAATAAATTTATTGAAAAAGGTAGTTATTTAAATTCTATTAAACACTAAGAAAGCCAAATATGGCAAGTAAATTATCAAAGATTAAGAATAATAAGTAAAAGTGTTTAATATCAACGGTTTTTTAAGTTATTTTTAAATGAAATTAAAAATTTTATGCGATTAAGAATCTGGGGGAAGGTAAATTTGGATAAAATTTAGTAAGTTTCGACTGTTAAGTTAGTATTAATATTATTGAAAAGCAGAGCAATGCAGTTATAGAATATATGTTTTAAACGCCCATAGAGGTACTTTATATTGACATATCTCGATATATAGTACAACTGAAGGGTGCATAACACCATTTATGGCAAAAATACCTATAATTTATTAAAATCGTTGATTTCACTAGTCTTTTTGACCATAAAATAGTTATAAAAGCCTCTAAATATCAACTTTTTCAGATCTCAATAAACGTAGCTTTGTCTTAATTCCCCCTTTTCCTGAGTATCCGCCAAGAGTTCCATCTGATCGAATTACTCTATGACAGGGTATTTTAGGAGGATAGGGGTTTTTACCAACAGCATTGGCAACTGCCCTGAAGGCTTTAGGTTTTCCAATAGCTTTAGCAACTTCTAAGTAGGTTTTAACCTTGCCTTTGGGTATTTTCTTCAAATAATTCCACACTTTTAGCTGAAACTTAGTCCCCTTTAAGTTCATAGAGTTCAAATCCAGTATTATTTGCTATTTTATCATATAATTTCTTGGCATTTTCATTAGAAGAGTGGGTTATCCAGCGAATTCCATCCCAATTATTTTTTTTAGATAAGGATTTTAGATGACTAATAAGTTTTTGAGCTATTTTTTGACCTCTAAAATCTGGCTCTACAAATAAATCATCTAAAAAACAAATATATTTAGCCTTAATTGGCCTTGGCATTGTTCTATAATGAGCAATTCCAATAATTTTACCCTCTAATTCGTAGCAAATACCATTAACAATATGATTATCATCGTGTATCCAGTCCCACAAAGTATCTAAAATCCCTGAATTCATTGGAACTTTATAGAAAGCGGCATAGGCATTATATAATTTTTCCCATTTTCCTTTATCTTTTAGTTCCAAAGATCTAATCATAATTATTAAGTAAGAAATTTAACCCACTGAAATTATTGTGAAATAACTAAATAAGAAAAAAATTGATAAAATTGATAGATAAATCGTTTCTTTTGTTTTTCCTGATTTCTTATATTGGACTACACTTAAAAATATAAAAGCTATTGATGTTATCA
>Ga0315315_10005599_pt1 | contig 11599 bp, 11 predicted proteins | sample M140m3416metaG_FD_203699 | JGI IMG/M metagenome (GOLD analysis project Ga0315315, IMG submission 203699) | Ammonia-oxidizing marine archaeal communities from Monterey Bay, California, United States - M1 40m 3416 | ecosystem: Environmental > Aquatic > Marine > Intertidal zone | place: USA... | reverse complement strand
CGAAGTTCAGCTTAGGGGGTTGATTTATGGAGGGGAGCTAGCGGCTTACACAAGGTCTTCACTTCTAGTTAGATTTTATTTTTAATCTTGTATTTATTATTAATTGGGTGTCTTTGAAATGAAAAAAAATACCATTCCTACCAACCAGCTTATTCGATATTCCATATTGGTTTATTGGTCTGTTTTTTGGCTATTTAATATTGTGGATAAGCTCATTGGTGGAAGTCATTTTTTATGGGTAGGACGTGATCGATTCGCACAGTTTCAGAAATTTTTCGCCTCTGCGGGTCTAGATGCACCGATAATTGCTGATATTGCTCTTATTATCGCCGCTGCATTGGAGGTTTTTGCCTTTGTGTTTTTTACCGGTGCCCTCATTCATTATTTTAAGAGAAGATTAGATGCTTCTCGTTCTTGGTTTTTGGCGGGTATTTGTTTTACGCTTATTACATTTACGATATTTTCTATTGGCGATCATGTTTTTGGTGATCGTTTTGAACTGTTAGAGCATACCCTTTTTTGGTTTTTAACATTATTCTCTTGGGTGGTTTTCATTCGGCTAGAGAACAGCGTGTCAACGGATGAAATGGGAATTAAAAAGAAACAGCTATTGGGCGCATCCATTGTATCGGTTGTCTTAGTTTTGGTCACGAGTGTTTCAATTTTTAATTATAACACAAATTACTTTTCAAGAAGAACAGATGCAATTACGGCTCTAAAAGTTGGTGACAATATCTACAAGGTATCGTTTCCGTTTCTTGGAGGCAGCACGGTTTTTGAAAAATCAATAGATAAATTCAAAAAAGAAAACCCCACAAAAAAGATTAATCATATTTATACTGTTCCAAAGGAGTTGCGGTTAAAAAAAGCAGATGCCCTTATTTTTTATATTGTAACGGAGGATAAGGAATGAAAGAAAAAAATATCATAAGATTTTCCATCCTTATTTTCTGGACATTTTTCTGGGGACTCAGTGTTTTAGATAAAATTATTCCGGATGTACATAATTTGTGGGTCGGGAAAGACTTTTTTGCATTGTTTGTGAAATTTTTTGGTTCACTTGGTCTTAAGAACCCGATTTTTGCAACCATTGCCTTGGCATCAGTTTCTGCATTAGAAGTATTTAATTTTGTGTTTTATATGCTTTCTCTTGTTAGTTTCTCAAGGGGTAACCATACCTTATCTGAAAAATGGTTTTTTAGAGCGGTTTTTTCATCACTTGCTTTGTTCAGTCTGTTTTCAATTGCAGATCAGGTTTTCGGTGATCGTTTTCAATTGTTAGAGCACGGTTTGTTTTGGTTGATTCTTATTGCTTCGTGGCTTTTGTTTAAGTACATTTCTGATTCAGATGAAAAGTCTTTGTCGTTGGGTTTCACAAAGGATGTGAAAATTGCGATTAGTATTGGAGTTTGTTTTACGGTGATTACATCACTTTCAATTATTGATTTTTCAGATGAAACATATTCTAATGTTGACTCTCCAGTAAGAGGGAAAGAGGTAGTTGATGGCGTATACAAGTTTGACTTCCCTTTTTTAGCAGATAAGCTGGTTTGGGAGAAAACAATAAATAAATTCAAACAAGACCATCCCGAGCTAAGGGTGAATTATATCTACACAGGTCCTTCAGAGCTCAACTCCAAAAAGAAAACGCATATGCTGTTATATGTTTTTACTGAAAAAAAGAATGTTATTCAATTCGAAGAAAAGTAAGGACTAAACAAATTTGAATTCTTACGTGTTCAATCAGTATGTCAAAAGCCGGTTGGCAAAATTGGATTGAATTGTCTTTTTCCAAGGTGTTTTCAGAGAAGAACAAAAACACCATTGAGAGATTTACGATCAACGTCTCTATTTTGGGTTTCATTATTCACCTTCTCCTCATCTTAGGGAAGAAATACGATGTCTTTCATTCTAGAATTGATAATATTCTACTGACGGATCCTATATCCGCTATTTATACTCCTTTTTCGATAATACTAATCTATGAAATCTATCTACTGATTCATTACCTTCCCAGGTCGTTCACAACCTCAGTTTCAAAACAATTTGAAATCATTTCTCTAATTGTCATTCGGCGAATATTTGCGGACATTCCTCACATCGAGATTACTGCATCTTGGCTTAATTCTCCGAGTAACTTGCAGTTGATATATGATTTAATTGGAATTTTAGTTCTATTTTTTCTAATCTTTCTTTTTAATAAAAGTCGTGATAAAATAATGCCGTCACGCCTTACAAGTAACCTTCGACGATTTGTTAATTCGAAACGAGCGATAAGTTTAGTGCTTCTTCCGGTTCTAGCCCTTACGAGTGCATACACTCTAGTTTCTTGGATTCACATGCAGTTTTTTAGTCCATCTGTTATCAATTCATTCCAGCTTAATGCTATTTTTTATAATGAATTCTTTACCATTTTGATTTTAGCGGATGTCTTTATTTTATTACTCTCATTTCAGTATACGGAACGGTACTCTCAGCTCATTCGAAATACTGGTTTTGTGATATGTACCATATTAATTCGCCTTTCCTTTTCTACTAATGGTTTGACGAATATTGCCTTAATTGTGTCAAGTGTGATCTTTGGTTTATTGGTTCTTCGAATATATCAAGCGACAGAACATTTGGAAGTGAAAAAAGCTTAATCTTCAGATTGTTTTAAGTTCAACTTATAACTGAGGATTAGAGTAATGTGATTGTACTTCCATCAATCTTAATAACGTCTCCCGGAATGCATTTTGCGCGCCTTCGCAACTCAATTTTACCATTTCTTATTACTTCTCCGTCATCCACGATCATCTTTGCATGGCCACCGGTTTGTGCTATGCTTAGGGCTTTTAGAAGCGCCATAAGCTCGATGTAATCACCAATAATTTTGAATTCGATGTTATTTTCCATTGAGTTCCATGGCTTTCAGGGTATTCATCATTAATGATGCAATTGTCATTGGACCAACGCCTCCTGGAACGGGAGTAATGTAGCTTGACTTCGGTGCGACTTCAGCAAAATTCACGTCGCCAACCAATCTCCAGCCTCTTTCTCTTGAGGAATCATCAACACGAGTTGTTCCTACATCTATAATTACCGCTCCGTCTTTTACCATATCCGCTGTTACGAATTCAGGTTTTCCAATGGCAGCCACCAGAATATCAGCTTGAACACAAAGCTCTTTTAAATTTTGAGTGCGAGAATGTGCTAGGGTAACGGTACAATTTCCAGGATTTGAATTTCTACTTAGCATGATGCTCAGGGGTGTTCCAACAATATTACTTCTTCCTAAAACGACACAATGTTTCCCTGAAGTTTCAATTTTATTTCTCTTAAGAAGTTCCATGATTCCAGCAGGGGTCGCAGGTAAAAAACCTGGAAGATTGAGGAGCATGTTTCCAAGGTTCATTGGGTGAAAACCATCTACATCCTTATTCGGGCTAATATGATCTGTTATTTTTGTTTCGTTGATGTGTTTAGGTAGTGGAAGCTGAACAATAAATCCATCAATCTCTTCATTATTATTGAGTTCTTCAACCTTGCTCAATAGCTCCTCTTCATTAACCGAATCATCAAATTGAATCAACGAGCTATTAAAACCAATTTCATCACATGCTTTAACTTTTGCTCCAACGTAAGACATTGAGCCTCCATCATTCCCTACAAGTACAGCGGCGAGGTGAGGAACCTTCATGCCTTTTTGTTTACGATCAGTTACGGCTGTTTTTAATTCTGCTCTAATCTCTTCTGCCGTTGTCTTTCCGTTAAGTCTTTGCATAGGTTTTTTTTACAAAGATAATAAGCCTTCTATTTTTGAAGTAGTATTTCGTCGTATCTTTGTCAAAAACTATTCAACAATGAAGTATATATATTCGACTTTTTTAATTTTTGCCTCATTAGTATCATACGGACAAACTGAATATAATGGATCAGAAATTGGCGTAGAACTGCATGGTGGAGCTTCTAATTTGGGAGGGACTTTTAGTATTGGACTCAAGTATGCAGCTATTTTTAATGAGAACTTTGCCGCAGGTCCGTCTTTTCGATTAAATAGAATTTGGAATAATAATCTTGGTGTCTCAACAAGTGCCAATAATTGGGGTGGTGGTATATGGGCCCATGCACGCTATAAAAATGTATTATTTGGTGGTGTGGAATTTGAAATGATAAGGAATCCTTACAATCAAATAAATTGGCAGCTCGGTAATCGAAAATGGGCACCAACATTATTTCTTGGAGGAGGTTTTTCTAAGGAATACAATCAAAAAATAAGGATTAATCTCGGTATTTTTTACGATGTAATCAACGCTGAAAATAGTCCTTTCAGAAGCAGCTATACCATACGTATTAAAGATAGTCAGACAGGACAAGTTCAGAAGATCTTACCGATTATTTATCGCATTAACTTTTTCTTTCCGATTGGCAATAAATCAAATGAGGATAAATGAGAATAGGAATTGTGTTGTATCCAACGTTTGGAGGTAGTGGAGTCGTTGCTACAGAGCTTGGTAAGGCTTTGGCGAAGAAAGGACATATGATTCATTTTATTACGTATTCCCAACCTGTAAGACTTGGGGGGTTTAAGGAGAATGTATTTTATCATGAAGTGTCGGTTTCTGATTACCCTTTATTTGACTTTCAGCCATATGAAACCGAGCTTGCGAGTAAAATGGTGGACGTAGTGAAATACGAAAAGCTAGATCTTATTCATGTTCATTACGCCATACCTCATGCATCAGCAGCTTTTATGGCCAAACAGATTTTGGCCACTCAAGGAATTTCTATTCCTTTTGTTACTACACTTCATGGCACAGACATTACCCTCGTTGGTAGAGACCCTTCCTTTGAGCCAGTAATAACATTTTGTATCAACCAGTCGGATGCTGTAACGGCTGTGTCTGAAAGCTTAAAAGCAGATACTTTTAAGCATTTCAATGTGCAAAATGACATTCATGTTATTCCAAATTTTATAAGACTTAATGAAGCTTCTGCAAAAGAGGATTTGGCCGAGACACGCGGTTTGTATGCCAAAGAAAATGAACGTATTCTTTGCCATGTTTCAAATTTCAGAAAAGTGAAGCGTGTTGAGGACGTCATTAAGGTTTTTGCGAAGGTTATTAAGTCTAGACCTTCAAAATTAATTTTTGTCGGTGATGGACCTGAAAGATATCATTGTGAAATGTTGTGTCGTGAATTATCACTTTGTGAGCATATTCTATTTTTGGGTAAAGTAAGAGACACCTCGCATGTTTTGAAAATTTCTGATGCATTTATGCTTCCATCAGAAACAGAAAGCTTTGGTCTAGCTGCTTTGGAGGCGATGGCTGTTGGCGTGCCCGTTATCTCCTCAAATACTGGGGGGATTCCAGAGGTTAATAGCCATGGTTATTCTGGATATCTATCAAACGTGGGCGATGTTGAAGATATGGCTAAAAACACTCTTCATGTATTGGATGATCAAAATCTCAATACATTTAAACAAAATGCTCGAAAACAAGCCGAGAAGTTCAGTCTAGAACAGATTCTTCCTTTATATGAGGAAATTTATAGTAAATTAGTTCAGGATTAATGTGCTATTTTTTAGCACAAGAAAGAATACTTTTTCACTTTTATAATGCCCGATAAAAATAAAATAAACGACTGGATTTATTCAAGTAAAAAACGACTTGAATCCCTAAAAGCGGACGAGCTTTATCCATTAATTGTTAAGGGAGATAAACAGGCTTTGAGTTCTGCAATAACTTTAATTGAAAGTCAAAACCAGCAAAATAAAATAGAAGGTAGGGCACTAATTGAAAAATGTACTTTATCAAGACCAAAATCGTGGAGGATTGGCATTACAGGGGTTCCAGGTGTAGGAAAAAGCACTTTTATAGAAGCTTTTGGGAGAATTGTCATTGAAGCAGGGCATAAGCTGGCTGTTTTGGCTATTGACCCATCTTCTAATGTTTCTGGAGGAAGTATTTTAGGAGATAAAACCAGAATGGACTGGCTTTCTAATCAAGAAAATGCCTTTATTCGTCCAACTGCTGCAGGTGGAAATTTGGGAGGTGTTGCCAGAAACTCTCGAGATGCTTTGGTGTTATGTGAATCGGCTGGATTTGATGTTATCTTTATTGAAACGGTTGGGGTAGGGCAGTCTGAAACAATGGTTCATGATATGGTTGATTATTTCTTGCTGCTTATGCTTTCAGGTGCTGGTGATGAACTTCAGGGCATGAAAAGAGGGATAATGGAGCTTGCTGACACACTACTGATTACTAAGGCAGATTCTGGAAACGAAAAAAAATCAGAAATGGCTAGAAGAGAATATGCCAATGCAGTTCATTTGTTTCCGGCAAAAGAAAGTCAATGGGTAACCAACGTTATTACAACAAGTAGTGTCAATGGAAACGGACTTCAAGAATCTTGGGACAACATTGTAAGCTATTTTAATCAGATAACTCTCAATGGGTTTTACGATTCGAATCGGATGAATCAAAATTCAAGGTTTTTAAAAAGTAATTTGACGGAATTCATTAGTGACGAAATAGAGGGGAATCTGGAGCTTAAGAACTATTTTGAGAAGCTTGAAAAGGATATAAAAAAGGGAACCATTTCAGTAACTTTAGCTGTAGAGTTGTTATATCAAGCCTATATTGATTCTCTTAAGAAATGATCATTTTACAATAATCGATTGGGTAGAATGAATTAAGTCATTCGAAAAAGTAATTACATAGCTTCCTTGTTCTATGGCATCGGGAAGCGTCAAAGTCTTGAAGTTGGAAACCGTATTCATAGAAAGAAGTTTACCAACACTATTGTATAGGGTAATGGTCCCAGTAAATGATTTATTTAAATGAACCTCACTTTGTGTTTCAATTGGATTTGGGTAGCAGAATACGGCTTCAACCAAATTCTCCTCAATTGAATTCTGTAGATTGATTTTGCATAATCCCGCATTGAATGTACCTACCCAGATATTTTGTAAATCATCGACTTTTATTGAAAGGATGTTGTCATCAGGTAGGTCAGAATTTGTTGTATTTATATACTGCCATGATTCTCCGTCTTTAAAAATAAGTCCTGAGACTTCGGATCCAATAACTATTTCATTCTCCATAAATTGAAGACAATTTAACGCGTTGGAGGGCAATCCGGAATTTAGGTTATTAAAATTTTCCCATGGTCCTCCAAAGTCCGTGTCATTCACTAACCCTGCAGCAGGAGAAAGAAACCAGGGCTGACCACTTTCGTCAATTTCTATAGCTACTACAGAATTATCAGGAAGGTCTGAATTAATTATTGTGTACTCGTTGTACTGATTTAAAGAATCAAAATAGATAATACCTCCGTTTATTGTACCAACATATTTTTCATTGTGTATTCCTATTTGGACAGAGGTTATATTGTTCGTAAGTAAATTATTGTCTTGCATGTTCCAATGCTGCCAATTCGTTCTATCATACATGAATAAACCTTCAGTCGTTGAAATCCAAATATTGCTTAATTGGTCAATGTTTACATCTCTAATAAGATTATCGAGCAGTCCTGAATTTGAAACATTAAAGTTCTCCCAATTAGCGCCGTCGAAAGAAAATAAACCTCCATTTACTGTTCCAATCCAAATCGTTGAGTCCCCATCCGCTTTTAGTGCTCGAATGTCGTCGCTGTACAAGGGAGAATTGTTAGAATCAAATATTTCCCATTGGTTGTTTATGAATCGTGCCAAGCCAGCATCTGTGCCAACCCAAACACCGTTGTTTTGTAGCTCAATACATCTTACTGTGTTAAATGGTATATCTGAATTTCCTGTATTATAATTAGTAATTACTTGAGATTCTAAATCATGTACTGAAATAAAAACGCAACAGATGACTAGTAATACAAGTTTTGTTCTATTCATTGGTTTTTATGAATCTCTTTGTATGAGATTTTCCATCATAAGTAAATCGTACAGAATACATTCCAGAAGCTAGGTTTTTGATTTGTACGGGATGATTCTTATTTCCTTTCGTATCATCAAAAATTAAATTCAATATTTCATTACCCAATTGATCATAAACTTCCATTTGAACCTGAGATGAAGTCAGTAAAGCATATGATACTTCAAAAGATCCTTGGTTAGGATTAGGAGACAATGTCAGGCTATTTTGAAATGAAATTTCATCTACATCTAGACATGGCTCTACAACGGCGTCAACAGGAACTAGATCACTTGAGCATCCATTTTCTGAAGATTGAACAAAAAAGGTTGTTGTTGTTGATATCGGTGGAGTAGTAAAGGAATTACCCGTACCAAGAATATCATTATTGGCATCGAACCAAGTTAAGTTACCTATTCCTGATGCGGTTAAGGCGGCAATTCCTGAATTACATATTGTATCGCCAATAACTGTTGGGTCAGACATGTTTTGAATTGTAGCATCGACTGGTACCATGTCGCTTAGACATCCATTTTCAGATGCTTGTACATAGTATGTGGTAGATTGCGAAATAACGGGTGTAGTGTAGGTGCTTCCGGTACCTAATTCAGTCCCATTTTCATCCATCCATGTCAGATTTCCTGTTCCTGTAGCCGATAAATTTGCGCTTCCCGAATTACAGACAATATCACCTGAAACAACTGGATCATCAATATTAGGAGCCATATTGACAATGACCGGTACTTGGCTGCTTGTACAAGTTCCATTTTCCGTTAATACCTCCCAGTCATAGAAATAGTAATAATAAGACGAGCTAGACGTTGCGCCTACAATTGACAATACATCTTCAATTACATATGGAAAAGTCGCGGAATTATTGTTTCTGTATAAACCTCCTGATGGAAGGCTTGTTGCAACGAGTTCATGGTCATATCCTACAGGTACAGCAAAGTCTAATTGAACTCTACTGGCTCCGGCTGGAACAGTTACAGTAGTAGATTCTAAAACTGTACCATCACTTTCATGAAGCTCAATGGTGATGTCCCCTCCATTAAGTGCATATACCAAGGCGCTTTCAAGAGTAAATCCAACATAAGCATGAAAGATATTCCCTTGCGTAGATGTTAAATAGCCACCACCACCAATTCCATTCGTGTGGGGCTCAGCATAAAGGGTATTTGTATAGTAATCTGTGTTATTTGCATAATACGTAGTACTGTTATTTAAAATGCCCGTATTGTAACTACTACCAATAGAAATCAGTGTCCCATTGTCATCAAACCATTCAACCTCTCCCGAAGATGTAGCCTCAAGTGTCACTGAATTTCCTGGGCAAATTTCTGCGTTTGTTACTGTTGGTGGCGAAGGAACGACACTGTTAATCTCGTAAGGCAGTGAGGTTGCTGTTCCGCAATAGTTTGTTACGGTACATTCGTAATTACCTGCCTGGTTAACAGTAATGGTTTGGGTAGTCTCACCAGTACTCCATAGGTAGTCCGTACCCGCTGACGCCGTAAGCTCGACGGATTGACCAGTGCATAAATTATTCGATTCATTTGAACTGATTGTCGGAAGAGCTCCTGAATTTGGAGCAAGCTGCATTGTTAAAGTAACAGGAACTGCGGTATAGTTATTGTCTTCGTATTCTTCTTGAAAAAAATTATTTTTATCGACTTCCATGACAACATAGTAATCACCATTACATGTATTTGGCGGTATATTAATCCACATGCCATCAAGCCATTTACCATAAACATCTGTCCATCCTGAAGAGATGCCTTGTTCGACAACAGAGCAGTTGTAATTCCCACCTCCTAAGTTCCAGTTTGAAAAATTTGAGTTCGCCATGACGTTTCCACCATTATAAACGGTATTATCATCTCTACAATGTCCGTAATATGTACTTCCTGTGCTGCTCCCGCATTGCCCGTAATCCATTAAACAAAAACCTATTTTGGCTCCATCGCCTACAATCGGCCAATTGAGCGGGTGGGGGTCTGAAGTTGGAATGCGCAATGTCATTACCGCCCAATCATCTACATGATTGTGCCCATGATTTTCGTGATACGTCATACTGCCGGTCCAGGTGTCTTGATAAGACATGCTGTTTCCATCTTTGATGTAAATTCGTTGAAGTAACATTTGTTTTGGATTGTCAACACCATTAGGGCAAGTAAATGTTCCGCTCGAAGAAACTCCATAGATGGTGTCATTACCGCAAATAAAAGCGCGATTTCCATTTGAATCTTGACCTCTAACGGTAAATGACCCATGTCCAATATTTGGTGTTGAACCGGTAACACGAAGCCTTCCATCATCTGGTCCTTGATTGCTGTAATTTTGTCCTGCACCGGTTTGAGGGTACTCAGTCCATCCATTATCCGCTATTCCTTTCCAAGATGCAGTAATGTCTGGCAAAAGCAAACAATTGTTAGTTCCATCTACGCATTCGCAAGAGGTAGCATTTGTTGTGGTGCATTGAGAAAACGCAAGACCGCTAAAAAACAGCGTTGCGCAAATTGTAAAAATAAATTTCATAGTAAATAGGTTTGTTCTTAAAAATAGGGAAATCCACTCAGTTCTCATAATTTTTCATCGTTTGATTCTGTTATGTAGAGATAAAATAATTTAATTTTGAATTATGAAAGGAACGAAGCTATACAGCATTTTCAAGCTAAAATGTCCAAAATGCCATGAGGGTGAATTTTTCGAATCTCGTTTATATGATTTAAAAAAGCTTGGACATGTTTTAGAAGAGTGTCCGACGTGTAAAACCAGTTATGTACCTGAACCCGGTTTCTATTTCGGTGCAATGTACGTGTCATATGCACTTGGAGTGGCACTTTTTGTTACCATATGGGCCAGTTCCAATTGGTTTTTTGATAAGGTTTCTGTTGGTTTGCAGATTTCACTCGTTATTGGATCGATATTTGTTTTCGGTCCGTTTATTTATGCATTTTCTAAAATCATTTGGGCAAATATGTTTATTCATTTTGACAAAAATGATGCTAAATAAACGTGTTTCGTATAATAGTCTCTATATTCAAGGCGATTTCAGGAATTTAATACATACTCAAAAAGTCGATAATCGTAGTCATTCAATTCTCTAATCCTTTTCTTTATCTCGGTTGAAATATCGCTTGGTTTATAGCTTAAGTATTTTTTTTTATTAAGAACATATCGGTCAACCTTATCCATAGGTAAATCGAGGAGATCGTATATCTCATTCATTTTTTTTGTTTGATGTATGCCAACGACTAATGTTTTTTTATCGATCAATTTTTTAATTTTCAGAAAGTGATTTTCATTGATTTCAATTGATGAAAAAATATCATATCCTAAAAGAAACTTTGTTTGCATATTGGTAAATTGTTCACAAAAATCCTGTAAGTTCATTTTAACGATATGATTGAAGTGATAACATGACGATATAACGGTATCCGTTGGTTCTCTTAAAATTGTAAACATTTTTTTCTTTTGTTCAAGAATATCAATTTCAGGATATTTCTTCGGTGGATAATTGATTTTATGATAGATAGATATTTTTTTATCCATGTGAGGGTTGTAAATCACATTAAATTTAAAACTGATTCCTCCCGTTTTGGGAATATGTAAAAATAGAAAATCCGTCTTGTGTTTTTCTTTTCCTTTTAATTTGTTTATGCCAATTTTGGCAAGCCATTTTTTATTTTCCAAGTATCTAATATCCA
>Ga0315315_10005598_pt1 | contig 11599 bp, 5 predicted proteins | sample M140m3416metaG_FD_203699 | JGI IMG/M metagenome (GOLD analysis project Ga0315315, IMG submission 203699) | Ammonia-oxidizing marine archaeal communities from Monterey Bay, California, United States - M1 40m 3416 | ecosystem: Environmental > Aquatic > Marine > Intertidal zone | place: USA... | reverse complement strand
CTCGCGCGCAGTCCTGGGCCATCTGGCGACGTAACCGCCCGTTCGTGGCGAGTTCCACTCCGTTCTGGGTCTTTCCGTGTAAAAGCGCGTGCAGGGACCCGAGGGGCATGAGCTCGCACACGATGCTCAGCCTCGGCGCCTGGATCACCGCGCCGAGGAAGAGCACGATGTTCGGGTGTCTCATCCCTTGCATCATCCGAATCTCGCCCGAGAACTCCTGGACGTTGGACGAAGACAAGCTCTTGTCGTGCATCTGCTTCAACGCCACCTCGGTGCCGTTCCAGTCGGCGGTGTAGACGACGCCGAAGGACCCGGCGCCGATGCGACGTCCCAGCTTGAGCTCCTGCGGCGGAATCACCCATCGCCCCGCCGCTTGTTGCAGCGCGCGTTGCTGCGAGAAGGACCCGAGCTGTCCGGCGAGGGACGCGTCGAAGGTTGGATCGTCCACGTCGAGCTCGTCGATCGTACCGGGCGCGCCGTCGCCCTTCGCGGCGAAGGGCGCGTCCTTCGCCGACGTCTGACCGACACCCTGCGGGTTACGCTTCGTCGGCGTCGGCGCGTAGAGCTTGGTGCTCTCAATCTCGCTCTCCTCCCTGAAGCTCACCTTGCGTCGCAGGGACCCGGGTCCGTCAGCCTCGGTGGTGGTCAAGACGCTCCCGCCGCCCAACAGCGCCACGGCGTCGGTGAACTGAAGCGAGCCGCCCTTGGACAGCCGGCTCTTCTGCTCGATGGACGACGTCTTGCGAAGCACGGAGACGGGCGCTTGCGACTTGAGACGATTCTTTCGAACGCCGCCGGTGTTCGCGGCGAGCCACTCGGCGGGAACGGAATCGCCCCGCCGGGCACCCATGCCGTCGTCGTCGACGCTCGTGCGTGCGCCTTCGTCGACGTCGGATGGAGCTTCGTCCGCGGTGTCGTAGTCGGGCTCCGGCGAGTCCGGTTCCTCATCCGGTGACATCTCCGGCGAACCCCTGGCGCTGTCCTTGACGTCCTCGTCGCTGCCGGATGAAGACGAAGAGCGCGCCATGCTCTGCGCGCTGTCGTGCTTCTTCGGGGGAAACCCGTGGCGCGGGGGCTTACCGCCGGAGGTGACGGTGACCTTCCCGCCGTTCGAAGATGGCGCCTTGGATATTTGGTCCCGAGCCTCATCCTCGAGCACGCTGTCTAGCACCTCGTTGAACGACCGGGACCCCGATCCATCTCCATCCAGCTCAGCCTTCTTGGCTACCACACTCGCTCCGAGCGTCGCCTTCTTATCCTCCTCGGCTCCCCGTACCGCCTCCTCCTCGGCGGCGGCAGCCTCCGCGATGATCGCCGCGTGCGCCGCAGCTTCCCACGCCGCCGCCGCCTCAGCCTCCGCTCCGGACGTATCCCGCGGGGTCCACAACCCGCTCTGCTCCCTCGCCTCTTCCAGCGTCGCGGGAGCCTTGGACCGCGGGGACTTTTTAATCCCGACGCGAGGAGAGAAACCCCCGCTCGCGTCCACCTTCTCCGCGATGTTCTCCGAGCTTCCGTACTGCGTCTGTTGCGAGAGGATGCCGGGCGACGTCGGGTGAGACGCCGGGTGTCCTTCCACGACGATGCTCCCGGGAGACGACCTCGGCGTCATCGTCGGCGATGCCATCTGCTGGCCAAACACGGATTGTTCCTGCGAGTCGATGGCGTCGATCGGCGACGTCGGCGTGCCGCTCGCGCCGATTCGATCCGGGCGTGTACTTCCGTCGGGGGTCGCGCCGGGGGGTAGACCGCGTTGTAGGGACGAGATCCACCGGTCGCGGTCCAACACCGTCCCCGCGCGCATCACCCGCACGCTGTACCCGTGCGTGCTGCAGCACAGGCCGTACAGCCGTTGCATGTAGTCCAGGGACTCGTACCCGCCTCGCCTGAGTGAAAACTTTGGATGCGTGACGAGTTCCAACGAAAACGCCGTCTCGCCTTGCTCCGGCTCGGCTTTGGCGCTGAGCACCGTCCCGTAGCCGTACATGCGGCTGAACCCGCGGCCCCAGAACAGGTGGTTATCGTACAGCACAAAGTGTCGCATCTTCCACCCGCGCTTGGTCATCCCGAACATCCTCGAGATACTTCCAAAGTATCCCTCGCTCTTTTGCTTTTCGAGCGTACCTTCCAGCGTTGGTTCCCTCGGGAGCCACGAGAGGAACCTTCCGGGCGCGCCCGGCAGGTTCGAGTCATTCGCCGGCTTGGCCCTCGAACCTCCCCCGCCCGCGCTCACCGTGCTGGCGAACGACATCACGGACGACGCCCCACTCGCGCGTCCCAAAGAAGTCCTCCGTCGGTCGTCGACTATGTCATTCATCGTCACATCCGCGTCGCTATCCGCGCCGGTTGGCGATACCCTGCCATCCACCGAGAGGGGAGATTGCCGCCCAGAGTCAACGCCTCCTCCGAGGGATGCCGATAGGTCGCCGACGGACGCGCGCCTCGACGGCGCGGCACTGCCGTACGGGCTCGTGCTGGCGCTCGCGTCCGACATCCCGAGCGCCGCGAGGGAGCCGGCGCTGCCCCGGCTGTTCTCCCTGCGTAGAGTCTTTTTCCCCACGATGGAGGCTAGCCGGTCTTCGGTGAATGGGGATTTAGACGTCGGGGAGTGCGCCGTGCTGCCCACCGGCGAGGGTTCGTTCTGTCGATGGATGAGTGAGGGAAGGATGGTGAGTGAGCGTGAGTGCGGGGGAGAGGGGCACGGCGGGTTTCGGTGGACACGCGCGGGTGCCGCGACGGTCGTCGGCGTGTCGAACACTTCCCGGGCGGCGTGTTGATCGACACGGAAAAGGAGAGTATTCCTGACTGTGGGCGCTGTGGGAACATTCGATCGGGGCTTTTGGGAAAATGGTCGGGGGCACGAGCGACGCACCGAGCTGGTCACGCCGTTGAGCGTGACTCGTTCGACGTCGACCGACAGGGTAGACATGGTACCGAGGTTTCAGCGGCTTAAACCCGGGAGTAGTGGCCCGCGCGCCCGTGTGTCGCGCCGATGTCCCGCGCGTCCCGGAACAATTTCCCGAGGCCGGTGATGACACACTCGACTGGCCTTCGGTCACGCCTCGCCGCGGATCGCGCGTCCCGCCGTGAAGACGCGCGCCGGTGTGCCGTTCGTCGATACCCTCGGTGTCACAAACCGCGTGCCACCGCCTATCGACGCCCGCGTGTGTCGCACGTCCACCCTGCGACCGCGGAATGGCGGCCGCGACCTCTCGGGACGGCGAGAGGTATCTTCGAGTACCTTCGAGTCCCCAGAGGCCGCACAAACTAAGACTCTTAACCCAGGTTTCGTCGGTTCCCAGACCCCACTTCCACGGAGGGCTGTGATTCGATCCACAAGCAATCTCAGACGACACATATTGGACACCCGCGAGTGTGGTGTACAAGATTTCCCGGGATTTTTTATCCACGACGAGTCAAAATGCTCATAGGAAGTTTTAGGGAAATAGATTTTTAGAAATATCTCCAATCTACCAGATCCTACCAGACTGTGAACCTTCGGCATTTTTTCGCTGCAGTGAGCAAATAGCCGTGCGACTCTTCGCTCTCGTGACACCGAGCGTGGGAAGTTCGACCGCTGCTTTTGACCATTCTATTCTTCCGGCGCCGTGAAGCGTCGAACGAGGGTCGTGTTCGCATTCATCCGCGAATCGGTTCCTCGGCCAAGGCTCGTATCGTTCGATTCCTCGAATCGCTCCCAGGTGCGCCGCACGTCCCGACCGTCGTCCGATACACCGCGCGTCAAACTCCGAAAGGGAACAAATCTGACGTGTACTTGACGCGCTTTTCGAAACACATCCCGCGGCCCTTCGAACACGCGCGCGTTCCCGTCGACGACGACGCTTTCTTACCGATTTCTCCCCGCCCCGCAGAATTAAACGAACGCGTCTCGCGTCCATTTCGCCCGCGTATCTCGTCCAGGCATGTCGCCCCTTCTCGACGGCTCCGCGCTTCGGAGGTCCTTGGTTCAAAAAGGTCCCTCGGAAAGGGTCATGCGCAAGCTCTCGACGTCGAAGGATCTCGCGCCCTGCACCGGGAGCAAAGTCCGAGGCAAGGAGACCTTCGAGCACCTCCGGGGTATCCTCTACCCTAACAGCCTCGTCCACGGAAACAAAGGCACGCCCGTCTCCTTCCACGCCGGCATGGCGCGACTCGCCGAGGCCAACGCGGCGCACGTCGAGAACAACGTCAAGGTCAGCGTTCACGCCACACCAGCGCGGGTGAGCTCGTGCGAGCGCGCGAGCGCCGTCGCCGACGTCGCCATCGCGCGCTGGCACCTCGAACGCACCGCACCGGGCGGCGACGAGGACGGAGCCCTCCAGGACGTCATCGACAAGTCCCTCGCCAAGGATTCCGTCTGCAACATCGACGATCTCCTCGACCGAGCCGAATGAGCTCCTCGTCGAGTCAGATGGCGGCGGTGACGAGTCGCCGATGATTATTCGCACCTTTCGATTCCTCAGTGTAAAAACACCACACCAACGCGCAGCGCCCTGTATTGCATAGCGCGTGACCTATAGAGACACACACGCACGACGTGCACCTGTAACGTTATTACAAACCAACTCTATGAAACTACGAGCGCCGTGAAACTCGCCGCGTTATTACTCGACGTCGTCAGCCCTCGTCGTCGCTGTCGTGGCGTTGGGTCCAGCTCGCCTTGCGCGTCCCGAGGCTCGGCATGTTACCCCACGTGGGCGCGCGCTGATGCGAGGCATTCGCCGTGAACGTCGCGTACACGTGCTGCCGCACCAAGGCGTGATCGTTGGACTCGCCCTTCGCCGCCATGCGACGGACCTCGCGCAGCGTGAGGTGCGGATCGGGACACGTACCTTTCAACCGCGCGAAACATCGACCGGCGTGCGCGAACTGGTGGCAGTACCGGACCCCGACGTAGTGCCCGGATTCGTCCACCTCGAGCTCGCCCACCCCGGCGTCGTCGGCGTCGTCGTCGCTCGATGACTCCGGCTGCGTTTTCTTCTTCTTCTTCTTGCCGCCGGATGAAGACGCCTTGTTCTTACCCACAGAGTCCTTCGCGTCATTTTTGCCGGCTTTACGCCTCGACCCCCCAGACCTGGTGAGCAAGCCGGCGATCGGCATGTCATCGTCCGAGTCGCTCGCGCCGTCCGCGGCGGCAACCTTATCCGCGAGCGCGGCGAGGGGTACGTCGTCGTCGGACTCCGAGAGGTCGGACCCCGTCGTCGGCGGCGCGAGCACGGCGGCCCAGTTGCCGCGCTTTTGGTCCCGCCGAGCCTTAGCCTTGCAATCGGAGGGTTCGCCCTTGGGCGCGGGGGTCCGGTCGATCTGACCCTCCGTGCGGCACCGCGGCGGGAGAAACTCGAAGTGAGTGAAACGATTCGTCAAATCCGAAATCGCAGAGGACTCTGCATCCAGCGCCGCCTCCGCTTCGGCTGCTTTGCGGTGACTCGCCTCCCAATCGTACGTAACGCCGACGGTGAATGGCCTTTCCCCGACGTCCCGTGGGCCGGGCAAGGCCGGGAATTCGTCCGAAACGCCGCTCACCTTGGTACCTTTCCCTTGGTGTCCGATGGCGGCCGTCGGGTCGTCGAGCCGCCCGATGTACAGCGCGGAGGCCACGTCGCGGGGAACCTCGGGTAACATCAGCGGAAGCCGTCGCCGGTACTTGGGCTCCGGCCGCTCTTCCTCCTCCTCCACGCCGCTGAACCCGCCGAAGAGGTGCCCGCGTTTACCCCCGTTCTTGATCCGTCGCCCGCCCAGGCTCCTGCGATTGTTCCCTAAAGCCTTGACCTCCGTCGCGGGCGGCCGGCCTTTCCGCGCCGGTCCCGCCTTGGCCTTTAACTTTTTCATTTTTAATCCGCCGGGCTCGGGCGAATCGGCTCGACTAGAAGGCCGGCTCTTCATCGTCTTGCCCCTGTGCGGCGCCCACCCGTCGGGGCCCGCGCACTCCCGCATCACAACCGCCACGTCATCACCAGGCCTGTGGCACAGGACGTACCGCCCGAGGGGAAGGTTTTGAAAGGCGTCGATCGCGGCGATTACGTTTTGGACCCCCGCGTCTGGGTCAAAGCCGTGCGATTGAAACCAACTCGGTATCGTCGTCACGGACCCGTCCTCCAGATCCCCGTCGTCGTCGTCGTCGCTGTTGTTTCGTGTCGATGCTCTAGACGCGGATCGGGAGGATCCGAAGTTTCCCGACTTGAGCTCGATGGAGTTCAACGGCGGCGGGGGATCGCGGGCGAACCTTCGAAGGATCTCGTCGGCGTCGAGGCGTTCCGGTAGCCGCACCACCGCGCCGTCCCTCGCGCGCACTCTGCAGAGCACCAACGTGAGGTCCGCACAGCTGTGTACCGTCGAGTCGGTGTCACCGCCCCGCGCCGCGAGTGCCGCCCACCAGCGCGCGGCTTCACTCCAGGAGGCTTCCTCCTCGACGTCCTGCCCGTCCTCCTCGGTGAACTCGACTTTACACCGAACCGTCTCGGTTTTTTCAGTTCCGCCGGGCCCGTTCTCCACCTCCACGTCCATCGACCGGACCAAGACGCGCTTTCCGGTCCCGGGCCCCATCGAATACAGCGCGTGTGTCTTCACCACGCAGCTCGTCTCGTCGTGAGAGCTGTGCGACACCACGGAAGGCATGGAGCTCAGCGAGCCGAGCGGCCCCTTCGCCTGTAACTTTTCCAATTCCTTGCGCCGCCGCGCCTCCTCCACCCTCCTGCGCACGGCCCTCTCGTACGTCGCCGCCGCGCGGTGACGCCACGTCGACGCACCGGTATCCCGCGTCGGAAGCGGGTCGCCGATGTGTACCACGCGATCCGAATCGTCACCACCCATCGGGACGCAAACCGCCACCGGAAGCTCCCACGACCGGTCCATCCGCCCCGAAGCGTTTGCGACGAGACACGCGAATGCTTCCTCGGTGATCGCCGCGTTCGCACCCGTGGACTCGCACAGCGCGCACGTCTCCTCGTCCTCACCCGGGATCCACAGCGCGTCGCCGTCCGTGATCGCGGTCGCGGGCGCGGACGCGATGAACTCGCCGAGGCGGACGCCGCGGCCGCACGCGGAGACCAACGCCGGCGGAATGGGCGCCTCCGTCGGATCCGTCGATCCCAATTCGCCCCCCTGGCTGAGGTTCGAAGCGCTGCCGCCCTTGCCGCCTTTGTTGAGGGACCCGAGCCTGCTCGAGGGCCGGGACGGGGGTTTATCGTGCGACCCGCCTGAGCGATGAACGCTCTCCAGTTTCATCGACGGTGCGTGCGGACTCACAGCGTCGACGTCCCGCGTCTTCGAGTCCCCCGTGAGCGAGACCGAGTACGGAACGTCGGACTCTTCCATCGGTTGCGTCTGGACGGCTACGTACCTGGGCGCATCGCCGCGTTTGGGGTCCACGCGTCGCGCCGCGTCGTGCGCGGTCCACTCCCGCGCCGCGCGTGTCATCTGCGGCGGGCCCATGGATGCGTGAACGCCGCGTGGATGGTCGGCTAACCGGCGAAGATACCGGCGTTGTTCTCGCTCGACTCGGGCGTATAGATCGTCCAAGCGTTTGGTGCTGAGACCGCGCGGGAGTTCGTGCTGGTGCCTGATACGTGTGGGTGGGTAGGTGAGGAAGGCGGTGTGCTGCTCCCAGGTGAGCGAGGGAGTGAGCGGGGCGGGCGGCGATGTCTTTTGGGGCCCTCCGCCCGGTTTCCCCGATGATCTTTGGTCGTCGCCGCGAGATGGACGACGGGGCGGTTCGGCGGTGCGGTTCGCGTGGGTTCCCGAGGCGAGTGCTTTGGCCTTCTCGACCTCCGCCTCCAGCTTGGCGGCCATCTCGATCCGTCGCAGGTGCGGATCCTGGAAGTGCGCGCCCCCCATCGCGCGGCGAAGCGCATCGCGCGTCGCCGCCGCCTGCGCCAGCGCGAGCTCATCCTTCGTCGGGCGCTTTCGCCGGCGGCGGGCGTCGGGCGGCGGCGCGTTCTCCGTGGCGGGGCCCGGGGTATCGAGAGGCGCATCGTCGTTCGCGAGCGGCGGTCGGGCCGGTGGGTCCACCGCCGGCGTCGGGGCCACCTCCGCGCGGGGCCGCTGCCGCCGGTTGGGCGCCAATGGCGCGATGGAGACCGGCGCCGCGCGCGACTCCATCTCGCGGAGCTTGCGGAGGGTGGAGTCGGCCGGGCCTTCCGGGAGCTTGGGCCGACGCCCGGGCCTGGTGAAGCCCTTGAACAGCGACGTCCATCGCTCCACGTCGTCCTTTCCACCCATGTGGCCACCGTCGCGCGCCCGCGATCTGGAATCAATTTGGCGCCTTGGCTCTGCCTTTTTTCCCACCAGGAAGGATCCCCACGCAAGTCGAGCGGAGACGAGAAGCGCGGACTAGCCTTTCAATTTTGGTCAACTCATTACACGATACTTGTACTAATAGCAAACAAAGCCCACGTCATATTTCGTGTGGGCCCGTGGCGATCCTCCCCTCCTCGTCAATCCTCCCCTCCTCGTCGCCGTCAGTGGTGCTGCATGTATCCATCGGCACCACCCTCGAGCTGCATACCCCCGAGTGAATCCGACGTTCCGTGAAGAAACTGGTCGGTACTTCCCGTGCGCATGGGAACACCAGCCATCGGGCCGGGCGCGCTGCCAAAGTTACCCCAACCCGCCGACAAGATCCCAGCCTCGGGGCGATGCTGCGCCGCCGATCCCGGCATCTGCGCCGCCCGCATGTCGCCTCCCACTCCAATCACGCCCGCCGCCGCCGCGTGTACGCTCTCGATCGTGTGCAGCATCGACCCCGAGATGGACGCGTTGGGGCCGGCGTAGAAGCCGTTGGCATCCACGGGCACGTCCGTCTCCGTCGATCGAAGAGCGCCGGATGTGTCGGAACCGTACTGTCCTTGCGAATGCCCGCCGGGATCTCGCGACGCCGCCGCCGCACCCTTTCTTCGCTGCTGGATGTCCAGCTTCTCCTTATCCGTCATCATCGATAGGAGGCCACTCAGCGCGCTCTTCACCGACGTGAGGTCGCGATGCAGCACGTCGTTCTGCTGCTTCAAACGGTGAATCTCCTCCCCCTGCCGCGACACGATCTCCATCGGGTCGACGCAAATCTGCCCGTCCGCGCCGATCCATCCGCCGCTCCCGCCCGGCGACGTCGACGTGTTACTCACACGTCGCATCTTGCTGAACCGCCCGTCCTGGTCCAGCACCATCCGCACGGACATGTCCGCGCCGCCGCCCAACATCGACGGCTCCTGCGCCGCCGGCGGCGGCATCGCTCGCGACGGACCGGTGAATGAATTACCGCGAAGGCCCTCGCCGTTGTCCCCGGCGGTACCCCGGCTGCTTCCGCTCCGCGCTCCGCTCTTCGTCATGTTGTCCGGGGTGATGTAGTCGACGTACTTGTCGAAGCTCTTCTGCATGTCCCGAGGACCCTTCAGCGCCTCGTTCTTCCGCCCGCTCGAGACCTTCTTGAGACCCGCTTGATGAGATGATCCAGCAGCGTCAGATTCGCCCGGCGCCGTCGCCGCCTCGATCTTCACCGTCACCCCCGCGCACGGCGGTGGGACGCAGTCCACGAGCACGAAGTCCGTCGTGCTCGCGTTGAACGAATTCATGCGGAGGCCCTCGTTGTTTGGGACTCCGTTTGATTCGCCGTTCATCGCCGCTTCGTCATCACCCGCGTCTTCTTTCAGCGCGGGTCTCTTTCGCCTGAGGAGCTGCGCGTAGCTCGTGCCCTTCAGCACGTGGTGCACGGCTCGGAACAGCGGTGAGTCCCTGAACTCGTCCTTCTCCGAGAGGACGTTGAAGGCGAGGGGCAGTGAGACGAGCCGGACGTGCCCTTTACTGAAGCCCTCGTCGCCGAGCAGGTTACGGATCTGGAGCTTGACGACGGTGGAGCTCTCGAACGGGAGCTTCCAGCACGGGAGCGGGTCCGCGGGCGGCGGCGCGGGTTTGCCGCCGTTCATCTGCTGCTGTCTGGCGCGCATGAGCTGCTGCTGCAGGAGGTTCTGCGCGGTCATCACGGGCGGACGGATCAAGCCGTCGGGCACCTCGTGGATGACGCGGGTCCTGTCGTTGCTCGTCTTGCGGCTGTAGTTGAGGCCGAACACTTCGCGCAGGTAGACGAGCGGGCAGACGATGTCGCCCGTTTCGACGTCCTCCAGCATGAGGTAGCGGACCGTGGACGTGGAGCCATCAGGGTCGTCGTTCCTGGTACGGGAAGGAGAGGGGTCGCGCGGGTCAGTCGCGCGGAAAGGGTCGGGGCACGGCGGCCATGTCGAGTTGAAAAAAACAAAGGAAGAAATTATAAATGGCTGCGCGTAAGGGAGGGGGGCGGACGCACTTGACCGTGGCCCAGTAAGGCCGCGTGTCCCTGACATCGATCACGGGGCTCTCTCGCCGCTTCATGACGCACACGCGTGAACGTCCTGACTCGTTCGCGGCGCGCGCAATGCGGTCCACGCGAGGCTGGAGGCTGAGAGATAACGGGGGATAACGGCGCAAGATATGGACACACTGGGTTTTTAGTGGTCAATTTTTTTCAACTTTTAGTGAAAGTTCCTCCCATTCGACCAATGAGAGTGGAGAAGAGATGTCTAGATCTTCCTTCCATTGCCCCATTGCCCCAGAGCATAACGTTATCACGGGAATTATTGTGCGCCGATGCCTGTTTGATGGCAAATGCCCATACGAAAGTTGGTTATTCTCGGTTAATAAACGCCACTTTCCGCCTGCGAAATACTCGGGGGAAACAGAAGTCCCGAGTATCGGCACCTTTTTCGTCATTCATTCTCCCCGAGGGAGGGGGACCAACCACCGACCTCGTGAGGGGGGCGGATGGTGGCGGTCCCCCGCGATGCACCGACGCCCCCAACGTTGGATCTCCCGATGCCGACCGACCCGGCCTCATCGTCGTCCCCTGGTACCACCAAGCGGAGCTCGATACTCAACCCGTGGCGTTATTTCCAGCGGAGACGAGAAAACGAGGCCACGAGGCGCGAGGAGACGACGCGGCTGGCGGGTATTCGACGGGCGGAGCGTAAAGAAGAACGATCCCGTCTCCGCCGCGCGGTACTCTCCGGCGCGCTCGGGTGCTACCCACTCGCCAGGGCGGTGCTCGGGTCCGAGGGGCGCATCCTCACAGACATCAATCGCAACGCGGAACAAATCGACGGCGACGCGATGGGCATCGCCCCGGGCGACGTCGTCGTGTCCTCCATGATGGACGACGCGGGGTATCTCGCGCCGCTCGACGACGATACCGACGACGATACCCGACGTGATGAGAGCGACGACGACGATGCGGCGCCACACGCCGCCGCACGGCGTTCGCGTCGACGGAACCGACGCGCGCGCCGAGGTTCAAATTCCGCAAACTACACGCACGAACCGAGGATGTACCTCGTGACGCGGGGCCGCGTCGACATCTTGGCGCCCGGTCCCGGACCGATAGACCCAGTGAACGACGACGCGATGGGTAACGAAGATGCGATGAACGACGACACGGGAAGAAAACGTAAGAAGAAGAAGAAGAAGAAGAAGCAGAAGGGAACCCGGGAAGGCAAGGAGTGGCACCGAGCGGTGGGACTCGGACCGGGCTCGTGCTTCTCCGCGCCGCTTCAAGCGATACACGGCTTCGACGTGCCGGGCGGAT
>Ga0315315_10005596_pt1 | contig 11601 bp, 7 predicted proteins | sample M140m3416metaG_FD_203699 | JGI IMG/M metagenome (GOLD analysis project Ga0315315, IMG submission 203699) | Ammonia-oxidizing marine archaeal communities from Monterey Bay, California, United States - M1 40m 3416 | ecosystem: Environmental > Aquatic > Marine > Intertidal zone | place: USA... | reverse complement strand
AGAAATGATGAAGATGGGAAAGGGTAAGGACACGGTGCAGATTGCTAAAAGGAAATAGACCTAGGACCCAACATATTTCCGTCATTTCCATCACGAGGTTCCCCAGCCGAATAAAAAAGGCCACGCGCAATGTTTGATTCATCAGCGGTGCCTTTGTCTAGTCGTCTTTCTGTAGTACTTGCGAGAGCATCGCCCATATCTACACCGCAAGTCCCGACCTCTCTCTTTTTCATCCTCAGCTTTATCGACTTTTATGTTGTGCGAAAAAATTAGCTGGTAGCTACGGTAGTCAACCCAGTTCCAGCAATGCCCATCGAACTAGTGTGAGCTTCGCAAAGCAGACCACTGACAACGTATCAAACCCACCTCGTCTCCAATCACTGCAATGAGCTTTCCAGCGTCCTGTGAAATGCGAAGAAATAAACAGAGCGAATTGGATGTGTCAGTCAATTGTACGTCTTTCAAGAGCAATTTGCACTCCGCGAGCGGACACCCACTAAGAGTGTTTGTAAATCATCTGCCCACGACATGCCGGAGCGACTACTCGGGATACATTGCATCGGACACCATAACAGGGCTCACCATCTTGGCCGGGGTTGTGAGGGGGGCTGGCAGGTAAAGACTGAGATGCTGCTACGTACGAGCTCGTAACTACTACTCGTAGAGTAGATTGAGCAAAAGTATGCATACACGACTACTTCTACTAGCTAGTAGAGTAGTATTTGATGTAGAATCGCTTATGACACACTGTATGCATACTACGACTCGTACTCTAGCTACTTAGTGTAAAAAGTAAGCCTTGCCACCGAGCACTTCAGCCATAAATTGACAGGCTATCCATAAAATAGTACTCTACGAGTCGTAGCATACTATTTTATGGATACTGTATACATAATAATATGCATACTACTAGAGTAGCTACGCGCTCGTAGTATGCATAATCGAGTAAGACCTCGTACTCCTACTAGCTAGTACTACTTAGCTAGTAGTATGAATACTCTAGCAATAAATGCATCCAGACTCAAGACAGCTCATAAACTTGCATTTCCCAGCAATTCTCATTCCCCAAATGATGAGGCGGAACAGCAACAGCGGTCCTTCTCGGACGTTTTCCCTTGGATTTGGGTCACAGGCAGTCGGGAGAAAGCGTCGACGAAACGAAAAAGGCGAATTCGAACGTCGCGCCACACGAGGAGGGGAGGTATCGGACGTCATGAACCGTGCCATCGGTGGCCCCATGTCGGGACTTCGCCTTTGCTTCTCCGGATTTTCCGACGAGAAAAAAGGGGAATTCCACTCCCTGGTGACAAGAAATGGGGGGAGGTAAGCCGCCGTTTGGTTCCGATTTACTAGTATGTTGAGACCGTCGCCTGATAGTTCTTATATTTCTCACGCGTCTCAACTTGCTCTCTGTCATTGCAGCTACACCCGGGAAATGTACACCGACGGGAGGACGACGCACCTAGTGGCTGCCGTTCCGAAGGGAGCAAAATACTGCTCAGCTATTACATGCGAGCATGTACGAGTCGTTAGGCCGGAGTGGCTCTTGGACAGCGTCGCAAGGGGGGCGCTGCTCGACGAGGATGGATACGCCTGTGATGGACCCGACATGCCAGCGATCGGGGAGGCATTAGATGGACTGCTGGAATCTGAAAGACTTATTGATGAAATTTATGTATTTTCAAGATGTCAGTTCTATCTCGTTGGATTTGACGAGGGAGTGGAAGAAGACGGGAAGGAGACAGAAGGCACCGTCGTCAAGGGAAAGCTCTCTAGAGTCATCCGGAGGGAGCGGGGTACCATCTACTGGAATGTCAACGAGTACATTACTCATATTATCGTTGCCGACGGTTGCAATGATAGCTTACGGAGGGCTGCCATTTACTTTGCACTGCAGCTTCAGGGGCCCGTCGTGGTATCTCCAAGGTGGGTTGTGGCGTCCTGCCTGTCGCGACAGCTCGAGCGACCTCGGTTATACCATCCACGTCCTGCTGCTGCGAAGCTGACGTTCGCAGACACACATTCTGTTTCACTTACTGCGGATATGCCAACATCAGGTAGCCAGGCGATAAAACGCAAAGAAGGTGGTGGCAAGGTTTGTGTATCCAATACTCGTACCTTGGTATTTAGAGGCGCAATATTCGTGTTAATTAGACCCACCCCGCCTGAGGGGGGCGCTGACTGGAAGGTCGCAGAATACGAAGACACCATCAAGATGAACGGTGGTCAGGTCCTTAACCAGGGTATCCTCAAAGCTATCCAAAGAGCCGCGGAATCTTCGGAAGGTGCTCATTCTAGACGGACTTGCTATGTTGTGAGCACAGGCGGATATCCTAGAGAGGAGAATGCCGTCTTCAACCCGATCTTGGGTGAGCTAATGAAAGCAGAACTCTGCTATGTGGAATTCGTGACTCCGATCTGGGTTCTGACCTGCGTCGCCGAACAGCGAGAAAGCCCTCCGGGCAAGCATCCACCGTTGTTCGAACCAAGCCCGCATCATATCTTGCGTCTCCCGTCCTCTGCTAATCTCGTAGTCGCCTTCACTGGCTTCGTCGGTTTCGAACGTGCGGGCGTACGGCATCTCCTCCAGTTTATTGGCGCGAAATACACGGAAAATATGACAACCGCCAATACCCATCTAATCTGCAAAGCCGCTTCAGGTCCAAAGTTCAAAAGGGCATTAGAGTGGGGGATCAAGGTGGTCACCCCTGATTGGCTATATCACCTCGCAAGGTACGGCTGTGGCGGACGGACCAGCGGTGACACGGAGGCTGGGCATGAGTTGCGGTTTTCTGTCTCGGACACCGCCCCGCATGGGCGTTTAGAAGCCAAGACCGCCCCAGACACACACATATCAACTACGATGGCGCTTGTCAACAACGCTTCGCACCTAGAGGCGGAAGAGGAGGACCCATTGGCACAGAAAAAAGGGATGGAAGAGAAGAAGAGCGAAGACGATGGACGCTACGGCGGCGGCGGTGGTGAGAACGAGCTAAGGGGGCGGGCCTCAAATAGTTATGTCGAAGAGATGCCGTCAGACCCAACGCTTAGCACCGGTGCTGGGGACAAGAGCAATTTGCCGGAGGAAAGCCAAGTCATTTGGTACGGGGAGCAAACCGAATGAAACCGAATTTGGCATGTACAACATAGTGCAATGCAGGATAATGTTATTTTAAAAAAAATGCATTCGGTGAGCCCAGGTCTCGTGCTATTCAACCTTTCTAATGATTTATTCATGGATTGCTACCGATTACTATCCATCATTCTCTTACGAAATTCCGTATTTCCGATTGTTCATGAAGAAAATGAAGTGAAAACCCATTATTGCTCTCAAGTGAGTGAGCATTGCGACATTCATAGGAACCTTTTTCTTCTGCTTGACTCCACCACTTACTTACTCCTCATGGGATTTTGGCTCATCCACTTGGGCAAAAACTCGAAGGGGTCTCCATCGTAGCCGCCAAAATCGTCTACTTTGGCGCCAGCCTCTTCAAGGATTGGCTGTAGAGTTCCCTTCTTCCACATGATGCAGGCATCTGCGGCACCTCCAATGAATTTCCCGTCCACAAAGAACTGAGGGAAAGTTTTGCAGTCAGTCTTCTCGCATAAAGCCGCCCTGTATTTATTGCCCATCTGGTCAGCCGCGTACTCGAACGAGTCGATTGATATGATCTTGTATGGGACCTTGATTCGATCGAGAAGTTTGCACAGAGTCCAACAGAACTCGCAATATTGGAGTGACCATATCACAACCTTGTTCTCGGAATTGACCTTTTCCACGAAATCGACGGCCTCGGGTAGGACACCAGGTAATCCTGGCGGCGGAGGAGGCGTCGACGGGGTCGATTCCGCGATCTCCTTTTCCTCCTCTGTCATGTCCGCGGGGATGCCATCAAAGAGGGGGGTCGATAGGTATCGCTCGCCAGTATCAGGAAGTATAGCGAGGATAGAAGAACCACTCGGAACCTTCTTCGCCAAATCAAGAGCACAGGACAGGATACCGCCACCACTGGTTCCCGTAAAAATGCCCTCCTTTGTTGCTAGGTCCTTGCACGTTTGCATGGCCTCGTTTCCGTCGGCGTGCATGAGCTCGTCCACATATTCAGATTCAACTGCCTTGCTTACTAGCTCTGGGATAAAATCAGCAGCCCATCCCTGTAGCAGGTGAGGACGCCAAACAGGATGCGCCAAATCAAACGACGTCGAGGGACTACCATCTTTTGGATACTCCGTTTTGATTCCAGAATGTAGCATTGGGGCATTATTGGGCTCGCACACATGAATCTTGGTACCCGGAGAGCGCTTGCGAAGGCATTCACCAACTCCACGGAGAGTTCCGCCGGTACCGTAGGCGCAAACAAAGTGATCAAGAGAGGTCTTTTCGGCTTCGAAAGCGTCGACAATTTCTGGCCCTGTCGTGACGGAGTGAATCCACGAATTGGCTTCATTCTCGAACTGATTGGGCCAGTACCATCCGTGTTTGTCGGCCAACTCCTTGGCCTTTATGACCATGCCGGTTCCCTTGTGAGCTGGGAGAATTCAAATGCAGGCGATGGGAGACAGAAGTGAGACAAATTCTTTCGTGGTGCGGCCATTTATTTACTTGCGCAGCTCATTAAAGCTCACCTGGGTTGGTAAGGACAACCTTGGCCCCGAGGAAGCGCATCAGCTTCCTCCGCTCGATGCTGAAGGATTCCGACATTACGACGACGAGTGGATATCCACGCGCGGCGCAGACCATGGCCAGTCCGATGCCAGTGTTCCCCGAGGAGGCCTCGACCACCGTCTGGCCGGGCTTGAGATGTCCCTCCTTCTCGGCCCACTCGATGACCCCTAGTGCCAGTCGGTCCTTGACGCTCCCGCCGGGGTTCTCGCTTTCGCACTTGACGAAGACATTGATGCCCTCCGGTGCCATGCGCTGGAGTTTGACGATCGGGGTCTCGCCCACGGTTTGCGTTATGGAAGCGTGGATGGAGGAGGAGCGCCTCGTCGCGTTGGCTGCAAAAGAAAGCATGGTAACTATATCACCATAGACGATGGATTGGCGGTCGGGGGGTAGGGTCGAAATGGATCTTGATACAAATTTGTGTTTGTGCCAGCCAGGAGAAAAAGAAAAAGATACTGCCCACTTTTTACGCCGAGAGTATATATAATGCATAATATGCATAGCACATACTCCTACTAGCTAGTATGCATACTGTACTAGAGTACATGCATGTACGAGCTCGTAGTATGCTATGGATACGACGAGTATTATGAATACTACGAGCTCGTACTAGCCTAGCTGGTATGCATACTCTAGTAGTACTCCATGATGTAGTATGCAGCATTGGCCCTGCTGCGGCTGAGCCGGCAAAAATAAATACTCCTAGAGTAGGTATGCATAGTATACCACCCATAGTATGGTATGCAGATTTTAGATATTGATATTCTGATCCCCCTCGATCCACGGTCGAAAATTCGATTCGTCCACAGATTCTGGTGAGGGATCCCGAATTCAAGTGCCCGCCATGGACAGTGGTGCTCCAGCGCTAACCCTGGAGGAGCGGAGACGGACGATAGAGGAGGAGATTGAGAACGAGATTGAGGAGGGGGGGATTGAGGATGAGGGGGGGGCTAGAAAAGAAGAAGAGGACGGCGCCGGGATTGAGTCGATCCCGGTTATCTCAACGCCTGCGGTAGCGGCGCGCGAGGGCGAGGGCGCGGGTGAGGGTGAGGGTGAGGGCGCGGTTGCGGTTGCGGTTGCGGTTGCGACGCCTCCGCTCGAGGGCACGATGGACGACCATTTCTCTGCGGCCGCCTTCTCCGACGGCAGGATCCTGAACCACGTCTCCCCGCAGCAGCAGCAGCAGCAGAAGAAGAAGCAGCTACGGGGGGAGGTCGGGACCGAGGCCGGGACCGAGGCCGGAGACGGGCAGAGCAGCGGCGGTGGCCCCGAGCGGGCCGCGCCAAATCTGCCGCATGGCGGCGAGACGGACGACTCGGCGGCCGCCGCGGAATCGGCGAACGCCAGCGACGCTGACGAAGACTTCCGGAAGGCGATGGCAATGGCCGAGCTCATGCAGACCCATCCCCACCTCTCCCCCGAGGAGCTTTCGCTGAGGGCATCCGAGGTGGTGGGTGGGGCGCAGAAGAAGCTCGTGGAGGAGAAGATCCAGCGCAGCGGGGTGGGGCAGCCGAAGAGGTCCTCCCTCTTCGACTTCGAGGAGACCCTCCAGAAGAAGAGGGAGGAAATTATGGCCGCCCTCAAGGAGACCTCCGACGGGGGGAAGGAGGGATTGCAGGCAAGTCTCAGGACTATGCAAGAAAGCATCCGCCAGCAGCAGGATGTGGCGGCGAAGAACTTCAAGGACCTGATCAAGGCGGGGACGGGAACGGGAACGGCCACCAGCGAATCGACGACGAGCGAGGAGCAGACGCCGACGAGCAGCTCGGGGTGGGGTGCGGGGTTGTTGTCCAAGTCCGCATCGGCTGACTCCGATGATACGGGCAGGCGCCAGCCATCTCCGTTGTCGCCGAAGTCTCACATGAGGGCGGGATCCCTCCCTGGACTCTCCATGTCGGCCCCACTGTCCCGTCCTTCGCCGAAGCTATCTCCTGTCCCTGCGAAGAAGAGCCTGACCGGGGTGGGCACGGGCGGGCTTGGCGCAGCGATCGGTGGTATGGTGGATCCGAGCAAAACGACCGCAGCGAATAGGTGGGACTCCAAGGATGATGTCGTCGAAACCATGTCATCCATAATTTGGAAGCGAAGATCTGGTCTCGGGAAATTGCAAAGGAATGCCTGGGAGCGGCGTCGAGTGGTACTTCGAGGGAAGGCCCTGTTCTACTTCAACAAGGAGGACGAGAAGGATGGACTTGCGCGAGAAGCTAGTCAAATCTCTGTTCTGGCGTCGCCCAGCAGCGCTGATGATAGCTCGTCGGGAGGGACGGCGAACGATTCGAAACCTACAACTTGGTGGGAACAAACGACCACCAATTTACAAAAGCAGGCAGCCGAATTGTCGGAACAGGTCAACTCGGTTTTGGCAGAGGGAATGGTTACCACAGACCCAAATGCGCCCCGCGGCATGCTTGATATTGACAAAGAAAAGGTTACCTTCGGTGCTACCGGCGGACATTCCGGCGCTCCGTCGCCGTTTTGCATCAGCTGCATGGCGAGGGGGGAAGCAAAATGGATTCTTGCCTTTGAGACGCAAAGTCTCCAGATGAAGTGGCTTGCGGTGTTGACTGATGTCGTCGTGCAGCAAAACTTGGAGGAATATAATGCCGGACTCAAAGCTTCAGAATCTAATGGTGCCCCTGGATATGTCTCCAATGGTGGCAGTGGGCCCTCGCAGCAAACCGATGGTGCGCAAAATGTCCTCGGCTTTACCCTTTCCACTCCAGTATCTGGTACGAGCTATTTCTCCACCCCACCTAACGGAGTCGATAAGTTTTGGAGACTCGATGGATATTCAATTGCATATAAAGCGGATGACGGTTTAGAGGAGTCTGATGACGAGAGCTACGACGACGGAGGAAGTATTGAAGCTACCAGTGCGTCGCCATCAAACGTTGAGGCGGCAGTTGGAGGCACCTTTTCTCAATACCTGTTACCATCTTCGAAGTTTGGAAAAGAATGGTCATTGAAAGGCGATCATCTCTACTGCGCCCTTTTTCTCCTGAATTGGACTATTTTTTTTTCTCGCAGCTCTTCGACGTCCATCAACCATTTCTGGACGGCAATTGTTGTTGTCAACGTAATTATTTGGCTGTCTCTTTCAAAGGCTGGTGGATTGGTTCCTGAGAAAGCCGCTACCGGGGTTAAGGTCATTGAGAAGAAAAAGCGTAATAAGGGAATGAAGACTGAGGAGATTGTCCCGAGAGCCGGATCCACACTAATGCGGGTCGAAAACGCCGAAGACAAGCCAACAAACAATGCAGGAGTTCGGTTCAATGCTTATAGACCGCTGCCTTCCACTTCAGTTCAAGTTCGAAGCCATGGGTATAGCTCGAGCCGGCAAAAGATTCCCTGTCCCGGCGAACTCTACACACTTGCTGCCATGGACGTGTTTGAATCAAAAACGCAATACCGCGGCATGGCAAAGCGTGTCAAACTCCCGACTCTCCGTTTTACAGATTCTGGGGAAAAGACATGGTACAGCCCCGATATTTTTGTTGTTTCGGTTGCGCTCCCGACAGAGAAGCCTCAGCTGGGGCGTGCGACTGATGATGGGTTCGGGTTTACTATCACAATGTATTTTACAATGAAGCAAGAGACACGTGATATTTTACGTAAAGTCACAGAGCCAACTTACGATGCGTCGCAGGATAGGTTCGATGCCGGCGTCAATGTCCAACAACGAGTGGTGAACGGGGTGAAGCTATTTGAGGAATGGTGTCGCCGCGCCCCTTCTGATCCCAAATGGCAGGCTCGCTTCAAGTTTATACCTGATGGGAATAACTTGGAGGAAATTGGAATGCCCGGTTGGATCAATAAATACAACGCCAAGCCCGTTCTCATAAAGCGAGCAGGCGTCACAGGTTTTCTATTCGAAAATCCGGAGATAAATGCCATGGAGTTTGACATTACACTTCACCCTTTCCCCTACCTTGCAAAGCAAGCCACGTCGTATATGGCGGAGACCTATTTCAAGCAAATGGTCGCATCGATTTCATTTGTGATCGAAGGCCGGAATGACACCGAGCTGCCAGAAGTTTTGATTGGGCAATGCGCTCAAATTTGCTATCCCGACCCAGCGATAGCGCCAATGGCAGAGGATCTCTTCGCTGGAAAGATAGAAAGTTCGTACGAGGGTAAAGACGATTTGGAGGCCACTTCTGTTCCTACTACTAGTAGTAGTAGTATGGCTCCGACTAAAGACGTCCCAAACACGTCCAATTCCGCGGAAGCAAAGGCAAAAACGCAAAAAATCGAAGTGGCAGATGCTTCAGCACTTGCCCCAAATGGTCCCGAACAGAACGAGAATGAGAATGAGACGATCAACATTTAGAGTTAAAATTACATTAACAAATGTTGATTAGCTAGCTACGAGCTCCTACTCAGCTGGACCTCCCAATTGACATGGCTTAGCTTCCTAATAGATCCTCTAATGGTGTTCGATTCCATTTATGGTTGGCCACCCTGTCCCTCGACCATGGCCATGAGCTCTTCGCAAACATCGTTGAGCTCCTTATTCTCCTTCTTCAGCCGCTCCTTCTCTGCGACGATGCTTGAGAGGCTCGAATGAGCCGCATCACGGTCGACCCTGGACTTCTCAAACTCCTTCTCGAGCTTCCGTTCTCTCTCTCTCATGTCTGCAATTTCTGTTGTATACTGTTTCGCGGACCTTGCGTTGTCTGCCTCCACCCTGGCTTGCGTGGCCTTAAGGTCTCTGATTTTGCTCTCGTACTCCTTCTCCATCATCTCTTGGTTCTTTTCGAGTTTGTCTGAATCGAGCTTGACCTTCGTCAGGTCTGTCTCGAGCTGTTTGGCCATTTTCTTGGATTCCGCATACTCGGTCTTAAGCTTCAGGTACTGCTTGTTCGCAGCTGAGAACTGTACCTCTGCCTCATGGATGGTCTCTTGCTGCGCCTTCTCGCAGGCCTCTTGACGACGCAGCTTCTCTTCCGCCATGGCCTTCTTGTGATCAGAGCGAACGGTAGAGATCTCCTCTTTCAGCGTTCTGATGGCGCGGCTTCCCTCATCCAGCTCGACGCGCATCGTGCCCATTTCTTCCTGACGAGCCTCGAAATCTTTCTCGAGCCTCTCCTTGCGCTCCATCGCCTCTGCCAGGCTCTTCCCCAGCGCGTTGACCATCTCATCTTTCACATTGAGCTCCGCCTGGAGGTTGCCGATTTTTTCCGCGTTCTCAGCCTCGAGCCTGTCAAGCTCGGCCGCAATCTCCTCGATCTCCCGGCCCTGCGCATTCTTGACCTCGTTGAGTTCCGCCTCGTACCGCGCCCTGTCGCCCTTGAGCGTCGCCTCCAGCTGACTGATGGCTGCCGTCATCTCTTCAAGGTTGGCACCTTCCCCGGCCTCCTCCTCCAACGCGGCCAGCCTCTCCTCCATGGCCTGCCTCTGATCTCCGAGCGCCTCGCGGTGCTCCTCCATGATGCGGGATACCGAGGCCTCATGCTCCCTCCTGACCTCCTCGAACCTGCGCCTGTGCTCCTCGGCCTGGGCCCCTTCGGCGATCTTGGCCTTCTGGGACCACTCCCTCTCCATCCTCATGACCGCCGAGTCGATCTTGGCCTTCAGCTCGGCCTCTGAGTACTTGGGCATGTGCTGGCCTGGCGAGTACCTGGAGGCGAGGCCCGCCAGAAGGGGGGTGGAGGAGCCGTCAAAGGCGCGCCCGGCCCCGGCCTCCGCCCCGGCCACTGCGGGCAGGATCGGGAGCCTCACGGTGCCCCTCGCTGCCGGTTCTGCCTCGGCCTCGGCCTGGTCGCGGGGAGTGACCAGCGGCGTGCCGGATCCCGACGACGTCGCCGATGCCGTCGCCGACGCCGACGCCGATGCCGATGCCGATGCCGATGCCGATGCCGACGCGAACGCCGACATCGATGCCTGCCCTCCCCGCGGCGCGAGGGCACCGGGGGCAGCCGGGGAGGCCTCTTGGTTCCTCCGCCCAGCCTGATCGCCTGCGGGCGTGTAGAATACCTCCTGCGCTTGCGTCGCGGAGGAGCTGGTGGGGGTGACCGTATCCTGCCCTCCCCCCGCCCAGGCGCCCGAGGCCGTGTCCAGCGCGCGGGGGGAGTTTCTGCCCAGCATCTTCCTGAGGGAGGCGGGTCCCTTAAAGCTCCTCGAGGCGAAGCGGTCGGCCTTCTCCCTGAGCTTGGAGGACTTGGACGACGACGACTTGGACGACGACGACGACGAGTAAGAGTGGGAGGGAACGAGCAGCGGCGACGATCGCGACTGCACCAGCCGAGTCGCGCCGCCGCCCCTCCCAGTCGTGAGTCCCCTCCCCGCCCCGCCGGCACGGCCGAAGGTGATCTCGCCGTCCTCGGACGAGTCTGTGTCGCTGCCGTACGAGTCGTCCACGCACACCGGCCCGGGGCTCGGATTGCGCCTCCGGTCGGGATGGGGGACGGAGGCGGAGGCGGAGGCGGCCTCGGGGGACGGATTCCTGCCCTCGGCGGCGGGCCCGCCGACGCTGCGGTAGAGGGGGGGGGAGGCGAAGGGAGCCGCCGGGGCCGGGGACGGGGCCGGGGCCGTGCCGCCCTTATGGGGGGCGCGGGCTTTGAGGCTCTCCCCGGTGCGCGACGCCGTGAGGTCCATCGTGGGGGCGTGCGGCGGGGGTGATGGATTGGCGTGGAGCGTGGAGCGTGGAGCGTGGAGCTTGGAGCGTGGAAAGAATAATAAGGTAGTAATATTATTTTAATAATAATTATGTCGGCCCAGGAATTTTGAAAGCAAACCGTCATTTTCTCCTCCAGTTAGAATTCCACCTACTCTAGTACTAGGCTATTACTAGAGTATGCATACAGTATGCATATTACTCTCCTCGTATGCTTACAGCACAGTATGCATATTTTGCATACAGCAGGATACCTGAGCGCAGTACGACTGTAGGCTTGCTACTCCTAAGTACGTACATGAACTACTCGCTCGTATTA
>Ga0315315_10005595_pt1 | contig 11602 bp, 6 predicted proteins | sample M140m3416metaG_FD_203699 | JGI IMG/M metagenome (GOLD analysis project Ga0315315, IMG submission 203699) | Ammonia-oxidizing marine archaeal communities from Monterey Bay, California, United States - M1 40m 3416 | ecosystem: Environmental > Aquatic > Marine > Intertidal zone | place: USA... | reverse complement strand
ATGGTCTGGTGGCTGTAACCTCGCGCCTGATCCGTCCTATTTGGTACAAGCCTGCTGTGGTTGTGACGGAGGGCCGCACAGTTTATCAGCGACGTCAACTTGGTGGGTTCAAGACGACTCTCCCGGCAAAGGTTGAATTACTTCTTGACGAAGAAATGATTGAAGAGATTCGGAAGCCTCTCGTTGCCCTTGAAGGGCTGTTTAAGAGCACATTTCCTCCAGCCGTTAATGCCGTCCCTGGCGCAAACAAGAATATTCAGGGTGGAGACTCGATGGATGTAGACGAGCTTACCAATGGTGATCAAAATTTGATAACCAGAGCCATGCAATACCAGTCTCGTGCTCTGCCGCGTAACCAGAAGGCGGGACAGCACAATACCCGGAAGGACCTCGATGCGAAGGCGAGGCTAACTGAGGAGAGAAATATTCATTTCCTTTATCGTCTTGTATCGCGTACGGTTCAGCTACTTACCCTGATGTCTCATCTTCGCCGTGCACAGGCTACTTCAGATTTGCCAGAGGTTGAATGGGGCCTCATACACGGCCTGACGTACTGCCACCTTGTGACTACCCGGAGTGGGCAGGATCGCATCGAGACTCTTCTCACTAGCCTGGTAACCATAGGTGAAACTGACCACCGGGGCGACATTGATTTGGCTGATGGATCGATCTCGACGGTCGAGGCTGACAATCTTTCAGCGCTTTTATCGAAACAGTGCTACCTCTACTTCTCAGCCGGTTCGCGGTTGACGTATCAGGGCTTCCGGGCAGCTAACGCCGCCTTGGCCTATCCCCCCTCAACGCCACGTCGAGTTGCCCTGGCGAATAGAGCGGTGCTTTATTTCCGTGCCTCCGCACGTCACTGGTTCAACCCCGCGCTGATTACGGGCCGCCTCCTTCAAATCGATATGAATGGAAAGAAGTCTGGGCAAACGGAATCGGGAAAGTGGTACGAGAAGGCAGCAAAACGAGCACTCGAGTACGGAAGTCCACTCGCGCGCGCAGCCGATGTCCTCACCGAGTTGGGTTGCGTCGGAGGGGTCGTTGACAGTTGTCTCGTCTGCGCCAGTAACTTTGGCGGCGCAAGATATCGTTACGAAGACGAAGCCGCAAGCGAGAAGGAATTGATTGGTGATAACGATGGCTACGGAGACGGTGTTTATTCTTGGGAAAGAGGTCTCTATCACCGCCCCATGGAGTCATCGGCTGCGCCACAGTCCTCTTCTTCAGCGCCCTTGACGCCAAGCAATCGTACGGTCGTTTCAGGTATCGAAGTGACCAAATCTGACGCTCTCCAAACATGCCATGCCGTCCTGTTCCATCACATGACAGAACTTCTTGATTCTGCATCAAAGGTTGGAGGGGCTGTTCGCCTGGCTGAACAAATGGTTGCAGTTTGCTCGTCTTCAACCGACGAGCGCTTCCTCCGGAGCCTTTATCAGCATCTGATTGATGCAGGTCACCTAGAGTACCTGCTCCGGATTGATAGTCCTAGTCTCGAGAATTGGCTTGCCAACGAGAAGAAAGATTCCTCCCTACAGTGGCGGTATTACATCGTTCATGGTCTCGATTGGATAAGCGCAGACATTATGGCCTTACGTGCAAGCAACAGTGATGAAAAGATTTCTCTCGACGAACGGATTGAATGCCTCACACGCGCTAGTAATTCCTACGCCGCAGCTCGAGAGAGGTCTGCAACTATTGGATCCAGTGGATCTGGGTCCCTCCTTCGGTTTCCTTCGCGTTCCATGCAGAGTACTTCAACGCAAATGGTGCCACGTCGGCAACAGCCATCGCTGGACGACATCAATCGTATGGCGACCCAGGTTTCCGAGCAACTGGATGTTGCCATGTTACAGCAGAGAATCCTGTATGAAATTAAGTCCACAAATCTGGGCAGAGAGGTAGACCCAGCCAAGCTCGACGTATTGGAAACATCGCTCGTGCCCGTATCCGACCTCTACAACGAATATGCAGGCCCTTTGGCTCTATACGATATGTGCCTGCTAATCCTGCAAAGCTGTCGCCAGAATGATTCCTCGAGCATTATCAAGCTATGGAAGTCGATCGTCTGCGACTTTGTCATTCCCTGCCGCACTCGTGATCCCGCAGCTCGAGCCTTCTTGTCGGAACTAAAGCGAGGGAGCATGCTTGAGGAGGAGGATATCATCCTAGACAGCGATGGCGGAGCTTCTGGTTCGGGATTGCCTCTCTTTGAGGATGGCGACTGGATCCCGAAACTCAGTAACCGCGTCGTGGCGCTTGGTCGGGAATTATACGGCCACGGGGCCGATTACACCTTTCCCCTCGATCTGATCGTCAGGACTATAGAGGGACTGCGCCGTTGCATGCCTCAGGACAGGAGCACCCGCATCTCGTGGCCGCTTCAGATCTTGATCGACTCCGGCGTGACTTATGACATGCTGTTTGACGTGTACTCCGGCCTCGTTGAAGCTTCGGGGAGTGACGCTGACGAGGTTTGGGTCGGAAAGATGTCCGACCTGGTCGATGTTGTCAGGCTTTGGGTTCGTGACGGCAGTAATGACGCATCTTCGCAACTGTACCGTGCCGTGTCTTCTGGAGGGCTCCTCGCCCAGATTGACTCGATGCGCAATGCGCTTGAGAGTAGGGTAGGTATCGACGGGGATGAGGTCAACAGAATTCTCACCCTCCTCAGCGGTCTGTCCTCGTCCATCCAATCTTGATTCAGGCGACGAGAGCGAAGTAATTGATGCTAAGGGTGTAAATTCAATTCTTGGGGTTGCATTATGTAGTTATACGCGACGTGAGCTCGGTCGTGGTGCCGAGCGCGCTACCCCCAAGAGCCTCCAGGGCTGCACCGTTGCACACGCACGCGCCCAGTTCCCCGTGACAAATCCGCCCAGTCCGGCCGTCGATGCTCAGATGCGGTCAGAGCTCGTCCTCCTCGCCGTCCGAGCCTTCCTCTCCCCTCCGCTGGTCTGCCGGGGCGGCCACCCCCGCCGAGGCGCTGACCGCGCCCTGCCCGTCTGCGGCGGCTGCTCCCCCAGCGCTTGGCGGAACACCTAGCCCTGGAGCCAGGACCGGAACGACCACAAAGTTGGGGGACTTCATCCCCGCCCTCTGCCAGTTGAAGTCCTTCACGTCGTGGTACATGTTCTGGTCCGCCTCCCCCTCCGCCACCGCCTCCGCGGCGTCCGGGCGGTACTCCCCCCGGAACGTCACGTCGCGGCAGCCCTCGATGATGGGACCGGACCGGACGTGGACGTCGAAGGTGGCGCCGTCGCAGTCGTGCACCCGGAGCTGCCGGCACGCGACCGAGACGGACGTGCCTCCACGGCAGGAGGTGGCGTGGACGGGGCCCGCGACCGGGCAGGCCGGGGAGACGCTAATGGTGCATCCCGTGGCTCCCACGATGTGGATGGACTGGTACCGCGCCATGCTGGGATTGAAGGGAGGGGAGAGGGAAGATGATGAGAGAGGGGAGGGGATGAGAGAGGGGAGAAGATGAGAGAGGGGAGGGGAGAAAGGGAAGGGGAGAGGAGCTGGGAGAAACGAGGGGGACATGCTTGCCATGGCACAGGGAGGGCAGCCGTCGATGCCGATTGGCCCCGAATGGCGGCTGCGAAAATGCGGGACCTACTAGTAGCATCGGAAAGAAGGAAGGTGGGGCCGGGCCAACTCACATGGTAACTCGGCAATCTTCCAGGTCCTGGATGAGGAGGTGCCCGTCGGTCGGCACGGCTCCCTCGGCCAGGGTGGCGGCGGCGGCGGCGGCGGCCCCCGTCTCGGCCGGCCGGGGCCCGTCCACGACGCTCCCGTCGGCCCTGACTAGGAGGGAGCGGCCCGACCTCCCCCGCAGCGCGCCGCCTATCTCGGGCTCCTGATCCTCCGGCCGGGAGGATATCCCCGCCGCCGGGGATTCGCCGCTTCCGTCCTCCTTGCCGCTCCCGTCCTCCTTGCCGCTGCCGCTGCCGCTGCCATTGGCGTCCCCATCCCAGGCGCCGCCGCTCCCCAGCCCCCTCCTCTCCACCAGGGCGCGGTACCGGCGGAAGACGAACAGCTCGGGCGGACAAACGGCATCCCTGGCGTCGGAGATCCTGCCCCGGATCCTAGCCAGCTCGTCCCCCAGCAGCCGGACGTCCCCCGGGGGAAGGGCGTCCGGGGGGGGAGGGAGGGGGCCGCCAATGCCAATATCGCCAATATCGCCAATGCCAATGCCGCCAACTCCAATGCCACCACTGCCACCAACTCCAATTCCACCGCCGACACCGCCGCGGTGGAGGCAGTGTCCCTCCACCTCCCTCGCCGCCCCGAGGAGGGAGTCCAGCCGGGCCCTCCCCCCGGCCCTCCCCCCCGCGGCTCCGGCCTCGTAGTCCTCGACCACGGAGGCGACCCCTGCCTCCAGGGCGGCGAAGCGGAGGCGGAGGGCCCTCCAGAACTCCGCCCTGACCTCGGCCTCGGGGGCAGTGGCGGTGGCGGTGGCCTCCAGCCGCCTCCTGCGGGACGCGAGGAAGCGCGCCTCGCCGCCTCCGCCGCCGGATGGGGGCGGGGACGTCATTGCGCGACCGGAGCCGGAGCGCTTCTTGTGATTTTCAAATTGAGGTGCAAATCGAAAACATCAGCTGGCTGGGACGACGCTATGGGACGACGCTGGGACTGAAAAACCCGCGGGAAAGAGTATCCTACGAGTCGTACTCTACTCTAGGAGTATGCATAGTACTCTAGAGTAGTACTATGCATACGAGAGCGTAAAGTATAATATTGTACTAAGTACTCCTACTCTAGTACGTGTACGAGTAGTAATATTACTACGAGCGTACTATAGAGTAGTGATACAACTAGGGGTGAAGATGGGGGTATCTCCATCTTTGGAGTTCGTCTCGTGCTGATTGATTTCTCTGCATTCTGCGACAATCCTACTACTAGCTAGTAGTATACGTGAGCTCGTATGCGTACTGCTCGTATATTATATACTACTAGCTTGAGTAGTAGTAGTAGTAGCTAATGTATTTTAGTGGCAAAATGAGGACAGTGTATGCATGTTGAAAAAATTACTAATATGCATAGCTAGTACTCGAACGCTGCATACTACTCTAGCTAGTAGAGTACGAGCGCAGAAGTAGTATGATAATATATATAATAATAATAATAATAATACGAGAGTATACTCTAGAGAGTAATATATACTACTAGAGCAACGAGCTCGTAGTATAGTACTTTTTATACCCCCCCCCCTGGCACCAGACAACGATGGAGGCAGGGGACGGCGCCGATCCTCCCGGCGGCCAGCCGGGGCCGGGGCCGGGGCCGGGACCTGGGCGAGGGATGCGGATGCGGAGGCGGAGGCGGCTGCCCCGGCCGGCCGTCGTCCACCCCGACGTCCGCCGACAGGACTGGGACTGGGACGGGGACAGGATCGGCGGCGGCGACGTCCCGCACGGGGATGCCGCGGCCGCCATCTCCGCCCTGCCCCTGCCCCACAACCAGTACGAGGTGGTGGTGCGGAGGAGGGCGATTGCCAAGGCCGAGGACGTGGCCGCGGCGCTCCGGGCGCAGGTGGCGCGGAGGCGGGGGCAGGAAGAGGAGGCAGAGGCAGAGGCCGAGACGGCGGGAGGTCCCTCGGACCTTGGTTCCGTCGTCTCGGAGATCACCGCGGACGACTTTTCCTCCTCGGTCGGGCCACCAGGCGTCTTGGAGACCGCCCAGCCCGCGGCGGCGGCGGCGGCGGCAGGGGGGGGGGGGGGCATCGCGCAGGATCTGCCAGGGAGCGTGGCGAGGGGGGACGCCGGCGCGGGCGCCCGAGCCGGAGCCGGAGCCGGACCGGCGGCCACCCCCGGGTCGGAGCACGACGACGATCTGGAGGGCGATACCAGCCTCGGGCTCAAGCTCACCATCCTGGGCGGGCACGTCATCGTCCAGGGCCTCAACAGCCTCTCCGACGGCAGGGCCAGCCCCGCCCAGCTCACCGGCATGGTCCGGACGGGCGACGTCCTGGTCGCGATCGAGGGGAGGTCGCTCGTCCGCCTGCCCCTTCCCGGGCTGGTCGAGGCGCTCAGGCCCCTGAGTGAGGCGGATCCGCGGCTGGCCGGCGATGGCCGCCGCGGCGGCCCTGATCCCGATCCCGATCCTGATCCCATTCCGGAACCGGAACCGGAACCGGCGCCCCCCTCCCTCCCCGGGGGCATTCCGCTCTACCGCCGCTCCCTCCGCCTCCGCTTCGCCATCGGCGAGGGGCTGGCCTACCTCGACCGCCCCAAGCCCAGTCCCGGGACTGGGACCGGGACCGGGACCGGGACCGGGGGCCGGTTCGGCCAGAGCCAGGACGCCTTCGAGGCCACCGCGGCGGACATGCTGGGGCTGGGCCAGTTCCTGCCCCCCATGGTGGACCAGCTAAGTGGCCTGCCCCTGTTTGCCGACGCAGAGCTCCAAAGGGCGGCGATGGTCGGCAAGAAGGAGGAGGAGGAGGAGGTGGTGGTGGTGGAGGAGGTGGAGGAGGCAGCACGGCCCCTCACGGACACCGGTGACGGAGGCGACGGGAAGCACCCGGCGGACGCGAGCTCAGCCCCTGGTGCGACCTCGGGCGAGGAGGGGGAGCAGGCGCTGGACGCGGCATCCGTGCAGGCGCTCCAATCCTCCGCGCTGGCGTCGCGAGTACTCGGCCTGACGCCGAGGTCCCCGAACAGGCTCGGTCGCGAGATTGCGAAACAGATTGCGCGAGAGCGGCGCGGCGAGAGGAAGATTGCCGCCTCGCTGTTCTTCGAGCTGAACGAAGAGGTCACTGACCTTCTTCGAGGTTCCAGGGATGCTGGGCCGGCATCTGGGGAAGGTGGATCCCTGCCACAGAAGCCTTCTACTTGGGAAGAAATGATGAAATTGGGGCGAATGGCAGCGGACGGAGCAGGAGTGCTGTTGGATGGTGCCGTCGATGAAGATTTCGCGAACGCCATGGAGATGCAGCGAAAGAGAGACGCAATTGACCGGTCGTCCATGCGTTCCTCGGAAGATGAAAAGGATGAGCATTCTTCAACTATGGGTGGTATCGATGCTGATTGTGACGGTGACGGCAGATGGGGAGAAGAGAATAGATCCCTATTGCGCCTCGCCGCAAGGGACGAAATGTGGAGGAACAAGGTCTTACATACACTTATCGAGGCTGCCGCTTCGCTCGAAGGAGTGGATGCGGAGGAAATGAAGAAAGAGCCAGGATTTCATAGCGACGCGCTCAAAGAGAATGGCGGCATTGAGTCTCATTTCCAGAAGCTATTCTTTGGGAACGAAATGTCTAGCGTTGTCAACAAGAGCTTAGGTCGCGAGAGCAGTCAGCCTCTCGCTCTCCCACCGCGTGATATCACGAGTACTCTTTTTGATCTTTCCACCGGCATCGCTGTGGCTTGGGAAGGAATCGATGGCCTAGCGTCCATGTCACACAAATTCCTCCAAGATCTAGCTTTTGTCACCCGTTTTATCCTTACGGATGCGCTCCCGTTGTTGCTCAAAACGTTTCGTCCGCTCCCATGGCAGCAGCGAAAACTAATGTGGCCTCTTAATCCTTCAGAAGGTTTGGGCTCTGAACAAGGTTCGTCCTTGACGGGGGGAGACATGACTTTCTCGATGGCCAGTGGAAGCACTGGGTGGACGGCGCCGCATAACCAGCGCAAGAATTTGGAGGAACAGATTCAAGATCTGGAGCTCGACTTTGAACTTAAATCGGAAACGTGCCATCTTATGACATTTTACTTCGTCCGTCATCTTTTGCCTCGGCTGCGGGTTGACACCAACTCTTCGGCGTGTCATTGGATCGATAGTAGTACGCCATTAAGTTCGAAGGAGGAAGGAGTTGTTGGATTTGTAAAGGCGTATGGGACATACCTCAAGCTTCACACCTGCTTAATATCTGCAGCTGATGCTCACTCCGGTCCCGTCCTTCGCGCCTTGTTAGATATGGCACGATTTGACCCTCATCACCGCGAGTTTGCCAAGGTCTTGTTCAAGAAACAGGCGCTTGTTCTGTACGAGCCTGAAATGATTTCCGCAATACTGTTGCGTGCGAGAGCGTTGTCAGAAGAAGGATTTGAGTTGGAGCAACGCCAGATGCTGCCTCTCTTTGTTTTGGCATATCCAGATATAAATCCTTGGGCTGTTCGTGGGGGTGTTGGCGTGAAAGGCGAGGGTCTGTACTACAAGTACTTAACGCTTCTGCTGAAAGCCGAGGAAGGCAACGACGCTGCGAGACTTGATGCAGATTTGGTTAAGGAGTGGTGCGAACTATCGGTAACATACTATTTGACGAAGAAGGATGACAAGTTCTTGCAGAACTTTCGGTCAGTCGCTTCTAGTGCTCAAGGTCCAATTGCTGTTCATCGAGACCTGCCAATGCTTATGGATCTCAGTATGAATCTCGGAGACCCTGCATTGGCCACAGATCTGGCGCAGGAAATTATTGCGAGTGATGCGCATGCCCGAGACGCTTCCGTGATGGAGCGTGTCGTGTCTGTTATTCAGAACAGTATACAGTCTGAGTTACAAACGAACGCACTGAAGGACCATTCGTCAATGGTGTTTTTGGGGAAACTGATCATTATGCTTAGCCGTGCCTCGAAAACAGAGCCGTGCCACAATTCTTTGTCTGTATCAAAACAGCTTTGTCGACTACTCAATGAATGCGCTGTAGAGAAGGAGCAAGTTGGCCACAAGGAGAAGGCACTGATGTCCCTCATTGCAAAACGTGCTGTCCCGGATGATGTGCTTGTGGTTCTTTCGAAATGGGAAAAGGCCGAAGATGCTTCGGATGTTGTGTTGCCTGCATTGAGAGCCTGCCTGCTAAGAGGATGTGCAGATTCCACTCGATTAGCCAAAGAGTTGAAATCGCCCCCCCCTACTCGCAGCCCGACAAGTATTTGGGATCGAGTTGCAAAGGGCGAGTTCGTACTCTAGATTAACTACGAGCTCGGAGTGCGTTTGTAATTGAAGTGAGCTTAAAATGGACGATCTGGTCGAACACACAGATCTGCAACCATTGCAGCTGCTAAATTTGATTCGGCGACACCGGCTTCTCGAAGGGCGTGACCAAGGCGAAACTTGGGATCGGAGAAGAGACGTTCTTCAGAAAAAAATGACTGGTTTGAAACGTCAAAGTCGGATAGGCAGGATTTATCGTGCTGGTACTTGCTCGCGTCAGTTGCCGCTGTACTTTTCATAATGTTTGCGGATATGGTCGTCAGGGTTTCGTGATAGGGGACAGAGGCCGCAAGTCGGTTGAGCTTCTCACACCTCTTCTCCTCGAGTCGAGCTAGAGTTCTTGCTGCTGCCTTCTCCTCGGCGAGTTTATCCACGCGCCGCGCCTGGCGAAACTTTACTCTGTCACCATTGGTTTGCATTCGAGCCAACCTCTTGAGCTCTTCTTCGTACTGATGCTGGCGTTCCTCCAGTAGGTTTCGTTCTCCAAGCCTATGTTGATCATCTCTCCAATCGTCGATAGTACCCTTTATCTTCCGTCTTTCTTCCTGGCATCTATCTTTTTCGCGCAATTTTTTCCTTTCCATGCATGCAATCCTTTTGGCGTCCAATATGGTCTTACGGCTTGCCAACTTCTCCCTTGCCTCGCGCAATACCTTGAGGTGTGCATGAGTTTCCTTGTTGATTTCCTGCCGAATTGTGGCAAGTGCTGCCTGTTTGGCTCTCTGGGACTCAATGGCAATGGACTCGTCGACCCGTTTCAGCCCCCATCTAGTCAGCTCCCACTTCCGCCTCATGGATACGCCATTTTGGCCCTCTTCCCGAGCTTCCGCAAAACGATGCCTAATTTCAGCTTGTAACAGTAGAGCATTGTCATCTGACAAAGATTTTAAGGCGAGCAATTTTTGCTGAATTTCTCGATCAATTTCAACATCGACGTGATCGCTCTGGAGCGACCTGGCTACTTGAAAGCGAGCCTTTTTCGCCTCCAATGCCGCCCTCGAGCCAACTCCTTCTAAATGAATTGCCAACTCGACCATTTCCTCTCGATCTTTGAGAAACTGCCTTGCCACGTCCGCTTGGCTCTCCTTGCTCAGATTCGCAGTACGATGCCGTAGGCCTTGTATTTTCCCCTTCATGGTGGCAAGGAAGTCGTCTTCGTCACCAGCGCATAGATTACAGGATTGGTCGGCGGTAGAAAATAGTGGAGCCAGAACACTGAGATTATGTTCCAGTTGCCTCCTTACTGTTTCTGCCTGCGTAGCAAGCTGAAAGGACGTATTGACCCAATGAAAGCCCTCATCACTGACTGAGTTGGACGTGCACTGGGTGTCGAGACGGCTCTGAATGTCCCGAAGGCGTCTGTCTTCCCTGGTTGCATCCTGAATAGCACCCTCGTGAAGTTGAATAGTGTTGGTATTCAAGTTGCCAACCTTACCTGTAATGCGCCTCATTAGATTCTATTCTTGTTTAGTCGACCAATGAGCTCGTAGTATAGATATACGATGTATGCATACTACTCTAGTAATCTGGTACCCGCCTCGTATGCATACACCACGTATAGTATCAGCAGGAATGAAGTATGAAGGATGGATGGAACCTTTCGCGCGTCCGTCCGCCGATCGTCGCTGAATCACTTTCTGCCCATCCCTCGCTCTATCTACTAGCTAGAGTATGCATATATATGCATACGTACGCACATACTACTACTGTATCCATAGTACTTATGCATACTACGACGCGTCGTATGCATAGTATGCATATGCGTACATATATGCATACGAGCTCGTAGTATGTTGTTGTTGTTTAATCGGCCACCGGGATCCCGCCTCCTTACGCCACATATGCCGCACGGGCGGAGCTCGAAGTATGCATACTACGTAGTCTAGTACTATTAGCTAGTTGTACTATATGACAACTTTTCGCCGAGGTTGGGGTTAGGGTGAAATTCTGGGTTGGTATGCATACAGTAATACTCGCAGGATGTACCCTACCTTCGAAGAAGTTCCAAGATCAACATGTATGGACTGTATGCATATGAATGCATACAACTTAGTACTACTACGAGTACTCGGTGGAGTTAGTGTTGTATGCATACTCTAGTAATATGCATAAATATTTTGGCGCTACCCCCCGTATTATGCATACTGTAGTACATCATGATGTATATGAGCTCGTAAGTGCTATAGTCTAGTACTACGAGAACTAGACTACTCGTACGGTGTTTCCAAATTTCTGTCTTCTCATGCATAAAATGATGTGCGTAGTCTACTACTAACTAGATTAGTATGCCTAGCTAGTAGTTGGATGAGATTCCCAGCTACGAGCTCGTACTCTAGTACATGTACTAGAATACTGCTAGCTAGTATGAATACTAGAGGGTACTAGAGTATGCATACAAAGTACTCGAGAGGTACTCTCGTACATACCAAACTACACCACGGTGTATGGATATGCATAGCTAGTACATAGTATCAACTCGAAATTTTCCTCTACGCTGAAAAATAATAATACTCCCACTAGTAATGAAAAATGTCCAGGCTCCGGCTCCAACCCGCAATCTTTTGAAATCGTATCACCGTTACCAACTCCGGTCACACCGCAAAATCTTGCTAAGGCAGTGCCACTTTTTCTCCAATAGAAAGAGGCACGCATATACAGGAGG
>Ga0315315_10005589_pt1 | contig 11608 bp, 18 predicted proteins | sample M140m3416metaG_FD_203699 | JGI IMG/M metagenome (GOLD analysis project Ga0315315, IMG submission 203699) | Ammonia-oxidizing marine archaeal communities from Monterey Bay, California, United States - M1 40m 3416 | ecosystem: Environmental > Aquatic > Marine > Intertidal zone | place: USA... | reverse complement strand
GAAACACTGATTAAGAAAAAAGAATATGTGTATTAAATACTTTATTTAAATCTACACTCTCTTTGCTCTTTTCCCTGCTGCTTTGCGTGCGTAATTCTTCCGCACTGCGGATTTGGAAGGTCGAGTATTAGGCGTCTTTTTGGACACCTATATTCATCGTGTAAATACACACCTTAAATGGGCGATAATAATTGACGCACCTTTTTACTGGGCCTGCAATACTCGGTTTTGACCTTGCTGCCACAAGGCTTTCCAGTTCGAACATCCTTCCACCTACCATAAAGAGTGAGACTTTTCAATAGCACAACGCTTGGAAGGAAATGTACTTTTCTTTTTGCCAGCGCTTCAGCGATGTACCTGCAAAGGCGACCATGAAACACGGCATCTTTTGGGCGAGAAAGAGACACGCGCCTTTCTTGGTTTTTCTCACTTGGCCGTGTGCTTTGCGGCACCTACCAGGGAGGTTGAGATTCAAGTCTGGTTGATTCCACTACAGCAAACGACTTACTTTGCTACCTGCAATGCTGTTAATGCTTGACTGGGCGGATACTAAAGAAGTTGCAGCGCAACTAACCATTTGACTTGCTCTGGCAGAAGGCCATACCTGTCAAAACCACAATTAGACCATGCGTTTCTTTTGTGTAGCAGTGCCACTTGCCTTGACTTGGGATTTAACTTTGCGGGCGCATGCATCAAGGGCCATGATTTTAGACAAGATAGTATTGCAGTTTATAAAATAATTTATTTCTATGGATATAATAGTGGTGTTTTACTCAAGGTGGTAAATCCTTAGTGACAAAGTCACTCGGGAGTTCAGTTTAGATTACAGGAGGCTAGATCTATAGCGAAAATGCCTCTATGCTGTTCAGTCGTGCAATGATAAACTTTGTTTCTACTCTTCTGGTGCTTCGGTGAAGCGAACCGTGCAAGGCCTAGAGAAAAATTTCCATACCATTTTCGCCTTGAGCATGGCATGGCTAGTGATGTTGAAACTCTTGGAAATCTGGAGATTAAGGGTGCCCCGCCAACTGTGCCAAAGCAGTGAGCTTGGGTAGATGCGGACATCGCACTTAAAACTTACTTATTCGGGATGACTTCTTTGAGGCGATCGGCCACCGAATCGCTTCCAATAAGCTCAACTGCAACCTTGGCCTGTGTCAATTGCAATGTACTGTTGAAAGCATTGGAAGAGGCTCACCAGAATCTTTCCATCGAGGTTGGACTGGCAGAAGGACGTGACCCTTGAAGGCATTCCGTTAGCAGTGTCTCTTACCACACCGACGGCATTTCTCACCTAGACATGTCATAATTGATTACTACCAACGTGTCGTACTCGAGTTTCCGCCTGGATGAAGGACACTTAAACCGCCACCATTGCAGTAGCAAAAGGCACTTACTGTGCAGTGGACCCATAGTCTGGGATTGGCTCGGGCGTAAGGGATGCCATTTAAAAATATATGGCGGGCTGGAAATTGATTGTACGCTCGTGCAGTTTTACAAGGGGTGTTTCTCAGAAAGCCCATTGCGCCGGGAAAAAGAAATAATTAATGCCAATTGCAAAATGATAATAACGTGTTTTGAGCCTCTTTAATCGTACTGCTTTGTGTACATGACTTTCGGGAGCAAATTCAGTCCGGAGCACTCTTCCGGTAAAAGTCCGCCATCGTTGTTGACGAGCGTCTTCACCCTCGGGGCCACCTCGTCCGTCATTTGCGACTCCTGTGGCTGTGTTAGTGTTCAAGGCTATCATTGAGGGAGTGGAATAGCATGCCTGTGCCAAAAGCAGAACGTGCTCGTAGACCCTCAGCCGGATGTTGAGGGGGCTCTTTGGCTCTTTGAGGCCAAGGTGCTCTTTGACACAAGGAGCGAGCGAGCACTCTGGCACTGCAAGCACGTCGCCCACAATGATTTCCTCGGTGCCGGACTTGGTTTCCTCATCCTCGTCCGGTGTGTGAAACACGCGGGTGGCAAAGTCGTTGGGGTTGGCGCTCCAGGGGTTGAGCTGAATCAGCACCACATTGCTGCCGTCTGCCAGCTTCCTTCTCTGCGCCTCGTGGTAGGACACCAACTGTCACACCGCCGTCAGATCAAGCCGGGCATGGGACTCGAAAGGGGAGTTGCTCACCGAGAAGTTGCCCTTGGGGATGATGTGCTCCTCGGTGCCTTCAAAGAAGAAGCGCGCGGGCGATGCCAGCACCCGATCCTGCGGCAGGCTGATTCCTTCCTGTGGGGCGTGCCGATGTTATCTGCCGACGTCGACTTCTGAAAGGCCGTTGAAACTCACCACCCGCACGAGCATCGCCGAGACGAACGTGACGGTAGACTTTTCAAAGATGTCGTTCACCCTTTCGCTGAGCCCGTACGGTGAGACCAAGCGCACAAGGGACCCCACGCCGGCGCGTACCTGATCTTCTCAATCGAAGGCGGAAACAGCATCAGCGTCTCGTCGGCGGGCAGCAGGGCCTCGACCGCCCAAAGCTGCTTCCGCAGCACAAAGGTCATGGATCCCGTGGCTTTCGTCTCCTCGCATTCCGTGCGAAGGTACACCTGCGTTCGACGTGTTGGCATCTCCCGGGGACCCGCACCAAGCTCTCCTTACCAATCCAAAGTTGACGCTGGCGCTGTCGCCTTCGCCCGTGCCAATCCCAATCTGCTGTGGCCCAATGGTGGCTTGTTCCTGGAAGAGCGCCTCGTCAAGAACTCGCTTCGTCTCCGCCTGCCACTGGTGTCAGCAGGCGCAATAGCACCCCCAACACCAAGAGAACACTCGCCACGTGCTGCCGCTCCTTCTGCAATGGCGTGAGTGCAGACTTGGAACGGGGCGTGCGTTCGGTTGACGAGTCGACAAGGGGGAACACGGCATCAAAGACGCCTTCGTTGTTCAGGAACGGCGGCTTCATCATCGGAAACCCCCACTCCCCGTGCGCAGAGGCCTGTCACAGTGTCACATTCCATTCTCGCTTTGGGGGAGGGCGCATCCGCACCAAGAGAACGGCACAGACAAAGGGGCGCACAACGGGGCATTCAATGCTTCTGAGAATGTCGAGTGCAACCTCGCTGCGGGAAGTCAGCCCCTCCCCTGCATCCCCCAGCCCGATTCTCCAACGCACATGGTGTCGAGCTCGTTCAGGCGCTGGCCGGCGAGGGCGGAGAAGGCGTCCGCATCAAGGGCGGAGAGGTCTTTCCCGATTCTCCGCACAAAGGGGGGCATCGTGGTGACCGCCCGGGCCTTGTCCACCCACGGGATATCCACCCCCTTGGCGTACCGCCTTGCCACGTCAGCATCCATTAAAAAAATAAAAAATCTATAGTTTCTTGACGAATGCGACGCTCCGGGGAAGGGAAGTGACGGCTTTCACTCGTACTGTGGATCTATCAAAGGCAACAGCCCAGCCGTGATCGATGTGACACTTCCGCAAGCAGCGTGCGCACCCCTCTATTCTGCAAAGCCCGCAACGTGCCGGTACCCCCACTGTGCAAAAAGAACAACCCACCATGGAAGTGAGCAAAAAAACAGGGAGCGGCGGGGTCGAACCACCATTACGGGATAGATAAAGTCCCGTGTGCTACCATTACACTAGCTCCCCTTCACAGTCCGCGGGACTCGAACCCGCATCTTTGGATATCTATTCCACTGCCTTACCATTAGGCCAGGACTGCCTGGGAAGAAAGAATAAAATTTCGTATATAAAGAGCAGGGGGGTTTTATTTTTATCACAGGAATCCCTTTCAGGAACAGGCGAAGTTCACAAAAAATCTTTTTTAAGAACAGGCGACGTTCACAAAAAAACTCTCGCTATAGATCACAAAAAATCTTGAAAGGCCCACAAATAAACGCACGCGGACAGTCACAATCCTGTAAGCGGCAATGCTGACGACCCTGACCAAGACCACCGAGGAACCGCAAGGCCCGGCGGTTCGCGCAGGAAGAATCCTGCGCTTGCAGCAATCAGCCCTTGCCCCGTACATCAACTCAAAACAGCCGGGGCGGCCCGCCATCATTTCCGTCGATGTGTCCGGTAAGGAATGTGCCCCGTTTGCAATCGTGGGTGGTGCTCACGTGGGGCGCTGGCAGGGTCGATGCAGAGTCTGCACGAGATCGTCAGAAGGGCCGCCGAGCAGGTGCTAGAATGGTGCGCGCTCCTCGAGATTGAGCCGGGCAGCGTGAAGATTGTTTTCTGGTCGAACCTTCTGAACGGCGAGGTGACCAACTCGGGCTGTGCAGAGGCGGACCTCCGCCTGTTGGCCAAGATCGACTATGGTGGTAAGTCGCCCCCTTGGAAGATCTTAGTGCCAATCCCTTGATGTGCATCTCATCCTCAATGCAGGCGGCACCGACTACAACCGCGGCCTCGAGAACTTTTCGGTGGACAAGGCCAACTTGATCATCACCGGTATGCCCCTTTGGTCACATTGGGCGGCGATGCGGGTCTGATCCTTTTTGTCCTCAGATGGCGCCGACTACGGCAACGGCCTTTGGAAAACGGAACCATTGCACGCTATGGGGATCCAGGCGGTGTTCATTGGGCCCATCCTTCCGACGGGCGAATTCCGCGCCAATTTGGAGCGCATCGCGCCAAGCATTCGGCTCATCGAACACGCCCCGCCCGATGGGCGTACAGCCGAAGAGCACCGCCGCCAGCAAAAAGCGTGCGCGGATGAGCTCACCAACGTCATCATCGCGGTACGTTTTGCCTTTCCTTCCCGGATGCACCATGCGGTGAGTTGACCACACGGCACATAGATGATCACGCACGCCATGCCCGCGGGGGCGTCCGTGCAGGTGGCCACTCGGTCGGGGTCGGAGTTGGTCCCCCTGGCCGGCGCTGCGGATGACTCTCTCGTCGGGGTCTTGCCGTTCGGTGCAACCGATCTGCTCGCCCCAGACGGGCAGGCGCTCTCGATTCAGCCGGGCCCGATCGCCTTTGCTGATGCCATCGCGGCACCCACCGAGGCAATCGCACGGCTTGCAAGTTTTATCCCCGAAATGTGCAAGTCTCATCGCCACTAACGGCGGCATTGTAGGCGATCGATCTCTTGCGTGCCGCCAAATCTGGCGCCACTGACCTGCAGAAGGATCTTGCCATTGAGATGCAGGGCATGATCACGACGATCATGAACATGCTCAAAAAGCATGACAAGAAGCACCCCGACATCGAGGCGTACCGGGCCATGCTCGATCAGGTCAAGCGGATTTCGCTTTCGGGCGACACTGAGGCCACCGAGACCTTGCCGTTCTTCGAGGGACTCGTCGCCGCGTCTGTGGGCGCCTTGGCGGACCACAAGCGGACGCTCAAGGCTGCCGAAAAGGTCGCGAAGCTCAAGCTGGGACCCGAGCAGTTGGACCGGATGAAGGCAGCGGCGGCGTTTATCGGCGGGATGGTCCCGGGTCCCACTGGCACTGCCAGCTTCATGCACAGCCCGATGGAGATCGGGCAATTCGCTGCAGGCCTTCAAAACCCGCAGGCGTTTCGTCTGCCGCCATCGACCATTGTGTCGATCATCTCCAGTGATGGTCGGAGTGTCGTTGAGATTGCCGGAGCGCGAACGGGTCCGAGTCTCCTGGTGCCGGATCCTCCGGATGGGCAGGAAATCCCGCTTGCTCCGATCAAGGCGATGGTGGCCGCCCTCTTCGCGCTCCCCATTAACCCCAAGACGTCGATGCTCTTGTGCCTCGTCTCGATTGCGGGCCAGCTTGCCGAAGACGGCCACAACGAAGCAGCCCAGATCGTGCTAGGGTGGTAAGCTTCATTCTCATCATTGCCCAATCGCCCAAACTCACGGCGCGTAGGTTCAAGCACGCCATCCCGCACATCTGGAAGGACCCGCAGCAGATGGTGGCGATCGTCAACGCCGCATCCGACCCGTCTGCATTCCTCTTGCTGCGGAAGGATGCGCAGATTGCAAAGCCGGCCAGTCCGCGGGATCTGCATCTGTTGGCCGGCATCCTCGTCGACTATCTCGACAAGCAGGGGATCGAGCACCCCCTCATCCCGGAGGATGCGCTGAGGATGACCAAGGTTGTCCTCCGTTTCATTCGAGCGAAGAAGCAGAACCCGGGACTTCAAGGCCTGATTGAACAAGCCGTGTTCGCCGTCACCGACTGGACGTTCGACGCTGAGCACAGCTTCAAGCCTCTTCCATTGGGGTGCGACTTTGATGGCGCTGCGGTTGCACTTCACACGCTGCTCGACACGAAACTAACCGAGCCATCGCCTCCACTTGCGGGTGGAGTGGTTGATACTGTGACCCCGCTACTGCAGCACGAGCTGCTCACCATTCCAAGCGAGGTGTTTGTGTTCGTGGCACTGTGGGGCCGTACGGGCCCAATGCCGACAAACCTCATTGGCGTGGTCAATCCCGGCCCTGCCCAGCTTGCAGAGCAGAAGCGCCTGTACATCGAGGCGTTTACGGCCAAATGGCTCGCTGCCATCAAGCAGGGGGATCTCGAGACCTTCCTGGAGCACCTCCCAATGTGCTACGACGCATTCCAGGAGGGACTGCTGGTTCCGGGCAATGAACGTCACGAGGAGATGGCCAAGATCCTTCTCACTGGCAGTCCCGGCTACACCCCGGACAAGCTTGAACAGGGGAGCCTCGATCAAGTCGCGACCTTCCTGCTCGACGCCATAAGGGGAAACAGTCGCACGGTCCAGCGGCTCGCTACGGGAAAGCACCCGCTAAGCCTCATCCCGCGGGCTCAGTTGAAGACCTTGCTCAAGGATGACTTGATCACAAAGGGCGAGTTCCACGAGGTGTGCCCACCGGACGCTGGACCAGTACCCACCTCTGCACGTTTCCAGAAGACTGTGCGCGATACGGTGAAGGAGATCGATCCTAAAGCGTCGGGACGCGTCATCGTGATCAAGGACGCCAACCCGGACACCCCCCGTCAACGAGAACGTGATCGCATGCTTCGCAATGCGGGGTTGTCGCCTGAGGATTGCGTGGTGGCCCCCAAGAACTTTGTGCACAGTTTGTGTTCGGCGTACATTCTGGAACCTTGTCCCCACAACACTACTCTCCAGGTGACACAGATTGTGCTGTCCGACGGCACCATCGTGGAGGCTCTCAAGAAGGAGGGTCGCACTACTGGAGCGGGCCATGCCACATCCGACATCTCGTGGAAACGACACCCTGCGTTTGCTCATTTGCAGACGGCGACACCAGCCGCGCCCGTGATGTCAGCTACGGCAAGCGAGATACAGGCACTTGCTGCCGACATCGCCGATGCGCGCGAGGACTACGCGGAATTCGTGTAGACTGAGACGTAGTGCGCACGAGACTGCTTTGCATCTTAGTCAATACTCTAGTTCTCTACAGTTCAAATCATCTACTCTACGCCTGGCGGATAAATCACCGAAATAATAAGGAAGGCAATCAACAAAATAATGCTTGTGATATAGAGCCAGAATCCCATGTCCACTTTTATGCTGTCTATTTGTTCCGGGCACGTCTCTGGGTGTGTCACTTGCAAAGAAAAAATGACCATAACGCTCAATGCCCCTATAATTGAAACAGCCAGCAATCCAATGCGAGTTTTAAGGTACTTGGTTGCGCCAAAGTAGTATGCAATATCCCCAAAAAATATGATCAAGAATAGTGCCGCGCTTACTGTTGCTAAAACCTTGATAGCAACACATGGATCGTGGCATGTCAAGTCGCATTCTTTTTCGAAAATATCCCCGTCAAATTCGCTAACATAAATGCCATGAGTTTGCCCAGAACTTTTCAATTTAATCATCCGTGTAGACGCCAACGAAACGCCTATGAAAATCAGACTTAAAATTGCAATGCCCCATCTTGCATAAAAGCCTGCTTTTGGCATCTGAATTCTTGTGATAATATAACCAGGTATTTATAGTGGTTGGCGCTATCCAAATATGGCCATTGTATCATTTATTCTGTGGTCGGTTACTTCGTACAAGACATTTGTTATCAAAATATCAGAGCAAGATTGGGATACTCTCTCGTCGTGTACAAACGCCGAGTACAAATCTTGTATTCTTGTTGACGGTGAATATGATCGCCCGGAACACTGCGATTACGTCGATGCAACGTGCAACTATGACGGTAGGGGACCTGTACCTTGCGAAGCAAGGCGAAAGGGATCTACGTCTTGGAGACCTATGGAATTTAAGCCCTCGATCAAGATAAAAAAGATGGAAGAAAACGACGACGATTACATCTTTGAGCGTTACACGTGCGGCCTGAATACTACTTGCAATGCTATGCCCGGGGGATCATTGTATGGGGGAAGCACCAACGTTTGGCAATCTTCAAAAGTTACTCTCAACAATGAGATCCAAGGCTCGGGAGAACACAATGCGTACAAAGTCTTTCGGGACATTGGTGTCATAGCGCCGTTGGCTCATCAAGTCATTGTTGAACTATGGAGAGGGCAGAAACTTATGGTTAGAGACCGATACGCCATGGTAGAAACAATCAACGACAAGGCCTTTGTGGAGAAGTATGTTGACGAGGACAATTACGCACTATTCGAGTACGAGTATCCTGAAAATCAGTTCAAGCGGTCCAAGGGAGCATATGACAGTGTCTACGAAGATGGCGACCATGACTGTGGCGCCTGTAATTACGAATCAAACGAGGCGCTGTGCGGGCCGCCAGGGTTTTCTTCAATTGGTGACATAAGCTTCTCCGCGTTTAATCAGACCTTGCTTCAACGGTTCTACTCTGGTGTTTTAATCACAAATCACGGCGATGGACTTTGTGCATCGGTTTATTCAAACAACGCATATGTTGCAGTGTTTAAAAACGCATCTAATCAAGACGAATTTGTTGTTATTCCTTCGGGCGCAGATCAAACCTTTGAATGCAACCGGTATGACATTAAGACATACAAGCCGACGTGCAGTTTTATGCAAGAGTGTTTTCGGGAAGATGAATGCAAGGCATCATTTGACACGGAATTAAGAGCAGCAAAAGAAAAAGCACACAAGATATCAACAAGCTGTTTTGAGTGGTGGAAGATTTCACTGGTAACTCTATTTTCAATACTGTTGGCAGCGGGGATCGGAATTTTACTTATTGTGTTGTATGTAGCTTCAACAACGGGCTACGTTGTTGTAGGAGATAAAAATTGGTTTTAGAACGTGCATAACAAAAATATATTAAACAGCCACTTATTCAATTCCTAATTATGCGTCGGATTAAGCTGGGCTCGGACGCCAGGATAAAACTCTTGTACGAATACAAGTATACGTGCGCCATCTGTAAAAGAATGTTGCCCGCGGCGGTCGAAGTCGATCACTTTGTAAGCTACTCATGCTTTTGGCTTTGAGCATTGAACTCATGAAACCTTAGGTGCCACTACACTCTTATCTTTGGAAGTTGACAAAAGCCAACCCCAACCGTTGGTCGAATCTCCAGCCATTGTAATTTTATTCCCTTTTCCCATCTAATTAAGGGATCTTTTATTCTTGGTAATATCTCTTAGTATTGGCCGATAATAGGTGCCCTAATTGTCACGCGGAAAAGAGTATGCTTGAAAGGATGCACATGCCCAAGGGATCAAGTGTTGAATGCCAGTGCGGCGAAACTCATAGCACATACTTTTTCCCTGCGTGCGATGCAATGCGAGAGCAAGTCTTACTGATTAGATCGCTAGAATAAACTTGGCATACTTCTGTTGTTGATTTAACCCGCTATTAATCAGACTAAATTAAGATACTGAATTATGGACGCCAAACCTAAAAGCGCTATTACGCGAGATGTGAGCCAGTGGATAAGCCGCAGTCGCGGCATTGGGGTTCATCCGACTAGGGGCCTTGTTATTCTTGCTCCGCCCGGCTCGGGCAAAACACACTTTGTAGAGCAGCTTCCGTCTCCCAAAGAGTTTGTTGATTCGGACGAAGTGCTCGGCAATCGAGGCCTGGGGATTCACCCCTCTTCGTGGCACGATCGCGTGCACACTCTTGAGGAAGAAACTGCACACTACCGTCTCTGTGAAGCATACCTCACTGAAATGAAAGAGCAGGGCCTCTGGGTGGTAAGCTGCAAAGGCTTTTGGCTTGATGCCTCGTACTTATCGAGCCCGTAGGTGAGCTCGCTGTTTGAGGCTATGGACCCGGACGCCATCGTGCTCATCCCAGAGGAAGAACACAGGCGCTACGCCGAAGACCGCGACGATTTAGAGTGGCCCTTTACGAAAAGGGTGCGGCAACTGCTGCAAGCCAAGACCGACGTACCGCAGTACTCGTCATGGATGGCGCTCGTGTGGGCAGTAGGCCACACCGACAGCTCCGCCAGATTAGTGTAGAAAGTTTAATAGATGGGGTCTACAGCCAACGCACGCCGTGCTCTCCGTACTCCCAGTCGTACACGTCCGCCTGCCCGGGATCCTGAAATCCGAGGCGGCACAGCGTCAGGGGCTGGCTCAGAAGTTTTGATCCAAGCAGCGCGGCGGGAACGCAGCATCCGGGCATGGTGCGCAGCATGTTGAACAGCTCCATCCGCATCTCCCGGGGCATGCCGTTGATCCCGCAGCGCTCAAAGAGCCCGTCGTAAAACGTCAGCACTTTTTCGGGAATGGCACCCGGCACGTCCTCCAGCACGAGGTTGGCAAAGAGGTTGGTCTCGAGCGGAACCATGCAGTGCATCTTCTCGAGCTGAGCACGGCGGTAGGCCATCCCCATGGCCTTGAACTGCGCCTGCTCCATGTGCAGCTGGAATTTGCGCCCGTCGCGAATGTTCTTTGCCGCGCTCTCCGAGAAGAGCGTGTCCGTGTTGAGGCGGCAGTGCCCGTCGCAGGTCATCCCCGGGGGCAAGTTGAAGATTGCCGTGAAGAACTCGGCGTACGATAAGGCCACAGTGCCCATCCCGGTGACACCGGTGCTCTCGGACGCCATCACTTGAAAATAATGATACTCTCGATTTATACCTTGGAGCTTTCTCGGGGTCGGAGTCTTCTCCTGGGATTTGCCTCACTTTGCATCGAATTCATGGCAGAGGTAGCGACCGTGGGCCAGACGGCGTCTCTTGTGGGCCTCCGCTTCGTCGAACTCGTCTTCAAAACTGTTACAGGCGCCGGTCTCAGCGTAGATCAGGTGGTCCAGGCCGCCCGAAAAGATGGTGCGTCTGCCATTGTAGAGTGGCTGCACAAGAGTAAGCTCGCCGAGCAAGCTCTGGGGCCGATGCTTCAGGCAGCGCACACCCAGTACACCGAGCTACAGTCCAAGTGCAACAGCCGGAAGCGCCGCTTCAGCGTCTCCAACGACGAGTGTGTCGGGATGCTCGTCACCATTGACGGCGTGGGTCCCCCGCCGCGCGAGGCAAAGCGCTTCTCGGCCGCAGCAGTCATCTACAACTGGTTCCCAGAGAACGTCGAGACGGCGAGTTCTCCTTCGCCAGAGCTGCCACCGAGCCTCTGCTCACACGCCCAACAGGCGATTTCCCCACCGCACTCGGTCAAGGCCGCAGACGAGTACTACGCCTTTCTGCACGAACAGTGGGCATCTTGCCCGTGAGACTGCCTCCTTTCCAGTTGGGCTCACGGCACACCGCAGGTGGGAAAAGCTCAGCGCGTCGTGGATCTACACAGTGGCAGAGGCACTGCAGTGCGCATCTTGCCCTGAGACTGTCGTCCTCC
>Ga0315315_10005585_pt1 | contig 11612 bp, 16 predicted proteins | sample M140m3416metaG_FD_203699 | JGI IMG/M metagenome (GOLD analysis project Ga0315315, IMG submission 203699) | Ammonia-oxidizing marine archaeal communities from Monterey Bay, California, United States - M1 40m 3416 | ecosystem: Environmental > Aquatic > Marine > Intertidal zone | place: USA... | reverse complement strand
TAGTTGTTTCATTTCCCTTCAGCTTTCAATTCTTCACTTGTCTTACCTCCGTGTTTACGGAGGAGGTCGGACATAAGGCGCAGTCTGGCATTACTCTTGAAAATTCTTTTGGACTCAACTTCTAAATGTTGTTTTTCTAATGGAAATTCAATGTTTTCTATCATTTCGATACGATAATCATCTCTACTAATTATGTCTTCAATATGATCTAACATAGTTCTTCCTTCGTAATTCTTAGTATTCACATTCTCTCCAGCATCCAAAAACTCTTTTACAGCATCTAAATCACCTATATTGCAAGCTGATGTAATGCTAGAATATTTACCACCGTTTTTACGGATTATATCTCTAACTTCAGATTCAGAAATCCGATCTAGAGGTAAATCGCCAGCTCCACTCTTTGCATTAACATTTGCACCTTTGCTTATGAGGAGTTCTGCAACCTCTTTGGATCTTGTATAATGCAATGGAGTCCACCATGACTGCTCATCCTTCACATTAATATCTGCTCCGTCATCTAAAAACTTTTTTACAGCTTGTATGTCATCCCCTTGAACAGCCATGTGGATTGATGAATGTATACCGCCTCTCTCGCGAAGAAGCTGGACAATTTTTGATGTGCGAGGATATCTAGCAGCAGAAAAATCTAAAGGCGTCTTACCTTCCCAATTTTTTTTATTCACATCTGTACCGGCTTTCAAGTGCTGTTTCACATCATAGATGTTTCCATATTCAACAGCCTTATGAATTGTAATGTCTGGAACTGATGGCCCACACCCAACCAGCACCACGGCTGCAAGTGTGATTAGTAAGAATTTGCACATATAAAGATTTCAATAAACTATAATCATTCTTTTTTCAAGCCGGATTAACTGTTGCCGCAAAAGCAATCCAACCTTTTAAAACTAAAAAATAACCCGCCGACTTAGAACGAATTGTTCCGTGTAATTTATTACATGGTTTATTATTCAGATAAAGAATCTGAAGCCGTTCGCATTTTAGCCGATAGAGTGCGCGAACATGATGATTACGAATACGAAGATTTTACTCCCGACCAAATAATTAATCCTAAGCTAAAGACTCACTCTTTTAAGAATAGTTTTAGCTTTATGAATCCTGCTGGTGGACGGAGCAGAGTAAAGAAACTTGATGATCTTGAACGATGGATAGCGTTACGAAACATCCTCGAAAAATACCCGCCATTTATAGAGATAGTCGGTTACGATTCTGCTATTCCTGCCGGAACTGATATCAAGTGGATCAACAGGATCGAGAAAGTTGCACAATCGCTTCAGATTGACGCTCAGAGGGGTTTTGCATGGCAAAATGAATACTCCAGGCAGTGAAAGAATTATGCGTCCTATATCGCTTCTGAGGCTTAAAGATGAAAGTAGTGGATTAACAGCCGAAATAGCTGATTCGTCGCAGATACATGGCCAAACTAAGCATAAAACAGTTAAAGTTTTTTTTATTCATAATCGTAAGAAAGTAGCGCCGTTTAAAACTAAAGCATTTGTCGCGGCTCTTCGCGAAATACTCATCAATAAAAGTGGTTATGACTTCGTTTATGGACATCCTGCAGAACGGGATCAAGAGTCGCACCCTAACAACAGTTTAACCGACAAACGTTTTAAAACTCATCACACGTTTGAGATCATTGATGATGGCTGGTGTCACACTTACAAGGTTACAAATCTAACGGAGTTTTGGAGATGGTGCGGGTTCTTGGTGCATTTTTCGCCGGAAGATCAAACCGACGTAGCTGTATCCTTTATGAGTGATAAATATAAAAAATATCTTTTTGGGAAAAGTGAAGATTTATGGCAGCAAGTAATTGATTACAATAAATCAAAAATAAATTTATGAATCAGTTCTTAGCGCCGATTACTCCACCAACTTAACTCGATAGTATTGCTGCTGGAAAAGTGCTTCACGCCAATCAGTAAACTTAACAGAGCTTCCGGTGCCTTGGGCTTCGCCAATCTCTCCCCAATTTTTTAAGTCATGTGAGGCTTCGACTTTAGGTTGATCGCTTTTTCATTAAGTTTTTCAATTTAATAATCACAAATGTGCTTGCGCAAGGTCACTTTGTAAAGCAAAGTGAATTTGTGAACGATAAATGGGCTGAGGATAATCTCAAAACAATTCGCTGCCTTATGGAACAAGCCAGTGTCTATCGGCGAGCAATGGCACCCTTGGCTATTATTGTAGGAATATTTGGAATAACAGCCGCGGGACTTGCGGAATCGGTTGACTGGGTTGGACCAGATTATTTTGCTGGATATTGGATTGGCGTAGCCATTTTTTCAGTATCAGCAGCATTAATTTTAATTCGGATCCAATCACTTAAAAGTAACGAAGCTTTTTGGTCTCCACCTACTCGTCGCGTGGCTAACGCCATGGTCCCATTACTTTTGGCAGGACTTGGATTGGGCATTTTAGAGATCATTAATAAACCAAATCTTCGAACCAGTGTTATTCTTTCAGCACATTGGATGATACTTTATGGGGGAGCATTGCATGCAGCAGGATTTTTTATGCAAAGAGGTATTAAACTGTTAGGTTGGATTTACATCATAATTGGATCTTTTTCACTATTATTTCATGAATCAAGTTTTATGCCCTACCTTAAAGAAGACAATGCACATTGGTTGATGGCTTTTTCATTCGGAATTATTAATTTGGCATATGGCTTTTATCTCAAACTAACCGAAGAATCTTTGGAAGCTAAGTGAATCCGGAATCGTTCCAGCAACTGGATAAAGTTATCCACGAAAAAAATCGTATGGGAATTATGTCTATGCTTGCCGCTGTAAAATCGATTTCGTTTACCGACCTACGTAATACATTAAATATGTCAGACGGTAACTTAATTACTCATATTCGAACTCTTCAAAAAAACGGGTATGTTTCTACGACAAAATCTTTTCATGACAATCGTCCACTAACTACATGCAGCCTGACAGAAGATGGTCGTAATGCATTTGCTGAATATGTGAACCTTTTAGAGGGTATTGTCAAACAAGCCCGTAAATCAAAATAATCAATGATTAAAAAGAACAATAATAAAAATGAAAACAAACACTTTGCGTCACAAAGCTAAATTAAAAATAATCAAATCTGAACATATGGGCATGTGCTTTGGAGTGCTTGATGCCATTAAACTAGTTAACCGAGTCGCGGATGAACGTCCTCTAACAGTATTAGGTGAACTGGTTCATAATTCTACTGTTTTAAATACACTGAGTAATCGCGGTGTAAAGTTTGCAGACAAACCAGAAGACGTAATGACAGAAACTGTAATGATCACCGCACATGGAACTTCAAACCAGACTCGCAGAAGCGTGATGCAGCAAGGATTACAGATGCAGGACGCTACTTGCCCACTTGTTCATTATGCGCATAAACAAATACATAAGCTGATAGAAAATGGGTGTCATCCTGTGATTATTGGTAAGAACGGGCATGTTGAAGTACTCGGGCTAACTGATGATTTGGTAGAATATGATGTTGTTTTAAATGAACAAGATATTGATAAAATAAAATTTCATAAAAGATTTGGAGTTATAGCGCAAACCACTCAGCCAATATCTCACGTTCAAGCCTTAGTGAAGTATTTAAAGTCTCGTTTTACAAAGTCCAAAGTCACATTTGTAGATACAGTCTGTCAGCCTACCAAACAAAGACAAAGTGCCGCTGAAGAATTAGCAATGAAATCAGATGTTGTTTTAGTTATTGGGGGTGTTAATAGTAACAATTCAAAAGAGTTAGCCAAAACCTGCGCAAAATTTTGTTCTAATGTTCACCATATACAAAGCCCAGATGATATTCAGATTACTTGGTTTAATAATGCAAAAAAACTAGGAATTACTGCAGGCACATCAACTCCGGATGAACTTATTAATGCAGTAGAAAACAAAGTTAAAAATATCACAGCAAATTAAAACCCCAAAATGATAATTAAACTCATGGCAATCACAATTGTATCCTTACTTTTAGCGGGTTGCGCAAAAAATAATGTAACGATTTTAAACAGTGGGACTAATGAGTGGCAGCAGATACAATTAAATGGAGGGGGGCAGCAATTTAAAATAGATGGCTTGAAAGGAGGCGACTCTAAGCGTTTTAGTTTTAAATCAAAAAAAGAGGATGGGGGGGTAATCACCGGTAATTTGGATGGGAAAGAAATTAAGAGTGAAATTGGTTACTTTACTCCAAATATGGGTAATAAAATTAAAATAATTTTGGAGGATCAAGGAGGAATAGAGATTAAGAATTTGCCATAAAAATGAAACAGATACTTATCACAATTGCAGCTGTGCTTCTAGCGGGATGTATTGGAGTAACAACAACTGGATTACTCAAAGATAAAGAAGGAAACCTCATAATTTTGCCGGCTGAACCAGTTAAAGAGTTGAAAGCTGAAGGGAAATGAAACAACTACTAATCATAATTGCAGCCGTGGTGCTGGTGGGATGTGATCTGCACATTGATTCAGTTTACCTTGGAATGTCTGAATCAAAATTTCTAGGTGCTGTTGGGCGTGGAGATACTAAAAATGTTAAAGCCTATTTAGATAAAGGAGGTAACGTAAATTTACAGGATGAGCCGGGAATGACTCCTTTGCATCATGCTGTAAATGGTAATTGGAATGGGGCCAATTTTGATACAATAAAATTGCTCATTGATAGAGGTGCCAATGTAAATGCAATCGACGACACGCATCATACACCCTTACATATGTGCAATAACAAGGAGGTCGCAGAGCTACTTATTGATAATGGTGCAAATGTGAATGCCAAGACAAGGATGTCAGGAGAGACTCCATTGTTTTCAGCAACACACGGAGCTGCTCAGGGTGCTAGCAAAAGTTATCAAAAGTATCTAGGATTGACTAAAATGCTTTTAGCTAAAGGTGCAGGCGTTAATGTAAAACTAAGGAGCGGAAGTATGCTTGGGTATGATGAGCCGCACCGAGAAAAGACTGGAGATACTGTTCTTCATGGGGCAGTTCGAAGTTATTCAGAGAAACATGCTATGGAAGTCGCTATATTGCTTATAACTCATGGAGCTAATATAAATGAGCGTAATATCATTGGTAACACCCCCTTGGATGAGGCACTTTTGAATAAAAGAAGTAAAACTGCAGAACATCTCCGCAAACAAGGAGCCAAGACGGGTGAAGAATTAAAAGCTGAAGGCAAATGAAACACTTACTGATCACAATCGCAGCCGTGCTGTTAGTGGGGTGTGGTGGTTCTGAATCTTTTACTGAAACAATTAATAACCCTTGGCTTTGGATTGCCATATTACCTATCCTCTATGTAGTTCTTCCTGTTGTTCTTATTGTTGTAATAATTATAGTTGGGCATTTCTTGGTGAAGTTTCTTTTCCCTAAAAACAAGGACGAAAAGATTGAAGAATTGAAAGCTGAAGAGAAATGAAAACATGATCCTCGCTTATATTGATATTCGCCCATTTCTATTTGTCATAGGTCTTCCCGTTGTCATCTTGCTTGCGATCCTAGTTTGCTGGATCGCAAAAGCTAAGATTGCGAAATGGAGAGCGGCATTGTTTACCACAGCAACTTTTGCAGGACTATTCGGATTCTTTCTTTACGGTCCTTTTATCGGCCAAACTGAAACGCGAGAGCATATCATGACTTGGACAATCGATCCAACTCCATCAAGCCGCATTAACGAACCGAAGGTTATTCTCTCTTTCGTTGAATTCCCTGACTATTTCATTGGCGGGTATTCAGATGAGGTCGCAGCCCATCTAAAGAAAAATGGAAAAGATAAAGTGAATGTTATTTTCGAAATTACTTCGGACTATGGTAAGTTTCGAGGGTACCGCGAAACTGAGATAGCAGGACTAAAAAGTTGGCGATGGATAGATGGCTTCGGGGGAAGCAGTGGATCCCCTGAAAAATCCCCATGGGACTGAAAAACGATGAACATCAAAAAAGAGGTCCAAGCCCGGGGAACCAAGGCGCGAAAGGGTCGGAAAAGTCACTGTTGAAGAGTCGACTGTTCCAGCTACCAGATAGACCCCGGCGAAAAGGCGTTGGAGAACATGGTGTCGGAGAAAATCAGTAGCTAAGGAAGACCAGATCAGGGAGCACGCCAGCTGGAACGATGCCGTTGCTTTTGCTTCAAAATTGAATGAAGCAATCCTAACAGGGAAAGCGCCGAAAGTTACTTAGCAGCTTTCGCCGCTGGGTGAATTTTATTCCAGCTTGAAAACAGTTTGTTTATAAATTATTGATTTCTTTATATGCAGTGCGTTTTAAATCTTACTTTTCTAATCTTAATCTTTTTTTGTTGTTCAGGATGTAAAACGCCTAACAAGCATCCGTATATTACCACACAAACACCTATCACTTTGCTTAGCTCTAACGATGGTGAAATAAATCAGATATTTCAAAAAACAGTTGAACAGACAACCGACTGGGAATTGAAAACAAAAGATTCCTTCACAGTAATAAACCTTGGTCCCAATCATCCTCCAGAAATAAAAACAATTTATGATACAGTCCCCGCCTTTATCATGGGGACCCCATCAATGGCGATGTCATTGAATGGGCGATTTGGACTTATTGCTAATCATGGATGGCGCCCCCCCGACTTTAAGAAAATTCAATTACCAGAAGGGCCTAGGACAAATTCTGAGATTACTCCAGAAATGTTAGAGAGTGATAAATTTACAGCTCAATATGTGAACATGATTTCTTTAATCGACCTAAGTATCGAAAATTACCCAGTTGTCCATCGTGTATTGCTTGATGATTTTCCTATTCATATTCTTAGACATCCAGATGGTGAGAGGTTTTTTGTAGGGGCTTCAAAATTCTTTTATATTTTTAAGATTGTTGATTCTAAATTAATTGAAATTAGCCGAAGTCCTCAATCTTATGGAATGCCTCATTTTTGGATTACTCCTAATGGACATAATCTGATTGCGACTCAGGCAGTATCGGATGTGCCGTTAATACCGGGAGAATCAGGAAAAATGCGAATACCTCAAGTACATTGGTATTCAATTAATGGCAACAAAGTCAGTCATTTGAACGAGGTAAAAATTAATGATAATCTTAATACAAAATTTCTACCAGATACTGCAATCTTAAGGGTAAGCCTTGACGGAAAAATGGCTCTGATATGTCAGAGAGCAAACAATAGTGGTAAAGACTTTTCAGATATTTTGATAGCCGATTTAACATTAGAAAAACCAGAAATTAATAGCTTCATTGAGGATGCTGCAGATGGGATCGAGAGTTTTGCATTTCATCCTAATGGTAAAATGGCAGTAGCAACTGGACTCGGAACCTATCATAACTGCATTGTAGTTTTAGATATAGCCTCAAAACCTGCTCGATTACTTTATACCCTTGATGCCAAAGGAATTAGTCAGGGTATTGAATTTACTCCGGAAGGAGATAAAATGTTTGTTGGCTCCGCAATAACTGGAAGAATTGAAGTTTTTGATGTTTTGGGAGATTATGAAATTCGCAAAAATCCAAAGTTTCTTAATGTAGGCTTTGGTCATAACAGCTTATCCATTGGCCCTCGATATCAAACGAAATAAATTTTACGGATTACTTCGCAAACACGGCGGCAAGACAAGTGAAGGATTAAAAGCCAAAGAAAATTTAAATCAAGTATGGTTAAATTTACTGAAGCTGTGCTCAATAGCATATTGATTTCTGTCATTTGCTTTCTTCCCTTCGCTTGGGTTATTAGAGACGGTCTTGGTTCCAGTTCTGTTGAGTCTACTGGTTACGAAGCGATATTAAGGTGTTTTAAAACATTTTATATAGGGCCAATTTTAATTGTGTTGGGAGTGTTAAAATTAAGCCTAAAACTTTTTCTTAGTTCAAAGATCAGAGCTAAGTGAGGTGAAGAAATGAAACATATATTAATAACATTCGTAGCGGTGCTTTTAGTAGTCTGTGCAAAAAATAATGTAACAATTTTCAACAGTGGGACTAATGAGTGGCAGCAAATACAAATAAATGGAGGAAGACAGCAATTTAAAATAGATCTTTTGAAAGCAGGCGAATCAAAGGGGTTTAGTTTTAAATCAATAAAAGAGGATAGAGGTTTAATCACTGGTAATTTGAACGGGAAAACAATCAAGAGCTCAATCGGATACTTCACCCCAAATATGGTTAATAACATAGAAATCCTTTTGGATGACCAAGGAGGAATAGAAATTAAGAATTTGCCATAAGAATGAAACACCTCCTAATAATAACAATTGGCGCTGTGGTTTTGGTCGGTTGCATTCATCTGGAAAAGGCATCGAACGATACAACTGTGCCGAAAGAAACCCGTGAGGTATCAGAAGATCAAATAGAATTTCGCAAAGGCCTTCGGTACGTAAAAGGTGAGGCTGAGCCTTTCACAGGTACAGTGATCGAGTACAGTTCCCGTCTCAAGCCCACGTTTGATAGATTAAAGAGAATAACACCCTACGTGGACGGTCAGGTGCATGGCTCGGCTATTACGCAGGTTGAAGAATTAAAAGCTGAATGCAAATGAAAGCAGTTATTGTTATCTCAATCCTACCTTACTTTTTGGCACTCCTACTGTTTTACTCCTTAGCCATTCACATGCACCAAAGTTTAGATGGGTGGCCCGAGAGTATTGGAACGGACGGGTTTCCTTCGGCGTTGCTTATGCATGCTAAAATTCAAGAATTTTACATTTCATATTTGTTGCTTTTTACCATTTTTGTAGTGCCTGCAATTATTCTGGTATGTCTACTTGTCTCTCGCTGGCGACATCTGATTGTATATTTTGTATTGCATTTAGTTTCGTTACCAGTGTGCTACATACTGATGCAGCTTGCTCCGGAGGGTTATCTTTATTGGTGGTGGGATTGACGATATTCTGATCTCAGACCTAAGAGAAAAGAAGCTGCCGACTACCTCCGCAAGCACGGAGCTAATACAGCTGAAGAATTGAAAGCTGAACAAAAATAAAGCGCCGAAAGCTAATGGATTGTAGAAGATTTACAATAAATCACATTAGTGAAAGTAGTAGTGTTTATTTCCATTCTTTTAAGTCTACCAATGCCATAAAATTCTTTTAATTCATAAATTTATAATTTTCGCGGCTAACTAATTGTTTTTATCATAAATAATATTTTTTCAATTAATCCGTAATGAAGTTTTACTATGTTAAATTTATACTTAATAACGGTAAACTAATGGTAAATAACTGATAAAGGTGTCCCTTTGTATATACCGAATTAATAAAAAATAATTTAAACAACTGGAGCCCCTCTGATTCGATACCAATAACTTTCGGGGCTACTTACGTAACGTAACAATACGTTAAATAATATATAAACTTTTCCTTAGAAAGTCGGAATGAAATGGAGACTTTTCCCATTATAGCGGTGTCTCAAAATGAGATTTAGCTAAACAACGGCGAACCTTCTTTTCCTTGAGATTACTCCCCGGGATTACCTTTTGCGGGTGGCGGTAGTTTACACCCATCATTTGTCGATTTCAGCCGACTGGCAGAGCCCTGAACTACTGTCCCAATGATAATACGTAAACCATTGGTTTCTCCGGTTGCAAAGTCTCCTACAAGCATAGCCGGACGCTCGGTTCGCGGTGAAGCCCACCTTTTTAATGTAACAGGGCAACAATGCTACGTCTTTTGCGTTGGCAAAGGTTTTGTTAAGCGAGACAACGCATTTCCCGCATTAAATACTATATTATCAATCTATAAATCTTTCTAAATTTTTTACAGCGCCGGAAGTTTTTATCCATTCACGATACTCATTGCAGTATTCATCTAGCTGACGTTTAAACTGTAAAGTCTTCTGCATTAGTTCTGGTGTCATATGCGTAAAGTGTGAGCAATTTCCCTTCGCAAGAACGAATCGCTCACAATGTAGTGAGAGCTTTGCAATGTGTTTAACGAACGGCTCGCGCCACCTTTGAAGTTTCTTCTGCATACCGTTAATTACAGCTCCAATTACCAAATGTGAAATGTGGATTACTGATTAGATTTTTGAAACTCTATGTTGATAAATGGATTAGCCGATTTTGAAGATTACAGAAAGATTCCCCACCTACCCCTTTCCCTCAAATCCTGTGAAATAAACAAATTTCAATGAATATGGGTAAGGTTTTTAAAATAGTTACAGCTTTGATTTATTCGCTGCCATTGTAGTTTTTCCTCCGTATGAATTCCATAGATGTTAAATCGTTAATTATTGGCGCATTACTTACGACAGTCGTTTTTATGGGAACTGGATGGCAAACAAGCGGTGTTCAAAAGGTTGAAATCGTTCAAGGATCTTTCGCTAATGCTATTAAAGTCAAAATTGATGGAGAGGTCGAATTGGAACGTGGTGGTAGCTCATTTAGTCCAATGTACGTAAAACAAGTTCCATAATTACTCGCTACCATAGCAGTGGCAGGACTTAAAAAAGACGGCCGAAGCCGTCTTGCAATAATTGCTAATAACATTAACTTGAGCGCGGGTGGGTTTAATCGCCCACCTCTTCCACCATCGTCATTTTTTTCTCGGTGCCACATCACTGAGTTTTGGCGGTGGTGGGAGTTTTCTCTTAGGGTTGTTGCCCTTTGATAAAAATAAAATTTATGATCAGACAGCGGTTCTTTTAGCCCCCACTTAAGTATAAAAAATTTGGGGTGGATTTGGGGTGAAAAAAAGGGATAAATTCCCTAAGAAATAGACGCGTTTTTTAGCTGGAATATCAAAAAGTGATATTTAATTACGTTTTTTAACATTGTGGTGGTTTTGAGGACCGCGAGGGACACCAGCCACCTTTCACTCACCAGTATTGGGTTGAGCGGTTATAAAGGTTTATGGGGATTTTTCACGCTCTTTCTATCTCAATTCAAGAAATTGGAAATGAAGAATTGTTTTTGATAATTTAATTTTTGGAATTCAGAGCGAAGGTTAATGAGAAGCTATATTAAGAATTTAAAGTTAAATATTATTTCTGTTGTTTCTCTGAAATTTGGCTCTCAAAGCCCTTAATGCGATTTAATGCAGCATTAATTCTTTTTTCATTGTTATTTTTTTTCCAAAGTTCAATTGCTTTGAGAGAGGTTTGCTTGGCTGATTGATAGTTATTATTTGCAGCGTAAGCTATAGAGAGTGTGTCCAAAAAATCAGGATTTTGATTTTTTGTTATTTGGCATAGACGGGAAGCTACAGCAAGGGCCTCTTTAGGCTTTTGATATTTTGTATCGATTGTGGTCGCTAAAGTTATGGCAAGTCTGTTTGCAGCACTTAATTGATTGGGATTGCTTGATAATGCGTTTTTGTAACTTGAGATAGCTCTATTGATATCATTTTTAAGTAACAGGGAGTTAGCGAACCTGTAGTGAGCATTCCCAAGTATTCTTTTAAGTTGCTCATCATTGGGGTTGATTTTTTTTGCAGTATTTAAACTTGAAATACTGGCTTCTAATTCATTTTTAATTAACAAGACATTCCCTAATTCATAGTGAATGCGAAAATCATCTGGGTTCTTTTTGCGTGCCTTTTTAAATATCTCAATTGCTTTATTTAATTTTTGCTTTTCTTTTAGCATGACCCCAACAACCAAGTAGAGATCTG
>Ga0315315_10005584_pt1 | contig 11612 bp, 11 predicted proteins | sample M140m3416metaG_FD_203699 | JGI IMG/M metagenome (GOLD analysis project Ga0315315, IMG submission 203699) | Ammonia-oxidizing marine archaeal communities from Monterey Bay, California, United States - M1 40m 3416 | ecosystem: Environmental > Aquatic > Marine > Intertidal zone | place: USA... | reverse complement strand
TAAACTTATACATAGCTCGGGCAGTACGATAGTAGTTCCAAAAAATGCGTTTGTAGATAATAATGGAAATTCATTGAACGGAGAAATTGAACTCCGATACAGAGAGTTTCATGATCCTTTAGACTTCATGCTATCAGGTATTCCAATGACATATGATAGTGCAGGAAACGAATATACTTTCGAATCTGCTGGAATGATCGAAATTTATGGGTATCAAAATGGCAAACCCATCGAATTAGCAGATGGTAAGCCGATTCGTATAGAAATGCATCCAAAAGATGGTTCGAGTAGGTTTAACCTATATGAGTTGGACACTTCTTCTGGAGAATGGGAGTATAAAGGAAAAACTGAACTCGTATCTGAAGACATAGATGAAAGTACTGGTGCACCTTCAGGCACTTATAAAGATTCCAATGAAGATGTAATTACTGCTACAATGAAAACAAAAGAAGCAATAGAAGTTACCAAAACTGAATTAGATATTGCGAAAAATAAAGTTCTTGAGCATAAGAAAACGCAACCTTCAAAACCTAAATCATCGAGTAATAAAGACCGACAGTTTGATTTAGACGTGGACCCTAAAGAATTTCCGGAACTAAAAAGCTACAGCTCCTTAACCTTTGAGGTGGATAAGAATGATGGAAACTTTTCTGCTGATGTTTATGAAATAGAATGGGAAGATATTTCATTATCGGAGAAAGAAAAGGGGAAATCTTATTACTTAACACTGTTTAAAGGAAGTGCAAAAAGGACATTTTCAGTCTTCCCAATATTTGAAGGAGCTGATTATAAAAAAGAAATGGTAGAATTCAATTCAAAATTTGCTGCTTACGAGAAGGAATTAGACAAGAGAATCGCTAAAGAGAAAAAAATAAAAGAGAAGTATGAAAAGCAAATGAAAGTTTACGAAAATGAGCTTGCTTTGGAGAAGAAAAGACAGGCTGATTTAGAAAAAAATCAGGCTGCTTATTTTGCACAAGTAAAGCAATCTCAACAAAATTTAATTGGAATTAGCATCATTGCAAGAGCTTTTGAAGTAACCCAACTTGGAACCTGGAATTGTGATTCTCCCGTATCTAAACCAAGTGGGGCTAGAGTTAACGCGTCTTTCGCAGACAATGCAGGGGTAAATTTGGAATTACACAATGTAAACCTTATTGAGAAAAACAAAAATGCTGTTTTTATATATAACGAATCACAGTTTAATAATTTCAAATTCAATCCAAAAGAAGAAAATACAATTGTTGCTTTTACTTCAAACAAGGAAATAGCTATTATTAAGCCTATATATTTTAAAGATATGCCAAAAGAAAAAAAGCATCAATTTAATATGGAAATCATTGATATAAAATCCATGACTGTAAAAAACGTTAGGGAAAAACTTAGCCTTTAATTAAACCATCTCGTCCAAAAAACCCTTTCTGACAATCTATTGCATGCAAATGAAATTATTTTGGCAACCTAAATTACTAAGCTTTTATATTGTTCTAGTCTCAATTCAAATCAATGCACAAAATACTATTTCCGTAAAAAAATCATCCACAGCAATAGATGCTATTTTTCAATCTTCCGACAATCAGACCAAACAGAAGCAATATTATTGTTTTAAAAAAAGCGGGTATGTTTATTACTTTAAATCTGCTTTAAAAGAAAAAAAGATTATTAAAAACTGCCAAGGAAAAAATTGGCTTAAATTAAATTCCTCAGTGGGAAAATATTTTTATTACCAAGATTCGATAAAGATTTCACCGATTACTTTTTCAGTCCGTGGAGAAGAAACAATAAACAACTTTCATTATGCAGGAACTCTGGAAAATACTGAATTAAATATTTCGCCCTTTGGGAAAAAACATAAACAAAAGTTTCACCTTCTTTTTCCCATTCCTTAAGAAGCTTAGGTTACTATCCGAGCTTCAAAAACCCTAAAAAAAACTTAAAGTTCGAAATAAATTGAAATTTTAATTTTATCTTTAAACGATGCGTTTCTCACTTATCATATTTTGCCTATTTATGTGGTTTTTTTCAAATGCGCAAAAGACAATAAAAGTTCGGAAAAGTAGAACGCTTCAAGGTTTTTATCAGTTACAATCAGAAAACAAAACCAAAGAGATTTTGTATTTTGATAACAATGGCAACATTGCGATTATCTCAGATAAAAAAAGAAAAAAAGCGAAAGGTAATTTAGTTTCTTGTGTTGAAAACGACAATTGTCAAACAGCAAAAAAAACAACTTATAAAATTGATGGATTGGAAATAGCCTTCGCTTTTAATAAAGGAAGTGGCGAAAACATTCATTTCGAGGAGTTTGACGGAAAAATTAGCCCTGATGCACTGTTGATTACATTAAAAAAAAGTGAAACAGGAAAAATAGTGGAAGTAAAGGAGTTTAGAAGATTAAAAGACTAAATACAAACAACTTCCATAGTTTCCTTTTATCTTTGTTTATAAACCAAAGTATTTTTTACAATGTTTAACGAAGCTATAACCAACGATCCAACTGTATTTGCTATACCTGTTTTTATTGCACTTATAGTTGTGGAAGTGCTTATAAACGTAAAAAAAAATCTTAACTTATATCAATTTAAAGATTCTGTAGCAAATATTACTATGGGGTTAGGCTCTGTCGTAATTGGGCTGCTTACGAAAACATTTGCATTTTTCGTTTTCCTCTGGATTTATCAATTTAGATTATTCGAAATACCAAATACTTGGTGGATGTGGGGGCTACTGCTATTAGCAGATGACGTTACTTTTTATTGGTACCATAGATCAGCACATGAAATACGTTTTTTTTGGGCTGCGCATGTGCAACATCATTCATCCGAACACATGAACTTTTCAGTAGCATTGCGTCAAAGCTGGGGAGAACCTTTCATTAAATTCTTGTTCTACATGTGGCTGCCATTTATTGGCTTTAATCCTGTTTATATTCTTATTATGCAATCCATAAGCTTAGTTTACCAATTTTTCCCGCACACAAAGTTAGTTGGGAAACTTGGTCCTATTGAATGGATTTTCAATAGCCCGTCGCATCATCGAGTGCACCATGCCACACAAGTTCAATACTTAGATAAAAACCATGCCGGAATACTAATTATTTGGGACAGAATGTTTGGCACCTTTCAGAAAGAAATAGAAGTCCCTATTTACGGTATTACCGAGAATATTAACACATTTAGCCCACTCAAAATAGCCAGTCATGAATATGTTAATCTTTGGCAAGATATACGAAGAGCAAAAAAGTTTTCGGAAAAAATAAACTATTTAATTAAACCACCTGGCTGGAGTCATGATGGAGAAAACAGAACATCAAAAGAGTTACAACGACAATTATATAAATAGATTTCATTTTGTAGGTAAATAGGTTGAAAAACCAAACCCTACAGAAAACACGTGAGAATTCCCAACACTATTCGCAGGATCTATTCCTGGAAAACTTGTCATACAAATATTCGCTGGTGAAAATTGAGCATCGAAATAATTATACGAAGCAACAATACCAAATGATAAAAACTCAGAACTCACCATATAAAAACCCAATTGCGGAGCAAGATTGAAAGCTTCTTGCCTAAAAGCATCTGGACATTGATTGCCACTTGTATTGAGCACATTATAACCACCACTTAGCGAAAGTTCAACATATGAATTCTCATTCATTTCTTTTCTTTTAGCTATTTTCAGAAAAGGATTATATCCTTCCATTTGGCCAACTACAGCCCCTTGAAAAACAGAGCCATTTAATTCATAATAAGAATAAGAAAAACCTACCCCAAGCCCTATTCCATTCGCTAAATTATATTGATAAATTAAATCAATATTCGCCAAACCACTCATCAAACCCTTGAAAGATTTATTTCCTAAGGTTTTTGGCAATTTAAAATTAGCCATTATTAGAGAATGGTCTCCAGGAGCACTTTCCTGACAGAAGGAAGATTTCGCTAAAAAGGAAATTGCTCCTATCAGTAAACAAACTAAAAATCGAATATATCTAAACTTACTTATGATATTATGACTTATTTACAACGAAAAATTTCTTACTCGTCTTTTGGGAATTTGTGATAATTTGATAGTAATACTCTCCATCAGCAACGGAATTTGTGTCAAACAGAATAGGATAAACACCTTCTTCAAGCTCTCCGTTTTTTAATTCTTTGATCAAATCATCATCTCTATTTACAATCCTAAATTGCACATCCATTTTTTCGGGTAGCTGAAAGCCAAATTGAATTTCTCCTTTCGCATATGGGGGGTTAACATCAAATAATTCTGCATATTTAACCGTAACTTTTTTTACTTTTCCCGTAGCAATTAAATTCAAGACTTTTTTGTACGCAACGTATAACAAATAAGCAGCAACCAAAAAGGAGCTAGCCCATATTAAATTCACAGCAATTCTTCCCACTGGTCCGCTTCCCCAAAGCTCCTCCATAATTAAATAATGTTTTTTGTAAAAATATTCCCTTTTTTAAAATATTACAGCTTTATGCTGAAAAATATACGACTTAATCAAACTAAACTGAAGGTTTCCATACTATATAATTCGTATCTTAGTTACATATTATAAATACTTTATTATGAAAAATATATTATTTGTTTTCATTGTTACAGGATCTCTGTCTATTTCTTGTCAAGACAATAAAGTAACTGAAGTAACAAAAACGGAAGCTGAATGGAAAGAACTACTTACACCCAGCGAATTTCATATTCTTCGAGAAAAGGGTACTGAAACTGCTTTTACTGGAGACTATTGGAACACAAACACAAAAGGAATCTATTGTTGCAAAGCCTGCGGCTTACCACTATTTAATTCAGACACCAAATTTAAATCAGGAACTGGTTGGCCAAGCTTTTTTAGAGGAATTCAGCATAATGTTGCCGAAAAAAGAGATAACTCAAATGGCTGGGCGAGAACTGAGATTAACTGTGCACAATGCGATGGACATTTAGGGCATGTATTTAATGACGGCCCAAAACCAACAGGACTAAGATATTGCGTAAATTCAGCATCATTAAAATTGGAAACAGATAAATGACATTATCAGAACTAACAGCTTTACTTTTTCATGAGATTAATTACAATCTCCCGGGGCCAAAAGCTCATAGATTAATGGCTCCTTACAAAAGGCCAAATGCTAATTCGATAAAACAATCCCATAACAATGCAAAGATTAGCGCTGTGTTAATGTTGATATATCCTAAAGAAAATATTCCTCATTTTACTTTAATTCAAAGAACTGCCTATGAAGGGACACATGGAGGACAAATATCATTTCCAGGCGGGAAACAAGAAGGAAATGAATCTTTAAAAGAAACTGCACTTAGAGAAACCTTTGAAGAAATTGGTGTTGAATCAGATAAAATCCAAGTTCTTGGGGAAATAACGCAAATTTATATTCCTCCCAGTAATTTTTTGGTTTCACCCTTCATTGGTTTTGTGGATTTTGAACCTGTATTTATTCCAGAAGTGAAAGAAGTCGAGGAAATAATTGAAGTGAAAATTTCAGATTTAACAGACGCTAGTAAAATAAAACAAAAGAAAATAAAAGTTGGCAAATACACGGATACACCTGTATTAATAGATGTTCCTTATTTTGATTTAAACCACAATACTGTCTGGGGAGCAACTGCAACTATCTTAAGTGAAGTTAGACAGATGTTAATCAATGGATTAAAATAGAAGTAATAAATAACCTAAAATAGAACCGCCTAAAACAGTCCACATAGCATTACTTTTCTTCAATCCAAAAGTTACTCCAATACTGATTACAGCAATTACAATTGCTCTCCAATCATTTATTAAAACAACTCTGCTCATCTCAATCAAAACACCCGCCATCACCGCAACAGCTGCCACATTCACTGAATCTAAAAAATAACCTAATACTTTAGATTTCCTCATTTTCGGAATTAGTGGATTCAAAAGTAATACGAACAAAAACGAAGGAAGAAAAATACCTAAACTTGCTGCAACTGCACCCCAGAAACCTGTTAATTGGTAACCAATAAAAGTTGCCGTAGAAAGCACCGGACCTGGCGTAAACTGACCTACAGCTATTGCATCCATCAGCTCCTGCTGAGTCATCCATCCAGTAGTAACTAACTCAGCATCTAGATAAGCAAACAATACATAACCACTTCCATACAAAACCGACCCAACTTTTAAAAATGTCCAGAAAACCTTTACTGAGGTAATTTTTAATAATGCACTTGAAGAGGCCTGCAACAAAATTAATGGAGCAATTGACTTAGGAGAATCATTTAATTTTGATTTTGAAGTAAAATAAATTGTTCCTAATACTCCTGCAATCAACAACACAGTAACTTCATTGAATCCGAGGAGACTTGCTGCAATGACTAGCACTCCTAAAAACCCTAACTCCCAACCTTTCAATGCTTTTTTTCCAAGTTTTAAAACCGCTCCTGCTATAATTGCTAAAACAGCAGGTTTAATTCCATAAACAAAGGGCTCCACGTTAGGCAGACTCCCATAAGTTACATATAACCATGCTAAAAACCCTGTTATTACAACCGCAGGAAAAATAAAACTAAAACCTGCCACAAAAAGACCCGGAATACCTGCCCTTTCATGACCACAATGCATCGTCATTTCTGTTGAGTTAGGTCCAGGAATTAAGTTGGTAACACCTATCAAATCTAAAAAATGTTGCCGGCTCATCCACTTTCTTTTATTCACCACCTCTTCCTCCATCATGGCAATATGCGCTGCCGGACCTCCAAATGCTATACACCCCATTTTAAAAAATACTTGAGCAACTTCAAGTAAACTTCCTTTGCTTTTCACAATAATAAATTTGAATTAAAATAACTATTAAATAGCTAACTTGTAGCCTACTCCTTTAACGGTTTTTATATAATGACCTCCTATTTTCTCTCTCAATTTCCGAATGTGAACATCAATTGTTCTATCTCCAACAACAATATCACTTCCCCAAACAGTATCTAAAATAACTTCACGTGTAAATATATCACCAGACTTTGACATCAATAAATCTAATAATTCAAATTCCTTTTTCGGTAAATTTATTTCTTCTCCTTGTACAGTCACAATATACCTATTCCGATCAATTTTCAAGCCTTCGTTTTCTTCATCAGGAACCACCACTCCATGCTTTCTTCTTAACAAAGCTTTTAATCTGCTTACCAAGACTCTAGGCTTTATAGGTTTTGTGATATAACCATCAGCTCCAGATTCAAACCCTGCAATTTGACTGTAATCCTCGCCTCTAGCTGTCAAGAATGTAATCAGTACATTTTTCAATTCTGGCAATTCACGTAATTCTATACACGCCTCGATTCCATCCATCTCAGGCATCATTACATCTAACACTATTATATCTGGCAGAAAATCTTTTGCTACCTCTATACCCTCTCTTCCATTTGAAGCAGTTCGAACCAGAAATTTCTCCTTTTCTAAATTATATTTTAATAAAAGTAGAATATCCGGCTCGTCATCTACTAAAAGAATTTTACCTAAAGTATCCATTAATAAAGTCTATAACCACGCAAAGTACAAAAAACCCACTATCGGAATTATGAATAGCAGGATTTTCTCTGAAATTAGATTTCTTTAAAAATGTAAATCAAACTGTAATCTATACATTAAATCACTATCATCACTACTTTCAGTAGTCATATAACTCACATCTGTTTGAACCTTTAACTTATGTCCAACCACATATTTTGAAATTCCGAATGTATATTGCGCATGAGTATCTTTCCCTGTAGTAGCTGCTGGATTTATCTGAGTGTACCTTCCAGCAAATTCCCAGTTATTTTTCAATAAATATCCTGCTTGAAGATTTAACCCTGTACCAGTATAAACACTTCCTGTATACATTGTGCTATCAGCTCCATAAACAGTCTGATTAGCTTCATCCGCAGTTCTATCAGCAAATTCAGCCATTAAAGAGAACCCTTTGTACTTAAACATTGCATCAACAAAAATTGTGTGAATATTTGTCATAAAATATCCTTCATTACCCCACTTATCAGTGTACTGCATATAACTTCCCTGGTTCGATCTATCTTTAACGGCTCTATCGTTAAAATCATAAGTAGCGGCAATAGATAATTTTGGTTTATCTTCCCTTTTTAAATCTCCACATGAATAATCGCCTTTACTTTTAAATTTACCAAATGGTAATAACTCAACTCTACTCGTCCATTGATAACCTCCTAAGTTATCTTGAACTAGATTTCTTCCTTCTCCTTGAGAGCAAGAAATCATATCTCTTACAACAAAGTTCTGTCCTATGGTGAAGTTGTGACGCAACTGAAATCCCATATCACGATCAATATTGTATCGTTTGTTTAATAAGGAACGATCAACTAATTGCATGTTTGCAGATGAAACAACACGTTCTCTATTTCCTGGTAATTTAGTTTGACCTGCCCACAAGGTAAAGTTTTTGTGAAATTTCCATTTTATAACAGCGTCCAATATCATTTTTGGCGCCATATTATTTCTACTATCTACTTTTCCTAAATCTTTGTTTGAAATTCCAAATTCTGCCTTGTAGACTATATTTGGATTAACAATAAACCCTCCGAATTTCAACCTAGACCTTCTCATTAAAAACTGAGATGTTCCTCCACTAATTCCATCACTTTCATTAACGTTCCACTCCCCTATATACAAGGATTGAAATCTCATTGCAAATTTCATACTCCAAGAACTATCCTCTGCAATTACATTATATAGTCCCTTTCCAAATTTTGTATTCACCTTTTCTTGAGCAAAAGCCACGCTTGCTAAAATCGTTAATAATATTACTACACTATTTTTTTTCATTTTGTCTTTGTTAAATTGTTTGTTTTTGACGGTGCAAATATGATATCATTTAATACACATTTTACATTCACAACACACACTTAAAGAAAACTTAACATTGAGACCGAATGTTAACAATTGCTTAACATTGAAAATTTAAAATTTACACAGGGTTAAAATACTTTCGCACCGTAAACCAATTTTAACAAAAAATAAAATGATCAAAAAATTAAATTTACTAATCACAATACAGTTATTATTTTCAGCTGTTATTTTAGGAAATCCGGACCCTGTTTCATCGGACTCAATCAGATCCGACAGTTCGGTTAATGTAATAGAAACAATTGATAAAACATTACCCAAAAGCATTGATATTACAGCCGAAATCTTTAATAATGTGGCCGCTAAACCAGGTCCGGAAAGTGCAAAATTCACTTGGGCCTTGGACTATGACAAAATAGCTTACCTAAAAGAAAATGGGTACTCAATATCTATTAAGTATATAACCGCAATTGGAGAAAAGCAATACAAGGCTAAAATGGAAGGAGTTCACTGGACACAAGTAGATGATATTGAACTTAATAGTACATCATATAAAGCTGAAGGCTTAAATGGAGGAGACAAGCATGTTTTTAAAGTTGGTTTAACTAAAGATGGAGAAACTATATGGAGCGATAAAGCAAAATTCAAAACAAAAAGAGGATGGGGAATATTTAAACTTCTTGTTTTGATTGGAGCTTTGGGTATGTTCATTTTTGGAATGAAAATAATGAGTGAAGGACTTCAGCAAGCTGCGGGTTCTAGACTCAGAGGTTTATTAGGTTCTATTACAAACAACAGGATATCAGGAGTTTTAACTGGATTTGGAATTACATCTATCGTTCAATCATCCTCTGTAACAACGGTTATGACAGTAAGCTTTGTTAATGCAGGCTTGCTCTCTCTCAGACAATCTGCGGGTGTAATGATGGGAGCTAACATTGGAACAACAATTACTGCATGGTTAATATTAATCTTTGGTTTTAAAGTTAGTATAGGATCTTATGCGCTTGTATTAATTGCATTCGGAGCACCATTCTTATTCTTTGGCAAGAAGAACATGAAATATTGGGGAACTGCAATTGTAGGTTTCGCTTTATTATTTATGGGATTAGGAGAGCTTAAAGGAGCTGTTCCTTCATTAGATGCTGATTCTGGGCTTGTTCAATTTTTTGTAACGTATAAAGATGCCGGTTTCTTAGCAACTTTAATGTTTGTGGGACTAGGAACATTAGTAACTGTAATAGTTCAGTCATCCTCTGCTGCAATGGCACTTACAATGACAATGGTTGCAGGAGGAATAATTCCTTTTGAAGTTGCTGCTGCAATGATTTTGGGAGAGAACATTGGCACAACTATTACTGCAGAACTCGCATCATTAGTTGGAAACGTTCATGCTAAAAGATCGGCTCGTATTCACTCACTATTTAATATAGTAGGTGTTACTTGGGCAGTCATCATGTTTCCATTCATACTAGATGGAATAGAAGCTGTAATGGGTAATATGGGATGGGGTAATCCTTTTGATGGAACAGATGGCCAAGCATCTAACCTAGGACTAGCAATTTTCCATACCTCGTTTAACTTTTTGAACGTACTTCTATTAATTGGGTTTGTCCCTAAACTTGTTGCGATGGCAGAAAGAACAGTGAAATCTAAAGGAGAAGCAGATGAAGAGTTTAAATTAGACTTCATAGATGGAGCTCTAGGCTCTACAGCTGAACTTTGCTTATTAGAAGCTAAAAAAGAAGTTTCCAAGTTTGGTTCAGTAACTGCTCGAATGAATCAATTTGCAAATACCCTGACTAATTCCTCAGATGCAAAAGAGAAGAACAAAATGATCACCAAAATAGAAAAGTATGAGGAGATTACTGATAGAGTTGAAGTAGAAGTTGCTACTTATCTAGGAAGAACCGCAACACTTGAAATGAGTGATGAAGGAGCTATGAGAATGAGAGCCATGTTGAGTATTACGAATGACTTGGAAAGAATTGGAGACATCTATTTCCAAATAGGAAAAGCTTTTGAGAAGAAAGATGAGAAAAAGCGATACTTTACTCCCGAGCAGCGAGAAGGGTTAAATAGGCTTAACAAAGCTGTTGGGGAAGCATTCGAGATTATGAACCAAAACCTGGACTCCGGATATGGAACAATTTCATTAGAAGGTGCGAAAGAAAAAGAGAGAGAAATTAATCAATTGAGAAATCAACTAAAAAAGACACATCACACTGAAATGAAAAACCCAGAATACAATATGCAAAGTGCTGTGATATATAGTGATATATTCTCTTCATACGAAAAAGTAGGAGATCACATTATTAATGTATCCGAAGCAGTAGCTGGAGAAATCTAGAGTTAAATAATTTAGTAAAACCAAAAAAGAGGTTGCATTCATTTGTAACCTCTTTTTTTATTGGAAAATAGTTTCTATTCCTTCCCTTCCCACTCCTTGTAAAACTGTGAAAGAAAAGACTCCATATAAGCGTGGCGATCTTCCGCCATTTTTTTTCCCGTACTAGTTTGCATTCTTTCTTTGAGTAAAAGTAGTTTCTCATAAAAATGATTAATGGTATGCCCCTTATCATTTTTATAAGCATCAAAACTATCATGCAATACAGGTGGTTGTTCTGGGTGATACAACAGTCTTTCCTTATTCCCTCCATAAGCAAAAGCTCGAGCTATCCCAATGGCACCAATTGCATCTAATCGATCTGCATCCTGAACGACTTCTCCTTCTAGTGATGTTGGCATTGTCTCAACAGTTGCTCCTTTATAGGATACG
>Ga0315315_10005583_pt1 | contig 11614 bp, 7 predicted proteins | sample M140m3416metaG_FD_203699 | JGI IMG/M metagenome (GOLD analysis project Ga0315315, IMG submission 203699) | Ammonia-oxidizing marine archaeal communities from Monterey Bay, California, United States - M1 40m 3416 | ecosystem: Environmental > Aquatic > Marine > Intertidal zone | place: USA... | reverse complement strand
ATTTAATAACACTTCTTTTTCATTAGGACTTTTAAAACGAATCACATATGGTTCCCCTGAAGATATTTTTTTATCAACCTCTTGTTTTGATAATACAAGAGAATTTACCAGACGCCCTTTAGATCTGTTATGCCAATTATAGATAAATGTTTTACCTTTCTCTTCATGGTTTTTGCGCTCATTGTTTAATGCTTCGGCTGAGTCAAACGCATAATAAGCAGACCCTTTTTCCAAAAGATAGTTTATGTGTTTTAAGTATATACTTTTTCTTTCACTTTGTCTATATGGCCCATATTTTCCCTCTTTTTTTGGGCTCTCGTTGAAACCGATACCACACCATTCTAGTGCATCAATTATGTATTGTTCTGCCCCCTCAACAGTTCTGTTTCTGTCTGTGTCTTCAATCCTTAACACAATAGAACCGCTGTGTTTTTTTGCAAATAAATAATTAAATAATGCAGTGCGGACACCACCAATATGTAACGGCCCTGTTGGGCTAGGCGCAAAGCGAACTCTAACTGACTTTTCCATGGGAATAATTAACATTACAAAGATATACCCCTTTGACAAACCTCCAAAATAAATTCATAGTTCTTGTTTTTGACTTTCAATTAATTTAACTGCAGATTTTTATTAAATTTACACTTATTATAGGATCGATGGGCCCGATTGAAAAAATACATAAAAAATTAGACCGGTTTATTAGGCGCTACTACTTAAGCGCATTGTTAAAAGGGGCCCTTTTGTTTTTCACTATTTCAATTGTATATATTCTTTTTTGGGTTTTTGTAGAATATTTTTTCTGGATGCCAAAGTATAGTCGTGGTTTTGTGTTTTGGATCTTTATTGCGCTTGCTCTTTTTTTGTCATATAACTTAATCATAAAGCCTCTTTTAAAATATTTTAGCATATTAAAAGGGATTGATTACGAATCTGCATCTAGAATTATTGGAGAAGCGCTTCCGGGAATTGACGACAGGCTTCTAAATACAATACAATTAAGCAATATGGGAAAAACAGATGTTTTACTTGCAAGTATAAGTCAAAGGGCATCTGAATTCAATCCTTTTTCATTTGAAAATGTAATTAAATTAAAAGAGAATTTAAAATATGTCAAATACGCTTTAGCGCCTATAATAGTCCTAGCTCCGTTCTATCTTTTTGGCAAACAAGAGGTCTTTGAAAGCAGCTTTAAAAGAGTAATTCACTACAATACCGTCTATCAAGAACCACCACCATTTAGTTTTAGTTTAAAAAATAAATCTTTGGAAGTTATAGAGGGAAAACCTTTTAATCTAGAAGTGTCAGTTTACGGGGATCTTTTGCCAGAAGACATCATGATTCGCTACAATAATGAACAGTATTATTTAAAGAAGAGAAAGGCAGATTTATTTTCTTTTAATTTTTCTCCAGTAGAATCAGATCTAGAGTTTAATTTGTTTTCTGGTTCCACATATTCTCCTACATATTTGTTGAGCGTTATTGATAAACCGTCTATACTATCTTCCAAAATCACGCTGCAATATCCTAAATATATAAAAAGAGACAACCAAATAATCGAAAATTTTACAAATATTAGGGTTCCAGAGGGCACAAAAATAACATGGGATCTGTTCACAAAATCTACAATTTCAGTTTCTTTTTTTATAAACGAGAATGAAGCTTCTTTTTTGAGGAAACAAAACCGTTTTTCTTTCAATAAAGCAGTTTTTTCGGATCTTAAATATAGGATTTCTCCTTCTAATGATCAGCTTATCCACTACCAACCCTTGGAGTTTTCAGTTGATGTCCTAAAAGATAACCCCCCAACGATAAAGGTTGAATCTACCACTGAAAAGGAAACAAAAGAGGTTATGTATTTTTATGGGCAAATGAGTGATGATTATGGAATTACGTCTCTGCAGTTGCATTATTATCCAAGAGGGAATGAAGAGCTTAAAAAAACGATACAGGGTTTAGATTTCAACAAGGATGATTTAACCTTCGATTATTCTTTTCCTGGGGAAATTGATTTAGTTGAGAATCAATCATATGAATTATATTTTGAGGTTAATGACAATAAGCCTTTTTCATCACCAAACAATGTTAAAAGCGAAACGTTTATTTATTTGAACAGATCAGCTAATTCCATACTAAAAGATAAGTTAATTGATCAAGAGCAAGTTGTTTCTGACTTCGAAAGAGCTGTTTCTAAGTTTGATAAGCAACAAACAGATTTAAAAATTTTACAATCCACACAAAAACAAAAGAACAAACTTTCTTTTAATGATCAACAATCAATTAAGTCTCTTTTGGAAAGACAAGAACAGCAGGAAGACTTGTTTAAGAGATTCAACCAGCAAATCAAAAAGTCATTTAATAAATTAGATAATATCTCCGAAGATCCTTTAAAAAAAGAAATAGAAAGACGTTTAGAGGCACAGGAAAAAGAAATAGGAAAAGACAAGGATTTAATTAATGAGTTGAAGAATCTTAATGATAAACTTAACAACGAGGGTCTTTTGGACCGTCTTGAAAAGTTGACTCAAAAAAGCAAGTCTAAAGAAAAGAGTTTAAAACAAATGTTAGAGTTGACTAAACGCTATTATGTTCGTCAAAAGGCTAACCAGTTAAGTAACGAATTAGAACAGTTGAGCAAAGAGCAGAAGCAGTTATCTGATGTTGTTTCTGAACAGAACAGCCTAGAGAAACAAAAGGAGATAAGTAAAAAGTTTGATAATATATCAGCAGAACTAGATTCATTATCTAAACAAAACAACTCTTTATCTAAGCCGATACCGTTTTCCGAAACTAATACAGAACGAAACTCAATTAAAAAAGATCAAAGGGACTCTGAACAATCATTAAATAGAAGTAAAGATCTTCAAGACCCTGAGTCAAAAAAGCAGACTTTATCAAACGCTAAGAAATCTCAGGCCAAAGCGGCTCAAAAAATTATGCAAATTGCGGATAAACTTTCAAAACTTTCTGGTGGTGGTGGACAACAACAGCTCATGGAAGATTCGGCCATGTTACGTCAAATTTTGGACAATCTTATCCTCTTTTCATTTGAACAGGAATCTTTAATGCTCAGCTTTAGGGATGTGAATGTTCAACAATCAGATTTTGCCGATTTATTAGTTAATCAAAAAAGCATTAAGTCCCATTTTGAACACATCGATGACAGCTTATTTGTTCTTTCGCTTAGACAACCTAAAATTTCTGAGAAAATTAACAGTGAAATATCTGAGGTGTTTTTTAATATAGATAAATCTTTAAATCTATTTGCAGACCTTCAAATGAGTAAAGGCCTTTCCGCTCAACAGTATAGCCTTACGGCTTCTAACAACCTAGCAAATTTATTGAGTAATATTTTGTCTTCAATGGAAATGGAACTTAGCCCTGGACAAGGAGAAGGTGACATGCAACTTCCGGATATCATTATGAGTCAAGAGCAACTGCAAAAGGAAGCCGAAGACTCCATGAGCAAAGGCTCAGAGGGCTCACCTTCTGACGAAAGTTCAGAAAAACAAGGGAAAGAAGGCCAACAGGGTAAGAGCGAAAGTGAAAAACCTGGAAAGTCAGAAAAGCGTTTTTCCAATGAGGGTAAGACTGATGGCTCAAAAGGCGAAGGTTATTTTGACAGCGAAGAGTCTGGGGAATCCATTATGAATCTATATCAAAAGCAACAAAAGCTTCGTAATGCTTTAGAACTTTTGTTAAAAGAAAAGGGTTTTGTTCCTGCCGCAGAGAATATTTTAAGCAAAATGGAAAAAATAGAGCAATCCCTTATAAATCAAGGAGTTACGGACGAAAACATTAGTCTTATCAAAGACCTTAAATATGAACTTTTGAAGCTTGAGGGTGCTTTAAATGAAAAAGGTCAAGACGAGCGTCGCGAGTCTAAAACTAATAATGAATTGTTCACCCCTACCTCAAGCGAGGTAATAGAATCCCTTAGGCAGAAATTCAATTCACGCGAGCTATTAAAGAGACAAACACTACCTTTGCAAGACGAATACTTAAAACGTGTACTAGATTATTTCAAAAAAAAATATGATAACCTTTAACAGCTATACTGATTTTGATCTCAATCAGAAAAAGAAACATAAAGACTGGCTTAGTTTCGTTATAAAAAACGAAAGTTTTAATCAAGGTGACCTCGCCTTTGTTTTTTGTAATGATTCTTATTTATTAGATTTAAATTTAAAGTTTCTAAACCACAATACTTTAACAGACGTTATTACTTTTAACTATAATGTTGGTCGACAAATTAATGGCGATATTTGTATTTCCTGTGATCGGGTAGCCGAAAACGCTAGTAAATATAAAACTGTTTTTTCTGAGGAAATTGCCAGAGTTATGGTGCATGGTGTCCTGCATTTATGTGGTTACAAGGATTCAACAGAACAGGAAAAGATTGAAATAAGAGCAAAGGAGAACTTCTATTTGTCCGAATTATTTAATTGATAGATAGCTGTATATTTGCAAATAATTGTTCCACGTGGAACATTAAATTTTTTTATATGTTTGATAAAGTTTATGATGTTATTGTTGTTGGAGGCGGTCACGCTGGGAGCGAAGCTGCTTCAGCCGCAGCAAATATGGGAAGTAAAACACTTCTTATAACCATGAACTTACAGAACATTGCTCAAATGTCTTGTAATCCCGCTATGGGGGGCATTGCAAAAGGCCAAATAGTTAGAGAAATTGATGCTTTAGGAGGCTACAGTGGCATTGTCAGCGACTCATCTGCAATTCAATTTAAAATGCTAAATAAATCAAAAGGCCCTGCAATGTGGAGCCCCAGGGTTCAGAGTGACAGGATGCGGTTTGCTGAGAATTGGAGAATGATGCTTGAAAAGACTTCAAATCTAGATTTTTATCAAGAAATGGTTGTTGGCATAATAATTAAAGAGGGCTCATGTGTTGGCGTAAAAACATCTTTAGGCTTAGAGATTAAATCCAGAAGTGTTGTTTTAACTAATGGCACCTTTTTAAATGGCCTCATACATATTGGTGATAAGAATTTTGGAGGAGGAAGAGCGGGAGAAAGAGCCGCTACAGGCATTACAGAACAGCTCATTGATCTTGGATTTGACTCCGGAAGAATGAAAACAGGCACCCCCCCTAGAGTTGATGGCAGATCTTTAGATTTTTCAAAAATGACAGAGCAGCCAGGCGACACCAACCCTAAAACTTTTTCATATTTAGACAATACCTCAGCGTTATCAAATCAGCGTTCTTGTCATATGACTTACACTAGTGATATTGTTCATGACCTTTTAAAAGAAGGTTTTGATCGTTCCCCGATGTTTAATGGAAGGATTCAAAGTATTGGGCCTAGGTACTGTCCTTCAATTGAAGACAAGATCAATAGATTTACCGATAAAGAAAGGCACCAAATTTTTGTTGAACCAGAAGGCTGGAATACTGTCGAATATTATATAAATGGCTTTTCTACTTCATTACCTGAGGATGTGCAATTTAAAGCCTTACGAGCCGTTAAAGGTTTTGAGAATGTTCGATTTTTTAGACCGGGATACGCAATAGAATATGATTATTTTCCCCCTACTCAACTGAAGTATTCTCTTGAAACTAAGCTGATCTCTAATTTGTTTTTTGCAGGACAAATTAACGGAACGACTGGATATGAAGAAGCTGCTTCGCAAGGACTAATGGCTGGAATTAATGCCAGTCTTTCAGTAAACGATAAAGAGCCTTTTATTTTGAGGCGTGATGAGGCTTACATTGGTGTCCTTATAGACGATCTTATTACAAAAGGCACTGAAGAGCCTTATAGAATGTTTACTTCAAGAGCAGAATACCGCACTTTGTTAAGGCAAGACAACGCAGATATTAGGTTAACTCAAAAGGGATATGATTTAGGGATCGCTTCAAAACAAAGACTAGAAAGAATGTTGGTTAAACACCAAAAATCACAACAATTAATTAGTTTTTTCAAAAAGCAAAGCGTTAAACCAGAGTATGCTAATCCTGTATTGGAGACAAAAAAATCATCACCTATCAAGCAGTCTGATAAAGTTTTTAAAATATTTTCGAGACCCAATATCACAATAAATGACGTGTTCCAGTTTCCTGGTGTAAAAGACTATGTTAGTAAAAACCAGCTTGATGACGAGGTTATTGAGCAGGCTGAAATTCAGGTTAAGTATTCTGGATACATTGAAAAAGAGCGCAGTAATGCTGATAAGTTAACTAGGCTAGAGTACGTCAGCATTCCGGCTAACTTTGATTATAATAAGATCCAGTCCATGAGTTATGAGGCTCGTGAAAAGTTGGGCTATATCCAACCTCAAACTGTCGCTCAAGCCTCTCGTATAAGCGGTGTTTCACCAAACGACATCTCTGTTTTATTGGTGTATATGGGGAGATAAATAGCTTTATTTTTTACATTTGTTCCACGTGGAACAACCAACTAAACATAGTAATTTATATTTAACTTGTAGAGATCATTTTCTAACAGGAGAATCCTTTGAGTTATTTTACAATGAGAGTAAAGATTTACTTATAACTACACCCAGGCCATCAAGCCTAGAATTATCGCGTTATTACGAAAGTTTAGATTATCAATCCCACTCAACAAGAATAAAGTCGTTTTTTGATTTAGTATATTTTTTGATAAGGAAGATATCAACTCGAAGAAAATTAAAACTTATAAGAAAGTTTAGGACTCAGCAAAACAACCTTCTTGATGTTGGTGCTGGAATTGGCTATTTTCTTAATTCTGCCTCTAATTCCGGGTGGAATTCTATAGGAGTTGAACTAAGTGATACTGCTCGTTCTATTGCTAATAACGCAAGAACAAATAACGTAAAAGAAATGAATCATCTAGATAGCTTGCAGCAAAATACTTTTGATGTTGTTACGCTTTGGCATGTTTTAGAACACATGGGCGATCTAGATTACGAGATTAAAAGAATAAAAGGTCTTCTAGGGTCCAACGGTAGAATTGTAGTTGCTGTCCCTAACTTTAAGAGTTATGATGCGGATTATTTTAAAGAATATTGGGCAGGGTATGACGTTCCTAGACATTTATGGCACTTTTCAAGAAGCTCTATTTCTAAATTATTTAAAAAGCATGGTCTGAACATTGAATCTATCCATCCAATGATTTTCGATTCCTTTTACATTAGCCTAATGTCAACGAAATATAAATTCGGAAAAATTAGCTACATCAAAGGAATTTTAATCGGACTTGTTTCAAACATTAAAGCAATTTTTTCAAAAGAATATTCCTCACTAATTTATGTGATTAAAAGACAATAGCCTTTTTAAGCCTATTTAAGCCTTTTTAAAATTTGTTTAATAAACTTACTTTTTATAAAATTTAAACACCCTAGAGCGTGCTTAAAAAACCCTAATTTGAATAGTTAAAAATTATTAAATTATTTTTTTTAATAGGTTTGAACTATTTTATTTATTATGCAGAAGCCTAGTAAGCTTTATTGAGAGGTCTGTGAAAATAATTTTGGGATTACCATTTCGTTCAATATGGAAAATGGCTTTTTCAATTTCATCAAAAATTCCTTCAATATTTTTGCCGCTAATAAACAAAGCGAACTTTTTTAACGAGAAAGAACTGTCCTTTATTTTTAATGTTACTAGTTCTCCAGCATTATAATTTAGAACCATTGCTTGTCTAAAAAATTCTAAACTGTACTCTAGAAATTGTTTCTCTATTTCCCTTCCTAGTTTAGATGTTTTCTCACTCCATTCCATTAACTTGTTTATAGACTTTTTATTTGTCTTTGCGCTAAATGAGGTTCTAATCCATTCAATAAAAAGTTTTTCAAATTCCTCATTGTATTCTCTTTCATCTAATATTTGAATTGCTTTGTTGATGTCGCCTTTAGATTTATTGGCAGCTAATTTCGCATTAATTTCATCAAACCCTCTTTTTACCAGCTCTTGAGTCATATCTTCTGGATTTATTTTTCCGATCCTTGTTATTTGACAGCGCGATCGAATTGTTTTGATTAGATCATCACTTTTTTCAGTAATCAGTAATATGCAAGTGTTTTGATTTGGTTCTTCAATCCATTTTAATAATTTATTTGAGCATGCTATGTTCATTTTTTCCGCATGCCAAATGATTAGTACTTTATGCCCTCCAGAATATGATTTTAAAGAGAGGGTTTTTATAATATTCTGTGCTTCATCCGCAGTAATTATACCTTGCTTGTTTCCTGCATCAATTAAGTTATACCATTCCTCAATATAGCTATAATGTGATTTTTCAAGGAAGTTTTTCCATTCTAATTGATAGTCTTTTGATGTGCTAGGCGAACTTGAACTTCCTCTATTAATAACAGGGAAAAAATAATGAATATCAGGATGTTTTAAAGGGTCAACTGTTAGCTGGTTTTGATAACTATTTTCAACGACAGCCTTTGCATACGACATAGCAAAAGGCAGTGTCCCGTAGCCGTTTTTACCTTCAAAAATTTGGGCATGCGGCATACGGCCATTAACAATATTATCCCTAAACTGCTGCATTAAAACCTTATGCCCAATCATATTTAATTGCCCTTTTTTACAAATATAGGGGTTTAGTCTTTACAGGCAATTTGATACTTATCATTAGTGATATAAATTTCCTTCGGACATGTAAAAAATGAATTTTTTCTACTTAAATAAATACTTACCTTTGGCTTTCGTAAAATTAATTTTAATCTAAACCTGCCAATGGCTTTTATTGAACAAACCAATTTTAAAGGACGAAAAGCGGTAATTCGTGTAGACTTTAATGTTCCTCTTGACTCATCTTACAATGTAACCGACGACACTAGAATACGAGCTGCAAAACCTACAATTATGAAGGTTTTAGAGGATGGTGGTAGTTGTATTTTGATGTCTCACCTTGGAAGGCCGGTTGAAAAAGAAAATAAATTTTCGTTAAAACATATCGTATCTAAAGTGGAAGAAATAATAGGAGTTAATATTATATTCTCAGAGGACTGCATTGGAGATAAGACAAATAAAACCGCAGAGAGCCTATTGCCTGGTCAAGTTATGTTATTAGAAAATCTAAGGTTTTACAAAGAAGAAACACAAGGCGATTATGGCTTTGCAAAAGCATTGGGGGCGTTAGGTGATTTCTATATTAATGATGCTTTTGGAACTGCCCATAGGGCTCATGCCTCTACAACGGTTATTGCCGAATTCTTTCCAAACGATAAGTGTTTCGGATATCTTTTAGCTAAAGAAATTGAGAGTTTAGAAAAGGTTATGAGCAAAGGAGAGAAACCAGTTTTAGCCATCCTGGGAGGCGCAAAAGTATCATCGAAAATTACCATAATAGAAAATATTTTAGATAAAATAGATCATTTAATCATAGGAGGCGGAATGTCTTTTACTTTTGTGAGTGCAAAAGGAGGTTTAGTGGGTGATTCTATTTGTGAAACGGATAAGCAGGAATTAGCGCTTGAAATTTTAAAGGTAGCGGCTGAGAAAAATGTAAAAGTTCATCTTCCTGTAGATGTATTGGCGGCAAATGATTTTAACAACTCGGCTCAAACAAAAATTATCGAAATCGATAATATTCCACGTGGATGGCAGGGTTTGGATTGTGGCCCAAAGAGTAAAGCCATTTTTCACGACGTAGTTCTAAGTTGTAAGACAATTTTATGGAATGGTCCTTTAGGAGTTTTTGAGATGGACACATTTTCGACAGGGACTGTTGCATTGGGGAAATCTATTGCACAGGCGACTCAAAAAGGTGCATTTTCTTTAGTTGGTGGAGGGGATTCAGTAGCGGCCGTGAAGAAATTTTATTTTGATAAATCGGTAAGTTACGTCAGCACAGGTGGGGGTGCTATGTTAGAAAGCCTTGAGGGGAAAGTATTACCAGGAATTGCAGCAATTTCAAATTAATATATTTTCATGCGAAAATTAGCGCTATTTTTCTTATTACCGTTTTTTAATTTATATGGACAGGAGCCCAAAAAAATAGTAGATACTACAGCAATAATTTTAAAGGGGTTTAAACAAGTTGATCTTTTAGATTCATTGATTGATAAGAGAATTTTTCAGGCTAGTTATATTAAGACAAATGATAGTATTGACAAAAATTATCTATCTAAAGTCCACAAGGACACGCTAATTAAAAGGCTGGAACTTTTAAATTCAAAAACCCCTTTTAATATAGAATATAATCCGGTTTTGGAGAACATTATTAATAATTATCTTGCAACACGAAAGGTTTCGTTTGAGCGATTAGTGCAAAGGAGCCAGTATTATTTTCCGCTGTTTGAAGAAGTACTTGACGCGCATAACGCTCCATTAGAAATCAAATATTTATCAATTGTAGAATCTGCTTTGAATCCTAAGGCTAAATCCCCTGTTGGAGCTTCTGGTTTGTGGCAATTTATGTTTTCCACATCAAAAATGTATGGTCTTGAGGTTAACAGTTATATTGATGAAAGATTTGACCCTGTAAAATCAACTAAAGCAGCTGCTAAATATCTCAATAAGCTCTACGATGTTTTTGGCGATTGGAGCCTTGCTTTAGCTGCGTACAATTCCGGCCCTGGAAATGTAACTAAAGCAATGAGAAGATCAGGCGGTTATAGCAATTATTGGAACATAAGACCGTTTTTACCAAAAGAAACAGCGAATTACATTCCTGCTTTTTTTGCTACATTATATATTTTTGAATTTGCGGATCAGCACGGTTTCCATAATAAACCAGCCCCCTTTTCTATTATAGAAACGGATACTGTTTTAATAAAAGAGATGCTACATTTTAACCATCTAGTAGATGCTTTAAACATTGAAAAAGAAATTTTAGAGTTTTTAAATCCGTCTTATAAATTAAATATTATTCCATATATAAAAAGTAAACGCAATACACTTCGTTTACCCAAGCCTGCTTTAGGAAGGTTTTTAGCAAATGAAGACGAAATTTATGCTTTTTCTAAAAATGAGTTCAACAAAAGAGAAAAGCCATTACCTAAATTTTATAAAATGAATTCTAGAATTAGATATAGTGTAAAATCAGGTGATTATCTAGGAAAAATTGCCAAAAAATTTAAGGTGAAAATCAAGGATATAAGAAAATGGAATAGTCTAAAAAATGATCTTATAAATGTGGGAGATAGATTAATTATTTACACAAACAGTACAGATGTTAAACTTGATATAAACAATGGTGTTGAGACAGGTATGACAACAAAAAACAACAATTATTATACAGTAAAAAAAGGAGACTCATTTTGGACTATTGCTCAAAAGCTTCCTAATATTTCTGTCGAGGATCTTAAAAATTGGAATGATATTAGCAGTAAAGATTTAAAACCTGGAATGAAGCTAAGCTTGACCAAGTAATATTAATTTAGTATGAAAACATTAAAAATACTCCTTTTTTTCTTTTTAATTTTTAGCTGTAAAGAATCCAAGTCTAATTCAACTTATAAGCCTAGTTCGTCGGGGAATATTAATAACCTCCTTGTTGTAGCTGATGACGATCTTTGGGATGGACCAGTGGGAGATGCTTTAAGGCGCAATATAGGCTCTGAAATCTATGGGCTTCCACAAGCTGAGCCTTATTTTGAATTAAGGCATGTTCCAACTGCTGTGTTTTCAGATTTTGTTAGGAGAAATAGAATCGTTT